>Ga0181531_10001018_pt1 | contig 18140 bp, 20 predicted proteins | sample PEATcosm2014_Bin_38_FD_119743 | JGI IMG/M metagenome (GOLD analysis project Ga0181531, IMG submission 119743) | Peatland microbial communities from MTU Mesocosm Facility, Houghton, MI, USA - PEATcosm2014_Bin11_10_metaG | ecosystem: Environmental > Terrestrial > Soil > Wetlands > Peat | place... | reverse complement strand
TGCTCGGTTTACATGGATCGCGACCGGCGGCTTGGGACGCCGAAATAGCTCGGTGGAAGCTTTTCTAGAGCGTTTTTGGGTTGGTCAGGTTGGATATGGTTGGATTAGGCCGGATTTGGTTGGATGCCTGGAATTGCAGATTGGAGTTTGGAGTTATGCCGCCGGAGTGATTGGAACGTATTTGGTTTTGGTCCTTTTGGGTTGGTCAGGTTGGATTAGGTTGGATTTGGTTGGATGCCTGGAATTGCAGATTGGAGTAGAGCGCTGTTGGGTTAGGTCAGGTTGGATTTGGTCGGAATAGGCCGGATTTGGTTGGATGCGTGGAATTGCAGATTGGAGTAGAATGCTGTTGGATTAGGTCAGGTCGGATTTGGTTGGAATAGGCCGGATTTGGTTGGATGCGTGGAATTGCAGATTGGAGTATGGAGGTATGCTGTCGAAGGGGGAATATGCAGGACTTTGGTGCCAGTCTGGAGACTGGCGAGCCCGGGGGGGAGGGGCCGAAGCCAGCATCCGTGGAGATCGGGACATGCTCATGCCGAGGAGACTATTATTGCATAAAATTTAACATCCTTCAATGAAAATTGAAGAAATAAGAATAATAATGAACATTCTTGTGGGGGGAATTGTGCTTAGCAAAGCGGCGAATTGCCAACGGCGCTTACTCTATTGCGCCGGCCGGGGGAGAGCGTTTCGGATTTCGGATTTCATCCCAGGCGGTGAATTTCGTAGGCCCAGTTCGCGGCTACCAGGATGATTGAGGCGACGCGGAGGAAGCGGCCTTCCCAGCCGGTGAGTGAAAAGCGGAGGCGCGGCAGGCGGCCCATGAGGACGGCGGCTGCGTAGAGGTTGAAGATTGCCAGCAGGATGAGGCCGGTGAATACGAGCGGATTCCAGCCGAGTGCCTGGCCGATGCGGCCATGCAGCAAGGCGATTATGCAACGCATCGCGCCGCATGTGGGGCAGGGGCAGCCGGTGATCGCGTGGAATGCGCATGGCGGCATCGGCAACCGGCTGGCCGTCCAGACGCCGACATAGGCGAGGGCCCCGGCGGATGTGCCGAGCGTGAGGGTCTCGAGATCGCTCTCCTCGGGGGCCAGGTGGCGCAGCGTCGTGTTCACAGGTTCATGATCGGCTGGCTATTTGTAAGCCGCCCCGGTTGCGAGGACCAGGAGGCCCGCGCAGCATAGAAAGCAGGCAAAGAAGAAGAGCGCCACCGCGGCCACCGAGCGGCCCATGCTGGTCCCGTGTGCGACGGCGAGGCCAATCATGCAGCAAACCAGCATCCATATCCCCCCCATCAGATTGCCGCAGAACGGGATGATCTGCAGAAGCTGAGCGGACCCGTAGCTGAAGCAAAAGACGCGCAGTGTCACCATGAAGGACTTGTTCGCGCCGCCCGCGAGCATCAGGAAAAGGTGGGCGATGCCGGCGAAGATCATCGTGGTGACCGTCACAATGACCGGGCCCATGAAGATGAATATCTTCAGCTCCTGCATGGCGGCCTCCGGCGTGAATGGAAAAAGCGCGCGCATGCCGGTGGCACCGGCGGGCGGCGGCTGGAGCCTCGTCATGATGACCAAATAAATGCCGGCGCAGATGGCGCCGAACCACCCGCCGACCAGATTGTAGAGGAGGGGATCCGCCAGGCCTCCGGATGTGCGCATCCGGGCGAACGCTTCGCCGGGATTGAAAAGCACCAGCCAGACTGTCTCCGCGAATGCGGCGAAAAAGCCGATCTGGCCCCGGTGATCCCACGGCAGGCCGACGCGCTCGCCGGCCTCCGCGGCGGGGGCGCCCGGCAGCTCGGCCAGCTCAGAGCCGGGGAGGGGCGGCATGGGCGGCGGCGGGGTGGCGAACTCCTCGAAATGCGAGAGAGGCGTCCAGTTTTCCATCCCCTCCTTCCAGCCGAGATCGGTGAGCAGGAAGCGGCCGGTGGCGAGGCCTTGGCGAACTTCAAATTCCGAAAACGAGCCAAGATTTACGCCGGCTCTGCCGATATGGATCATCAGGCCGGTTCTAGTGATTGGGCCCGGTGATGTCAAATCGGCCCGGACCTTGGGAACCGCTGATTAAATGGGGGCGGCCTTTGTTGTACTCAAAAGGGGCTGGCTCGCCCGCCCTCCAACCTCCACTGATCCCCTCCGCCACCTCGGCGGGCAAGGCGGCTTCGAAGGCACATCCCCGCAGTGGGCTGTAACTGAGAAGCCAACGCAGCCCCCGGCCCCTTTTCAGTGCAACCCGAAGGGCTGCAAGTCCTTGGGCCGTCTTTCCGCGTTGCTCGCTTGGGCAAGACCGCTACGGGTATTGCCGCTTCGCTCGCGCCTTGAAATACGGCCCAAGGACTTGCAGCAAAGGCCGCCCCAATTTAATCAGTGGTTCCCATGGGAACCGGGGATTAACCGGTCCTTAAAAAAACCATTGCAATAGCGGGCAGCGTTCGTAATGTCTTCCGCCTGATTTTTGGGCAACTTTTAACTATCAATATGGCCGACGTCGCAAACAAATATCCCGAGAATATCACAGGCAAGTTTTTCGTCGATGACCAGTGCATCGACTGCGATTTGTGTCGTGAAACCGCGCCCAGCAATTTCACCCGGAATGACGACGGTGGTCACTCCTACGTGTACAAGCAGCCGGAGAGCCCCGAGGAAGAGGCGCTCTGCAAGGAAGCGATGGAAGGCTGCCCGGTGGAAGCGATCGGCAGCGACGGCGAATAAATCGGAAGCGGGCGCTTCAGGCGAAGCCGAGCGCTTAAAGAGCGAGGTCAGCGCCCTTCGGGTTCGGTGCGCGCGCGGTCTTCGAAGCGCGTGAATTCTTTGAGGAACGTCAGCGGCACATCGCCGACGGGGCCGTTGCGCTGTTTGGCGATGATGAGGGTGGCTTTGCCTTCGGCCTCCTGTTTCTCCTCGTCGGAGTCTGCGTAATATTCCTCGCGAACGAGAAGCGCGACGAGGTCGGCGTCCTGCTCGATGCTGCCGGATTCGCGGAGATCACTCAGGCGGGGACGGCCTTTGCTGTCGCCCGAGCGATTCTCCGGGTTACGATTGAGCTGGGCGAGGACGACGATGGGGATGGCGAGTTCCTTGGCGAGGGCTTTGATGCCGGAGGAAATCTCGGCGATTTCGAGCTGGCGATTGTCCTGGGCGCGGCGGGAGGTGGATCGCAGGAGCTGGAGGTAATCGATCACGATCAACTCGATGTCGTGCTGGGTCTTGAGGCGGCGGGCCTTTGCGCGGAGCTCGAGGATACTGAGGCCGGCGGTGTCATCGATGAAGATTTTGCTCTCGGCCAGCTTTGAGGCGGCGGAGGTGAGGCTGGGGAAATCACGCTCCGAGAGGAAGCCGTCACGGACGCGCTTGAGATTGACACGGGCTCGGGAGCAGAGGAGCCGCTGGACGAGTTGCTGGCTGCTCATTTCCAGGCTGAAGATGGCGACGGACTTGTGGTGATCGACGGCGACGTGCTCGGCGATGTTCATAGCGAGCGCGGTATTGTGAACGCAGATGTCGTTGGCCACGAAATTGTGTGTCTCCGGCACCGTCAGATCGTAGACCTGTTTTTCGCCAGTGAATTCAATCGAGGTGATCTCATCCCAGTAGACATCGCTCTCCGCGAGATGCAGAAGCTGCGGCGAATTGAGGATGGATGCGAGCGCAAGCAGCCGGGCGCGGGAAATGGAGCGGCGGCCCGCATGGATGTTCGAGGCACGTGGAAATCCGGCAGCGCGCGCGAGGTGCGCCCAGGATTTGGAGCCCTTGGCTTCCGTCAACCGGGCCCATACTTCGACTGGGATCAGGTCGCGATTTGTGTGATACCGACGGCGTTTTGCCAGCGCTTCGGATACTTGCAAGACGGCGGATTCCTTGCCGAAAATCCCTATCTCGGCAATGAAAGTACGGATTGCCTCCGCATCCGTAATTTCGAGCTGCCAGGCGGTTCGCCGAGCGCCAGCATAGGCGACCCCCCGCTTGCGGACGGCGGAGATAATGCCAAAACGGAGGAGCAGATGCTGCACCTGACGGACCATGCGCACGCTTACTGAGGCATAGCCGATTTGGCCCTGGCCGGTGGCGAAGGTTGTGGCCCAGCCATCCGTGGAGAAGAGGCGATTCAGAAAAAGGGCGATCTGAGCGCGGCGCAGCGAGAATACCTCACCAGGAATGAATTTTTCCCGGGCGCCGCATCCCATGATTCCCCAGCTTTGCAGGCGTGTGGTGAGAGTGTTCGGGTGGTTTCGGGCGATGCTGGCGTATCCGCCGGGGGCGAGATCGTTGGGACTTACCCCAAGCAGGATGCAGAGACTTTCGAATGCGGCTTTGCCCGGGACGGAGGCCCCCTTTTTCCACGCCTGAAAGCAGCTCGGGACCACGCCGAGTTCGCGGGCCAGACGACGTTCTATTAGGCCGGAGGCTTCCAAGAGCTGGCTTAGCCGGCCAGCAAAGCTTTCCCTGGCCTTCTTAAGGGCGATCCGGTCGGTTGAGACGGAGATCGAGATGGCGCGTTTCCCGCCTGAATCGTTCGATCGGACGGCCAGGCCGCCGAGGCTAAGAACGGCCTGCTCGAAATCGGCGCGCAAGACGGCGTTATTGTTGGTGAATCGAGGGCAGCGATTCGTCAGGCCGCCGTCCCCGAGCAAATAACCAAGAATAATAACTTCGGACTCCGGCAAAGTGCGCTGGCCAAAAACCTCGAGCCGCCTTGGCACGGCAACGCGAGCGCCACGGCGCAGCTCCCCGAGCGGCTTCCAGCCGTCCACAGTCAGAAACGGGTGGGTCAGTGTTGTCTCAATCGTCCGCCCGAGCTTTGTGGTTACGCGAAAGACAGGTTTCACGCCGTCGTCGATGTAATGGCTGGGATTGGCTTGCCGCAGTTGAAGATCGTTTCCGAGAGTAAGCAATTCGGCCTGCCGGCGCTGGAAGATTTCTGCGATCGTCGCAACAGTTCCGTCCGCCAAAAGAATCTCAGAATCGTGTGCCAGGCATTTGCCCATGCTGGGGCGCGCGGCGATGACGAACATCTCGGCCGGGTGCAGGCCGTCGGTCATTTCGTCGAGGGCCGCGTAGCCGGTCGGCAGGCCGGTGATTGCGCCGCGGCGCTCGTAGAGTTTCTCGATGGATTCGATGGCCTCCATGACCTGATCCTTCATCGAGATGTTCTTTGCCTGGAAGCGCTCGCGGGCGATGGCGTTGATGTGGCCTTCGACCTCATCGAGGAGGCTCGGGACGTTGTCCTGCTCATCGTAGGAGCGGGCGGCGAACTCGGTGCAGACGGTGATGACCTGGCGGAGGATCCATTTCTCCTGGAGGATCTCGATGTAATACGCGGCGTTGGCGGCCGTGGGGATGAAGGTGAAAAGCTCGGTGACGAAGGCGGCGCCGCCGAATTGATCGAGCTGGCCGCGATCGCGGAGGATCTGTGTGAGCGTGATGAAATCGATCGGCTTGGCGGCGTTCCAAAGCTCGAGGAGGACGGCGTAGATGCCGGCGTGAGCGGGCATGTGGAAGCACTCGGCCGAGACGCCGCGCTCGACGCAGAGGCCGCCTACTTCGCGCGGAGAGAGGAGGAAGGAGCAGAGGACGCCCTGCTCGGCGTCGGGACTCTGTGGGAGTAACCGGTGAATATCCGGTAGATAAGTGACCTTTCCGCGGAGGTCACCGTCTGAGCGGTGACCAGCTTTTGAGGCCGGCTTGCCAGTGGAAACACTGGGGCCCTCCATTGATTCGTATCCCTACTTCGAGTGACGCGCCTTGGCCTTCGAGCGGAAGCCTTGTTCCGCGGAAGATTCGCCGGCATTGCCCGCGGCGGCCGGTTCTTCGGCGGCAGCGTGGGGCTGGGCCGAGGATTTCACGTTAAGATTGAGATGGGCGACGACGTCGTGATGAAGCTTGATCTCGATTTCGTGCGGGCCGGAGTCCTTGATGGCGCGCTCGAGGACGATGCTGTGGCGGTCGATTTCCGTGCCGCCGAGTTCAGCCTTGATGCGGTCGGCGATGTCCTTGGCGGTGATGGAGCCGAAGGCTTTGCCGGTTTCGCCGGTTTCGAGGGTGATAGTGATCTTGAGCTTGTTGATGCGGCGGGCGAGTTCCTCGGCTTCGTTGAGTTCGCGGGCTTCGCGCTCGGCGCGCTTGGTCTTCAGGGAGTTGATCTGCTTGAGGCTGGCGGGGGTGACCTCGAAGGCTTTGCCGCGCGGGATGAGGAAATTGCGGGCGTAGCCGGGCTTGACCTTGACGACGTCAGCTTCCTGGCCGAGGCCGGCGATGGGTTCAGTTAGGATTACCTGGGTGTTGGCCATATCGAAAAAGGGGTTCTATCCGCGGGAAAGCGGGAGGGAGTTTGTACGGCTTCATCGAGGGCGTGTCAACCCGTTCCCCGAAAAAGAAAATAAGCGCACCCTTTTTCCAGCGGAGGAGCCTATCAGGCGCGACCCCCCGAATCAAGAAGAGGGGTCGCGCAAATCTGGCAAGGCGCCTTTAGTGGGCGACGGGGACGAGATCCTCGGCGATTTCCGTCAGGAACCGGTCGGCCTCGACTTCTTCTTCCAGGGTCTCCTGGAGCAGCTCGGCGGCTTCATTTTCGCCGAGGCGCTGGGCGAGCGAGCGGGCGGCGCCGTAGCCAGCCATCTCGTAATGCTCGACACGCTGGGCGGCGCCGATGATGCCGGAGTCGATGACGACGCTGTCGCCCTCGGCTTTGATCATTTGCGAGCCTTCCTTGATAAGGCCCTCCATGGCCTGGCAGGTTTCGCCGGTGGGTTTTTCATCGAGGCTCTCGAAGATTTGCTCGAGGCGGGTGACGTGATTCTCCGTCTCCTGGAGGTGATTGGTGATGGCCTCTTTGAGCTGACCGTCGGAGGCGGCGTCGGCTATTTTTGGGAGCGCCTTCACGAGCTGGGTTTCGGCGCTGTAGAGGTCGCGCAGCTCTTCGAGGAAGAGATCGCGCAGGGAATTAAGTTTTAGCGAGGTTAGTCTCATAATGCTCTGGTTTCGGAATTGCGGAGGCGGGAGGCTGTCAGGCGGGGGACGGACCGCCGTTTTGCCGACGGAAGGATCAGGGTTTTTCCGCGTGCAGGTGAGCCTTGCATGTACGTCCATTAGCTGAGACAAAAACGCTTATGAAAGCATCCCTCCTTTCGATTCTCCTTCTTTTGGCAATCAGTTCCCTGGCGATGGCAATGAATGCGTCTGAGGAGGTGAAGGTACGGGCGGATAAGCTGGAAAAGCGGGTCAACGCCGACCTTACAAAAGGGCTGATCGATTCGGACACGGCGTCGAAATTCGATGAACAGCTCGACCACATTCACGACGCCATGGACAGCCAGGGTTCCACGACCGCCGAGCGCCGTGGGATGAGGGAGGAGATGGACAGGATCGAGGCGAAGCTCGAGGCGGCGGAGCAGGGGGGTGGGGGCGGCGGTTCCAGCCTGGCTTCGCCAACGCCGTAGCCAGCTATTGCACCGGGAGGCGCGAGGGCGCAACTTATGGGCAATTACGCAAGTTGAATAACCTATATGAAACCCCGCATTTTTTCACTAGTGATGGTGATCTCCTTCGCCGCCGCGATTGCCGAACCGGACGCGGCGCCGTTCATCAATAAGCAGATCAAGGAGTTGACGAAACAGATTGCCGACGATCTGGCGACGGGGAAGCTCACGCAGCCGGACGCGGACGAATTGAACCAGGCGGTCGAGCACGTGAAGAACGTGGAGAACAGCGAACCGAGCCTCACGCCGCGGACGCGCAAGGATTTGCGGGAGGACCTGTCGAAGATCACGAAGGACCTCGAGCGGAAGGAAGACCAGTCCAAGGCGCTGAATGCGGCGAGTGCGTCGCCGACACCGTAACGCCGACTATGGGATCACGTTGAGAGTGATCGGCGCGCTCCAGAGCGTCTTGCCGAATGCCGCGGGCCGGTACCCCATCTTGAAGTCGATCCGGGGCAGAGTGACGGAGTCATCGACGTACATCCCGAGCGCCTTGGGAAAGACGTAGGTTTCGTGGGGCGGGATTTCGACTGTGGATGACGTGTCCTGGTCGCAGTCGAAGGCGTCCCACTCGACGCGGTGGTTGCTCGATTTCCAGAGGCGGTCCCAGCCGCAGTAGGGGACCTTGATGCGCTGGACGGAGGCGGTCAGATTCTTGAGCGAGAGGGTGACATCGAAGAGGGCTTCCGGATGAACGTCGGTGGAATCGGCGGTTGCGATCACCTGGAAGACTGGGCTGTCGCCGGCGCGCGAGAGGGCGGACGAGGCGAGGAACAGGCAGGCGGCGAGGGCCGGGAGCAGAAAGCGGCGCATGGTCTGCTATCCGGCCACCTCGGCGATGGCGGCGGCGAGGTTGTCGCGGGTGACCGGTTTCGAAAGGAGAATATCGACTCCGGGCGGGCGTTCACCTTCCGGCAGAAGCATCGCGCCGTAACCGGTGATCATGATGACAGGGATTTTCGAGTCGCCCTGGCGTGCGGCTTCGACGAAGCCGGTGCCATTCAAACGCGGCATCGAGAGATCGGTAAGGATGAGGTCGAACGGGGCGAGATGGAGTTTATCCAGGGCATCGTTGCCGTTGCCGGCGGTCTCGACGATGTGGCCCATCGATTCCATCTGCAGCGCCATTAATTGCCGGAGGCGGTCGTCATCCTCGGCCAGCAGGATACGCAGCGGGCGATCGACGGATGTTGGACGCCCTGCGGCCGCCGGGGCGGCGGAATTCGCGCGAGGGAGGAAAACGCGGACGAGCGAGCCCTCGCCGGGGTGGCTGGTGATCTCCAGGCGCCCTGCATGGCGCCGGACGATGCCGTGCACCATGGCGAGGCCGAGGCCTGCGCCCGCACCGGCCTTGGTCGAAAAGAAGGGGTCCAGGCAGCGGGCGCGGACTTCCTCGGTCATGCCGACGCCGGTATCGCCCACGGAGATTTCGGTGCCGCCCTCGACGTTTTGGAGCGCCACGGAGAGGGTGCCGCCCCGCGGCATCGCGTCGATTGCGTTGAGAACGAGGTGGAGCAGGGCTTCGCGGATCTCGGCGGCATTGCACGGGAAGGGCTCGATGCGGTCGAACTTGAACGACGGCTTGATCTCCCGCCCGTCGGCCCGCGCGCTGTCGTGCCATTTTGGTTTGGCCAGGAGAATGGCCTCCTCGGCCACCTTTCTTAGCTCCACCGGCATGAAGAGATCGTCATCGTGGCGGGGCCGGCAAAAGTAATGGAGCCGGGCGACCATCTGGGCCGCCTCGCGGAGGACGTTCTGCATGGTGGCAAGATTGGCGGCCGGGGCGGAGTCCGGAGGCAGATCGCGGGCTGCGAGGTCCCCGAGGCTCATCAGGATCATGAGGACGTTGTTGAAATCGTGGACGACGCCGGCGGCCATCTCGCTGAAAGCGTGGAGCCGGGCCTGGCCGACGGCCTGGCGCTGTGTGTCGCGCAACTCCTCGAGGGCGGCTTCGAGTTCCTTCGTCCGCTCGGTCACGCGCCCGTCCAGGAGGCGGTTCTGCTCGCGCAGGCCGAGATGAAGAAAGCGGGTTTGGAGGAGATTGCGGACGCGAAGCCGGAGTTCCGTGGAGCCGAAGGGCTTGTTCAGAAAATCGTTGGCTCCGGCGGCGAGTGCCCGGCGGCGCGTCGTTTCCATCGGGTCCGCAGTAATGACGATGACCGGCAGGTAATCGTCCTGCGGAACATTGGCGCGGATTTGTCCCAGGACATCGAAGCCATCCATAACGGGCATCGAGATGTCCAGCAGGATGATATCGGGCTGATATTCCTGGAAGGCCGAGAGGGCGTCGCAGGGATCGTTGACGATGCGGATTTCCTCGTGACCGGCAGCGGCAAGGCTTATCTCGACAGCGCTCGCGCTTACGGGCTCGTCATCAATGACGAGGAACCGGGCGCTCTGCAGGTAAATGTCGAATGCATGCATCGGGGCGGAAGGGAATGACGCGCGGCAGGAAGGGCCGGCGCATTACGGTGGGTTGGGTCACATTGCTGAGATCAGCAGATTGTGCGCCACAGGGGCTTAGGGGGCAGCCCGGCGGCGGAAGAGCGGCGCGGGGTCCGCGAGGTTGAGCGCGGAGAGGTCGATGCCCTGACCCGGGGCGCGGGAGCGGGCGGTATGGAGCTGCCGGGCCACCCGGATGATCATGTCCTCGGCAAAATATTTAACGGAGCCGACGCCGATCACAGCGGGGAAGACCAAGGCGAGGAAACCGAAATCGTCCACAGCGACGATGAGCAGGCTGTTTTCGTTGCCCTGCTGGTAAAGACTTGTAACCGATTGATCCTCGATGATTTTTGCGATGGCCTGGGTGGCGGCGAAGCTGTTTGCCGCGAGGGCGCCGAGAGTCGACATATCGATCGCGCCGACATCACCGCGGGAGGTAATGATAAATCCGCCTGTATCGATGAGAAGGGCCAGGCGAGCGCCGCTATCGCGGAGAAAATCCCCCATAGCGGCATCGATGACATCGATGTCGTCGCCGATAAGGAGGGGGAGAGAGAACATGAGATCAGGCGGCCTTGCGTCCGTTCTCCGTGAGGAGCTTGTGGAGCAGCATGCGGGTGATCATATTGAGAGTCTCGAAGATGCCTTCTCCCTTGACGGCGGAGCTGACGAAAGAGGGGACCTGAATATCGCGATTGTTCAAGAGATATTCCAGGTAATCGACCGGGGCGGCGTTGGGCAGGTCGCGTTTGTTGTACTGGAGGACGTAAGGGATGTTGGCGATGTTCTGATTCAGGGTCTCGAGGTTCTGGATCATGTTTGCGAAAGTCTGGACGTTCTCCTCCATCTTCTCGTATTGGGAATCGGCGACGAAAACGAGGCCATCGACGCCGCGGAGCACCAACTGGCGGGTCGTGTTGTAGATGACCTGGCCGGGCACCGTGAAGAGCTGGAACTTGGTCTTGAAGCCGCGAATGACGGCGGTCTCGAGGGGGAGAAAATCGAAGAAGAGGGTGCGGTCGCTATTGGTGGCCAGGGATGTGAGCTTGCCCTTGGTCTCCGGCGCGGCCTCGACCTCGGCATGGACTTTCTCGAGGTTGCTGGTTTTGCCGCCCTGGGGCGGCCCGTAGTAGACGATCTTGAGTTGGATCTCTTTGGTGGCTTGGTTGATGAGTGCCATTGGTTCAGGTGCGTGTGGTTTAAAGAGTGACGGCGATCAGGTTGAGCTCGGCGACCGGGAGCGGCCGGCCGTTGGCGCTGAGGACTCCGAGGTAGATTTTGCCCGTTTTGCGGACATGGATGTTTGTGGCGCCGAGGTGGAGATCGAACGAGAGGGGAACGCCGAGGCGGGCCATGTCGCAGTACTTCGCCAATTGCGCGAAGACGGTCGGGGCGAATGCCGCGAGGATGTTGTCGTTGCCGTCGGGCAGATCGGCGGCGATGAGGAGGCCATCAACGGTGGCGAGGAACGCGCCGGAGACGCCATCCAGAGCGCGGATGCGCTGGAGGGCTTGGGCGGAGGGATTGGAGGGCTTGGGGCCGGTGGGAGGCTGCTCGACGCGGAATGGGGTGACGGTGGCCGCTGCCGGGGCGTGCGCTATGGAGGGGCCATCGGATATGCCGCCCATTGTGGCGGCCACGGGGAAAGGGAGGGGCTCGGAGGTGGCGGCTGGGGCTGGGACGGCCGGTTCGGCAGGAGCTGGGGCTAGTTCGGGGGTGGGAACTGGGGCGGCTTCGGCAGTGGGTGTGGGTTCCGGGGCGGGCTCGGGTTCCGCGTTGGATTCAGGTTCGGCGGCTGGAACCGCAATGGAGGCGGCTTCGGGAATGGGTTCAGGCTCGGGGATGGCGGGAGCGGGTTCAAGGGCGGGTGCGGCCTCCGCGGAGGGGATGGGTTCGGGTTCCGTGGCGGGCCCGGGGGCCGGGGCGGGTGGCGGCGCCGGATAAGATGATTTTGCGAAAACGTCCGGGATGCGGGAGTCGACTTCGAGTTTTTTCCGTGCATCGGGGGCCTTGTGTTTCTCGAGGAAGAGCGGGACGAGCGAGGCAAGTGGCAGGTCCACATCCACATCTGCGGCGGACGCGGCGAAGGGCTCGGGACGGCACCAGCCTTGCAGTTTGCTCCACTTGAAGCGGAGCTTTCCGGAGCGCATCTGGTTTTCGAAATCGGTGAACGGAATCAGGAAAGATCTCGTCGCGGGATCGAGCCCGTTCATGGCTTGCCGGATGCCTTCGGGCAAAGCCGTGAGGATAGTTGTGAGCGGAACGGTGACGGAATCGGGATCGGGAACTGGCTCTGCGGGAGAGGGGGCCGTCGGAACCTCAGCCACAACAGGTGCAGGTGGCTCGGGCTTCGGGGCAGGCAGAGTTTCGGCAACAACCGGGGCGGGTGTTTCGGGCTCGGGGGCCGAAGGTTCGGACGCGACTTGTTTCGCGGCCCGGGCGCGAATCAGAGAGGCGGCCCAGGATTCCTCGGCTGGGGCGGGAGCGGGTTTGGCTGGGGCTGCCGGTTCGGCGGCCAGGACCGGAGGGGTTGAGGGAGCGCTCGGCTTCGGGTCTGCCGGAGGGGGTGTCGCTGGAGCTGGCGCCAGAGACTTCGCCGGCAGGATCGAGGCTGGCCATGACGTCGCCGCGGCGGCTGGCGTCGGGTTGGCTGGTGTTGCTGGTTCGGTGGCTGGGGGCGGGAGAGGTGAGGCAGGAGCGGCTTCAGGTGCGGCCGCAGCCGGCCTGGGAGGAGCCGCGTGTTCGACCGCCGGCATCCTGAGGATTCGGTCCGGAGATGGGAGCGGGTCCCGGATGGCGGCGGCGGGTTTAGCCGGAGCAGCCGGTTTGACAGCGGCAGGAGCTGGAGAAGGTTCCGGCGGCGCAGGCAGTGCAGAATCGGGAGGGGATTCGCCGTCGGGTGGAATATCGGTGCCCGGTCCGTCATAAGTCGGCCGGCGATGGGAGTACCAAGGCTCGGCGCCAGCGCTGGCGCGGTACTGGGCGGGGGTTCCCGCTTTTGCAAAGACCGACGGGATATTGCCGGGGATGGATATCTCGCGCTGATCCTCGCGACGTGAGGGCATCAGCTCGCGGAGGATTGCGTCCAGAGGAATCGAGACCTTTGCATCCGCGGGACCGCCGTGAGGATGGAAGAAAATCTCAGGCGTCGCGGCGCGAAGCTGGGCGAAGGTGATGCGGACAGCGCCGCCGGCCAGTTGCGGCTCGATGAGGGAGCGGGGAATGCCGACGTGAACATGTTCGGACGGTTGCTTGCGGAGAGTCGCCTTCAAATCCTGTGGGAAGAGATCGGTAATGGCCTTGAGCGGCAGCGGTACGCAATATTCCGGTGAGATGGGGCCTTCGGCTGGTTCGGGAGTGTGAGAGGGTGGCGGGGTGGGTGCGTCAGCGTGGGTTGCGGCGTGGGGTGCAGGCGGGGCGATTTTGGGCTGGGGCACCGGCATCGCGAGATCGGGAGACGGAGGTGGGGGAGGGGGCATCAGCGTTGCGGTCCCATCGGCCTTTCCGGCGTCGGAACGCCGGCCAAAAAGATTTCTAAAGAAGCTCACGATTGGTGAGGGTGTGGCATTGTTCCGGCTTCAAAGCAGGAGTCCCATTTTATGCCTGCCACTGCACAAGCCTGGTCTCCGCTCGAAGTCACAACTCCCAATCCAGCAGGATGCGGGCCATCAGCCGTACCGGAAAAAGGGGAGGTGACAACGCCGCCGGCCAGCGTGGTGCGCCGGATCCTGATCCTGGACGACGAGCAGGAGTTCCTGGATACGTATGGCCGCATCCTTGCGCGGCTCCCGAGCCGGCCCGAGGTGCGGGTGGCCACTTGTGCGACGCGCGCTTTCGCCCTGCTGGAGACAGAGCCTTTCACATTGCTGATCACCGATCTGCGGATGCCGAAGATTGACGGCTTCCAGGTGCTTCTCGGGGCGCGCCGGCGTTTCCCGGCTCTGAAGACGGTGGCCATTACCGGCCTGGGGGATCAGCAGTACCGGGCGCGCGCCTACGCCTCGGGCATTGATCTTTATACGGAGAAACCGACGACCCCGACTGAGATTCGGCTTTTCAGCGAGTGCGTGGACGCATTGCTGATGCAGGGGGGACAAGACGAAGGATTCCGCGGCGTCCAGAGCAAGAGCCTGATGGACCTGATCCAGATCGAGTGCCTGTCGCAGAATTCAGCGGTGCTCCGCATCACGCGCGGCTCGCTCGAAGGACGCGTCTGGGTGGACGGAGGCAACGTGATCGACGCCGAGCTGCAGGACCTGGTGGGCGAGGAGGCCTTCCGGCACATTTTTGCATGGAAGACCGGCAATTTTGAAATCCTGCCCGGCGACCCGAAGCGCCCCCGCGCCATCTTTACCCCATACGAGAGCCTGCTGCTGGACACCGTCCAGAACATGGACGAGTCAGCCGCAGCCGAAGCGGCGGGCGAACCGCCGACCACCGAGCCGCAGGGAATGAGCCGCGCCCTTCAGCCGCTGGCGCGGGTGCGTGGTGTGGAGTCGCTGCTGGTGACCGCCGAGACGGGCGAATGCGATGCGTGGGGCGTCGAAAGCCCCGAGATGGCCTCGACCTGGACCCACCAGGTGCTGGGTGATTTCCAGAGGCTGGGCGAAATATTGAATGCCGGACCGCTGCGCGCCGTGGAGGCGTGCGGAATGGTGCGGGGCGCGGTGCTGATGACGCTCAAAGGGCGCGAATTGATGGCCGGGATCGACCGGCGGCAGAATGCGCGTTTGATCCGCGGGACTGGCAAGGAACTGGCTACGTATCTGGAAAAGGAATGAACCCTTTCTCGAAACCCAAGGCCATCGGCCCGGCGCACTTCCCCCGCGGCAGCTATACTATTTCGTCTGCCGGGAAGATCGTCGTTTCGACGCTGCCGAGCAGTTTTTCGCGTGAGCGGATGCTGGAGATCGGCAAGGTGATTCTCTCGACGCTGGCATCGGCCCGGGAGATGGGCACCCCTTTTACCGAACTGGCCGCCGACTTCGCGGGCCTGGAGATTCGCGCCCGCGACCTCTCCGGTGGCGCGATCATTTTCGTCACCCCGCAGGAATATTGAGCTATGAAAGACTCCGAGAACACAATCAGCCTGGTTGAGAACTACACCGAGTGCTGGAAACAATTTCACCACTACCTCCAACTGGTGCGCGCAAAGAAATTCGAGCGCGAGGATGAGTCGCAATTCCTGGAACTCAAGAGCGTGCTGGCGCAGCAATTCGAGCTGGTGCTGGCGGCCGTGGAGTGCAAATACCCGACGCGCGAAGAGGTGCACAAGCTGCTGACCGAGTCTCCCTCGCTCAAGTACCTGACGGAGATGGATAGCGACTCCGTGCGCATGGCGGAGGCGCGGTGGCACAAGATTTACATCGGGCTGCAATCGATCCTGGGCCAGCTCAAGGTGGGGCAGCAGGCCAAGCCGGAGAAGCAGGAAGCCGCCAGTACAGGCTGGAGTTTCTTCCGCCGCGCGAGCACCTGAACCTGGGTGGGGCCGAAAAAACCGGTCGCGCATCCTGTGGGGGTGGGGTAGTTTTTCGGAGTGAAGGACTTGTTCATCATGGTTCTACTGGTTGCGGTGGTGGGATTGTTTTTCCACGACAAGCAGCAGACGACGAATTTGACCAGGGCGCAGAGCGACAATGAGCTGCTTCAACAGCAACTCACGGATTCTCAAAGCCAGTACAACGCATTGCTGGCGAGGACCAAGGCGCAGAGTTTCCAGGCGGGCCAGCCGGCGCCGGGCTCGTCGCAATTCCAATTGAAGATGAGCCACCTGCAGGACTCGGGGCCGAACCCGCTGGACCGGCCGCCGTATTAGCTGGGGGGGCGGAATTACTGGCGACCGGCGCTAGTCGCAGTTTCGATCTTGATCGCACTTCCGAGTCCCTGAAGTGGAAAATCCATCTATTCTGCCACCATGCCAACCATCGCCATCGTTTACCACACCACTTACGGCCACACCAAAGCTCTGGCCGAGGCCGTGAAACGTGGCGCCGAGTCGTTCCCAGGCGCCACGGTGAATTTTTATACAACCGAGGAAGCTACAGCGGGACTGGACAAGCTGGACGCCGCCGACGCGATCATCTTCGGCTGCCCGACTTACATGGGCAGCATGTCCGCGGGGATGAAGGCATTCGTCGAGGCCGCGGCGGCGAAATGGTTCACGTCGTCGTGGAAGGATAAAATCGCAGGGGCGTTTACCAACTCGAGTTCATTCTCGGGCGACAAGCTCAATACGCTGGTGGGACTGGTGATCAATGCGATGCAGCACGGGATGATCTATGTGGGACTGGGGATGATGCCGTCGGCGAATCGGCCGGGGGATATGAACTCCGTCGCCGGGCCTTCGCCCGAAGCGCACAACCGCGTGGGGTCGTGGGTAGGGCCGATGTCGGCGAGTTTCCAGGTGAACCCGCCGGGTGCACCGTGTCAGGGCGATCTCGAGACCGGGGAGATGTACGGGCTGCGCGTGGCGACCATCACCGCGCAGTTCCTAAAGGGAAAAGCGGGGTAAGGCGCGCCCGGACTCGGGCTGCGCACAGTTCAACGGAAGATGACCGGCCCGGAAGCCGCGTCCAAAGGTCGCCCAATGCCAATGTAAGGAATTATCAGGATTAATGGACTCCGCTGGAAGCGGAGTGTTCTTGATGAAGCCAATCTGGAGATTGGCGAGCCCGGCCGCCTACGGCGCGGGCTTTATTTCAACCGGCGCGGCTTCGTACGCCAGTTTGCCCTGGATGATCTCTGTGAGGGCGATATCAGAAAAACCCATGCGGGGGGTCGTCTCGATCAGTGGCCGGTGGCCAGCGCTCAATTGGCGCACCCGACGGGAGACGACATTGATGAGAATCTGGGGCACGGGGATTTTTTTTGCGGCGTCTTCGAGGAGTTGGGCGGTCATGATGGGCTAGTGTCTGGGGCGAGCGCGTGCCGGAACGTGGCCGGAATCTGGCAAAAGGGGACGGAAGAGTGGAAGCGGTCCCGGTGTTTGTCAAATGACATTTTGACGACGGGCCCACTCAACCGTTCCACACGAGGCACTTACGGCGTATGAATTTTCTTCTTGAGGGTGATTCGCTTGATCCGCCCCTCCTCCGGCGGACTCCAGGTGATGATGTCGGGATCATCCTTGAAAGCGTTGTGGATGATGCGGCGGTCGTAGGAATTCATGGGGTCGAGATGAAATGGGCGGCCGGTTTTTTTGACCAGCGTGGCGATCTGGCGGGCGCGCTGGACGATGGCATCCTCGCGCATCTCGCGATAGTACTCGATATCGATCTGGACGCGGGGTTCGTCCGGATGCTTTGCCTGGAGGATGCGGTTGAGGAGAAACTGGACGTCTTCGAGGATTTCGCCATGGCGTCCGATGAGGCGCTCTTTTTCCGGGGTGTGCACCTGGAGCATCAGGAAGCCTTCGCGGGGCTCCTCATCGATCTCGCAGATGAAGCCGAGGTATCCCAGCATCGTATCGAGGATATCCTTGGCGGGCGAGCTCATCGGGTTGCGTTTATCTGGTCCTGCGTTTGACGGGCAGTTTAACGGGGGCCGGCGCGGTCTTCTTGCGGGTCACGTACAACTGCGCGATCGAGAAAATATTCTGCACCGTGTAGTACAGCGCCAGGGCCGAAGCGAAATTGTAACAAATGAAAACAAAAATCAATGGCAGGAACATGAACATTCGCTGCTGGGCCTGATCGCCGGTCTTCGGCTGGAGGCGCATCTGCATGATCATGGTGACGGCCATGCAGATGGGCAGGATGTTAATGGGGATGGTGGCGATGTGGAAGACGGTGTCCGGCTGGGAGAGATCGTGGACCCAGAGGAAGCGGCTGCCGCGGAGCTCGATGGCGGTGCCGAGGAGGCGATAGAAGCCGAAGAAGATCGGCATCTGGATGAACATGGGGAGACAGCCGGCGAGCGGGTTGATGTTGTACTCCTTGTAGAGCTTCATCACCTCGGTGTTCATCCGGGTGGGGTCATCCTTGTATTTCTCCTTCAGCTCTGCCATGCGGGGCTGGATTTCCTGCATCTGGCGCATGGAGGCGGTGGCGCGATTCTGGACGGGCCAGAGAATGCCGCGGATGCAGAGGGTCAGGATGATGATCGCGACGGCATAATTGCGGGTGATGCCGAAGAGCAGTTTCATCATCGAGAGCAGGAAGATCGAAACCGGGGTGAAGAGGCCCCAATTGAGGATCTGCTGCTGGCCTTCGCC
>Ga0181531_10001016_pt1 | contig 18153 bp, 17 predicted proteins | sample PEATcosm2014_Bin_38_FD_119743 | JGI IMG/M metagenome (GOLD analysis project Ga0181531, IMG submission 119743) | Peatland microbial communities from MTU Mesocosm Facility, Houghton, MI, USA - PEATcosm2014_Bin11_10_metaG | ecosystem: Environmental > Terrestrial > Soil > Wetlands > Peat | place... | reverse complement strand
GGCGTCTGCCGGTAACGTTTGATGCCAATCGCCAGCATCACCACCAGAAACAGCACGATCGGCCACAAATCGGGCGCGACTTCCGCCAGCCCGTTTCCCTTCCGCAAAATCCCGCGCACGATGCGCAGGAAATGCGTCAGCGGCAGGCACTCACCGACATCCTGCGCCCAGCCCGGCATCCCGCGAAATGGAAACATGTAGCCCGACAGCAGCAGCGACGGCAGAAAAAAGAAAAACGCCATCTGCACCGCCTGCAACTGGTTTTTGGCGATGGTTGAGAAGGTGATGCCCACCGCGAGGTTCGCCACGATGAACAAAAACGTCAGCGCCACCAGTAACGGCACGCTGCCCACAATCGGCACGTCAAACAAAAATTTCGCCGCCAGTAAAATCAAAAACACCTGCACATAGCCGACCGCGATGTAAGGCACGATTTTGCCGATGATGACCTCGCCCGGATGCACCGGCGTGGAGAGCAGGTTTTCCATCGTGCCGCGCTCGCGTTCGCGCGTGATGGCCAGGCCGGTGATGATGATCATCGTCATCGTCAGCATCACGCCCATGAGTCCGGGCACAATGTTGTATTGCGTGATATTTTCGGGGTTGTAGTGCTGGTGCGTGACGAGGTTGAACGGCGGGGCGCCGCCGCGCAATTTCGCCAGCGGCCCGGTCAGGTCGCGGTCCAGCACGGTCGTCGTGAGCAGATTGACGGCGGCAATCGCGTAGCCGACGGCGGCGGGGTCGGTGGCATCGGCTTCCAGCAGCAAATCCGGTTTTTCGCCGCGCAGCAGTTTGCGCGAAAAGTCCACGGGGATTTCCACCGCGAACTGCACCGTTCCTTGCGTAAGCATTTGCTGGATTTCCGCCTCGTTCTTCGCCTCGCGCGTGATGTCGAAGTAGCTGCTGTTGCGCAGGCCCCAGACGATGGTGCGCGAAAACACGCTGTTGTCGGCGGAATAAACCGCCGTCGGCAGATGCTTCGGGTCGGAATTGATGGCGTAGCCGAACAGGATGAGCTGGAGCATGGGAATGCCGACCATCATGCCGAACGTCAGCCGGTCGCGCCGCATCTGGATGAATTCCTTCACCACGACCGCCCAGAACCGATGCCAGTTGAAGGCGAAGCGTTTCATGACAGCGCCCCCGCTGGTGAAATGCCTAATGACGAAACCCTAATGACGAAAGAATGACGAAGCTCGAATGACGAATGACAAATCAGGCGACGAAATTCCATTCGGCATTCGGCATTCGGCATTGGAATTTCTTTCGTCATTCGGATTTAGGAATTAGTCATTTCAGGAAAAGTTGTCCTTCGCCGTTTCCATCAGGCTGATGAACACGTCCTCCAGGCCCGATTCGATTTTCTCCCAGCGATACGCGCCGGTCATCCACGGACTGACGCTGGCGCGCAATTTCTCCGCGTCGCGCCCGCTCACATGCAGCGTCGTGCCGAACGCGACGACCTGCTCGACGCCCGGCAGCTTGCGGATTTTGTCAGCGAGCGCGGGCAGATTTTCGCCGGTCACGGCCCATGTCGTCAACCCGGCAGCTTTCACAACTTCCTGCGCCGTGCCGCTGGCGAGCAGGTTTCCATAGGCGATGTAAGCGAGCCGGTGGCAGCGTTCCGCCTCGTCCATGTAATGCGTCGTGACCAGCGCGGTCAAACCGTCGGCGGCGAGTTGGTGGATCTTCTCCCAAAAATCGCGCCGCGCCTTCGGGTCCACGCCCGCCGTCGGCTCGTCGAGCAAAAGCAGTTGCGGCTCGTGAATCAGGCAAGCGGAAAGCGCGAGGCGCTGCTTCCAGCCGCCGGAAAGCGTGCCGGCCAGTTGCCGCCGCCGCTCGACCATGCCGAGGCGTTCAAGACTTTTTTCGACGGCGGCTTTGCGCTGCGGAATCTCGTAAAGCTTCGCGATGAAATCAAGATTCTCCTCGATGGTCAAATCCTCGTAAAAACTGAACCGCTGTGTCATGTAGCCGACGCGCTTTTTGATTTCGGGCGACTCGGTGCGGAAATCCAGGCCGAGACAACTGCCTTCGCCGCCATCGGGCTTGAGCAAACCGCAGAGCATCCGCAGAAAAGTTGTCTTGCCGCTGCCGTTCGGGCCGAGAAATCCGTAAATCTCACCGTGCTTCACCTGCATCGCGATGTCATTGACGACGGTGCGGTCGCCGAATTTTTTCGTGACGCCGCGAACGTCAATGGCGAAGTCAGAAGCGGTCATGGGTCACTGCAATTTCACATCCACCGGCTGACCGGGCCGCAGCGCCGCCGCGTCCGCCGGAGAAAATATTGCCTCGATCATGTAGACCAGCTTCGCGCGATTCTCGCGGTTGTAAATCACCGGCGGCGTGAATTCGTTTTGCGTGGAAATGTAATTGACCGTTGCGGAATATTTTTTCGCCGCGCTGTCGAAGGAAACTTCCACGTTCTGGCCGGTTTTGATTTGCGCCAGCGCGGTTTCCGGCACGAAGAATCGCACCTTGAGATTTTCCGGCGGCAGCAGCACCACCACGGGATTGCCCGCTGCGACCCATTCGCCCTGGCGATACAGCGTGTCATGCACCTGTGCGTTCGCCGGCGCGAACTGCTGTTTCTGGTCGAACGACCATTTCGCCTTGTCGAGCGCGGCTTGTTGCGACTCAACCAGCGCGGCGTCGGTGTCGCGTTGCGCGCGGGACTGATCCAGCTCCTCGGCGGAAACGACGCCTTGATCGGCGCGCAGCTTTTCGCGGCGGGCGAATTCGGCTGCCGAGAGCGCCAGGCTGGCCCCGGCCTGCGTCAGGTTTTTTTTCGCGACGTCCAGCGCGGCGGCTTCCGAACCGCGTTCCAGTTCAAACAGCAATTGCCCGGCCTTCACCGGATCGCCGCGCGCGACGGCAAGATTGGTGAGCGCGCCGCCGAGCGGCGCGGCGACATAAACGTATTCCCCCTCGATGTAACCTTGAAAAGTGTTGGGGGAACCGCCGGAGCAGCCGGCGAGCAGGGCCGCCGCGAGCACGCACGCGGACAAAGCCAGGATGGGGCACGTTTTCATCGGCGACTTTTGTTTGCGCCTCCACTGAACAAGATTTTCATTGACGTGTCAAACGTTTGTTTGAATTATCTGTTTGAAAATGAAAATGAAGCCGCCGGCCGGAACCGCCAGCCACGCCGAAACCCGCCGCCAGCTTTTGGAGGCGGCGGGCGAGGTTTTCGCCGGGGCCGGTTTCCGCGATGCGACCGTGCGGGAGATTTGCCGGCGAGCGGGAGCGAACGTCGCCGCCGTCAATTACCATTTTGGCGACAAGGAGACGCTTTACGCCGAGGTGTTGCGTTTTTCGCAGGGCCGGGCGCTGGAAAAATATCCGCCGCTGCTCGGCGTCGCGGCGGACGCGCCGCCCGAGAAAAAGTTGCGCGCGTTTGTGCAATCGCTGCTGCTGCGGATTTTTGACAAGGGGCCGACCGCGTGGCATGGCCGGATCATGTTGCGCGAGATGATCGAGCCGACGGCGGCGCTGGACTCGATTGTCGAGGAGCGCGTCCGCCCGATGGCCGGCCAGCTCTGGCAGATCGTCGCGGAAATCCTGGGCTGTCCGGTGGCCGACGAGCGCGTGCGGCTGTGCGGTTTCAGCGTGGTGAGCCAGTGCGTTTTTTATCATCATTGCCGACCGATTGTGTCACGGCTGTTTCCAAAACAGGAAACGCCGGATCCGGCGGGCATCGAACGGCTGGCCGACCATATTACAAAATTTTCGCTGGCGGCGATGAAACACCGGCCCGCGATGAAGCATTGAACATTTTTTGAAACCATGAAAAAACTGAAAATTATTCTGGCGCTGGCGCTGGCCGGTTTTACCGCCGGCGGCAGCGCGACCGCGCAGGACGCCGGCACCAACTCGCCCGCGTGGCTCACCGAGCCGCTGTCGCTGATGCAGGCGTTGAACATCGCGTTGCAGCAGAACGCGACGATTCTCAAGGCCAAAAATGATCTCGAAGCGCAATATGGCGTGGTGGTGCAAACACGCGCGGTGGCGTTGCCGCAGGTGGTGGCGACCGGCCAATACAAGGACACCGACCGGAATGCGATTGAGAGTTTTCCCAATGCCCCCAGTTCGCCGGACCAAAACTGGAATGCGGGCGTGCAAATCGTCCAGTCCATTTATCAGGGCGGCAAGCTCATGGCGGCGGTGCGCGCGGCGAAGGTCACGAAGCAGCAGGCGCTGGCGCAATATCAAGCCACGCTCACGGACACGCTGCTCGCGGTGCGGCTGGCGTATTATGACATCCTGCTCGCGGCGGAACAAATCACCGTGAACGAGACTTCCGTCAACCTGCTGCAAAAGGAGCTGGACGACCAGCAACGCCGTTATGACGCGGGCACCGTGCCGCATTTCAACGTGCTGCGCGCCAAAGTTTCCGTCGCAAACGCGCGGCCGCCTTTGATCCAGGCGCAGAATAATTATCGCATCGCCAAAAACAACCTGGCCAATCTGCTGGGCTATGATCTGCCGCGCGACATCTGGGACAACATTCCGCTGAAGCTGATAGACACGCTTGACGCGACGCCGTATCAAATCAATTTGCCCGACGCGCTCCAGCAGGCGTTGAACAATCGTCCCGAACTGGTCGCGTTGAACAAAACGGAGGAATTGCAGCGGCTCAACATCACCGACGCCTCGTCCGGCTACAAACCGAACCTCTCGATTTTTGCCGGCTACAACTGGTTCAATGCGCAATTCTCGCCGCCGGTGGATATCACCCACGACATCAACGGCTGGAACGCCGGGGCGCAGGTGAGCTGGGACATTTTTGACGGCATGTTGACGCACGGCAAAGTCGTCCAGGCCAGGGCGCTTTACTCCAAATCCAAAACCGCCGTGGACGAAGAGATGCGCAACATCGAACTGGAAGTGCGCACCGCCTATTCCGATTTCCTCGAGGCGCAGGAGGTTTTGGAATCGCAAAAGACCGTGCAGGACGAGGCCGAGGAATCCCTGCGCGAAGCCAACGCCCGCGCCGACGCCGGCACCGGCACGCAGCTCGACGTGCTCGACGCCGAGAATTCGCTCACGCAGGCGCGCAGCACGCAGGTGCAGGCGCTGCATGATTACGACACCGCGCGCGCCCGGTTCGAACGCGCCATCGGCGCGGACATGGTCAAAAGCTCCGGCACAAATCCGTGATTTACGTTGACGGCGGCGGCTGAATTTTAGGATTTTGTCCGCCCATGTCAAAAATGCAACGCGCGCTCATTTCGGTCTCGGACAAAACCGGATTAATTCCCTTCGCCCAAATTCTGGCGCAGGCCGGAATTGAAATCATTTCCACCGGCGGCACCGCCAAAACCCTCCGCGAGGCCGGGCTGAAGGTGAAGGACATCAGCGAGCACACGGGCTTTCCCGAAATGCTCGACGGCCGCGTCAAGACGCTGCATCCGAAAGTCCACGGCGGTTTGCTTTTTATCCGTGGCAACGAAACGCACGAGGCGGCGGTGAAGTCGCACGGCATTTCGCCGATTGATCTGGTGGTGGTGAATCTCTATCCGTTCGAGGCGACGGTGGCAAAACCCAATGTCAGCCTGCACGACGCCATTGAAAACATTGACATCGGCGGGCCTTCGATGCTCCGCAGCGCGGCGAAAAACCACGACAGCGTGACGGTGGTGGTGGATCCGTTCGATTACGCGGCGATCGCGGAGCAGATTTCGGCGACCGGCAACACGACGCTGGAACTGCGCCGCAAGCTCGCGGCAAAAGTCTTCGCACGCACGGCGGCTTACGACGCTGCCATCGCCGCGCATCTGCAAAAGGAATTTGCCGCCGACAAAAATTCGCTGCCGCAGGTGCTGACGATTTCCGCGCCGCTGGCGCAGCCGCTGCGCTACGGCGAAAATCCGCACCAGACGGCGGCGCTCTACGGCAAGTTTCACGAATTTTTCAAGCAGCTCCACGGCAAGGAGCTTTCCTACAACAACATTTTGGATTTGACGGCGGCGGCAAATTTGATCGCGGAATTCCGCGAGGATGCGCCGACGCTGGCGATTTTGAAACACACCAATCCGTGCGGCGTCGGCCAGGGCGCGAATCTGCGCGAGGCGTGGGAAAAGGCGTTCGCCACCGACCGGCAGGCGCCGTTCGGCGGCATCATCGCGGTGAACCAGCCGCTCGATGGCGCGTGCGCGGCGGCCATCGCGGAAATTTTCAGCGAGGTCATCGTCGCGCCGGAATTCACGGCGGAGGCGCTGGCGGTGTTGCAGAAGAAAAAAAATCTGCGGCTGCTGCAAATCCTGAAATGCCCGTCGTCCGCGCAGCCGTGGGACGTGCGCAGCGTGGGCGCGGATTCATTTTTGCTGCAGCAGCGCGATTTGAAGACGACCGCCGCCGCTGATCTGAAAATTGTGACCAAGCGGCCGCCGACGGAAGGGGAGTTGAAGGCGATGCTGTTCGGCTGGCGCGTGGTGAAGCATTTGAAATCGAACGCGATTCTTTATGCCGGCGAAGGCCGGACGCTCGGCACGGGCGCGGGCCAGATGAGCCGCGTGGATTCCAGCCGCATCGCGGTGTGGAAGGCGGGCGAGGCCAGGTTGTCGCTCAAAGGCAGCGTGGTTTGCAGCGATGCGTTTTTTCCGTTTCCCGACGGGCTCATCGCGGCGGCGGATGCGGGCGCAACGGCTGCAATTCAGCCGGGCGGTTCGGTGAAGGACGCGGAGGTTATCGCGGCGGCGGACTCGCGCGGCATGGCGATGGCCTTCACAGGCGCGCGGCATTTCCGGCATTAGCGCATAAAATTTCTGCTCTGCCTGGACAAATGCGGCGAGGTTCAGCGGCGGCATCGTGGACATGGCCGCGCGCACGGGGCGGGCGGATTTTCCCTGTTACCGCCAATATGTCACAAGGTTATTGTCGTTTGCTTTAAGGCTTGGACCCCGACTTCAAACTCCGATGCCGGTAATGCCGGATCGTGAACTCCGGCTCGTCGCCGAGTTCCTCAACCAGTTCGAACTTGTTCTCAAACGGCGGGAAAAATGCGTCCCCATTTTCAATCTCGCGTTTCACCTGCGTCAAATATAAATCCGAACAGCGCGGCAGCGCCTGCTCGTAAATCTGCGAACCGCCGCAGATGAAGATGTCGTTCGGAAATTCCGCCGGGTCGAGCTTGTCCAATGAATTGAAAATCAAAATTTCCGTCTCTGGTTTTTCGCCGAGCTTCGAGAAGCGAAATTGATACGCCTGCTTGAGATATTTCCCGCCGCGCCATTCATGGTATTGTCCAAAAATCTCCGGATGGCTTTTGATGAGCCGCTGCGGATGCCGCGTCAGGATCATGTTCTTGCGGTTCGGCAGCGGCTGGCCGAGGCTCTCGAAGGTCTTGCGCCCCATCACGACGACATTGCCCATCGTCATTTTTTTGAACCACTTGAAATCCTCCGGCAGATGCCACGGGATTTTGTTTCCCGCGCCGATCACGCGGTTCAGCGACATGGCGGCGATGGCTTTGAAGTGTTTCATTTGCTTCTGACAGAATTAACAGAATTTTTCAAAATTCAATTTTGTCCATTCTGTCATTCTGTCTAAAAAACTAAACCGCAATCGGCGCTTTGATGCCAGCATGCGGATCATAGCCGACCAGCTCAAAATCTTCGAACTTGAAGCCGTCAATTGTTTTCACCGCCGGATTCAATTTCACCCGCGGCAGCGGACGCGGTTCGCGCGAGAGTTGCAGCTTCGCCTGCTCCACATGGTTCGCGTAAAGATGCAGGTCGCCGAACGTGTGGACGAATTCGCCCGGCTTCAATCCGCACACCTGCGCGACCATCAGCGTGAGCAGCGCGTAGCTGGCGATGTTGAACGGCACGCCCAGAAAAATATCCGCGCTGCGCTGGTAAAGCTGGCAGCTCAATTCGCCTTCGCTCACATAAAACTGGAACAGCGTGTGGCACGGCGGCAACGCCATCGTCCCCAGCTCGCCCGGATTCCACGCGCTGACGATGTGCCGCCGGCTGTCGGGATTTTTTTTGATCTGGGCGATCACGTCGTCAATCTGGTTGAGCGCGCGGCCGTCGGCGGTGCGCCAGTCCGTCCATTGCGCGCCATAAACCCGGCCCAGATTTCCGTCCGCGTCCGCCCATTCGTCCCAGATCGTCACGCCGTGATCGTTGAGCCATTTGACGTTCGTGTCGCCGCGCAAAAACCAGAGCAACTCGTAAATGACGGACTTGGTGTGGACCTTCTTCGTGGTGAGCAGCGGAAACGAATCGCGCAATGGACAGCGGATTTGCGCGCCGAAAACGGAAAACGTGCCCGTGCCCGTGCGGTCGGCCTTGAACTTGCCGTGTTCGAGGACGTGCCGCAGCAGATCAAGGTATTGAATCATCGCAGAAAAATTTAACCACGAAACGCGCGCGGGAAAAAGAAATTTAGGCGGGACAAAATCAATCTTCAATCCGCCGCCGCCACCACGACCGAATGTTCCGCTTTCAAAGCTTCGTAGATGACGCGGTAGGGAAATCGTTCCGGGTAACGCCAGCGGATGTTTTTGCGCGGATGACGGCGGGCGTTGAGCAATGGATTTTCCGCGAGCGCATCCCAGACTTGGATGATTTCCTCCACAAACTCCGCGCCCAAACCAAGTTGCTGTGATTCATACCAACGCGCGGCTTCGGCCACGTCCGACTCGACTTCTGGACGGATTTCCACCCGCCAGTTCATTTTTTGAATTGCGAGCGCAGGCGGGATTTCATCGTTGCCAGCGGCACGGCGGACGCGGGATTTTTGCGGTGCGCGGCCAGACGTTTTTCCACCAGCGCTTCATCGGCGGGCGACAAGGCCGGTTCGTCCAAGTCCAGCGCGCGGCGGACGAGCAATTGCCGTTCGCTCAAGGTGAGCATTGGCAATTCCTGCAAAACTTCCGCGAAACTCATGTTGAAAATTTAACCGCTTTTGGCCGCCGGTCAAAAGGAAAAACGTGCCGGAGCAAATCGAGGTATTGAATCATCGCGGGAAAAAATTAACCACGAAACACGCGCGACAAACTTGTTTTGCATCCGGTGGAAATGAATTACCTTGCCGCCGTGCAGCGGTTGAAGAACATTTTCTGGATGTTGAGGACGCTGGTGGTGCTGGCTCTCGGCGTCTATCTCGGCCTGACGGTGGCGCGCTGGAGGGGTGGCGGCCTGCGTGTTGAAAACACCGCGACCATCATCCAGCAGGTGCAGACATTGTCGGATCTAGTCACGGTCAAATATGTCATGCAAAAGGTGGAGCTGGTGGATTCGCCGCCGGAGAGCACGCTGGGGAAATTCATCCAGGGCGACAACCAGGTGCTGCTGCTGGCGCAGGGCATCGTCAAGGCGGGCATTGATTTGAAAAAAATCACGGCGGACGACGTGGCGATTTCGGGCAAACGCCTCATCCTCACGCTGCCGAAGCCGGAAATCACCGACGCCTATCTGGACGATGCGCAGACGAAGGTGATCGAGCGCACGACGGGTTTCCTGCGGTCGCTGGACAAGGATCTGGAGCAGACGACGCGGCAATATGCCGTGGACGACATCCGCCGCGCGGCGCAGGAGAGCGGGATTTTGAACGACGCGAACGAGCGGGCGCGGACGGAGTTGCGGACGTTTTTCCAGCAGGCGGGATTTGAGCCGGTGGAGTTCCGATAAGCCAATGCAGAATGAAGAAGGCAGAATGCGGAAAACGTGTTTCAGCGGATCGACTGCATATCGCTTAACGTTTCTTCATTTTGCCTTCATCATTTTTTCGAGCCGTGTCTCAATTTGAGTCAGTGTGTATGATTTTTACCTCGCGCGGCGTTTGTGATTGTTCCTCGATTTGCACGGCGATTTGTTGCCGCGCCCCCGGCGGCGGGAGATTGAGGACATGCCGGCGAAGATGCGCCAGATAAAGCTCGTTTCCTGGCGGCATCGGCTGCCCGTGAGCTTCCGGTGACATCTTAAAGGCATTCATTTTTCTGGCCATGCCTCGTTCACCGCAAGTCGCGTGCCAGAATTCGGCCGCGATGCCGGGTAAAATGGGGACGGCTTGGCTTAAAAACTTTTCTTCTCAAGTGAACGGGCTTGCCCTACAATTTTCACAGATGAAATACCCCGCCTCATCTGGGAAACTGGTTCCTTCAACCTTCATTTTCCCGGACGGCCATTTCCAGCGAACATCCTGAACACTTCACACTTATGAAAACCTATCAACCTGCGGATCTCCGGAACTTCGCCATCGTCGGCCACGCCTCGTCGGGCAAAACCATGCTGGCCGAGGCCATGCTCATGTGCGGGGGCGTCATCAACCGCATGGGCCGCATCGCCGACGGCACGACAGTCTCGGATTATCACGTCAGCGAAAAGAACCGGAAGATTTCCGTGTCGGCCTCGCTGCTGCACACGGAGTGGATGGGGAAGAAGTTCAACATCATCGACACGCCCGGCTATCTGGATTTCATCAGCGAAGGCCTGGGCGCGCTGCGCGTCGGGGATTTCGCGCTCGTCGTCATTCACGCGCAACACGGTCTCGGCGTGGGCACGGACCGCGTGTGGAATTACGCGACCGGCTACGGTCTGCCGAAAATGATCGTCGTCAACGCGCTCGACAAGGAGAACGTGGATTTTGACGCGGTGCTGAAGGCGGCGCAGGAGCATTTCGGGCGGCACGTCTTTCCAGTGAACGTGCCGGTGAACGCCGGTCCGGGCTTCAACAAGGTGCTGGATGTGTTGCGCAACGAAATCGTGACTTACGCGACCGATGGCTCCGGCAAATACACGGAAGAGCCGGCCACCGGCGAATGGGAGGCGAAGGTCAAGGAATTGCACGGCCAGTTCATCGAGCACATCGCTGAGTCCGACGACACGCTGATGGAAAAATTTTTCGAGAAGGGCAACTTGTCCGAGGAGGAATTCCGCGCCGGCATCCACGCGGCGGTGCAAAAGGAATTGTTCATCCCGCTCTTCGCCGTGTCGGCGGAAAACAACATCGGCGTCGCGCGGTTCATGGATTTCGTCGCCAAATACGGCTCGTCGCCGGTGGACCGCAAAAATGTCCAGGCCGCTGACGCCAACGGAGCCGAAACCGAGGTGTCGCTCGATAGCAGCGAGACGGCAGTTTACATCTTCAAAACGATGTCCGAGGCGCATTTCGGCGAGCTGTCGTTTTTCCGCGTCTATTCCGGCTCGATTTCGACCGGCAAGGATTTGTTCAACAGCGACCGCAAGGTGAGCGAGCGCATCGGGCAGATTTACCAGCTCAACGGCCAGACGCGCGTTGCCGTCCCCACGCTCGGCGCTGGCGACATCGGTGCGGTGGTCAAGCTCAAGGACACGCACACCGGTAACACGCTTTGCACCGCCAAACATCCCGTGACGCTGTCGAAGGTCATTTATCCCAAGCCGAACATCCACGCCGCGCTCGTCGCGAAGGTGAAGGGCGAGGAGGACAAAATCGCCACCGGCCTCGCCGCGTTGCATAATGAAGACCCGACATTCCTTTACGTCGTGGACGGCGAGTTGCATCAAACCATCATTTCCGCGCAGGGCGAATTGCATCTGGAAGTCGTCGCCGACCGTTTGCGCCGCCGGCACAATGTTCACGTCGAGCTGGCCGAGCCACGCGTGAAATATCGCGAGACCATCAAGGCCAAGGGCGATTCGAAACATCGCCACAAAAAACAGACCGGCGGCGCGGGACAATTCGCCGAAGTCTGGATGCGCATCGAGCCAAGGCCGCGCGATGCCGGCGTGGAGTTCACCAATTCGCTCGTCGGGCAGAACGTGGACCGTAATTTCATCCCGTCCGTCGAGAAGGGCGTGCAGCAGGCCTGCACCGAGGGCATCATCGCCGGCTGCCGCGTGACGGACGTGAAGATTGATTTTTACGATGGCAAGATGCACCCGGTGGATTCCAAGGACATCGCGTTCCAGATCGCCGGTTACTTCGCGTTCAAGGAGGCGTTCACCGCCGCCAAGCCGGTTTTGCTGGAGCCGATCGAAACGGTGGAAATCCACATCCCGGAAGATTGCATGGGCAAGGTGATGGGCGATTTGTCCAGCCGTCGCGGAAAAATTCTCGGCATGGACACCGACAGCACGTTCCAGGTCATCAAGGCCAGCGTGCCGGCGAAGGAGCTTTACCATTATTCCAGCACGCTGCGCTCGCTGACCGGCGGACGCGGCGTCCACACCGAGGAATTCAGCCACTACGAGGAAATGCCCCGCGACGCAGCGGAAAAAGTGATCGAAGAAGCCAAGAAGCGAAAAGCCGCTGCGGAAACGCACTGACGCGCAACGACCGCGACTTGTTTCCGGTCATCCGCAAAGCCGAAACGCCTGCTGTTTGAAGAATAATCGAGGATTTAGAGGGATATCCCAGGATTTTCGCGATTGAAAAAATCGCTTGCGGATGGCAGGCTACTTGCTATATTGCAAACGATTTGCGATACGGAAAGTGCCAATTCAATCGCCGCACACGCGAACGAATCTTCTTCGCGGCGGGGGTTTTGTCGCTCGCGCTGTGGCTGTGCATGGCGACTGCGGAAATCTGCACGCCGCTGCATGCGTGGCTGCACGGCGGAACGATTCCCAAAGACGACGATGATTGTGCGATTGTCGCCATTGCTCATGGAAAAATAGAGACCGCGCCGGTCGCCGTGCCGGTCGCCGCGCCGGTCACCTGGATTGAAGCCGCTCCCCGCATTGAATCTTCTGTTTCGATCACGGCCATTGAACTCCTTCCCGATGGCCGCGGCCCGCCCGTCGTCTCTGCAGTTTCCTAATTCGTTGATTTCAGGCGTTGCCATTCGCTTCGTCTGAAAGGCTTTTCAGCAAAACCAAAACTTTGCGCAATGCCTCGTGGCGTTGGGCAAAGCGCGAGCCCTAAAAAGATTTGCAGAAGTGCATAAAAATTTAACCAAAGAAAAATCATGAAAAGAGTTGCAGAGAAAAAAAACGTAAAAATTAAGAATCGCAGAGTTTATATGGCGGTGATTTCGTTGGTGGCGCTGTCCTGCGGCGGGACAGCACTGTCACAGACGAACAGTGTGCCGGCGGCAAATGTGACATCAGGAAGTTCAACGAACGTCACCCAGCTTGGCAACATCACCGTCGTGGGCAAGCTGGACAAGGCGCGGAACCTAATCATCCCGAATCTCGGGGCGACGGCGCACACCTTCAGCCAGGAACAAATCGAAACCCTGTCGCAGGGCGCCAACGCGCCGTTCAACCAAGTCATCCTGCGCGCGCCGGGCGTGGCGGCGGATTCGGCGGCGAATGGCGATTTGCACGTCCGCGGCGAGCACGCAAATCTGCAATACCGCATCAACGACGTGCTGTTGCCCGAAGGCATCACGGGATTCGGGCTGGAGCTCGATCCACGGTTCGTGGGTTCCATGCAGCTCATCACCGGCTCGCTCCCGGCGGCTTATGGCTTCCGCACCGCCGGTGTGGTGGACATCCAGACGAAAAACGGCGCGTTCGAGAATGGCGGCGCGGCGGAACTGTATGGTGGCAGTTACAATACGATTCGGCCGAGCTTTGAATACGGCGGCACGCAGGGAGCATGGAATTACTTCATGGACGGCAGTTACGACCATAATGACCTCGGCATCGAGAATCCCACGCCCAGCCACACCGCGATTCACGACATGACGGATCAAGGCAAGGCGTTCGTGTATGCGTCGCGCATTTTGAGCGACACGAGCCGCGTCAGCCTGATGGGCAGCGCGTCCTACAGCAACTTCCAGGTTCCCAACACGCCGGGATTGCCGCCCGGCACGGCGCCCGGAGGCGACCAGTGGCTATCCGGACAGACGTATAATTCAGTCGCTTTGAACGAAAATCAAAACGAGCAGAATTATTACGGCGTGGCGAGCTACCAGGAATCGGCGGGCGATTTGAATCTGCAAGCTTCCGTTTTCGGCCGCAACAGCAACGTGCATTTCACGCCCGACCCAGTCGGTGATTTGTTTTTCAACGGCGTGGCCAGTGATGTGGACCGGAATCTCTATTCCGGCGGATTGCAGACCGACGCGAGTTACAGCCTCGGCGACAAACACACCATCCGCACCGGCATATTGGTGATGGATGAATACTTGTCTTCCGACTCGACCACCATGGCCATCCTGATGGACAGCACCGATCCGAGCAGTTTTAATCCACTTCCCGGTTCGCCGACGACGACCGTCGTTCAGGACGGCGTTCAGCACGCGCTGTTCGCCGGCGTGTATTTGCAGGATGAATGGAAAATCCTGACCGGGGTCACAATCAATTACGGCGCGCGCTTTGACGAATACTATTCCACCTTCTACAAGGGGAACCAGCCCAGCCCGCGTGCGAACATCATCTGGCAACCGACGGATTCGACGACGCTGCACGCCGGTTACGCGCGTTATTTCACGCCGCCTCCGCTGGAAAACGTGAGTTCGGGCAACGTGAATCAGTTCGATGGCACGGCGAATGAATCCCCCGCCGGTCCGAACGCGCCGAACAACGTCGTCCAGGCCGAGCGCGCGAATTATTTCGACGCCGGCATTTCGCAAAAAATCACCAAGAACCTGCAGGTCGGTGTGGACGGCTATTACAAGGAGGCACAGGAACAGCTCGACGACGGCTTGTTTGGGCAGACACTCATCCTCTCGGCGTTCAATTACGACAAAGGCAAGGTTTATGGAGTGGAATTCACCGGCTCATACAACCAGGGCGGGTTTTCCTGTTATGCCAACTTGGCCTGGTCGCAGGCTTATGGTCAAAATTGGAATTCGGCGCAATTCCTGTTCTCCCCGAATGACGCGGCCTACGTCCAGAACCATTGGATTTTTCTGGATCACGACCAGCGCGTCACCGGCTCCTTCGGCACGGCTTACACCTGGAACGAATCGGCGCGTTGCAGCACGCGCGTTTATGCCGATGCGATTTACGGCAGCGGTTTGCGACAAGACGGCGGCGGAACAGTTGACGGGACGCCCACCGGCGATCCCATTCCCAATGGCTCAAGCGTGCCGCAATATTACTCCATCAACCTCGGCGCGGAACAAAGCTTCAAGCTCGCCCGCAACCGGTTTTTGAAGGCCCGGCTCGATGTCGTGAACGTCACGGACAACATTTACCAGCTCCGGAGCGGCTCCGGCGTCGGGGTCAACGCCGCCCAATACGGCGAACGGCTCGGCTTCTTCGGCTCGTTGAGCTATGTCTTTTGAAATGTTCCTCCGATGAACAACACGGATGCAAATCGGATTTCGCCCGGCTACGAGCTGAAGGACGAGCTGGCCCGGTGTTGCCTGCCATCGGCAAACCGCGACGCCAATCTCAAGCTCGCCTGGGTGAATTCGGTTTGCATCCTCTTTCTCATGATTGGAATTGTTGGCGCGCGACGCGGCATCATCGCCATCAAACCGGTTCCGCCCATCCGGGAAGAAGTTCCCATTGTCATCCAGCCTACGGTGTTGCCGCCGCAGGCCATCGCTCAAAAACCGGAGCAGGCGGAACAGATCAGTCAAACGCGCGTCCTCGTCGCATTGCCGAACGCGCCGGATGTCAACTTTGGCATTCCTACCGCCGGAACGCTGATCGTGCCCGCCGCGCTCGCGTCCGCGCCGCAAATTGCCCCGACGCGCATCGGCTCGCTCAACAACACCGGCGCGGGCGGCGACCGGCCCGAACCGCCTTATCCGCCCATCGCGCGCGAAACCGGCGAACAGGGCACCGTGAAACTTCTGCTCGGCGGCGACGCGGCGGGAAATATTACTTCCGTTGACGTGAAGGAATCGTCCGGCTTTCCCGTTCTCGACCGCGCCACGGTGGATTTCATCAAGAACCACTGGCGGCTTCCGGCCGGCGACGGCAACCGCCTTTTTGAAACCAGCATCACCTACCTGTTGCAACTGAACTGATTTAACCAAAACCAAACCATGAATCCCATCCTCGCAAACATCGTTCTCGAATTTTTCCTCAAAGGCGGTCCGGTCATGTGGCCGATTCTCGTCAGCGCCATCGTTGCCGTCGCCGTCGTCGGCGAACGCGCGTTCTGGTGGTGGCGCGAAAGCCAGAAGCGCGACCCCAAAATAATGGAGCAGCTTCTGGCCGCGCTGGAAAACTCCGACGTCGCCGCCGCGCAGAAAATTTCCGAAGGCTCGGACGACCCGGTCATCCGCATGATCCGCCACGGCCTCGGCCACGTCGGCCACGTTCACGCCTCGCTGCTCGGCGCGCTGCAACTCGCCGCCGGCATTGAGCTGAAGTGCGCCGGGCGTTTTCTCACCGTGATGGACACGCTCGTCACGCTCGCGCCGCTGCTCGGCTTGCTCGGCACCGTCACCGGCCTGATGCGCGCGTTTCTTCACATTGGCAGCGAGGAGCTGTCCGTCACCGCCGTCACCGGCGGCATCGGCGAGGCGCTGATTGCCACGGCCTGCGGACTTGGCATCGCGATTTTTGCGCTGATTCCGTTCAATTATTTCTCCGCCAAGCTGACGCAGTTGCAATTCGACCTGGAAACGGCGGCGACGAATGTCGAGGTGTTGATTGGCGGCGGAAAAGCCGGCGACACGGTTCATTTGCACAAGCCGGAGGCGAGCCGCACCCACGAGCATTGAAATTTAGCCGATGAAACTGTCATCACCAGTCCGGCCTCGCAAATCGCGGATCGTCATCATTCCGCTCATTGACATCATGTTTTTCCTGCTCGCCTCGTTCATGATGCTGGCCCTGGAGATGAGCAAGACGGAGAACATCAAGGTCAACTTGCCGTCTGCCTCGCAATCCGCACAAGACTACCGGCCCGACATGGTCAATATCGCCGTGGACAAATCCGGCGCAGTCTGGCTGGAGAAAAAACGGATTTCGCTCGCCGACCTCGCGTCCGTCCTGAAAGACCGCTTCCACGACAACCCGGATGTCCCGGTCTACATCAGCGGCGATCGCGACACGCTCCACGGCGACATGGTGAAGGTGTATGAAACTGTCCGCGCCGCCGGCATTCAAAAGGTTGCGTTCATGACCGGCAACTCTCCGGCGGAGGCAACGCGATGAAAGTCCGCACGCCCATACCCGAAAAAAAGTCGCGGCTGGAAATCATCCCGCTGATTGACATCATGTTTTTCCTGCTCGCGTCGTTCATGATGATCACTTTGCAAATGCAGATTGTCCGCACGGTCAAATCCAACCTGCCCACCGCCACGCTCGCCACGCCCTTGAAGAAGCCCGATATCGTGAACCTGACCGTGAACAAGGACGGCCAGGTTTCCGCGGATGACAAGCCCGTCGCCTTTCCTGAATTGTTCATGATGCTCACGAACCGTTACAGCCTGAACACGAACCTGCCGGTCTACATCACCGGTGCGAACGAAGCTACGCATGGCTCGGTGGTGTTTGTGCTCAACCTGGTGAAACGCGCCGGCATCCAGCGCGTCGCCATCGCCGTCAACACCGCGCCCGACCAACCATGAAAACCTTCCAATCAAACCTCCTCATTGTCCTCGCGCTCGGCCTTTGCGGCCTTTGTGCCTGGCAATGGTATGAACAAACCGTCCAGCGCGATGAAATCCAAACCCTCAACCGGATGGTCTATGACCGCGACGCTTCAATCCAGAATTACACCAACTCCATCGCCACGCTGAACCACCAGGTGGACCAGATGGACGCGAGCCTCACCGAAATCAAGGCCGACGCCGCAACAAACGAGCAGCTCGTCGTGTCGCAAAAGGCCGAAATCGTGCAATTGCAATTCGACAACGAAAATGCCACCAACGAAATCGCGCAATATAAAGCCGGCGTGGACGCGCTGGAATCGAAGCTGAAGGATGCCTACGCCGGCATTGACAAGCAGAATGAAGCCATCACCAACCTCGTCGCCCAGCGGAACGATATCGTCCAGAAATACAACGACGAGGTGAAAGACCGGAACGACGTCGTGGCCAAATACAACGACCTGGTCAATCAGGTGCAGAAACAGCAAGGCCAAAAATAAACCGGCTACGTCACCGCGCCAGCGTCACGCTCATCAGGCCGATGACGACTTCGTTCGCCAGTGCGCGGACGGTCAGCGATTTCAATTCCTTGGCCGGGTCGAGCGGCAAATCCAGAACCGTCGCCGCGCCGCCGGGAACCTTTCTGCCTTTGCCCTTGAAACTTTCCACGTCGAGTATGCGGATGTCTCCCGTCCGCAAATCCACGCGCG
>Ga0181531_10001014_pt1 | contig 18166 bp, 15 predicted proteins | sample PEATcosm2014_Bin_38_FD_119743 | JGI IMG/M metagenome (GOLD analysis project Ga0181531, IMG submission 119743) | Peatland microbial communities from MTU Mesocosm Facility, Houghton, MI, USA - PEATcosm2014_Bin11_10_metaG | ecosystem: Environmental > Terrestrial > Soil > Wetlands > Peat | place... | reverse complement strand
GCTCGTGTTGCGCTGGCCGCCTCCGCTGCCGCGGCTCTGCAACAAGGGGTCGCTCCCGTTCCCCTTTCCGCCACCGCAGCCGCCACCCAGCCACCAAGGACTCCTGCTCCAGTTACCCTTCCCGCTACCGCGGTCATGCCGCAGCCGCCCGCGTTTACGCCCGTTTCCATGCCTGCCGCGCCCCAGCCCCAGGGGTTTGCTCCCGTTCCTGTCGCTGCCCCGCCGGCCGCGCCGAGCTCTCAAAAGAGTCATCGCGGGTTGTGGATCGGGCTGGGTGCATTGGCGGCGCTTCTCGCCCTGGTTGCCGCGGCCACCGTGCTGCCCCGCCTCTTCTCAACCCATGCCAGCCAAAAGTCCGAAGCAGTGGCGACCGGGACGCCAACTCCAGCAGCCTCTCCCGCTGCGGGAACCGCGGCTCAGCCGGCCTCGCCCGCATCTAATGCGGCGCAACAGCCGAGTCCTGCCAGCCCGGCAGCCCCGGTAGCGAGTCCTTCGGCCACTACCTCCGGAAGCCAGCCCAGTTCGGCCCCCACCCCGTCAAGTTCCACGAAGATTCCGCCGCGGCGCACCTCCGCTTCGAGTGCGCAGCCCGCGGATGCCGGGGCCGCTGCACCCGCTTCCGCTGCTGCCGCCACGCCGGCGGGGCCTTCACCGCAGGAGATTCGCCAGGCCCATGACCGGCTGATGAACCTGGATGCGCGGGCGGACGCCGCGCGCAGCGGAGTGCAGCAGATTCGAAGCCAGCAGCAGGCCCAGGGATATGACATACGCGGCGACATTCTCGCCGCGATGAACAGAATGAACAGCAACATTGGCGAAGCGAATCGCGCCCTCGAACAGAACAACGCTCACGACGCGGACGAATACATGGACCGCGCCGAAAAAGAAGTCTCGACGTTGGAAAAGTTCCTCGGCAGATAGTCAAAGAGTATCGACGCCGGAGAATCAGTTCCAACCATTCGTTCTTCTTTGGTTGGAAATGTAACTGTCAAAGCATCGAGTTATTGGCGTAAAGGACTGAACCTGGCAGGCGCGTTGAGCGCAAGTCCGCATTTCGCACAGGCCGCCGCGTTCTGTAGCGCCGGCCTTCTGGCCGGCTGTTCCGAGGGCCTCCCGGCCCTCGGAGACTGCGCCAGAGCTTGAATTCTTGGTTGTCGCGCTGCCTATGAGAAATGGGGACTAGGGTCGTCAACCACCCTGATGCTTTCGAGACGGTCTGAAACTGCCTGGCCTGCTTTGGGAGCAAAGAGAAGGGGGCGAATTCCTCCGCCCCCAAGCATCGAATCCGCTGCTGCCACCTCTTCGAACAAAAAGGCTATTCGAGACGGCTAACGGTTTTCTCCAGCCTTGTGGCCGCGTCCATCCCGAGTTTCATTCCCCTTGAACTCCTCGGGAGCCTTCCGCTGCGCTGCGGGCTTGTCGCCAACCTTTGGCGTCGGGCCGTTATAGCCGTGCTGCGGATCCAGAGTGTTATCGACTTTGCCGTGGAAGTCGTTGGAAGCATGAAACCACGGACCAACGCCGATGAAGACGCCGCCATTGAACCATTCCGACCCATAATAGCCATCGGGAACACAGTTATAAGGAGCGTAATCGTAGTAACCGTAAGGACAATCGGGGGCGACACCGACGTTGACCGTGACCTGGGCCCCTGTTTTGGGAGCGGTTGCCGCAAAGAACATCCCTGCAACAGCAGCAGCTAGGACAAAAAACTTGATTCCGCGCATTCATTCTCCTCGCTATCGCCGGAGCCGACTTCGACCTGCTCCAACATTCTTCACGGTAGCCGCGCAAATCACCCTCGTCTGAGCAATATGAAGCACGAGAGATGTGCGATGCGGCCATGCGCATTCGTCCGTTTCTGATCTGGCGTCTCAGCCTGCATCATGCACCGCCTGTTTGGAGCAGGAATGAGCCCGCTCATCCAGAGACGCAAAATCGAAGCTGAGCCTTTCCCCACTTCAGATGGGTGCGCCTGGGCGGGCAATCGAGATGCTAACCTTCTCCTTGTGGATGACAACGGCCCCGCTTCCTCAGCCGCGACACCAGGCGAAGAGCACAAGCCAGAGGCAGAGATTCAGACCCGCACTTGTGCCATTGGCTGAAAAGTTGGGCGTGAGCCTGGCATTTCCTAGAGGAGGCGAACGTGCCGATAACATCTCTTTTGCCGCGCGCAGGCAAGCTCGGACTTTTCCTTGCCGCCGCTGCCTTCCTCTCTTTGCCGGCTCCCCAAAGTGCTGCGCCGCAGCCCTCCTCGGCCGGCCAAAACGATCCGCAACTCAAGCTCGACACCGAGGCCGTCGCGCCTCTCCGCTTCATCGCCGCGCATGGACGCCGCGCTCTGGTGGATGGATACGCCGCGGACGGCCTGGAAGTATGGGCCTACCCGTTTCAGATCCTGAGCGTCTACCGGGTTGCCTTCCTCCCGCACGGCGCAACCACCCCCATTCGCGGTCAGGATATCTTGAGCCGTGTCACCTATGAGCCGGATTCGGTCACGCGCACCTATCTCGGTCCCGATTTCATTGTCCGCGAGAAAATCTTTGTCCCGCTGGACGAGCCCGGCGCAGTTTTTTCCTACAAGGTAGAGGGCGGCCTTGGGGTCGAGATTGAGGTACATGCCACCCCGGTATTAGACCTCATGTGGCCAGGAGCCTTGGGCGGCCAGGGCGCCGGATGGGACCCCTCGCTCTCCGCGTTCGTGCTTTCGGAACCGGCGGATGGTTACAGCGCGGTTGTCGGCTCGCCTGACATCGTAGCCCACGACGAAATGGCCAATCGCACCGCGGGCGGCGAGAATCCTTTGAGCCTTGGCTTTACGCTTCGCCCAGGCAACTCGGGGAGCGCCACCGTCTTCGTTGCGCTAAATCCCCCGCATGCCGCGGATACAGGAGCGCTGTTCCAACAACTCATCCGCAACCGGCAAACGCTGGAAGCGAACTCCTCCGCGCACATTCAGGAGCGTCGGAACACGGAGATGCGCGTGGAAACGCCCGAACCGCAGGTGAATGAGGCCATCGCCTGGGCTGAGACTGCGCTGGATCAGGTCTGGGTCTGCAACCCCGATCTTGGCTGCGGCTTCGTTGCAGGATATGGCCCGTCGCGCGGAGCGAGGCGGCCGCAATACGACTGGTTTTTCGCCGGAGACGGACTGGTGGCTGCGGATGCCGCCATCGACCTGGGCGACTACCCGCGCGCCCGCCAGGAGCTGGAGTTCATCCTCCGCTATCGCGACCAGAAAACGGGAATGATCTGGCATGAACTTTCGCAGAGTGCTGGATTGATCGACTGGGCGGGCAAGTTTCCTTACATGTTTGTCCATGTGGACATCACGTTTCAGTTTCTGGCGGCGCTGGACCATTACATCGTTGCGAGTGGAGACGTGGCCTTTGCTACCGGGCATTGGGAGGCGATCGAGGCCGCCTACCGCTACTGCCGGTCCACCATCGACCCGGCCAGCGGATTGCCACGCATTCCCGCCGGCAAGTCGGGCGGCGATGAGCAGGACCGCATCTCCGACGATCTCGGTCTCTCGACGAGCTGGGTCCACGCGGCCTCGTCGTTTGCACACCTGGCCTCGCTCACCCTCCACGCAGCCCTGGCCAATGAGGCAACCCAGGCCAGTCAACTCGCCGCCACTTCAATTCCAACACGCTACTGGAACGCCCGCCAATCGTTCTGGGTCAGCGGCCACACTTCCTCTGGACAGGATGCTCCGGAACAGCGAAGCGCTCCCGCCGAGGCGCTCACCATGCATCTCTTCACCCCGGAGCAGAACACCAACCTGTTCGACCGTCTGGCTTCAGCCGCATTTCAAACCGATTGGGGAACTCGCGGAGTCGGCGCCGGGTCGGCGGGTTACGATCCCACTTCGTATGCCAAGGGCAGCGTCTGGGCGGTGGGCACGGCTTCCCTTGCCGAGGCCTTCTGGTCTGAGCATCGTCCGGTGACGGCCCTCGGTCTGTGGCGCGCCCTTCTCCCGTGGTCTTCGCTCGACTCGCTCGGCCACATGGATGAAGTGCTGGCGGGAAACTTCTACCGTCCGCAGACCGAGTCGGTCCCGGAGCAAACCTGGTCTTCCGCGGGTTTCCTCAGCGCGACGGTACACGGGCTTCTGGGACTGAATGTGGACTCCGTCGCCAACCGCCTCGCGTTTGCGCCGCATTTGCCGGCTGCGTGGGGCGGTGTCTCCATTGAACACATCAAGCTGTCTGATGCATCGGTAGCCGTCAACCTGAAGCGCGCACCGCACAAGCTGACCCTCTCGATAGACAACCCGGGGCCGCCGTTCAAATTCGATTTCACTCCGGAGATTCCTCTTGGGGCCAGGATTGTAGGCGCGGAACTGGACCATCTGCCAATTGCTGTTGCATTGGATTCCCACCCGCAGGAGACCGATGCGCACGCGGCCTACGATGCCCCGCATGGAAAAAGCGAGTTCGAAATCGGATGGCTGGGTGGGGTCTCCGTGATGACTGAATCCCCAGCACCGTTGAAAGGAATGCCAAGCACCGGTATACGAGTCGTCGGCGTTCATTTGGAAGACGATCTGCTGACCATCACGGCGGATGTGCCGCGGGACCGCGCCTGCCACATTCAGCTCCAGACGGACTGGGAAATCGTGAAGGCGGAGGGCGCCCTGGCGCAAACGGCTGCCGGTGGGCAAGTGGACCTCACATTCGCCGCCAACCCTGACGCCGCGGCCTCCGAGCCCTACCGTCAGGCCCGGGCCGTTGTCCAATTCAAGCGGTGACCTGCGGGACGCATCCGTTGCAGATTATTTCCCGGAACCTGCTAACCTGAAACCTGAAATTGCTCCAACCGGCAGAGGTCTTGGGCAGAACCCGGTCTTGGTCGCACCTCGACGCGGGGTGGAGATCCGCCCTTTCTTTGCCAATCTGTCCGGTACCCCCCTCCCCCCCCTCTGAAAAGCACCGAAAAAAGTTGATGTAACCTGCTTATAGTCAATCACTTACAGCAATATTATGTCGAAAAATCGACTTATTAAGCACTTTACAATCAATAGCTTGCAGAAGAAAACGACCCCGCTTTCTTGGGGGAAAACCAACGTCCTGTCATCCGCCGGCGCGCACCAGCAGGCAGGTGATGTTGTCGTGGCCGCCGGCTTTCTTGGCCGCCTGCACCAGGCGGGTGCAGAGTTCATCGAGGGGGAGTTCGATGGAAAGGAGGGATTCAATCACTGCGTCGGAGAGCTCTCGGGTCAGCCCGTCGGTGCACAGCATGAACAAGTCGCCAGGCTCGGCTTCCCGTTTGAAAATGTCCGGAGTGACGCGGCTCTGCGTTCCCAGCGCCCGGGTGATGACGTTTCTCAGCGGCGAACGCAAGGCCTCGGAGCGCGTCATGCGGCCCAAGCGGACCTGCTCCTCAACCAAGGAGTGATCCAGGGTAAGCTGTTCCAGGCGGCGGCTGCGCAGGCGGTAACAGCGGCTGTCGCCGACGTTGAGCACCCATACGCCGCCTTCCTCCACCAGCAGGCCAACCAGCGTCGTGCCCATGCCGCTTAGCTTGAAGTTGCGTTGGGAGCGGGAGAAGATGGCTTCGTTCGCGGCGCAAATCGCCTCCTCGATCGCCTGCGCTGGCGGCGCGGACATTGGGCGTCCGCTGAGCAGGCGAAGCATCTCGTCCACTGCCAGGGAGCTGGCGATCTCTCCGGCCGCAGCACCCCCCATGCCGTCGCAGACGACATACACTCCGTGCTCGACGGAGAAACCGAATGCATCTTCGTTGGAGGGGCGCTTGCGGCCGCGGTCGGAAACCGCGGCAGCCGCATAATGGACGACAGCCGTGGCCAAGAGAAATCTCCCGTCGCCCAGTGTACACTTGTCCGCGATCGCTGGGAATCGGGACCAGCGGCAGAAGCTCAGGAAGCGTCGGATTTGAGCCAGAAGGAAGTCGGGTCCGTCCGCCGGAACTCCCTTTTCACGCCCCGCGGACGCCCGCTGAAAGTTTGCGCTTGATGGCCCCGACAATCGGAATCACCGGCTTTAGGATTCTTTCAACAATCGGAAGGACCGGCTTCAGAACGTTTCCGAGCGCGAGAATGTCAGGCTTCTCTGAGTTATGTTCCGGTAACTGATCGAGAAGGACCACGTTGAGCAGCGACTTATTCACCTGGATACGGCCGTTGTATGCGATAAAGCCAAGCTTGCGAAACCGATTCATAAAGAAGCTCACGCGGGACCGTGTGGTGCCGATCATTTCCGCCAGCGTCTCTTGCGAAATGGGGGGAATGAAGGTTTCCCGTTCGCCAGGCTTGCCAAACTCAGCCATCAACAGGAGAATTCGCGCTAGTCGTTTCTCGCTGGAATTGAAAAGCTGATCGACAAGATCGGCTTGGGTCCGCATGCTGCGGGCCAGCAGAAACTTCAAAAAGAGGTCGGCGAATGTGGGTTCGTCATGCATCACCCGGGCCATCTCTTCCCGTGTTATCTTGAGCGCCGCGCAAGTATTGACAGCAGAAGCGGTGGCCAAACGCAGTCCGGGAATGGATGCAAGCGACTCCTCTCCAACAAAGTCGCCGGCGGACAGAAGCGTAATCGTAGCTTCCTTGCCCTTTTGCGAGACGACCGTTAGCTTTGCCCTGCCTTTTTGCAGATAGAAGACGGAGTTGGCGGGGTCCCCCTGGGAGAAGAAGGTTTCTTTAGGTTCCAACTCAACGACTCTGCGACCAAGGCCCGCATTCGCAAGAAAGCTAGCTGCGTCGAACTTGATCGCGTATTCTCGGTTCTTCAATCTTTAGCCTCGTTCGGTACGATTTGCCGGTGTGGTGGATTGGTTCTGTGACGTTGGACAGCTTGGTTGCGATTTCACCGTCTGCCCTGGCGAATGCCGTCAGGTTCGAAATAGGAATGCTTTGATTAAAATCGCCGGCCATTTCTTGCGACCCGGCCTCGGCAACCGGTTCTCAATCAATCTCTCAAGAAGTTATCCCCAGATCAAAAACAGACAACCCTTCGCAAGCAGGCGCGGACTCCTACAGATGGTAGTATCTCGCAAAACTCAATAGGCTTCTGTACCGTATTGCTCATGATCCAAAGCAAGATAGGGAGAGCGGGAGTAACGGAATTCAATGACTGCGAGCTAATATGACCATCCTTGGGAACTCAAAGGCTGACAAGATCGTTCTGGACAGAGCCAAAGATCGGTATTTGCTCCTGGCTCTCCAACATATGTCTGAAAGACGAGACGCCGATCGGAGGAGAGCCTTTGAGGACACCGATGCAGACTTGGAATTCGAACCCCTTGCAGACCTGCCGCGGGGACTTAGTGGGGAAACAGAGAGGCCGATCGATCAAGAAGCTTTTCGATCGGAAGACTCGCCTGGCGATGCTCCTGTTCTCGGTCGCGGCGGTCCCGGCAATGCTGCCAAACACGGCGGCATCGCAATCGCTGGCCACGTCGGCAGACTCTTCCGGCACGGCGGGAAGCACGACTTCCGGGCAACTGGATCTGACCTATGTCCGCCCAACACAGAGGACAATGGTCAACAACTTCGTCTTCGACGCGTTCGGTCCGTATCCCGTGGCTGGCGCCGCGATCACTGCCGGCATCAACCAGTTGAGCAATGCTCCACCAGAATGGCATCAGGGCGTTGAAGGGTACGCTAAGCGATTTGGGTCCGACTTCGGGATCGGAGCGATCAGCGTTACAACGCGCTATGGGCTGTCCGAAGCCTTCAAAGAAGACGCCATGTACTACCGCTGTGGGTGCACAGGCATCTTCCCCCGCATGGGCCATGCCATGATCTCAACCTTGACGGCGCGCCGCGGCGATGACGGCCACCGTGTCTTCTCTTTTCCAGCGCTTGTCGCGCCGTATGCCGGTTCGATGGCTGCCACTTATGGTTGGTACCCCAGCCGCTACGGGGCCAAGGACGCATTCCGGACAGGCAACTACAGCATGTTGGTCTATATGAGCGGGAACGTTGCCCTGGAGTTCTTTTATAGCGGTCCCCACTCTCTGCTTTCCCGCATGCATCTGAACAACGCGCACGGCTCACCCGACCCCGGACCAAATCATTGAGCGATCGCGGATTCACGGCTGTTGCGGGCACGGCCCCAGTCCTTCCGGGGCGGCAGACCGTGCCCCTGCCTTCAGCTTCCGGTTCCGCTACAGGGTTGGCCGGGGGATTCTTCGAGTGGTTTGGAGACCTCGGAATCTTCCTCTGGCGAGTCATGTGCTCCGCGGTCACGCCGCCCTTTGAAGGACGCGAGTTGATTCGGCAACTCGATGAGGTTGGTTCGAAGTCTTTGCCGCTCGTCGCCATGGCAGGCGCGGCAATGGGCGTGATCGTCTCGTTGGAAGCCCGCTACAGTCTAAGTCGATTTGGCGCCAAATCGATGTTTCCTGCCACACTTGTCTATTCGGTGATTCAGGTCATGGGCCCGATCATCACCGGCCTGGTGGTGAGTGGGCGCGTGGGCGCGGGTATGGGCGCGGAATTGGCGTCGATGAAAGTGACCGAGCAGATCGACGCCATCGAGGCATCCGCGATCAACCCCTACCGGCTCCTGGCTGCGACACGAATTCTGGCTTGCATCTTGATGCTGCCGCTGCTGACCGTGGCCGCCGATGCGTGTGCCCTGCTGACGGGTTGGTTTGCGCAAGCCCTGGTTGAACCGCTCTCGTTCCATCAATTCATCGCGAGCGGGTTTAACGGCGCCACCTTCAACGCATTTGTGCCGCCTACCTTCAAGACCGCTGTGTATGGGCTGATCATCGGGCTGATTGCGTGCTTTCAGGGCATGCGCACACGCGGAGGCGCTGAAGGTGTCGGCCGTGCTGCCACCAACTCCGTCGTGCTGAGTTCGCTCTTTCTTATCCTGGCCGATGTTGTGCTGGTGAAATTCATCCTTGTTTTCTTTCCTTAACCGCTGATTCAACAGGTCCCGAGACGTATGGCAACAGCCTATGACACTCCGATAAGAGAAGCTGAAGTTGAGAAAGACGGCAGTGTGCCCGTTGTGGCCGTCGAAAACCTACAGAAGACTTTTGGAAGCCACAAAGTTCTCAATGGAATCAGCCTGTCAGTAAGTCGCGGAAAGACGCTGGCGGTCCTTGGTCGCAGCGGCACAGGAAAGAGCGTCTTGCTCAGGCTCATTATCGGCCTCGAGAAGCCCGACGTGGGATCAATCAGCATCAACGGTCAGAACATCGCCGGTCTGGCCCTCGATAGGTTGGGTGAAATCAGGAAGACTATGGGCTTTCTTTTCCAGCACGCGGCTCTCTACGATTCTTTGACTGTCGCCGAAAACGTGGCGTTTCCGCTGGAACACCATCGAAGAGAGATGTCGCGTGGGGAGCGTAGCGACCGGGTCAAACAGTTGCTGGCAGAAGTGGGCATGGAAGGCGACCTGAACAAGATGCCTTCCGATATCTCAGGCGGCATGCAAAAGCGCGTGGGGTTGGCGCGTGCACTCGCTCTGGAGCCGGAGATTCTGCTTCTCGACGAGCCCACTGCCGGTCTGGATCCCATCAGTTCCGGGGAGATCGACGATCTAGTACTCAAACTCCAGCGGGAACGTCAGATGGCATCCATCGTGGTAACCCACGATATGCACAGCGCCAAGACGATTGCCAACCGTCTGGCCTTGCTGGATAAGGGCAGTGTTGTCATCGAAGGGACATTTGCAGATCTTCAACAAAGTGACAACGCGTTTGTAACCGAGTTCTTAAAGCAGTCGTAGGAGGGCATATGTCGAGAGTCGCGCGGCTGGGAGCATTCATCGTACTCACCCTGGCAATTCTGGCCGCCGGGGTCTTCATCATCGGAGGCAAAGAGTATCTCTTCAGTTCCACCTATCTACTGAACGCGCAGTTCGACAATGTGGCGGGACTGGCGGCGGGAGCAGACGTTCAGGTAGGCGGGGTTCACAGCGGAACCGTGCACAGCATCGCATTGCCTCACAAGCCCGGAGACAAAGTCACGGTCGTCATGGAACTCGACAAGACGACGCACGAGATCGTCAAGCGGGACTCAGTGGCCTCGATCGAAACCGAGGGCCTGCTGGGCAATCAGTTTATGGCAATATCCTTCGGGTCCGCGGGACAAGCGGATGTGAAGAATGGAGACACGCTTCAAAGTATGCCGCCCCTGGCGATGTCGGAGCTGCTCAGGAAAACGAATAGCATGCTCGACAACAGTCAGCAAGCCATCTTGAATACAGTTCAGGCGACGGCGCATCTCAACTCGGTAAGCGCCAAGATCGATTCAGGCCAGGGAACCGTGGGTGAACTGGTCAACGACAAGGAACTGTACAACAACCTGGACCAGACCACAAGTTCCCTGCGTGACACTATGATTCACGCTCAGGCCGGAGTGACCGACTTTCAAGAGAATATGGAAGCCTTGAAGCATAACTTCCTCTTGAGTGGCTACTTCAAGAAGCGTGGCTACGAAGACTCCGCTGACCTTACAGCGAATAAAATCTCAGGACTCCCGCAAGGCGCGCCAATCAAGACATTTACTTACTCCGGCAAGGAGCTCTTTGATGGCCGCGACTCGGCCAAGCTGAAGAATCAAAAGTCTCTAACCGCGGGCGGAGAGTATTTGGCAGCAAACACATTCGGCTTTGCGGTCATTGTTACCGCCACCGGTATGGAAGGCGATGCCCAGAAAGATCTGGTTCTTACCGAAGCCAGGGCCATGGTTGTGCGCGAATACCTCGTCAATAACTTTGGATTTGACGATCGTCAGCTGAAGACGCTGGGAACGGGCAAGGGGGCGGCATCAAGTCTGGATGCAGATTGGGGTTCCATTCAGATTCTCATTTATCCCGCCGGCGTCGCGATTCCAGCGAACTCGGAAGTGCCGGCAGCCGTTCCGGGGGGAATCGCCTCAGGTCTGCCGGTGCAGGTCTCAACTGACCCGACACAGAAGCCATAACACTTGCCGCAATTGGGGCAAGAAATGCCTGTCATTCGCTGTCTCTAAGTAAGAATGCCCATGCTCGGCCCGGACCGTAGAGAAGTTCTCCGTAACGCTTCACGCGAGCAATGTAGCTCAGAATTTGTTCTGCCGTTTTGCCAAAATGAAGCTGAAGAAGAGTGTCGCCCCTCGTCTCCCCCGTGGCACCAGAGCTAAGCTGGCCCATCTGACATCGAATCATACTTAGCCATCCATACCGCGTGGAAACGGCCTCCGGGAGAAATCCACTCGGGATCGATGCAAATGGTAAACCACCAAATGAAGCTGAGCTGACCGACTATTCCCGATATAGCCAATCAGTTCTAGTCCCTTGATTGGAGAACACCAAATGCCTCTTGTCACCGTCGTGATCACAATCGGCGTGGTAGGCCTTTTGTTATGGCTCGTGAACCGCTTTATCCCCATGCAGGGTCAAATCAAGGGCATTCTGAATGGCGTTGTTGTAATCGTTCTAGTTATCTGGCTGTTAAAGGTATTCGGGCTTTTCGGGTATCTTACCCAGTTCCGGGTCGGTCAGTGACAATGCGAACGATTGAAACCGGGGCGGCTGTACCCGCCAACGCAAGAAACGCACAATGCAACATGGCAGATTTCTGCCCATTAGGAGATTTTGTGAGACGCATGCTCTTGTTGATAATCGGAAGTGCCCTCGGTTTGAGTGCGTTTTCTCAAGCCGTTCAACAAACGACGGTGGTCGTCGGACCCACAGGTACCACGTCCGTATACCGGGTCATCGTGACCAGCCGCACGGTCCAGGCGGTCAACTACCGGCATCGCAGCGGCGCTACCGACGTGGACTTTGCCGGCACCGCGTTGTTGCCTTCGGCCGATGGCAAAGCCAAGGTGCGAAGCAAGCGTGGCACCATGGAAGTCGAAGCCGAATTCGGAAACCTGCAGAGCCCCACAACCTTCGGCAATGAGTACCTGACTTATGTCCTTTGGGCGACTTCACCCGAGGGCCGGCCGGTAAACCTAGGGGAAGTCCTGGTAGGCGGCAATGACCGCAGCAAACTGACGGCCACCACTGACCTCCAGGCCTTCGCTTTGATCGTAACCGCGGAACCTTACTATGCCGTTCGGCAGCCCAGCAACGTCGTTGTGCTCGAGAACGTAGTTCGCGCAGACACCAAGGGAACCAGCGAGGCCGTCAACGCAAAGTATGAGCTCATGGAGCGTGGGGGCTATCTCCCCACAGGCTACAAGTTCGATCCCGTGGTTCTGAATGCCAATCTTCCTTTGGAGTTTTATGAGGCGCGAAATGCGTTGCGCATAGCTCAATCCGAAGGCGCCGAAAAATATGCCGGCGAAAGCTATCAACACGCTGTCCAGTTGATGAACACTGCCGATGAGTATGCCACAAGAAGGCAAGTCGAAAAGAAGCCCCTGATTGCGGTCGCCCGGGAAGCAGTGCAAACGGCCGAGGACGCACGTGAGATTGCAGTCAAGAAGATCGACTCCGAGCACCTTGCGGACGAGCGTCAGGCTTCCAGCGATGCGCAGGCACAATCGCAAGCGCAAGCCGATGACGCAACGCGTCTGAAGAACAAAGCCGAGTCCGATGCAGCGATGTCCCAGGCCGCAGCGGCAAAGGCGCAAGCCGACATGGCCGCAAATCAAACAGCATCGGCTGCGGCAGTCAACGCCGCCCAGGCCGATGCGGAACAGTCTCGCCTGGCTGCCCAGAGAGCACAGCAGAGCGAACAATCGGCAGTAAGCGACAAGGCAGCGATGCGGGCGCAGCTGTCTGAACAATTGAACAAGATCCTTGAGACTCGCGACAGCGCGCGCGGACTTATCGTCAGCATGTCCGACGTATTGTTCGACACTGGCAAGTTTTCATTGAAGCCAGGTGCTCGGGAGAAACTCGCGAAGGTTGCCGGAATACTCATCGCCTACCCGGGGCTCAACATTGAAGTCGGCGGCTACACCGACAACGTGGGCGGCGATGACATGAATCAGACACTCTCAGAGAATCGCGCTACTTCTGTGCGCGATTACCTGGTGCAACAGGGCGTAGCGACAAACTCAGTAAGTGCAAAGGGCTTCGGCAACACGTTACCAGTAGCCTCGAACGACAACGCCAGCGGCCGTCAGGAGAACCGGAGAGTTGAACTGGTCGTGTCAGGCGACGCTATCGGCAGTCCTGCCAATCCAACAACGGGTAGTTTGCAGTAGCGCCGTGATTCAACCGCTGCGGCCTCTTCTCTTTGAGGCCGCAGCGCGTACTGAGCGAAAACTCCTGGGCGCACAAACACTACGCTTGGAACGTGCACCAAACTTCTTTGACTGCGGCCTTATTGATGGCGCTTCTTAATACTTTTCCCAGATCGTCGCTTAGCAGAAACCGGTGCTGCGAACCAATAGGAAGGTTGGGGCCGACTCTCTGGACTTTGCCAGAGTTCTGAGTCTCGCCCGCGTCTGGGCGAAACGCGCTTAATACCGCAGAAGGCACGCAATCCATTGCGCGTGTATGCTTGAGACTGGAGTAAGTACTTCCCCTTCTCGTTTTCAGCTTTCCCGGCTTCGCTCCAGACGAGCTTCGTTCAAGTAAGCAACAGCACGACGGGAGCGGTCATGCCACTCATTAAGAAAGTCGATGTAAAGAAACATTTTGCCGCCCGGCGAAGCATGCGCCTGGCTGCCAGAGGTCCCTTGAGCCAGCCTGATGGAGCCGTGTCCACCGAGACCGTGCCATCCGGCAAAGGAACGAACGCGCAAGGTATTGTTGAAGACCTCTCGCTTGGCACTTCTTCTTCGATCGCTTCTGTCACTCCTATCGAGTAACCCGCCGTGCTTGCAATTACGACAGGCGAAACTGCCTGAACCTGGCTGAATCGTTGGCTTCGCACCGAGTCCATGCGATTGAGTCCGCTCGATGATGCCTTGCTGCACATGGATACAAGCGAAAGCAGGAAAATATGTCTTTCATTGAAACGAATCTTTCCGAAGATCGGCCCGAGAGCCATCTACCAGTTGCTTCTTCGCTAGTTACGCAAAGAATCTGCAGCCTGCCTTTGCCCACTCGTATTGCATTTGTGGGGAACTACCTTCCGCGCCAGTGCGGCATCGCCACTTTTACCACAGATCTGTGTACCGCACTTGCAGCCGAATACGGCGGACACAGGCTGTTTGCCATTCCCGTCAACGATCCGGAGTCGAGCTACGAATATCCGGAACAGGTGCGTCTGGAGCTTGAGCAGGAAGACCTGAGCTCCTACGAGCGGGCCGCTGAATTCCTCAATTTTAACGGCAACGATCTTGTCTGCCTGCAACATGAATATGGAATCTATGGCGGGGCTGCGGGCAGCCACATCCTCACCTTGCTCCGCAAACTGAAGATGCCGGTTGTAACTACGCTCCACACAGTTTTGCGGAATCCAGACCTGAATCAGCGCATCGTGCTCGAAGAAATCGCGCGGCTTTCCGATCGCCTGGTGGTGATGAGCGAGCAAGCTGCGCAGTTCCTGCGGGAGGTCTACGCGGTTCCGAACGAAAAGATCGACATCATTCCTCATGGCGTGCCCGATTTTCAATTCATGGACCCCAATTACTTCAAAGACCGGTTTGGTACCGAAGGAAAGTCCGTGCTGCTGACCTTCGGCTTGTTGTCGCCAAACAAGGGAATTGAGAACGTGATTCGAGCTTTGCCGGCGATCTTGGCAAGACATCCAAACGTAATGTACATCGTTTCCGGAGCGACGCATCCGCATATCCGGCGGCGCGAGGGCGAACGCTATCGCGAAGGGCTGCGAGCGTTAGCGGATCAACTGGGCGTTTCTTCAAGCCTTATGCTCCTTAATCGCTTTGTAAGTGCGGAGGAGTTGGTTGAGCACGTAGGCGCGGCAGACATTTACATCACCCCCTACCTGCAGGAGGCGCAAATCGTCTCTGGCACCCTGGCCATTGCTTTGGGAGCGGGAAAGGCCATCGTCTCCACGCCATATTGGCACGCAAAAGAACTACTGGCGAATGACAGAGGCGTGATTGTACCGTTCGAGAATCCCGATGCCATCACCGAAGCGGTGATTAGACTTCTGGATAACGATGGGGAGCGGCACGCGATGCGGAAGAGAGCCTATCTTCATTCGCGCGAAACAATCTGGCCCAAGACTGCGCGGAAATATATGGCAAGTTTCCAGCGTGCCCGCTTCGAGCGCAGCTTGCATCCAATGGCAACCCAAAAGGATGATCCGGCGGAATGCGCCCCAGATAGCCTGCCGGTGTTGAATATCGGCCATATGCTGGCCATGACAGACGACACAGGAATTCTGCAACATGCAATCTACTCCGTGCCCAATTCATGCGAAGGTTACACGACTGATGACAATGCGCGCGCACTTGTCGTGTCGGCGCTGCTGGACGAAAGACCCACGCATTCGGCCAGGAAAGAACTCTCTCCTCTCTCGCATCGCTATCTTGCCTTTCTATGGCTTGCTTTTGGAACCGATTCCGGCAGGTTCAGAAACTTCCTCGGTTATGACCGGAGGTGGCTGGAAGACATCGGGTCGGAGGATAGCCACGGCCGTGCCTTGTGGGCCGTAGGGACGGTGCTGGGCCATTCGCGGAATGCAGGGTTGAGAGGAGCCGCTGGAAGGCTTTTCGAAGCCGCTGTGCCTGCTGCGCTCGCATTCACCAGTCCGCGTGCCTGGGCGTTTTGCATTCTTGGCATGCAAGCCTACCTGGATTGGTTCCCCGGGGACAGAGCCATCCAGGGCGCGCGCAACTCGCTTGCGAATCGACTCCTCGATATCTACGAACGCTGTCATTCGGACACCTGGCGATGGTTCGAGAGGAGCCTTTCTTACTCGAATGCGAGGCTCTCGCAGGCGCTGATCCTGGCCGGATGGCGGAGCGACAACCAGCGAATGATCGAAGCTGGAATGGATTCTCTCAAGTGGCTTGTTGCCGAGCAGCACCGCGACGACAAGGAGATCTTCGTGCCGATCGGATCCAACGGATTCTTTATAGAGGGAAATGAGAAAGCGCGTTTCGATCAGCAGCCAGTGGAGGCATGCGCAACGGTCTCCGCTTGCCTTGAGGTGCACAGGCTAACGGAAGAGCACTATTGGTTGGAGGAAGCCCAGCGCGTTTTCCGCTGGTTTCTCGGCAAGAACGACTTGCGGTCACCACTTTATGACGCAACAACAGGCGGCTGCAGAGACGGCCTTCATCCCGACCGCATCAATGAAAACCAGGGAGCGGAATCAACGCTTTCGTTCCTGATGGCCCTTCTTGAAATGCGCAAAGCCGAAGTCACCAACTCGCACCAACAGCACTTGGAAATGAGCGCAACCTCTTGATTCCGAATGTTACCCCTGAAGCATCGACAGATCCTGTCTCTCCTGACGTTCATGTGGAGACACAATCTGGGCGCCCTCTGTTCACCCGTTTCCCAGGGAACCCGATTCTCACACAGAGTAACTGGCCCTATCCAATCAATAGCGTCTTCAACGCGGGAGCAGTTCGCTTGTTCGACGGAGATACCTTGCTGCTGTGTCGTGTGGAAGATCGGCGAGGTCTGTCCCACTTGTGTGCCGCGCGTTCCGCGAATGGGATCGATAACTGGCGTATCGATTCTCAACCAACGATGCCGGCCAACCCTCGCGACTATCCGGAAGAGATTTGGGGCATCGAGGACCCCCGCATTACCTATGTGCCGGAGCTTGAACAGTATGCGGTGGTATACACCTCCTTTGCACGAGGCGGTCCTGGAGTTTCACTTGCACTTACCAGGGACTTCAAAACCTTTGAGCGGTATGGGGTAATTATGCAGCCGGAGGACAAGGATGCGGCGCTTCTACCCCGGAGAATCGGTGGCCTTTGGGCTCTGATTCACAGGCCGGTTACGCCGCTGGGTGCGCACATGTGGATATGCTACTCGTCCGATCTGCGCCAGTGGGGGAGCCACAAGATCATCCTAGAGGCTCGCCGAGGCGGGTGGTGGGATGCGAACAAGATCGGCCTATGCTCTCCCCCGATTGAAACAGCAAAGGGGTGGCTGACAATTTACCACGGCGTACGGCAAACCGCATCCGGTAGCATCTATCGCCTGGGGTTGGCGCTTTTTGACTTGAAGAGACCGGATATCTGTTTGCAGCGCGGAGACTCATGGATGTTCGGTCCTGAAGCTCCCTATGAACGCGGCGGAGACGTCAAGGATGTCGTGTTTCCATGCGGGCAGACTGTCGGCACGGATGGAGATACCATTTATCTTTATTACGGGGCTGGGGACTCGTGCATGGCGCTGGCTACCGGCAGCATACGTTCGCTTCTCTCATGGCTGGACTCGAATTCCAGCCCATTGGCCGCAATTGACCAGCAACGCGACGTGGCTCCAGGCCGCGTAGGACAACAGTAATGAACTTCGCAAGCTGGACATGGCCTAACTGGTTGCCACATCTTCTCTGGATAAAGCACAAGTGTCCCCGCTGCAATTCTCTCAACTTCAAGCAAGCCGAGTTGCAACCTTTTGATTTTCTGCTCAGCATGTTTGCGTTGCGGCCAGTTCGTTGCACGTTCTGCTGGAGGCGGTACTACTGGTTTGCATTCTCGGACCTATCCCCCACTTAGATGTGAACCATCCACCAGGGCTTCCCGAGACCCGCGCTCGCAGTTTGGGGTCGATGAACAGCATCGTAGACTGCTCGCCGAAGCCGGCGAGTACTTCTAACTTCTTTATAAGTGCTTTTTAACTCCGCATGCTTCAAGTTACGCGACAGCGGGAAATGACCTGGCTCGCAATTGGAGTTCCCGGCCCTGGCTCGTCGGTGGCCAGCACATCGACTCCGCCACCGGAGAGGTCCGGCAAACCATCCCACAACCTGGAGAACGGTGAGACAGTAGCTCCCAAGTGCGCCTATCTTGGAGAGCGGAGGTGTTGTCGCTCATGTTCATCCCTCGGCCGATTGGATTCGTGAACAGCCCCTACAAGGACGCAGCCGCTATTCCGAAAGGGCTTGGCGCAAAACACGAGGTGGAAGGCGTGCTCGGTATCCTGCCGGAATTCGAAATCGGGCTTACCGATATCGAGGGTTTCTCGCATCTCTTCGTCCTTTGGGCCTTCGATCGCGCACAAGGCTTCGATCTGATGGCCGCGCCGCCTTCCGACGACCGCCCCCACGGCGTATTCACCACGCGATCTCCGCGCCGGCCCAACCCGATTGGCCTGACCGTCGTCGAACTGCTGTGTCGCGACAAAGGCTCGCTCCACGTTCGCGG
>Ga0181531_10001013_pt1 | contig 18167 bp, 14 predicted proteins | sample PEATcosm2014_Bin_38_FD_119743 | JGI IMG/M metagenome (GOLD analysis project Ga0181531, IMG submission 119743) | Peatland microbial communities from MTU Mesocosm Facility, Houghton, MI, USA - PEATcosm2014_Bin11_10_metaG | ecosystem: Environmental > Terrestrial > Soil > Wetlands > Peat | place... | reverse complement strand
TCTAAATCGAGAATAATCAAGGCAAGTGGCTTTTGGATGCGCCCGGCGCGCGCCCATTCCCTCTGCAGATGCTCATCGAAAGATCGGCGATTGGCCAACCCGGTTAAACTGTCGGTCGACGCCAGCCCCGCAAGGCGTATGTTTGATGCTTCAAGCAAATCGTTGAGTTGTCTAACTCTTTTCTGTTGGATTACGAATGCAATCCTCGGGCCGAATTCTTGCACCGTTTCAATTTCGGCCGCTCGCCACGGCCGGGAACGTCCTCTCACGGTTTCCTTCCATGTTGCGAACGATTGGCGGGGGTTCAACGCTTTAGGGCTAACTTGCTCTACCGGTTTGTGAGGATTTCCTGCCCATTTGATTTCCTCTGTCTGCTCTACCCGAAACCACATCAAAATCAATGCATCATCCCCAGGAAGGATGATCGCTAACAGGCCGCTCGCTTCGGAAGCGAATGCCTCCGCTTCCGGAAACTCTTTGGACAGGCGATCCGTCGCGAAAGGTTCGACACCAGTGGCGCGATCCCTGAACCAGGTCGACAATTTGCGCACAAACGATTCGGCCGGAGCATTCCCCGCCGTGACAACGGTACCTTTGCAACAAATGGCTATTCCGTCGGAAGGCACTATCTCCTGTAGGGCGGCGCGCAAGCGAAGAAAAACACCTACTAGATCGTCAATGTCTATCAGTTCGTTCGTGATCTTAGCACGGGTACGACCGAGTTCGTGTGCAACCCGGTAGCTATCGGCTTCCTCGCTTGCGCGAATTTGATGCGACAGGATTTGTCCGACATGCCGGCATATCTCGCGCGCCTCGTAGGTCACCGACCTTTTCGCTTTGTTGTGGCACGCAATGAGACCCCATAATTTATCGTGCGCAAGCAGCGATACGGACATTGAGGCCCCAACCCCCATGTTCATGAGATAGCGAATGTGAATCGGTGATACGCTGCGCAATGCACAATTGCTCATATCGAGCGGCTCATTTGTAACCGGGGAAAGAGCGGGAAGTAGAGGTGATGGGATATAGCTCACATCAGGAATGACGCGGATCACGTTGCGCCGGTACAGATCGCGCGCCTGTTTTGGAATATCCGCCTCCGGAAAGTGGTGATTTAGAAACGATGGAAGTTGTTCCTCCTTCTCCTCGCTTATGACAGCACCCGAGCCATCCCGAAGGAATTGGTAGATTAGAACTCGGTCGTAGCCGGTGATCTGCCGAACTTCCTGAACGGCAATGGCGCAGGTTTCGAGCAAATCGCTCGCGGCGCCCATGCGCTCCGTGATCGATCGGATCTTTGCAAGTACTTTGGTAGCGGTTTCGGGGCGAGCAGCGGGTTCCAATTCGACGATCGCGCCCCCGTCTACCCGGTGCGCGGTGACCGTAAATTCTTCGCCGCCGCCGAGCGGGCCGACCGTGCCTAGAAAGATGGGTTCGCGAAGCAGAACGGTTTCGGCCCGTTGCAGAAGCGCCGCAAGGGAAAACCCCAGCACCTCCTCAAGGGTCTGGCCAATGATGGAGCCGCTGAACGCAATCAGACGCGCTGAGTTGGCCGTAGCCAGCAGGATTAAATCGCTTGCCGGATCGACGACCAGTAAATTCCCGTGCGGCTGAATCGAACCGGGTATATCGATCGGTTCGCGGTCGCATGCATGAAGGTCGAGCAGTTCTTTAATTGGCATGCCCGAGGCCCACAGCAAAAATCAGCGGCGACGTCGGTGGCGATTATCAATCCGCCTTTTGAGGCTGGCATGTGCCGGCCCCAACGAGAGTCCAATGTCCATGACGGTCACCGATTGACTGGCCCGCGATAGCCACGTCATAGACCCCCGATGAAAAGAAATAGATAATGTTGTGCGCATTATTTTTCATTCTTGGCCCAGCGTACGTGCTTCTACTTACTCAGGCTATTCGCTGGCGAAGCGGTACCCTCCGCGTCGAAATCATTAATGTCGGCGGCAGCCGGCGCGCCTACCGCGCGCGCGCGGCTCGCCGGTTTCTCCGGACGTTCGGTGCTCGCTCGCCGATGTCTGCCGTAACTTCCGACCGGTCGGCAACGCGCGTTGCGGCTATTATGGAGCTTGTGCGTGAAGGGGCGCCGGTGGCAACCGGGTCATTACTATCCAGAAATCATTGATTTGCTTCACCAAGCCCTCGAACGCTTCCAACCCCACAGGCTTTCGGAGGTAACAGTTCGCTTTAAGCCGATAAGTTTCCAGAATGTCGATGTCTGCTTCCGATGTAGTCAAAATGACGGTCGGAATCACTTTCAGGCTTTCATCGCTCTTGATTAAAGCCAAGACGGCGCGGCCATCCATTTTGGGCATGTTTAAGTCCAGCAAGATAAGCTCAGGGCGAGGGGCCTGAGTATGCCCGCCTTCGCGTCTCAAAAAGGCCATAGCCTCCACTCCGTCGTTTGCCACATGCAAACGGACGGACGGGTTAGCATCACGGAAAGCCTCCAAAGTCAGCCTGATATCGCCGGGACTATCTTCGACTAAAAGAATGTCCATTGATGCAATTCCTTCTCATGAAACCGCCGCGACGTTGGTCTGCGAGGCAGATCGAGTAAATGCGCAGGCGCACAGATCAAAAGTCCTCATCAGACACCGGCAGCATGTACGATTGGGTATGATTGCACGCGGCGCACATGAACGCGTGACATTGCATATGGACCGCAAACGGATGGAGTCTCGTGGCCGCCAACCCCATACTCGTGCCGCACTTTCTGCAAGCCACTGAATTTGATGTACTCGCGCGAAGCGCCCCGGTTCCGCTACCCAATGACATAAATTGGGCCGGCAACATTCTTTTCGTAAGCCAAAAGTCGTTGACGCCGCGCACCAACTCTTCGAACGTGCGTAGATCTACAGGCTTACAAAGGTAACCGTTTGCTTGGAGGTCGAAGCACATTTCGACTTCCGCTTCTGCGTTGGATGTTGTCAGAATGACCGTCGGTATCGTTCTCAGATTTCCGTCCTTCTTAATTTCCCCCAAAACCTGATGGCCATCCATTCTGGGGAGATTTAAATCTAGCAAGACGAGGTTCGGCCGCGGGGCTTGAGCGTAAGGTCCCTCGCGTCTTAGAAAGCTCATCGCTTCCACACCATCCGAAGCGACGTGCAAACTTACTGACGGGTTGGCATCGTGAAAAGCATCCAGTGTCAGCCGAACATCTCCCAGGCTATCTTCGACTAACAGAACTAGCTCACCGATATTCTTATCGTCATCAGCAACAAACTTTTTGCCGACGGGCCTAACGGCTTCATAGTTCGCGTTTCCGGAGCTTAGATTTTGGTCCACTGATCCGCCTTTCCGTCCTTAACCGAAACATCGATTTGGTCGTTAGTTCGGTTTGCTCGTAGACCCGGCCTATTTACCGAGTTCGACAGCTTCAAAGGGAACGACCATCGCTCGGCTATCTGTGTTCGCAATATCGATGGTCCAGTTGCGTACTGCCCCACGTCTCTATCGATGAGGTCTCGGATTACCCGCTTGCCGAAGGCGAGCGCCTCCGCGTCATCGGTAAAGCCTGTGCCGCCGAGCCTTTCGCGCCGGAAACAATTCTTGTGTATGGAGAGCTTATAAAGCGGCATGACTGCCCTAAGGACAACGCTCCTGAAAGTCGCTGCAGATTTAGCGCGCCTCGCCAGGGTGAGTCTGGCCAAAATTGACCAGTCTCTTCTAATCGGGATCGGGCACCTTCGGCGCCATCTACCGGACGTCGGCTTTACGGCCCAGTCGGGCCGATCGCGCGCCGAGCGCAACTTCTTCCGCTATTAGCTGGGCCAGCCTGATCCACTCGGCGGCCATCTCGCGATGAAGTATGCGAGCTTCCTGCTCACGCAAGGTTCTCGCCGTCTCTACACAGTGTTCAGCGTAACGTGTGTATTGGGCTGCCTTATTGGCATTCGCGATTCCCAAGGTATCCCTCCCGTTAATTCGACCCCGCGCGGAACGCTTAAAATGCGTCAAAAGGGCAGCTGTGTTCAAAAATGGAACATCCCAAAAGCGCCACCCAAACGCGAAGCTCGCAGATGCAGATAAAGACGCCCCCGATCGCAATCTCCTGGAATTAGCCACCAAGACACAGTGGTTTGCATCGATATCTCCCTTGGAGACACCGGTACTCCACGTGGTTTAGCCACTAGCAACGGTGCAAGTGTAACCTAACGTATTGCAAGCGCAAGATGCTCGTGGCGCACCAAAGCGCTGGGTTGCGTGACCTAGGCAGCCTCCAAAAGACGGAGGAGGGCAGTCAGCTTGTTTTCCCAAAGAGCGATGGCGTTGCGCATTTCGGGCAGATAGGTGGCCAAGTTATAGACTTCCGCTACCTGGCTGATGATGCCGTAGGTTCGGTTGGAAATCGATCCCATGCGGTGGTTGAGCAGGCGCTCGAGAATGTGCGGCAGCACTCCGGCCTCAGCAAGCCGCGTGGCAAACGTGCGCCGCAGATCATGCAGAGTCCAGTTAGATACGCCGCAGCGTTCATCGAACTCGATCTTGTCCTTTGACCATCCGTTGTAGGTGGTCGTCGGCACGCCGCGCACATGAGCCCGATAGGCCGGAAAATACAAATTGCCTTCGATGTTGGAGAGCCGGACCAAAACGCTTTCCACGAGGTCGCCGTAAGGGAACGTATGTTCCTGGTAATTCTTGGTGACGTAATCCGGCAACGTAATGAGCCGATCGCTCCTGTTGCACCAGCTTTTCTGGAGAGCGGTGGTTTCGCCGCGGCGCTGCCCGGTCAGCACCAGCAGCGCGACGATGTGCGAGAAAACGTCAGTCCCTTCCGGTGCCGTCTTTAAGACGGCTGCAAGTTCAGGATCGCTGAGGACACGTTTGCGCGGCCGCCGCTTGATCGGCGCCATGCCTTCGCATGGATTGTGTGGAATGTAGCGCCGCGGCGGTTTCTGGCACCAGGCGAAGAACGCCTTTACCGCCGTCAGAGCGTGATTGCGCTCGCCGATGGCCTTTATCCTCGCGAGCCGGCGCTCAACGTCTTCGAAGGTGATGGCAGCGATCTGTCGCGAAAGCGAAAGTAGCGGTTTAGAAGCCGCTCGTAGCTTCGCAGCGTGCTAGCGCGGTTTTTCTCGCGGCAGACGGCGAGATAAAGCTTAACCGCTTCGTTCCATTTGATCGATCGCGGTCGATGGCGACCAAGCGTGAGCTCGGCGAGTGTTTGTTTGGCTTGCTCACGCGCGTCGGCGAGCGAGACAACCGGATAACGGCCGAGCGTGATGAGCCGACGATCGCGTCCGTGCTGCAGCACGAAACTTTTGGTGCCGCCTTGCGACACGCGACAACCAAAATTCGGCAGCGTGTCGTCCCAATGGGTCTTTTGCCCGCTCGCCGGCGGCGGCAGCGCGCGAACAGTGATGTCTGTGAGCCGCATTTCTTAGCCTCTTCCTAGCCTCAGACAACCGCGGTGCAGGCATGGTTTGTCCTGCATCACAGTGCTTAGCGGATAGGAAGAAGGCTTTGAAAAATCAAAGGCTTATGGGGAACGATGGTGAACCATGGAACAACGCCGGATGACCGTCAGAGTCCGCTGTTCTACCGTTGAACTATTCCCCAAAACCTCTGATCGTCCAAGGCTTGCTGCGTCCCGTGATCGTCTCGGCCTCGCAATAGCCGTTCGCCGCGTTCGGGCGCTGCCGCGGCCGATGTTTAGGGCATTCCGGGGCCATTTCCAAGCGCGACATGCAGCCCCTACGCCGGGCCGCGTGGGCATCTCTTTCAGTGCTTACTCCAGTCGTTTCTCGTCGCAACTCCTGCGCTGCAGGTGAGCCGTGCCGCTGCGGTACGCGCGTGTGCGCATAGGTATTTCAGCCGATCAAACAACTTAACGCCAATTTCAATGCGTGCACCGGATGGTTGCAGGCGAGGGTAATGTTCACCTCGCTCGCGACTTTGACGGAACGCGCACGATCTTAGTGGGCGCTGCAGGCCGCGAACGAAGTCGGACGTAGCGGGGCGACAGGGGGATTACCGATGACCGTGGACGTTTTCACCGAACGCTTGGCCAAGGTGCGCAAGCGTTTCATCTCGACGCTGGAAAGCAAGATCGACGACGCTTACAGCGCGCTCCCCAAGTTAGCCGCCGCCGACCCGGGATCTGCGACGACAGCGGCGGAAACCTACCGGACCATGCACGGCATCGTCGGCGTCGGTCCGACCGTCGGTTTTCCGGCGACCGGTCGTGCCGCCCGCGAGGTGGAAGCGAGTTTGCTCTCGCCCCAACATGACGGGCGCGGGCTCTCCGCCGAAGAAGTCGCGCTGTACGAAGAACGCCTTCATGCGCTGCGCGACGCAGCGCGGCGTGAACTCGAATTCTTTCATGCGCAATGACCGCCAGCACACCAAGACACACACCCATGACAAAAGCATCGTGTTTACGCAGCGTGTTCGGGTTCGGATTGAGCCCGATGCTGCTTCCCCTCCTTCTGTTCCCCTTGGCCGCGCTGGCAGAGGTTCAAGATCCAGTCGGGACAGTCGGTTCGGTGCAGCCTCAAGTCCGGCCCCTGCCGGCGCAAACCGAGCCGCCGCCACAAGCGCAGGCGCAAGCGCAACTGCCGCCGGTGGCGCCACACCGAGTGAAACTGCAGCGCGGGGCGCTGCCGGCTGCGGCTGTGGTGGTCGAGCCGGACGCCAGAGCTGTGCGGCCCGGCAATGTCGTTGCCGATGTGACGCTTGCCGATATCGGTTTCGTCAACGGGCTTCGGGTATCCAACCTCGGCGGGCATCAGGAATTGTTCGTGCCGCTGCCGCAAGACGGCGACGTGGCGGCGACCGACTTGTTGCTGGCGATCGATGACATCAGCGCGTATGACGCCAAGCGCAATCTCGAAGTGCAGGTCAACAACCGCACCGTCGCCGCCATCGCGCTCGACGGCAAAAGCCGCGGCCGCAGCGTGCGTATCCCGCTCGGAGGCCTACGCCCCAAAGACGGTTACCTGAAGCTTTCGTTTCTTTATTCCGGCGCCGCAACGTTGGATCGCTGCATCGACGTGCGCTTCGTCGGCGACATTCTGACCATAAGGCCGGAGACGGCGGTTGCCGTCGATGTCGGACCGGTCAACGGGCTCGACGTGTCGACTACGGCCATGCTGATGCCGCGGGACGTCGCAGTCCTCCTTCCAGCTCGGCGCGTGACGGAAGCCGAACTCGCGACCGCGGTAACCGTCGGCCGTGCGCTCATCTCCAGCGGCCGGCGTGTGACGTTTCGCTCCGGCTACGACGCGGTCGCTGAATTGAGCAAACGCGAAGAGAGCGGCCGATGGACCCAAGGTATCATTCTCATCGGGGCGCTTGCCGAAGTAGCCAACGTCGTCGATCGGCCGCTTGCACGCATGGCCGGCGCAGTCGAGTCACTCGGCACGCTGGCGGCGGTCCGTGTCGGCGGCACACCGGCGCTGCTGGTTTCGGATAGCGGCGGCGTTCGCGCCGGCCGGCTGTTCGCGAGCCCGCTGCGGGCCGCGACCCGCGGCGTCAGCTCGGCATTCGTCGGCGAGGCCGCTGCTACCGACACTTCGACCGTTCGCATGACCTTCGATCAGCTCGCGGTTGCGCCGGCGCAGGCTGACGTGTTCGGCCGGGCCGATCTGGTGATGGCGATTGACAGTCGCCGGTTGCCGCCGGAAACCAGGGCAGCGCGTCTTCTGCTTGACGTCATGGTCGCGCCCGACGGGGCGGGTGAAAAGGCCGTCGTCAGCGTCTTTGTCAACGAACGGCTGCTCGGCAGCGCGGTCGCTGCGACCAGTGAACCGACCCATCTCGATCTTGCGCTCCCGGAGGGGCTCTTCGGCACGGTCGCCAACGTGCGCGCGGTGGTTCAGCGCGACAGCTTACAAGGCAACTGCCGGTACGAAGCGCAGGGCTATCCGGCGCAGGTCCTCGGTTCTTCGGCGCTGATATTGGCGGCGGCGAGCGGCACACTGCACGATTTCTCCGACCTGACGCCGCACTTTATCCGCGGGGTCAAGCTGTTACTGCCGGAAGGAATCGCCGAGCGGCCGACGCAGGTGCTCGCAATGCTGTCGCAAGTTACCGATCAGCTGTCGCCCGAGGTTGCGCCGCTCAGCGTCAGTTTCGCGGGCGGCATGACGCCGGACTTGCCCTTCGTCGCGGTGAGCGATCGTCCGCCTGCAGGAACCAAGCCGCGGGTGCAATTCGATCGGGGACGCGTCGTCGTCACGGACCGCAGCGGGCGGACGCTCCTTGATCTTGGTGGTTTTGTCGATGGCGCCGTCGCGCAAGTGGTCAGTGCCGGCGACAATGCCGGCCTTTGGATCAAACCGTTGGCCGCCGACGGCGCCCTGCCGGCGCCGAGCGAACTTCGCCTCGATCATGGCGACGTCGCCTTCATCGACCGCAACGGGGTGGCGCTCGCCATGTCGACGGAGCGCGATACCGTCGTGCAAGTTTCCTATCCGGACCAAGTCTCGTGGCTGACGGTTGCCGAACGTTTCCGATCCTGGATCATTGGCGGCCTTTGGCTCTGTGCGACCGGAGCGTTGTTACTGGTCCTGCAGCGCCTGTTCCGCCGTCGGTCCGCTCAAGCGAAAAAATAAGCGATGGCGCTGTCGCCAGCAGACCGCGCGCTTCACGCGCGGCTGCTGGGGTGCCGAGATCGAGTTTCTAAGTATTTGTACGAATGGGCTTTCGATTGTCGAGGTCCGACGTGTTACGTGCGATTTTTGCGGCCTGGAATTCAGACAGATCAGCCATGGGCGAAATCAGCGACGGAGCCGCCGTTGTAGAGGGCAACGCCGGCTCGAGGGATGTCCCGGACGACCCTCCGCGCAAAGCGGTGTCGCTGCCGACTGAGATCGTACAGAAAGCCATCCTCAACAGCGCCGACTTCGCAATCATTGCGACCGACGCCAAGGGCGTCATCCAAATCTTCAACGCCGGCGCGGAGCGGTCGCTGGGCTACACCGCCGGCGTTGTCATTAACAAGATGGTACCGAGCGAATTCCATGATCCGCAAGAAATGATCGCGCGCGCCGATCAATTGAGCGCCGAGTTTGGAACCACAGTCGCGCCCGGCTTCGGCGCACTGACTTTCAAGGCCGCGCGCGGAATCGAGGATCAATACGAGTTGGAATACGTCCGCAACGACGGCAGCCGCTTTCCCGCCGATATCACCATTACGGCGCTACGCGACGAGCGGCATGAAATCATCGGCTATCTTGAGATCGGCGTCGACAAATCCGCGAAGGTCGCGATGATCGCGGCCGACAAGGAAAAGCATCGACTGAAAGACGAATTCGTCGCCACGGTCAGCCATGAGTTGCGCACCCCGCTCACTTCGATCGTCGGTGCGCTCGGCCTGCTCACCGGCAATGCGGCCGGGAAGCTGCCAGAACCCGCAATGCACTTGCTCACGATCGCATACACGAATGGCCAACGACTCGTTCGTTTGCTCAACGACATTCTGGATATCGAGAAAATGGAGTCGGGCAAAGCGGTCTTCGATTTCAACCGGGTCGAGGTCCGATCGTTGGTCGAGCGGACGATCGAGGAAAATCACGCACTCGCCGAAGGTTGCGGCGTGCGGCTTCGGCTCGACGCGGCATTGGTGGCCTTCGATGTGCGCGCCGACTCTGACCGGCTTGTGCAAGCCATCACCAATCTGCTCTCGAACGCCATAAAATTCTCGCCGCCCGGTGAAGAAGTGGTCGTGGCCGTCGAGACGAGAAACGATGCGGTCCGCATCTCCGTGCGAGACCACGGCCACGGCGTTCCGGAAGCATTCAAGCCGCACATTTTTGAGAAGTTCGCGCAGGCCGACGCCACGGATGCACGCCAGAAGGGCGGCACCGGTCTCGGGCTCAGCATCGTCAAACAGATCGTCGATCGGCTCGACGGCACCGTCGGCTTTGGGGACGCGCCCGGAGGCGGCGCCATTTTTAACATCGATCTGCCGAACTGGGCGGATGCGGTCAGACGCCAGTCTCACCTCGTTGGCATGGCGCACCTTCGCATATTGCTCTGCGAGGACGATCCTGAGGCGGCAATCGTGCTCGTCGATCGGCTCGGCCGAGAGGGATTTCCGACGGACGTCGCGCTGACGGCAAACGAGGCTGTTGCGCGCGCGGCGACGACGACATACGCCGCCGTTCTGGTCGATCTGCAGCGCCCGGATGGCAACGGCATCAGCTTGATCAAGCAATTGCGCGAGCAACCACAAATTTACAATGCGATGCTGGTGGTCTTGTCCGCTGAGCTCGATCCGGCGCCCGATGAGGAGCGGGTCGCCGCCATACTGAATATAGTGGACTGGCTTGACGCGCCGCTCGACATCGCCCGTCTGATGCGCGTGCTCGATCGCCAGATTGTCCGCAATGGGACCACACGCCCGCGTATCTTGCATGTGGAGTCCGATCCGGAATTGCTTCGCGCCGTGGCGGCTGCGCTGGGCGCCAAGGTCGAAGTCATGTCAGTCGATTCGATCGACAAAGCGCGCCGGGCGCTCGCCGCCAACCGCTTCGACGTCGCCGTGCTCGATGTTGCGCTGGCGGCGGGTTCCGGCATCGACCTGCTGCACGAATTGCGTGACAGCGAGGGCGATGCAATACCTCTCATTGTATTTTCGCCGGGCGATACAAATCCCGCATTCGCCACCCAGCTCCGATCGGCGCTGATCAAGTCGCGGACCTCAATCGACAATCTGATCTCAATCCTCCAAAAGCGGCTGCTGGGTAGCTCCCAGCCGTCGCATCACGAAGATGCCGCATGAGTTCACTGCGCGTGCTTCATATCGACGATGAGGCCGACATTCTCGATATCGTGGCGGCTTCGCTCAGCCTCGACCCTAAATTCGAGGTGCGCGGTTGCGGTTCCGGTGCGGATGGGCTCGCCGCGGCCGCGGAATGGCGGCCCGATCTCATTCTCCTCGACGTGATGATGCCGGTCATGGACGGGCCAACCATGCTCACACATTTGCGGGAGAATCCTCAGACCGCCGACATTCCCGTCGTTTTCATGACCGCTCGAGTGCAGCAGCGGGACCTAGCGCACTTCAAGTCGCTAGGCGCTGCCGGGGTGATCTCGAAACCGTTCGATCCGATGACACTCGCGGCTGCGGTGCGCAATTGTATGCAGCCCGTCCACGCAGGGTGACAAGGCCACCGCGCGGAGTGCGCTCACGTTCGCTGCAGCTTTATATCGCTCAAGGCCCTCGCTACCCGTCCGAACCCGCAACGGGACGCGGCGCGCAACGCATGGTAAAACTATACTCAAAATATAAGTATTAATGCGAATAATATTACGCAATTTTGCGTATTTGGCCGCAGTAATACTTGGTGTGTTAGCTATATCGACTTTATTTCAAAGAAATAGGTCTCGTTTGATCTATAAGCCTTCGCCGAGGTGCGAGGCTAGGGGCCGCGCGCAGGGGAGGACCAAGCAATGCGCGCCGTTGCAGATCATCCGGGTGTGGGGCTCTGTTCGCCCGCGGCTGCTCCGGCGTTCACGCTGCGCCGCGTCTTCCGCCGTCCCTCGACGCGGAAGGGCGGCTAACCATGGCGCTGTCGCCTTCAGACCGTACGCTCGGCGATCTTCTTGTCGGCCGACGCGTCATAACCCTGCCGCAGCTGGACGAAGCGGTCGCGCTGGCGGAACGGTGGAACGTGCGGCTCGGCGATGCGCTGCTGTCGCGCAACTGGATCGATCCACGGCTTTACTACGAGACCTACGCGCAAAATTTCGATCTACCTTTCGTCGACATGGTTCGCGAGCCACCCGATGGCGCGCTATTGCTCGCCGCGGACGCCGATCTTTATGCGAGCCGGCTGACCATGCCCTGGCGCCGCCGCGACGGCCGCCTGGTCATCGCCACCGCCGAGCCGGGACCCGAAACGGTCCTGTTCGCCCGCGGTCGGTGGGGCGCCGAGATCGAATTCGTCGTGGTCTCGAAATTCGACATCGTGTTTACGATACAGACGGCGTTTGCCGACGCGCTTTCGCGCCGCGCAGTGTTCGAACTGGCGGAGTTCGATCCGCAAATGTCTGCGCGCACGGTTCTCACCGCCGGGCAGATGATCGCAGCCTATGCTTTTCTGACCGTGATCCTGATCGGATTGGCCTTCGCGCCTCTCGGCACGCTCATCGCGCTCAATATTGCGATCAGCATTTTTTATCTCGGCAATTTCATCTTCAAAGGCATCCTGGTGTCGGTCGGCGGCGGTCGTGCCGCCGAGATCGACGAGACCATTGCGATCGAAGCACGTGCGCTGCGCGACGAGGAGCTGCCGATCTACACCGTCCTCGTCCCTATGTTCCGCGAGGCGGCGATGCTGCCACAGCTGGCACAGGCCTTGCGCAGCCTCGATTATCCGCTCGGCAAGCTTGACATCAAAATCGTGCTCGAGGCCGACGATCGCGCGACCATCGAGACCGCGCGCACGCTCGGTCTCGAAGGCGTGTTTGAAATCATCATCGTGCCGCCGTCAGAGCCGCAGACCAAGCCGAAGGCCTGCAACTTCGCGCTACGCTTTGCGCGCGGCGAATATCTTGTCATCTACGACGCCGAGGATCGGCCCGAGCCCGACCAGCTGCGCAAGGTGGTGGCGACCTTCCGCCGCTCGCCGCCAAATACCGCATGCCTGCAATGCCGCCTCAACTACTACAATGTGGCCGAGAACTGGCTCACCCGTATGTTCACGCTCGACTACACGCTGTGGTTCGACCAGGTGCTGCCCGGGCTCGAGCGTCTCGGCTTGCCGATACCGCTCGGCGGCACCTCCAATCATTTTCGCACCGACGTTTTGCGCGAGTTGCACGCCTGGGATCCCTTCAACGTCACCGAGGATGCCGATCTCGGAATCCGCATCGGGCAACGGGGCTATCGTGTCGGCGTCGTCGATTCCACGACCTTCGAGGAGGCGAGTTGCCACACCGGTCAATGGATCCGCCAGCGTTCCCGGTGGATGAAGGGCTATATGCAGACGGTTTTGGTGCATACGCGCCGGCCGTTACATTTTTTGCGCACCGCCGGCCCACTTGGATTTCTCGGCTTCGTTTTCTTCATCGGCGGCACCGTGCTCGCCGGTTTGCTCAACCCGATTTTCTGGTTTTTTTATGCGGTCTGGCTCGCGGCGAGCGCCGCCAAATTCGATCCCCTGTTTCCTCAGTTTCTGCTGTTTCTGTGCCTGTTCAATCTGCTGGCCGGCAACGGCGCCTTCACCTATCTGATCATGCTGGCGCCGATCCGGCGTAATTGGCTCTATCTCATACCGTTCAGCTTCACGCTGTTTGGCTACTGGGTCCTGATCTCGGTCGCGGCCTATAGGGGACTCTGGCAGCTCATCCGCAATCCATTCTTCTGGGAAAAGACCCAGCATGGAATATCGCGATACCCCGCGGCGCAATTCTCCGGCGCCGGAGACGCCCCATGAGCCGCGCGCTCGCGGCCGCGCCGATGGCTTCGCTCGCGTTCGTGGCGATGCTGGCTCTTGCGGCCATCGCGGTACGCAACGGCCTCGTCGCCGACGACGCAGTGCGGCTGTGGGCGGGCGCTAGCACTGCGGCCGACGGCGGCATCCCGATCGGGCGGATCATCGCGGGTTATCCGACGTTGCCTTTTCTGACCACGACACTTGTGGCCTGGCTTACCCCTGCCGGTACGCCGGCCCCTGCGCTGGTGGCGGCTGGCCTGTTCGCGCTCGTCACCACCTTTTGCTTTCTTTCGTTTCGCAAGGCCGGGCTGTCGTACGTTGCCGCCGTCATCGTCACACTGCTGATCGCGCTCCACCCGGCACTGTTGCGCGCAGTTCTCGCCGGGCCGGCCGACATGTTTCTGGCGGCATTTCTTTTAATGCTGTGCCTTGCGCTCTATGACCTGCGCGCCCGTAGCGGCACGTCGGAAGTCATGGGAATCGGGCTGGCGCTCATGGGGCTCGCCTTCGCGCACCCGATCGGCGCGGCGTTTGCTTTTGCCGCGGTGCCCTTCCTGGCCTTTGCGCTCAGCCCAGTGCTGGTCGCCAGTTCGGCATTGAACGTCACCATTGCGTTGGTCTTTCCGGCGCTCTTTATGGTCGGCGCCTTCAGCTACGTGTCGTGGGTTTTTCCAGGCGATGGCTGGAGCTTCTTTGCGGCGCCTGCGGAAAGTCTGTCGCTGTGGACCGCGGCCGTGGCGCGCGTCTTCGGCAATGGGCTTACCGGCATTTTGACAATCGACGCGAGCCTGGCGATGGGGGCGGCGCTCATCATTGGCGCGCCTGTCGCGATCGTGTTGCTCGCGCTTGTCTATCGGCGGCGGCTGCTTGTCGTGCCGGCGGCGGTTTTTGTCGCCGTTGCCATCGCGGCAACTGCGATCAGCGTCTTGAGCGGCTTTTTTGGCGACCCCACCGCGCTCGTGGTGTGCGCTCCAGTTCTCGCGGCGACCGTCGTGATCCGCGTTCCGGTCGCGCGCGAGCGCATCGTCATCGTTACCGCACTGCTTGTCCTCGGATGGCTCGGCGGATTTTTAGGTCTCACTTTGGTCGACCCCATTACCGTAAACCGATTTCACGCCGCTTTCGAGCGTGGCGCGAGCGAGCGGCTCGACGCGATCGCAGTAGGCGGCGCTTCCATTGGACGCGACGGAGTCCTGGTCGACACCGACAATGCCCCCGCCTTCGTGCTCGGGCGCGGCCGCTCGCGCGGAATTCTTGGTTCTGACAGCGAGCTATTTGCACTTGCGATGCTGTTCGCCCGCGTCGAAACGCCGTTCATCGCAGTACCGGACCCGCAGAGCACGACGGGACTGAATGACCGATTGAACAAGGCCTTTCCCTCGCTGTTTCGCGATGGCCTGCCGGGTTATCGAGTAATATACCAAAACAATACTTGGCACTTGCTTGAGAAGCGAAAAGAATACACGATATCTAGGCAATAATATTAAAATATACAATAAAAAAATGCGCGATGTAAGTATAAATGCGGAGCGGTGATGCGGATACTTGTGGTCGACGATTCGGAAGACTCTCGGGATATTGCCGAGGCGGCGCTGTTGTCCGCGGGCTACGCCGATATCGTCACCGCGGCCTCGGGCTGGGAGGCCATCCAGATTCTCGATGTCGGCCGCACCGCCGATGAGAATCCGTCCGTCGATGTCGTGCTGCTCGACATCCTCATGCCGGAAATGGACGGCATCGAAACGTGCGCGCGCATCCGCAACGATCCGCGCTACGCCGATTTGCCAATCATCATGGTGACGGCGCTCGACGACGTGACCTCGCTCTCCAACGCGTTCGTCGCCGGCGCAACCGATTATGTCACCAAGCCGGTCAACCGCATCGAACTCGTTGCGCGGGTGCGCGCGGCGCTCCGCCTCAAGCAGGAACTCGATCGGCGGCACGCGCGTGAGCTTGAATTGCTGACTTTTCTGTCAAGCTGGGGCGACCGGCGGGCAAGTGAGTTGATCGATGAGACGACGGGTTTGTTCGCCGGCGAAGTGGCTGAAGCCTACCTGTCCGCCTTCGACGGCGATGAAGCGATCTCCGTCATCGCGCTGACGCTCGACCGGCAGAACGGCAATCCTACGAACGGCGGCGGTGAAGCCAAGACCGCGATTGCGTCGGCGGCGCACGCCGTGCGCCGGCTTCCGGCGGCCGTCGGCCTCGTGGCTGCGGCCTACAAGAATGGAATGCTCATATTTGTTGCGCCCGAGCTCGGCGCCGAGTTGGCGCGCAAACTCGGCGAGGACTTGCACGCGACCGTGCAAAAGCTGCGGCTGCCGAATTCGGAGTCGGCTGTATCCGACTACGTCACCGCCAGCGTGGCGGTGATCACCGGGCGCGCGAAGCGCCACATCGATCGCATCCAGCTCCTTACTCAGGCGATCGCCGCCGTGCAACAGGCAGCGACCGCGGGGGGCAACCGTGTAGCAGTCTTTTCAGCCGATGCCGCGGGCAAGGGTGGCAACCGGATATCCGAGAATCTGTTGCGCAAAGAGATCGGAACGACCGCTTGACGGTCAGTTAGTCGCCGAAAGCCGTTGGGGACAGGCGCGGCGACTTCGTAGTGTGGGGGTAAAGCGTGTTGCGTCGCGTTGCGTCCGTGCTTGTATTTTTTTGCCTGCCCTCCGCCGCTTGCGCGGGCGCATGGACTTTGCCAGAAGGCTCCGGAGATTGGTTCCTCACCGTCGACGCCAGCACGGCAACCAAATATTTCAACGGCACTGGACTGGCCTCTACACCGCGTTACAGCAAGGAGGACATGCAGGCGTGGATTGAATACGGTCTCACCGATCGGCTGACGGCGATCATCGATCCGAGCTTGCAGAACGTCAATATTGGCTCACCGACCAACGCGGAGCGCACCGGTCTCGGCTACACGGAGTTCGGCGCACGCTACGGCCTTTATAATACGCCCGATTGGGTCGTGTCCGCTCAGGCGACGTTGCGAATACCCGGCACCACCGACGTTTCGAATCCGGCAGCAGTCGGTTACACCGACGTCCAAGCTGATTTGCGCGCGCTGGTCGGGCACAATTTCAATATCGGCGGCACACCGGCCTTCTTCGATCTGGAAGTAGCGGAGCGCCTGCGAACCGCGGGGTACCCGAACGAGTTCCGCGTCGACGGCACGCTTGGCGTTCAGCTGTTTCCCCGATGGATGCTGCTGGTGCAGAGTTTTAACGTCGTTTCGGAAGAGTCGGGACTGTCGATCCTGGGCGGCAGCTACGCCTACTACAAGCTGCAGCTCACCGCGCTGTACACGATCACACCGAACTGGTGGGTGCAATTCGGCGGTTTCTCGACCTATGCCGGTTGGAATGCGCTGCAGGAAAACGGCGCGGTCGTCGGCCTCTGGCACAAATTCTGATCGGGGCGGAAGGCGATGCGCCCGCGACGAGCCGGCTCAATGCGCGCCGATTGCCGCGTGATCGCGATCGCAAATCCTCGTCCACGCGCAGGCGAGAACGCGTTCCGCCGGTTTGTTTTGGACGGTGAAATCGGTGTCGGCTAAGCCGCCGGCGTGAGGATCGGTAAGCCAGCTCCAAACAAGGACGCCTTCGATCGATGGCCGATCCAGGGCCTCAAGCCAATCGGCAATGACCGCGGACTGCAGCTGCGGATCTGGCTCGCTTTTGCGCTCTTCCGGGCTTTCCCATGGCTTGGCCGCGGCGCCGGTCGCCGATCGCAGCCCGATTTCACCGACCACGACCGGTTTGCGGTAACGAGATGCTGCGGCCTCAAGACAGTCGGCCGCCTCGCGCATGATGCGGCGGTGGGCGTCACGATCAGTATCATCGCCGAGCGGCGGATAAAGCGTGGCGCCGACCGCATCGAGACGATCCCAGAACGGGACCTTTTCCACACCGTCGCAGTTATGCGCCAGATAGAACAATCTACCGGGGTAAAGCTTGCGCGCCGCGTCGATCAAACCCTGCCATTCCGGCCGTTGCTCGGTCCAGGAAAGTTCGGTGCCGATCGCAAGCGCTTCTGCCCCTTCCCCCGAGGCTATTTTTGCCACGTTGCTGAGTTCGCGTTGGTAGTTGGCAAACCATTCATGCCAGTCCGCTTCAGAAGTCATGGCGACGGCACCGGCCCAACTTGTCGGTATCCAAACATGTGGCTTCACCACAACCTTTAGACCGAGCGCGTGCGCGTCGCGGATCGCCGCTCGCAACTGCCCGTCGCTAGTGTCGGAGCCGCGCTCAAGCTCGGGGCTCGACGGAGTCTGTTGCCACAGGAAGAAGACGATCGCGACGGCGCGGGCGCCAAGCATTTTGGCGCCGGCTAGCGATTGCCGGGCCGCCTTGCTGCCGAACGGATGGGTTTCAGACGCGATGACGTTGAAGCCATCAAGGTGCGCCTTTTCGGTAGGCTCGGAGCGTACACCGACTAGGCTTGGCCCGCCGACCAGCACAAGCAAAGCAATAACGAGACAGTGCCGCGTGCGCTGAGCTTTCATTTAAATTGTCGTGATCCGAAAGCCAATTTTTCGTTCGCATCAAGGGAACGCCCGCAGCGTAATAATGAGTCAAGAGCCGGTATTTCCAAACAAAAATGCGCCTACGTAAAAATAGCTAAGTGGGAAGACTTATTAGATTAGAGCCGATCCGGGAAGTTCTTGAATCTGATGAATCGGATGTGATTCATTGTTGGGCGCTTGATTCGCGATGGAGCGCCCGATGTGGAAGCCTGAACACCGCCAAGCTGCGAACCGCAGTG
>Ga0181531_10001010_pt1 | contig 18178 bp, 17 predicted proteins | sample PEATcosm2014_Bin_38_FD_119743 | JGI IMG/M metagenome (GOLD analysis project Ga0181531, IMG submission 119743) | Peatland microbial communities from MTU Mesocosm Facility, Houghton, MI, USA - PEATcosm2014_Bin11_10_metaG | ecosystem: Environmental > Terrestrial > Soil > Wetlands > Peat | place... | reverse complement strand
GCTTTTGCGGGAGCTGCGCGAGCGCAACTACAGCGGCGGTTACACGATTCTGAAGGACTGGCTGCAGCCGCAGCGCAAGCAAGCCGAGTCAGTTGCGGTGCAGCGGTTCGAGACGCCGCCCGGCAAGCAAGCGCAAGCAGACTGGGGTCATCTGGGCAGCCTGTCGGAAGATGACTGGGAGCGCAAGCTGTGGGGCTTTACGATGACGCTGGACTACAGCCGCAGGATGTTCGCCTCGGCGGCCACGGATCAGAAACTGAGCACGTTGCTGCGCATGCATGAGTCGGCGTTCTACGAGTGGGGCGCGGTGCCGGACGAGATCCTCTACGACCGGATGAAGACCGTCTGGACCGGCGTCGACGAGCGCGGCGAGATTGTCTGGAACGCCATCTTCCTGGACTTCGCCCGCTACTGGGGCTTCACTCCGCGGCTGTGCCGGCCCTATCGCGCCCAGACCAAGGGCAAGGTGGAATCGGGCGTGAAGTATGTGCGGCGCAACTTCCTATGCGGATTGCAGGGACGCGAACCGGCCGGCCTCTCCGGCTTGAACGTCGAGTTGCGATCGTGGATTCCTCAAAACCTGCAGATGCCTCGTTTGCCTCGGCCGGTTCGGCCTCATTGCGGCCAGACTTTCACAAAACAGAACCCCGGCCGGCCGAAGCTGAGCGGCTCGTTGCAGTCCTGCAGGCTCATCATTGGAGCCGATCGCGAGCTGCAAAAGCCCTTGGGCTGAGCCGTTCCACGCTGTGGCGCAAGATGCGGGAGCTGCATCTCGTCGAGGCGTCTCAAGACTGACACGCTTTGTTTCAGCGAAGATACGCAGTGTCGCGACATCACGTGTCATGTTCAGTACATCCTCCTCCTAACCCATTCATTCCATGCCGGAATCGGTTTGGAATGTGACGTGCCAAGTTTCACTTCAAGATCGCTCAAAAGCTTGTGTGTCAAGAGCCTTTGCAATTCGTGGGCGCTCTTTGAAGAGGGAACTATGGAGACCAGGACGTTTTGTACAAAGCGGAAGCCTGCAAGAAACCTGCTGCTTGCAGCATTACTCGTGTTCTGGCCGTCATTGCTGCTCGCAACTGACGGCCATTTTCTGCATGGCGCAGGACCGGTCAGCGAGCCAATGGGCGGCGCGGATACCGGAATCTGCCTTGACGCGACGGGCTCTATCGCCTGGAATCCGGCATGTACAAGGCAATTCCAAGGCCGCCGTTTCGAATTTCACGGCACGGGTTTCGCAGCGTGGAGAGACCTCCCTAGTACCGTGGACGCGAATGCATTCGGTCCCGGCGTTCCGGGAGCGACGCTGCAAGGCACAACGGTAAGTCACCGGGATGCCTCCTTCATGCCGGGCGGGGCCTTCGTTTACCATCCGCTGGGCAGCAAGAACGCATATCACGTTGCAATGCTGGCCATTAGCGGTTTTGGCGTGGACTACGACCAGAACACAAATTTCTCGAATCCCATCCTCACGGCACAGCCGCCGAACGGATTCGGCCTCGGCAGGATTCGGTCGAACTATATGCTTCTTGAGGTTCCAATCGGGATGTCGAGAGTGTTGACTGAGGGTCTGTCGGTCGGGCTCTCCATCGCACCTTCGCATTCCATGTTGCAGGTGATTCCAGCCCCGTTCTCTGCCACTGTAACGGGCGGAAGCACCATGCCCTATTACATGTCTGCCGGCTATAACGCCCCTGCCTTTGGAGCGGGCGTCTCCGCCGGAATGCATTATCAGTTCAACCACAGAGTCAGCATGGGCCTGTCGTATCACACGCCAGTCTGGTTCCAGGAGTTCAACTGGATCCGTAAGGACCTAAGCGGCGCGTCGCATACCTTGAAGTTTCAAATGAATCTGCCCCAAGTCCTGAGCATGGGCGCCGGCTTTTCACCCGCGAAGAAAACTCGCGTGGGCGTGGATGCGCGTTGTCTCAACTATGCAAACACGGCGGGATTCGCAAAGGCCGGATTCAATGCGGATGGCTCAGTTGCCGGTTTCGGGTGGAACAACATCTGGGCCATAGGCGGTGGCGTGCAGCAGCAGGTGAGAACCAGCACCAAGATGATTGTGGGCTATAACTTCTCCCAGAATCCCGTACCCGCCAAATACGCATTCATCAACACGGCAGCGCCTGCCATTGTGCAGCATCACGTCTCGGGGGGAATTGTGCAGACCCTTCATTCTGGCTGGGACGTAAACGCAACCTATTATCACGCCTTCCGCAATTCGCTCACCGGCCCGTGGCTCTCCCCGATCGGTGCGATCCCCGGCACATCGGTAACCAGCCGGATGTCGGAGAATTCCCTGACAGTCGGAGTTGCTCGGAACTTCTAATGCGGCACGGGCGAGGAAAATAAACTTTCCCGCCCGTGTAACGTTTTGGCCCCACCAGGACTTTATAGAAGTAGAGGCCACTCTAAAAGAGGTAACAGGATGCGAGAAATGCTCATTCTCGGCGGCGGAACCGCCGGAACCATCATGGCAAACAAGCTCGCGTCTGCGCTCGACGACCGGGACTGGCGAATTACTGTGGTGGACGGGACGGAAGAACATTATTATCAGCCGGGGCTTCTTTTCGTTCCCTTTGGAACCTACCGGATGCGCGACATAGTCAAGCCGCGCAGGCAGTACCTTCCTGGCCGCATCAAGTTCATCCTCTCTGGTATCAACCGCATCGACGCCGAGAAGAAGACGGTGATGCTGGCAAACGGCGAGCCGCTTCGCTACGACTGCCTCATCATCGCCACCGGCACCGACATCCACCCTGAGCAGATCGAAGGCCTTGCCGATGAGGAGTGGGGGCGCAGCAAGTTCGACTTCTATACGCCCAAGGGCGCCGACGGCCTCGCACAGTTCCTCAAAGGTTGGCAGGGCGGCAAGCTCGTCGTCAGCATCGCCGAAATGCCCATCAAGTGCCCAGTCGCTCCATTGGAGTTTCTGTTCCTGGCCGATGCCTATTTCACCGAGCGCGGAATACGCGACAAGGTGGATCTGCACCTGGTCACGCCGCTCTCCGGCGCTTTCACCAAGCCCACATCCAGTCGAGTACTTGGAGAGTTCCTTGAACGCAAGGGCATCACGGTAACCCCCGATTTCGATATCGCCCGCGTTGAAAGCAAGGAGAAGAGAGTCGTCGCCTGGGACGAAACCGAGGTGGGCTACGATGTGCTGGTTTCCATTCCCACCAATATGGGCGACGCCTGCATCGCGCGCAGCGGCCTCGGGAACGAACTGAACTTCGTCCCGACCAACAAGCAGACTCTCGAAGCCGACGGCCTTGCCGACGTTTTTGTGCTGGGCGATGCCTCGAACTTGCCCACATCCAAAGCCGGCTCGGTTGCGCACTTCCAGTCTGAGATCCTCTTCGAGAACATCATGGAGCACATAGAAGGTCGTCCCGCAACGGCTCACTTTGACGGCCATGCCAACTGTTTTATCGAGTCCGGCTTTGGCAAGGGCCTGCTGATCGACTTCAATTACGACACCGAGCCCCTTCCCGGCGAGTTTCCTCTCCCCGGCATTGGCCCCTTCAAGCTGCTCGGCGAGAGCCCCATCAACCACTACGGCAAGCTGATGTTCCGCTGGGTCTATTGGAATTTGCTTCTGCGCGGAATGGAGTTGCCCATTCAAGCCGAGATGTCCATGGCCGGAAAGCGAGTGCAGGCATGAGCGCGTCCATTGTCCAGGAAGACCGCATCGCCAGGCTGGAAAGCAAACTGGACTTCATCGTCGAAGAGCTTTCTCACGTAAGGCGTGTCAGGAACAGCGCCGAGGACCTGGTCGCCGATTTGACCATCGTGGGCAAAGACGCGATGTCAGACGCAACTGAAGCTCTTGGTTCAACGACCCTGCGGCCGCAGGAACTCGCTTGCTTGGTCAAAACCGTGCTGCGCGACTCCGGCCTTCTGACCGCGGCGCTGCAACAGTTGGAGAGTGCGGCTGATTTTGTAGCGGACGCTCAGCCCATCGTTCGCGTTCTATTTGGCAAGGCGATAGAAGCTTACCAGGCCTTGCAGCAGAAGGGCTACCTCGAAGCCGCCGCAGCGGGCATCAAGGTTGGCGATGCGTTGATATCATCGCACACCTCGGCGGACTGGCATCAGATTGAAGCCAGCGTTCCTCAACTGGTTGGCTTCCTGCGCCAGCTTACGCGCCCCGAGGTTCTGCAGGCTCTTGAAGCTATCATTCACGGCTTTGGCCAGGTGCAGGCCACCATGAATGTCGATAAATCCGTCTTCCAGCTTGTGCGGGATATGAACTCGCCCGATGCGCGCCGCGGCATCGCAATTCTGGTCGAGTTCCTCAAGGTAGTAGGTTCGCGAAGCAAAATTGCTGGCAAGGCCGGCGCACAATAACTTCCGAGGTGAAAGCATGGCAACAATGAGCTTTGTTGGAAAGACGATTGAACTGGATGCCGACGGCAATCTTGCCAATCGGAGTGATTGGAGTGAGGACCTGGCGCGCGAACTTGCCGCCGAGGAAGGAATCGCGGAACTCACTCCGCAACACTGGGCAGTCATTAACTTCATGCGCTCGGTATTTGAAAAGGAAGGCGACGCACCCAGCATCCGCCGCCTCACCAAGGAGAGCGGCGTCGATACCAAGACACTTTATGCGCTCTTCCCCAAGGGTCCTGCGAAACGCGCGGCCAAGATAGCGGGACTACCCAAACCCAAAGGTTGCATTTAAGGAGTGCGGTGCAATGACACAGACAGCGGAACCAATTCAAAGAGTATCGATCATCGTCTCCCATGGGTCGCTCGAGGGGGTCTACCCCGGTCTGATCATGGCTAACGGCGCGCGTATGGAGGGCATTGAAGCTTCGCTTTTCTTTACGTTCTTCGGCCTCGACGCCATCATCAAGAAACGGATGAACAGCCTCAAGGTAGCCACCGTCGGCAATCCCGGAATGCATATGCCCACGCTTCTGGGCGCCATCCCCGGCATGTCCGCCTTCGCTACCTCGATGATGAAGAAGGAAATTGAGAAACTCGACATTCCTCCCATCGGCGAATTCATCACCATGATCCACGACGCCGGCTGCGAGATCTATGCCTGCAAGGCCACTGTAGACATGTTCCACCTCAAGAAGGAAGACTTTTGTGAAGAGGTAGACAGCGTCATCTCGGTAGGCCAGTTCTACGAAAAGGCCGCCGGCGCGCAGATCATCTTCACCTGAGAGGGTCCGCGAACCGGACCTGGGCGGGCCCGGGGCTCAGGAGTGCCCCGACTGAGGTCGCATTAGCTCATCCAGAGACGGACCCATTCGCAGCAATTCCATTTTGGAGGGACAGGACTGGTAGCTCAGTTTGCCCCGCGAGGGGAAGATGGAGTCACAAGGTAGAAAAGAACATTAGGAGCACGTCTATGAGACCCGCCCTGATCGGGAACTGAGCTGGTTTGAACCGGTGCCTGCGTTGTCACTGGAGCTGATTCGAAAGAGCGCACGCGGCAATAGCTATTCAATCGTAGACATCGGCGGCGGCAACTCAAGGCTCGTGGACTGCCTGCTTGCCGAGGAATATCGTTCTATCACCGTTCTTGACGTTTCTTCCCGGTCCCTGTCCATTGTGAAAGCTCGGTTGGGCAGCAAGGCGGCGGAGGTGCATTGGATCGAGTCGGATGTCCTTGCATGGAGAGGCCCTTCCCCTTTCGACATCTGGCACGACGGGGCCGCCTTTCATTTCCTGACTGAGGAGGCAGACCGGACCTCATACGCGAATTTAGCCTCCAACTCAGTCAAGAGCGACGGGACACTGATCGTCGCCACTTTCGCGCTTGACGGGCCGCGCTCTTGCAGTGGACTACCTATATATCACACAAGTTAAGAGATGGTGGCCGAGGACTTTGCCCAATCCTTTGAACTGCTGGAGAGCCTCCCGTACGATCACGTCACACCCAACGGAACCGCCCAGCGATTGCAAGCTAGCCGCTTCAGGCGGAAGTGACTCGAAGGCGATCTCGGCTATTCTCGACGCGCCCAGCGCGCATCCCGAAAAAGAATCTCCACTCGTTTTGTAACGGAACCCTCTTTCCGTGACTTCATCTATATGAATGCACCAACCAAGGACATCTACCCTCATGACTTCTCGCCTATTCCGATGTTTAGGCCTTTCCCTCCTGTCTTGTTTGGGTGGACTGGCCGCCCCTGCGCAAGAACCGCTGACGCTTCGGCAAGCCATCAATCAGGCCCTGGGGCAGAATCCCGAGGCTGCGATTGCGCGGGCCGGTAACAAGGAAGCCAAAGCGGCTGCGGCTCTGGCGCGCACTGAACTGCTGCCGCAGTTCGGCTTTACGGAAGACATTTCCCGTGGAGACGATCCCGTTTATGTCTTCGGTTCCAAGCTGAGACAGGGACAGTTTACCTTGGCCGACTTTGCAGTGAACGCACTGAACCGTCCGCAGCCGATGGGCAATTTCTCGACGAAGTTGTCAGGGTCGTGGATGGCGTTCGACTCGTTCAAGGCACAGAAGGAGATTCGCCGGGCCGATTTGTTCAAGGCAAGCACCGCTTCATCCGCAAAGGCGGTGGATCAGCAGATTGTGTTTCGCGTTGTGGGTGCGTACCAGTCGGTGCTTTACGCGCAGCGGGAGATCGCTGTTGCGCAGCATGAACAGGAGACAGCGGCTGCACTGCTGGCTTCAGTTGATGACCATGTGAAGGCGGGGCTTGCGGTGGAGTCAGACCGGATGTCGGCGCTGGTGAATGTGGCCGCACGCAAGCAGGAGATTATTACGGCCCAAGGCGACCTGGAACTTGCATGGGCCCAGCTGAGCGAAGCGATGGGCGCAACAGTTCTGAAGGCTACTGAATTGAAACCGATTGAGCCGCATGCTTTTCCAGAGCTTCTGCTGGAGCAGGAGATTGCGACGGCGGCGAAGACGAGGCCCGATCTTGCGGCCTTGGGGCAGGCGCAGTCGGCGCAGGCCTCTGCCGTGGGAGCGGCTAAGTCCGATTTCGGCCCTCGCGTGAGCGCCTACGGAAACTGGGAAGAAGACCGGGGCTCGATAGGTAGTTCAGGCGGCAACAACTGGGTGGCCGGGGTGCAGATCAGCGTTGACATTCTGCCCATCGGAAAGCGTTCTCAGGTTGCGCGGGAAACTGCGGCTAAACTGAAGATCGACGCGCAAGTGGCCGCATCGCAACAACATCTGCGGCTCGAAGTTAGCCAGGCACACATTCATAAGCAGACAGCAGCACTTTCGCTGGAAACGGCAAGGGCGGCAATGGATCAAGCGGCCGAGAGCCTGCGCATCTTAAAGAACCGTTACAGTGCGGGGCTTGCCACCATTACAGATTTGCTGCGGGCTGAGGATGCCGAGCGGCAGAGTCAGTCCAATTACTGGCATGCCGTCTACGGGAATGCCATGTCCTATACCGAACTTTTGTACGCGACAGGGACTCTGACTCCCGATGCGGCGGAGGAATTGCAATGAAGACTATCTTATCGGGTGGCTTGCTTCTAATTTCTGCGGCGATGGCAGCAGGTTGTCATGGCGGCGAATCCACTTCACCGGCGGTTGTACAAACGATTCAGGCTCGGGTGGTGGAGAGCCGGCAGCAGCAGTTGCCACAAAACTTGCGTTCAACGGGCACTGTTCATGCGAGGGAAACCGCAGTCGTATCAGCTCAGGTAATGGGCCGCATCCGGCAGGTATTGGTGCACGAGGGCGACAGCGTTCATGCAGGACAAACTTTGGTCGTGCTTGACGACGCAGGGCTGCGTGCCCAAGTGGAACAAGCACAGGCAGGAGTAAAGGCGGCACAGAATGCGCAAGCGGCCGCGGAATCAAACGCCGCTCTGGCGGCGAGCACGCTGGGCCGGTACAAACAGCTTGAGTCCGAGAAGAGCGTAAGCCCGCAGGAGATGGATGAAGTCTCGCGGCGGGCCGAGGCAGCGGCGGCGAATCTTGACGCAGTGCGAGCACAGACCGACGCGGCAAGGGCACAGGAGAGCGGTGCTCGCACCATGATGAGTTATACGCATCTCGTCGCGCCATTCTCCGGGGTGGTGACGGCACGGATGGCCGATCCAGGAACAACGGCTGCGCCGGGGGTGCCGCTGCTACAGGTGGATCAAGCTGGAGCCCTGCAACTGCAGGCAACGGTGGACGAGTCGGCAATTGGCGCGGTTCACAAGGGGATGAAGGTTCAGGTAGCAACCAATGCCGCGAACCCCATGAATATCGCGGGCACGGTTTCTGAAATCGTTCCCGCAGCAGATCCTTCCAGCCACAGTTTTTTAATCAAGATTGACTTACCCTCTTCAAGCCAACTGCGGGCCGGGATGTATGGAATGGCTGAGTTTGCCAACGGTACCCGGCAAGCCATCCTAATCCCGCGTTCCGCAGTCGTCGCCCGCGGCTCGCTTGCCTGTACTTATGTTCTGGACGGCAAGGGAATCGCTCAGCTACGCTACCTCACGCTTGGTGCTCCCCAAGGCGACTTCGTCGAGGTTCTGTCCGGTATCTCCGCGGGTGAAAAACTGGTTGACACACCCTCTGACCGCGACATCGCCGGCAAGCGCATTGAGGTCCAGCCATGAAGGAAGATCTTGGAATAGCAGGGCGCCTGGCTCAGCCCTTTCTCAACTCGAAGTTGACACCGCTTTTCATTGCGGCATCGCTGGCCCTGGGCATCTTTTCGGTGGCGATCATCCCGCGCGAAGAGGAGCCGCAGATTCTCGTTCCGATGCTCGACATCGTGACCGCCATGCCGGGCGCGTCCCCGGCCGAAGTGGAGCAGCAGGTTACGCTTCCGATTGAGAACCTGGTGCACCAGATATCGGGCGTGGAGTATGTGTACTCGACCTCGGCGCCCGGACAGAGCCTGGTGATTGTGCGTTTTCTGGTTGGCACGCAGCAGGAAGATGCACTGATCAAGGTCTACAGCAAGCTCTACTCCAATTTCGATCGTATTCCGCCGGGAGTTTCGCAACCGCTGATCAAGGCGCGCTCCATCGACGATGTTCCCATCCTTGCTCTCACTTTGTGGGGCGAGCACTACAATGGTTATCAACTTCGCGCCATCGCCGCCGAGATTCAGCACAGCATCGGCCAAGTCTCCGATGTGTCGGAGACGGCGATCATCGGTGGGCTTCCGCGATCCATGCGTGTGGTGCTCAGCACAGAGAAGCTGAATGCCTACAGCTTGTCGCCAATGGTCATTGCGGGACACTTGCAGGCCGCCAACGCAAGTGTGCAGGCAGGCAGCTTTGCGGAGAACAACCAGGAGGTCCGCGTAGATGCGGGCAATCTGTTCACTTCCAGCGAAGACATTGAAGCAGTAGTGGTGGGCGTGGTCCACGGCCATCCGGTTTACCTGCGGGACGTTGCGGAGAAGATTGTTGACGGCGCCGCAGAACCTTCGAACTATGTTGTCTATGGAACAACGAACGCTGGCGCATCGGAAGCAGGCCAGTACCCTGCGGTCACGATTACGGTAGCCAAACGCAAAGGCACCAACGCGACCGATATCTCCAAAGCAGTACTGAAACGCGTTCACGAGATGCAGGGAGTCACGATCCCAAACGACGTAAACGTGACAACCACACGGAACTATGGCGAGACAGCAAAGAACAAATCGGATGAGCTGCTGGAGCACCTGCTTCTGGCAACCCTATCCGTGACTTTTCTGGTCGCGCTCTTCCTGGGATGGCGCGAATCTGGTGTTGTGCTGTTGGCAATTCCGGTTACGCTTGCGCTCACTATGTCAGTGTTTTATTTAATGGGTTACACCATCAACCGCGTTACCCTCTTCGCTTTGATCTTCTCGATCGGTATTCTTGTCGATGACGCCATCGTGGTTGTCGAGAACATGGTGCGCCATTTCAGACTTCCGGAAAACCGCGGCCGGTCAATGAGCGAGGTCGCTGTGGAGGCGGTTGCCGAGGTGGGCAACCCCACCATTCTTGCCACGTTCGCAGTAATTGCCGCGGTGCTTCCGATGGCCTTTGTCCGCGGCCTGATGGGTCCCTATATGCGCCCCATTCCTGTGGGCGCATCGGCTGCGATGCTTTTCTCGTTGATGGTTGCATTTGTGGTTTCGCCTTGGGCCGCGCTGCGCCTGCTTGGCAAGCACCTTGAAGGCGCAAAGATACTAGAACCGGAGACCAAGAACTGGCGAACCAGGCTCTATCGGAGGATCATGACGCCATTGATCCAATCAGGGCGCAATCGCATCCTCTTTTTCATCGGAGTGGTGGTATTGTTTTTAGTCTCAGTGGCGCTGGTGCCCTTGGGGCTGGTGCGCGTGAAGATGCTGCCGTTCGACAACAAGAGCGAGCTGCAGGTGGTCATCAACATGCCTGACGGCACGCCGTTAGAGCAGACAGCGCGCGTCGCCCAAGCGCTGGGCACAGAACTGGCGCGGCAGCCCGATGTATTGAACTACCAGACTTATACGGGGACTTCCGGCCCTTATAACTTCAATGGGCTGGTCCGCCACTACTATATGCGCCGTCAACCGAATCAGGCTGACATTCAAGTGAACCTGCTGCCTGCAAAACAGCGCAGCGTGCAGAGCCACACCATCGCCAAGCGCCTACGTCCTTTGCTTATCGCGATTGGCAATGAGTACGGAGCACGGATTCAGGTAAGCGAGGTTCCGCCTGGGCCGCCAGTTATACAAACTCTTGTTGCCGAGGTCTACGGCCCCGATCTCGACGGGCAGACTCAGGTCGCTCAACAAATCAAGCACATTTTTCAGAGCACTCCGGGGGTTGTAGATACGGACTGGTACGTTGAAGACCCACAACCGAGGCTTAGGATTCGCGTGGATGAGGTGAAGGCGGCACAGCATGGCATCGCGGTCTCCGATGTGGCCCATTCTCTCGCGCTTGCCAATTCCGGAATGCAGGTGGGTCTGCTTCATGATGCAGCCGCCCGTGAACCGGTTCCGGCAATGGTCGAGGTTGATCGTGCAGATCGCTCGTCGGAACAGGGCCTTCAGAATATCCGCCTGCCAGACGCAGACGGAGGCATGGTCTCGCTTCGCGAGTTGGTTGTCGTCGAACACAGCACCATTCAGCGGAGTATCTACCACAAGAACCTGCACCGCGTCGTGTACGTGACAGGAGACGTGGCAGGGGCTGAAGAGAGCCCAGTCTATGCCATCATGGCAATGAACAAGGACCTCGACCATCTGACCCTACCGGCCGGGTACACGCTGACCCGCTACAACGCGGCAATGCCGGAGTCGACGGACCATTACTCAATGAAGTGGGACGGCGAGTGGCACATCACCATTGAGGTCTTCCGCGACATGGGCCTGGCGTTTGCGGCCGTGCTGGTTCTCATTTACGTGCTCGTGGTGGGATGGTTCAGGTCATTTATTGTGCCGCTCATCATCATGGCGCCGATTCCGCTAACGCTGGTGGGGATCATGCCAGCACATGCAATGTTGGGCGCATTCTTCACGGCGACTTCGATGATTGGCTTCATTGCCGGAGCCGGGATCATCGTGCGCAACTCGATCATCCTGGTTGACTTCATCGAACTGCGCATACGCCAGGGAATGCCGCTGGCCGAAGCTGTGATCGATGCCGGAGCGACGCGCTTCCGTCCCATGCTGCTTACGGCAGCTGCGGTTGTGGTGGGCGCAAGCGTAATTCTCACAGACCCAATTTTTCAGGGCCTTGCTTTGTCGCTGATTGCCGGAGCAGTCGCTTCGACGTTCCTCTCATGGCCGACTATTCCGGTGCTCTATTACATGGTTCACTCTGGGCACAAACCGGTAGCTGAAACTCAACCTGAAGCCCAAGAAGGAGATTCACTATGACAGTTGAACACGCTGTACGCCTCATGGGAGGCGCAATGGTCTTGCTGTCTCTCGCCCTGGCCCACTACTTTTCGCAGTATTGGCTCTGGTTCACCGTATTCGTCGGACTGAATCTCTTGCAGTCGGCCTTCACCAATTGGTGCCCGGCCATGTCCATCTTTCGTACAATGGGGTTGAAAGACACCGGCAGCAACCCAACCATTTGAAGCCGTGATGAACGACAAGCGTTTCAATCCATCGCTGGCTCACAGGCTTGACGATCCGGCGCGGCTGCTCTGGCTTCCTCCGGACGAAGTGATTGCCACGCTGCGTCTTCGGCCGGACGAATTGGTCGCGGATATTGGTGCAGGCACCGGGTATTTCACTTTGCCTCTGTCGCGCGTCCTCGGACCGAAGGGCAAAGTCTGGGCCGTCGATGCGCAGGAAGAAATGCTGTCGTTGCTGAAAGAGAAGCTCGATCTCCTGGGAGTCTCGAACGTCAAGCCGGTCTGTGCGGAGGGCGATAGAACGGGGATTCCGAACGCCACCTGCACCGTCGCCTTCCTGGCCAACGTCTGGCATGAGTTTGAGGATCGTACTGCAGTTCTGCGCGAATCCCAGCGCATTCTCAGCCCAGGTGGACGGGTCGCAATCCTCGATTGGCGCACCGATGTCGATCCTGCCCACGGTCCGCCTCTGGCGCATCGAATTGCGCCAGCAGATGCTGTGAAAGAGATGCGGCTTGCTGGATTCGAACAGCTTTCTTTCGCCGAAGTTGGCCGATACTCCTGGCTTGTTCAGGGGGAGACACAGCAATGACGGCAAAAAGAGCGTTGAACAAATTAGACAATTCGCGGAATATCCGGGCCGAGCGGGTGAAAGATGAAGTATATCGCCAGATGTTCAGGCTGGAAGAGAGCCGTCCAGGAGCCGAGGTGGGCCTCGCATTGGCATTGTTGCGCGCATGGATGGCTGAAGGCTCCGAACCTGGAAGCGACGAAGGGCGAGATTGGCTGAAGAAGATATCCCCAATCTGTCTTGATATGATCGAGGCCTCTCTGCAGATAGGCGAATCAGGGCGTCCCTGCGCGCTTTGAGATTGTTCCAAAGCGTCTCGGCTGTTAACACGCGCACCTTAAAGAGGTCCAGGATTCGTTCATGCGCTGAAGGATATACTTATATTTCTCACGATGATCCCAAGCGATGCGACCTGAACTGATTCGAGCTACGGAACTGTTGCGGCTCAACACCCCTGAGGCTGTTGAAGAGGCGCTCGGGTTGCTCCAGAACACGGTCTATTCCTTCAGTATGAAGGTCTGCGGGCATCCGGAAGATGCTGAGGACACCATGCAGGAAGTTCTCTACCGCTCCCTTGGACACCTGACAAAGATTCAGGACCCGCAGGCGCTTGCGGTGTGGCTCTACACGGTAACCAGGAACCGCTGTTGGCGAATGCGACGCAAGAGTTCGCATGCTCCAGACCACATAGTCTCACTTGACGAATTGATGCCTAGTGATGAAGAACTTGGTCTGTTGCTTAGAGATGCCGGGGAAGGACCGGAAAGCAACGTGCTGCACGCGGAGCAGCACCATCTGCTGCACCAGGCGATATTGCGCATTCCCGCCAATTTACGGATTGTCCTGGTACTCCACGACATGGAGGAGCTGACGACTGAACAGGTTGCGGAGGTTCTTGACTTGAAGTCGGGTACGGTACGGATCCGGCTGCATCGGGCACGTCTGAGCGTGCGCAGGGAATTGAGCAATTTGCTGAACGGGACTCACGAAGAATTGACCAAATCCCAAGCCGCCGCAAGAAAGCCTGGCCGAGGACGATCCAAAGGGAGCGAGCGGCCCGGCGAATGCCGCGACCTGTTTGTCAACCTCTCTGAGTACCTCGACGGCAGGCTTGAGCCTCTTACCTGTGACCAGATGCGTGTCCATATCGAAGGATGCCCGTCTTGCGTCGCGTTTCTGCGCGACCTGCGTACCGCCATCGATCGCTGCCGCTCCCTGGAGACCCCCTGTGACCCGGCTGTGGCGTCTCGATTGCGCGCAATCCTTACGCGGGAATATCTGCGTATGCTTGTCGTTGCATGAGCGAAAAAAGATCCTTCATTCTGTAACGAATAGATTCTGCCATCTCTTTCTTCTAGCGAAAGAGGAGAACAGTGATGGAAGTGAAAGTCTCGCAGTTGGACAATGTGAAGTTCAGCATCCAGTCTCGTTCGCATACTATCCTTTGCGACCAGCCCCAGGACAACGGAGGAGAAGACGCCGGCCTGACTCCTCCCGAGTTTCTACTCGCATCCTTGGGTTCCTGTGCGGCATTCTATGCTGTCCAGTACCTCAAGACCCGCAATCTCGCCCAGGCCGGCGTGGAGGTTTCCGTTACCGCCGAGAAGCTTAAGCAACCTGCCAGGCTTGGCAACTTCCTTATTCATATTGTGTGTCCCGTTTCTCTCACAGAACAGAATGAAGGACTCATGCGCTCTGTGCCTCATTGTCTGGTTCATAACACGCTATTGACGCCCCCTGAGATCAGGATTGAGCTGGCAGTTACAGAACCTGCGACGGCCCAAAGATGACTTCCCGCAACTCCTTTGACCGGGCGTCAAACGGTGCTTGTGCCGGTTGCCACAAGCCGGTGTATTGATATTCGAATGGCAAGTCTCGAAAACTTCCGTGTCGGCTTTGGAGATGGCGACTGGCCTCGCTGAGCATTTTGATTCCGTACTCTGTCTTATGATCGTCATCCCTTTCTTCCCCACCACCACGGTGCCTGGCATGGTTCCAGAAGGCGAGTTAATTCAGGAGGCAAGAGGATTCGCAGAGTTGCATCTGGCAAAGTGTCAGGCCGCCCTTTTGGCCAGGGGAGTCAAGTCAAGTTCAAGCGTCGAGGTTGGAAATGACGTAGTTGGGAATATTATGGTAGTGGTGGAGCGTGAACATATCGACATAGTCGTTATCTCCACGAACGGCATCTCCGGATGGCATCCATTGGTGTTCGGGTCAATTGCCGAGAAGGTCGTCAAGCTCGTGCAATGTCCGGTCTTGCTTCTTCGTTCAGCCAAGCCTGAGAGCAACGTAAAGACTCCTTCCGGGCGCGCTTCGGAATGGTTGTAACAAAAACAGCGGCAGGGGTGGCTCATCATGAGTGCAAAGATCGTTTTCGCTCCCGCGACGCCGAGTCAACCGGCAAAGCCGGTACTGGACACCGCCTCGAAGGGGCTTACAAGCGATGAGGCCCATGCTCGTCTTGCAAAGGACGGGCCCAATGCTATGCCGGATACCTCTGCTCATCCGCTGCGAAATGCATTGGCCAAGTTCTGGGCGCCGGTTCCGTGGTTGCTCGAAGCCTCCATAGTGCTTGAGCTTATGCTGCATAAGTACTACGAAGCTGCGGTGATTGCGGCCCTGCTGATTTTCAATGCAGCACTTGCCTACTTTCAAGAGGGTCGCGCCCAAGCCACCCTGGCGGCACTGAAATCGCGGCTTGCCCTCAGTGCCTCTGTCCAGCGCGATGGCGCATGGAAAACTGTACCGGCCGCGGAATTAGCATGTGGCGATCTGGTGAAGTTGTCTCTCGGCGGAGTGGTCGCTGCCGACGTGCATCTGACCGGTGGATCGGTCGAGCTCGATCAGTCCATGCTCACAGGCGAATCACTTCCCATCGAGGCCGGTGCAGGCGTGGAAACCTATGCCGGTGCTCTCGTCCGGCGTGGTGAAGCAACGGCCGTAGTGACGGCCACGGGAGCACGAACGAAGTTTGGCCGCACGGCGGAACTGGTGCGCACCGCACATGTTGCAAGCACGCAGCAGAAGGCTGTGCTCAAGATCGTGCGCAACCTTGCGATCTTCAACGGGTCCTTGATTCTTGCTATGGGCGCATATGCCTATTTTCGTGCGATGCCGTGGAGTGAGATGGTTCCTTTGTTGCTCACGTCGGTTCTTGCAGCCATCCCGGTGGCATTGCCTGCAACGTTTACCCTTGCCGCCGCGGTTGGAGCTCGCTCTCTGGCCAGGCTGGGCGTTCTGCCGACACGGCTTTCTGCCGTGGACGAGGCAGCTTCGATCGATGTCCTGTGCTCGGATAAGACCGGAACTCTAACCCTCAATGCACTTTCAGTAACCAGTGTTCGCCCTTTGCCAGGGTTTGATGAAGCCCACGTTCTCGGGTTGGCAGCTCTCGCCAGTTCTGAGGGCGGTCAGGACTCTGTCGATGCAGCGATTCGTTCTGCCGCCTCGAAGAAGCCGGCGCAGGACCTGCCAAAGCTGGCGACGTTTGTGCCGTTCGACCCAGCCAAAAAGACATCGGAGGCGACCGCAAAGGATGCAAAGGGAGGCGCAGAGCGCGTTATCAAGGGCGCTTATACTGCGGTCGTCGCCCTCTCGGCTCCGTCGCCCGCTGCGGCTGCGATAGTTGACGAACTTGAGAAGCAGGGCTTCAGAGTTCTTGCGGTAGCCGCAGGGCCATCGACTTCTGTTCAGATCATTGGCATGATCGCCCTCAGCGACCCGCCGAGATCGGATTCAAGTTCTCTCATCTCGGAGTTACATGCACTCGGTGTGGCCACGGTCATGGTTACGGGAGACGCTCCGGCCACGGCGGAAATCGTCGCTCATGACGTGGGGTTGACCGGGCCTGTTTGCCCGCCCGGGAAGCTTCCCGATGGTATCAAGCCAGAGGATTTCGCAGTATTTGCGAGCATTCTCCCAGAAGGCAAATATGACCTTGTCAAGGCCTTCCAGAAAAGCGGGCATACGGTCGGGATGTGCGGAGATGGCGCCAATGACGCACCCGCTCTCCGCCAGGCGCAGATCGGCATTGCTGTCTCCACCGCTACCGATGTGGCGAAATCGGCAGCAGGGGTTGTGCTCACCGAAGCTGGCCTAGGCGGAATTGTTGCAGCTGTAAAAGAGGGCAGGATCACCTTTCAGCGCATCCTCACCTACACGCTCAACTCGGTGATGAAGAAGATTGTGCAAGTGCTTCTGCTGGCAGTGGGCCTGGTCATGACCGGGCACGCAGTCCTGACTCCCATGCTGATGGTTATCGTGATGATCACTGGCGACTTCCTCTCGATGTCACTGACGACCGATAGAGTGCAACCGTCGAAGATGCCGAACTCATGGCAAATTGGCAGGATCACGATCTCTGGCGTCATCCTGGGGGTCTGTTTCCTTGCGTTCTCTACAGCAATCTTGGCCATTGGTAAATTCGAAATGCGTCTCGGCATAGACGCACTCAGAACTCTTTGCGTGGTCGGTATTGTGTTTGGGAGCCAGGCTACAACGTACGTGGTACGCGGGCGGCAAAATCTGTGGGGATTGCGCCCGGGCCCAATCCTCGTACTATCCTCTGTAGTGGATGTTCTCATCATCTCAACGATGGCGGTTTTCGGAATCGCCATGGCTCCATTGGCCATCTGGGTCGTCGCCTGTGAGTTTGTCGCCGCGATTGCATTTGGGTTGGCGCTGGACGTAGTGAAGATTTCGGTCTTTGCTCACCTCCGGATCTCATGAGTACCAGGTGCGGTTGGGACTGTCCGGCACCTTTTGCGTACCGATCAATGGCCCGGACTAACCCGCTCGCGAGGCCCCAGACCGGAATGGCTTGGAGCACCGAATGGAGAGTATGGACATCGATTTGAAAACCTACCGGTGCCACAAGACAGAAAGGTCGACCTTAGCGAATGGCCGACGATCGTTGACCCCTATTGCGAGTCAAAGAAGGCGTATGAAGAACTTCTCCGCCAGGACAAGGAGAAGCGCAGTTAGCTTCAGCAGCTTCACTACGCGTTCAATCAGCGTGCATTACTGCTAATTTTTCAAGGCATGGACTCTGCCGGCAAAGACGGCGCCATACGTCACGTCATGTCGGGGGTCAATCCGGAAGACTGCGAAGTCTTCAGCTTCAAGCAGCCAAGCGCCGAGGAGCTTGAGAATGATTTTCTCTGGCGCACCACTTGCCGCCTTCCTGAACGCGGCAGGATCGGCATCTTCAACCGATCCTATTATGAGGAGGTGCTCATCGTTCGAGTGCACCCGGAGCTTCTCCGCAGCCAGGGTCTACCGGAGAAGTTGCGTAACGAGAAGAACATCTGGGAGCAGAGGGATAACTCGATTATCGATCTGGAGAAGCACCTTCATCGCAACGGAACGTAAATCATCAAGATATTCCTGCACCTCTCTTACGATGAACAACGAAAGCGATTCCTTCAGCGCATGGAAGAGCCGGACAAGAACTGGAAGTTCAGCACCTCTGACATCCACGAGAGGAAATATTGGAAACACTACATGAAAGCCTACGAGGATTGCCTTCACGCGACAAGCAAGCATCATGCGCCGTGGTACGTGGTTCCCGCCGATGATAAGGAGAATGCACGACTAATCGTCTCTCAAATCGTCCTTGATGC
>Ga0181531_10001005_pt1 | contig 18238 bp, 17 predicted proteins | sample PEATcosm2014_Bin_38_FD_119743 | JGI IMG/M metagenome (GOLD analysis project Ga0181531, IMG submission 119743) | Peatland microbial communities from MTU Mesocosm Facility, Houghton, MI, USA - PEATcosm2014_Bin11_10_metaG | ecosystem: Environmental > Terrestrial > Soil > Wetlands > Peat | place... | reverse complement strand
GCGATCGTCGCAACCACCCGCGCCTCGATCGCGGGATCGGCCGCGGCACCACGCCACAAAGCTCCGATGTCGGGCTCGGCCGCGCCCGCGGGGGCCGTCGCCAGCGCGGGTAGCGTCACCGTGCTGCGTCCGCAGACGGCATCCCAGACGTGCACGGCGGCCGGTTTCGCCGGATTGCGCTCTGCCTCGCCACCACCGCCCTTCAGCACCACCAGCCGTTGACGGGCCAAGCATTCGGCAACGGCCAGGTGGGTCTCGATGTAGGGCGGATGGAACACGCCATCGACGCCGGCGGCGGCACCGGCGGGGTTCAGCAGGCGTGCCACCGTGTTCAGCGGGCTGCGCAAGCCGAGCAGCCGGCGCAGCCCCAGCAACGCCGCGAACCGCGCGCTGAGCGCCGCGACGGGCACATACGCAAAGCCATGCGCCGCCAGCGCGCCTGCCGCGGCGGCCGCATCCCCGGCCGGCACCAGGCCCAGCACGGCCAGCGCCCCCTCCACGCTCATGCCACCCGAAAAATCGTTGGTGCCATGCATCAGCACCGGAAAGCCGGCCTGGCCCAACGCCCGCGCCGCCAGCAGGAACCAGGGCGCGCCGCGCGAGCGGCCGGCGCCGTACGAAGGCCAATCCAGCGCCACGGTCAGCCCAGGCCAGCACATGGTTTCGCGCGCCGCGGTGACGAGACCGGCAATTTCCTCCGGGTCTTCGCCGCGATAGCGCAGCAGCATCAGGAACGCACCGATTTGCACCGGGTCGGCCTCATCCGCCAGCAGCATGCACATGGCGTCGGCGGCTTCGTCGCGCGTTAGGGCACGCGAGCGGCCCGGTCCGCGGCCAAGTGCGGCAACGTAGGTCGCGAACCGCGCGACCGGATCCGTGGTCACGCGCCAAGAACTCCCGGCTCGCCCTGCCAGACGCCGCCAAGGAAGGTGCCCAGCACCGCCAGATCCGGGCCCAGCAGCACCATGTCGGCGCGCAGCCCTGGGGCGATGCGGCCGACCTGGTCCGAAAGCCGCAAGAAATCGGCCGGCACGGCGCTGGCCATGGCGACCGCGTGCGCCACATCCAGCCCCAGCAAGTCGACCGCGTTGCGCACCGCCTGGCCGAGCGACAGGTCGGCCCCGGCCAGTACGCCATCCGCCGTCTCCAGCCGGCCGTTGCGCCGCCAGATGTGCCGCCCCTGCAGCACAAAATCGGCCAGATCGGTGCCGGCGACGCTCATCGCGTCCGAAACCAGCATCATGCGATCCGGCCGCTTGGCGGCCAGCAGCAGGCGCAGCATGGCCGGGTGCACGTGGATGCCATCCAGGATCACGCCGACATAGAAATCGCCGGTCAGCGCCGCGCCCACCAGCCCCGGCGCGCGCGCCGTTGGCGGTGCCACGGCATTAAAAATGTGCGTGATGCCGCGCACCGGGGGCCGCACATCCTCGAACGCAGCGGCGCTGTGCCCGGCGGAGAGGATCACGCCGGCCGCCGCCAGCCTGGCCTGATCGGCGGCCGGCACGCACTCCGGCGCGAGCGTCAGCAGCACCCGCCCCTCCCAGCCGCTCGCCAGCTTTTCCAGCAGCGCCAGGTCGGCTTCCCCGGCGCGGCGGATCAGGTCGGCACGATGCACGCCCGGGCGTGCCGGGCTCAGAAACGGTCCTTCGAAATGGACACCCAGCACGCCCTTCCCAGCCGCCACCGCGGCGGGCGCGGCCTGCGCCGCCGCGTGCAGGCAAGCCGGATCGCTGGTAATCAGCGTCGGCAGAATGGCGGTGCTGCCGAGCCCCCGATGCGCCGCGGCAATGGCCAGCGCGGCCTCCGCCGTCGGGTGGTCGTTGAACAGAATGCCGCCGCCACCGTTGACCTGGATATCGACAAAGCCGGGTGCGAGCAGCGTTTCCCGCGGCAGCGCGACACGTCGGGCAAAAGCATGGTCCGCCGGCAACACCGCCGCGATGCGGCCGGCCTCCACCAGCACGCCGCATCCGTCGCGGCGGCCTTCCGGCGTCAGCACGTCGCAGCCATGAAGAAATTGTGCCGGCATCATCCCGTCCGCGCCGCGAAGCTAGGTTTACAGCGTTCAACCAAGCGGGTACCGTTTGCGTCATCCATAAACGGGAGGAGAGCATATGAGCGTGAGTGAAATCGAGGCCGCCTTCGCGAGCCGCCTTGACCAGTTCGGCGACCTCGGGGCCACGGTGAAATTCGACTTCGGCGATGACCGGCTGTGGATCGACGGCACCCAAAAACCGGCGACGATGAGCCATGAGGACAAGGATGCCGAATGCACCCTGACCATCACGCCGGAGAATTTGATCGCGATCCAGCAGGGCAAACTGGACCCGACAATGGCGTTCATGACCGGCAAGCTGAAAGTTAAGGGCAACACCGCCATCGCCATGAAGCTCAGCTCAGTGATGAAATAAATTCTGGTCCGCGCCGCCGCGGCCGAACCGCCGGCGGCGTGGACGCGAAAGCGCCCGCTACTTCACCGGCACACTGAGGTTGACCCCGGCGGCGGGCTTCAGCTTATCGTCGATCGCATAATCGAGACTCGAGAAATTGGAGAATCCGTTCCCGAGGAACTCCGGTTTGCGCGACAGCAACGCGGGATTGAGCCTGGTATCCGGCGCGCCATTAAGATTCGGGGGCTGAAGATCGAGGTTCGGAAGCGGTGCCGGCTGCAGTTCGGCCTGGGTGACCTGTGCCGGAGACCGAGCAACGATCAGTCCGCTCGCCGGCGCCGTCAGCGCGCCGACATCGACGAGCTGCACCTGCATGGCTTTGGTGGCACTCGCCGGCGCCGCCAGCGCCTGCGCGAAGCCGCACAGGGTAGCTAGCAGATGGATCACCGTCCGGTGCCGAATATGCATATCGCGACCCTGGCGCCTGGCGCCGTGCCAATCAAGTGCAAATTATACGCCGTGCTTATGAACAAAAGTTTTTTGGTTCTTTTTTCAAAAAAGAACAAGAAAAAGCGCTTCTTTTTGAAAAAAGAAGCAAAAACTTTGGTAATAACATACTTGACTCAGTAGACGCCAGATTAACCAGCTACTAGAAGTTTGTGCCCATCAATACCACCTACGCGGGAGTTAGTACTGCGCTTATGTCAGGGTCATCTGGTGGACTTTGGGCGGGCGCCGCCGGATCGCCGGCCTGGAAGTCGTCCTGGGCCTGCTTCTGGCGGGCCTCGAACTCTTGCTTTTTCGCATTTGCCTCGTCAATGTCCCGTACCCATCCTGTCACGCCATGGAAGTGAGAGACGTCTTGCGCTCGGAGAAGACCAGGGAGAGTCTCGCCAGTGACGCGGTTAGCATGATAGGCGGTAACGCAGCCAATGATCTGAACCTCATCAGAGGCAGGACAATGGAAAACTGGGCCACCGCTTACGCCGTTGATGGCAACGCCGTCGATCAGGTATGCCTTCCGGTGGGCCTGCCGAGCGCTTACCGTCCCGGCGAAAAAGCACAAGGTATCCGGCTCAATGGCCGGAAAGCCGAGCCAGCCGATATCGATCCCGATAGCGCACGGTTGGTCCATTGGCAGCAGTGTTATGGGCCACTCTGGCAGCTGAAGCTCGCCTTTGAGAAACAGCACAATCGCTGAGTCCGACTGTTGATCGAGGAAGATCACTCGCTGATCTGACCGAAGGAACGCAGGCGCCGGTGAGCCGTCGTGGGTGATCCTAATAGGTTCCTGCCACTTGTCGGCATGGCTGACGACATGTGCGGCGGTCGCAATCCCGCACCATTCCTTGCTTAGGTTGTAGAATGCAAGGAAACCGGTTCCATATCCGGATGGCGTCGATCTTCACCACATGCGGAGTGATAACCTCGATCGCATGATCCCAATTCATTGATATTGTTCCTAGTTAGAACGGAATTTCGTCGTCTAGATCGCCCCCGGCGGGCTCCCAACTAGGACCGCCGGCAGCAGGGGCAGGCCGTGACGCCTTGGCCGGCGGTGGGGGATGTTGCGGAGCCGTTGCCACAGGCGCAGGTGGGGGTGGCGCCGTTATCGAAATCTCCCCAACATCATGCCGCCCGTAGATCATTGCCAAGTTCACTGCCAAAGCGCGAAGCCAGCGCGCGCGCTCCGCGAGCGGCCATGCGGTTTCGGGCGTTGGCAGTCGCTCCAGTAGTCCCTTAATCAGCAGCTGGTTAGCGGCATCTAGTGGCGTTTCCTTCACTGGCGCGGCCGGCGGCAAAACGGGGGCGACGACAGGGACAGCCTTGGTGCCGCCGTTGCCCGAGATGATCGGCTCAACCAGTTTCTCCCTACCCGCATGGAAAAAGCCGGCGAATAGAGCTGATCGTTCAAACGCTAGCCGGGCCTTGTCTTTTTGCTTAGGAGCCACGCCAAAATTAACGAAGGTCGCTTCCAGCCCATGCGGCCTCAAAGGCAGCGCGCGACCGCGAAAAGTCTCGTAGGTCTTTTGGTATAGCTCAATAGCTAGGAACGCATCGCGCTTCGCCTGCCTTGACTCTGCCTCATCGGACGAGAGGATCATCGCCCCTAAATCGGTAAGCTGAAATTTGTTGTCGGCGGCAGCTTCAATAAGCCCGAACATGCGGGCGGCGCTTACTCTCAGATTAAACGTGCCGCTGGTGGACACGCTCAGAACTCCTGCGATCTGATCTTTGGACAACGATGAGCCGTTCTCGGATATGATCCGAGCAATGTTCACCGCATCCTCCAAATGCGCATAAGGAAATTGAATATCTGACTTGAACGGCGCCGACCGTTTCGGCGGACCCGCGTCGGCGGGGTCTATGATATATTCTTTGGTATCATCGGACATCATGGCCTCCGGCAGGCCCAAGCTGCGGGGAATGACAGCGCCAGCGAATTGCTGGCGCTGTCCCGGCGCCTATCCTCTAGAGGCGAGGGTAGTAACGCGGCCTCGCGACCACGTAGCGCCGTCCGCGCGTCTTGCACGGAATCCAGCGGTGCTTGGGCACTTTTTGCCCTTTCGCACTGGGTTACCCCTTGCGTGAGGGACCGGGCATGTGCTACCAATCTCACCGTTGCGGCAGTGAGTTTGGGCGCGGTTTGCCGGCCCTCCACCCCGATGTCTGGGGGACTCTCAGTTACATCAGGCTCTCACGCCGGCGCTTTCGATAGTGGTTGCACACTATTGAGGCGCCGGTATGAGCGCGTACCGTAGCTATTCCGGTTTGGTGGGGCTCGTCAAGAGCCTATCGCGTGCCGTACGCTATTTGTAGCGTAGTAAGATAGGACCCCGTAGTATTATCGACGCCTCACCAAAATCTTAATAGGATAGGGTCGATAGGACGGTACGCTACTCTCAACGAGCGTCCCGCTCGCGGCGCCATTGTGCCTCGCGCTCCGCCAGTTCTTCCGGCTTCACCGCAACGAGTCGCCTTGCAAGGTCGTGGAATTTGCTAGAGCCCGCTGGATTCTGGCGGGGGTCTAGCTTTGGAGGCGGTGCGGTTGCCTCGGCGCTGCCATTTCTTTCAGGCGGTGGCGGGTGATCCATGCGCGATCAACTCCTTATAGGTAATCCGCTTGCCGGTGACGTTCCCCAGGACCTTCCGGAATCTGCCGCCGTCCTTGTCTTTGCGCTCGTTGAACCTAAAGGTCTGCTCCTTAACGTAGGCGTTAAGGTGCGTGGGTTCGACGCTTACGTAGGTGCCTTTGAGGGCGCGTTTGAACAGACTCCAGAAATTCTCCATCCCGTTAGTATGCACATTGTCCCGCACAAACTCGATAGCGTGGTCAACGGCGGCGTGCAGATATTCCGGCGCTAAGCTGATGTAGGACCGGAGCGCATCAGTATAGACGGCGGAGCCGGGCTCCGCGACTTCGCGAACGACCGCCTGAACGGCGCCCTTCCGCGCGGTCGGGATGTGACGCGCCAGGACTTGGCTCGTCTCACCGCGCTTAAGAACTCCCATGACGATTTCTTTGCCGGAAGAGCCGCTGCCCGTGATGGTTTTCTCGCGGCGAGCCTTGGACATGTTCTTGGACTTGCCGCCAACATACGTTTCGTCGGCTTCAAATGTGCCTTCGCTCTTAAGAAAGGAGCCGGTCTCCATCGCGAGACGGATACGATGGAGCATAAACCATGCCGTTTTCTGTGTAACACCAATTCCACGATGAATTTCGTAAGAACTTACGCCATTCTTGCAGTTAGCGATAAGCCAGATCGCCGCGAACCACTTGTCCAGGCCAAGCGGGCTATCCTCGAAAATGGTGCCGACCTTGGCGGAGAACTGGCGGCGCGGGTGCTGGCCCTTGCACTCCCACATGCGGCGGGTTGCGATAAATCGCACGTCAGACCGGCCGCAGGTCGGGCAGCACACGCCTTCCGGCCAACGAAGCTCAACCATGGTCGCGAGCGTGGTATCGGGGTCCGCGAAGTAGCGGACGGCTTCAACGAGGGTTTGGGGTGCGCTGCTCATGGGCTATCGTATAACCGAGTCGGATCACTGAGTCAAGTATATTATTACCAAAACTTTTGTTCATTGGCGTTACGCCATACGGAGCATATCAGCGCCGTCGGAACCGGCACCGGGATTGACCTTGACGTCATAAATCCAGCCGGCGGCGCCGGGGCGCCTGGTGTAAACAATGGTGTCGATGGGCAGCACGCGTCCGAGCGGAAACTCCTGCTGGCCCATCAGCATGGTATGCTGACCGCCGCAAACCACCAGCACGTAGCCGCCGGCCTCCGCCATGCGCGTCGCCACCGCCTGCAACGCGGCGCGATAGGGCGGCTTGCGCCAGGCGTCCGGGCGGCCGGGGTCGACATGCACCACCGTCCGGTTCTGCTCCGCTTGAAAATTGAGCACCATGCGGCTGTCACGCGGGCGCCAATGCGGCCCGACCTCGCTATTGATCATCCAACCGCAATAAAAGGCCTGACAGCCGTGCGGACGGTCCGCGTAGATGCGGCAGCCTACGCCCGGCTCGCAATGCTGGCACCAGGTGCCGCCCGGTTTGTCGAGTTCCTGCACCGGCACCAGTTTGCAGCAAAGCGTGCAGCCGTCGCAGGAGCGGCCGGCAACCAGCGCCGCCCGTTTTTGCCCGGGCGCATCGCTCATGCCGGGAATATCACCCCTTCCAGCGATTGCAGCGCCTGGATGCCCGGCAACATGCGGCCCTCCAGCCACTCCAGGAACGCGCCGCCCGCGGTGCTGACATAGCTGATGCGGTCAGCCACGCCGGCATGGCGCAGCGCCGATACCGTATCGCCGCCACCCGCGACGGATCGCAGCGTTCCGGCCGTGGTGGCGTCGGCCACCGCGTGGGCCAAGGCGACCGTGGCGGCGTCGAACGGCGGCGTTTCGAACGCGCCGAGCGGCCCGTTCCAGACCAGCGTGCGCAGCGACGCCAGCCGCGCGATCAACAGCGCCACGGTGGCCGGTCCGACATCGAGGATCATCGCATCGGTCGGAACGTCCCCGACCGGCACCGTCCGGGTCGGCACATTGGCCCGCAGCTCGCTCGCGGTCACCACGTCGACCGGCAGGATCACCTCGCAATTCGCCGCCTTCGCGCGCGCCAAAATATCCAGCGCGGTGGCGTGCATGTCGGCCTCCTGCAGCGACCTTCCGACCGCGACACCTTGCGCGGCCAGAAACGTGTTGGCCATCGCGCCGCCAATCACCAGCACATCCACGCGCCCGATCAGATTGCCCAGCAGCGCCAGCTTGCTGCTAACCTTGGCGCCGCCGACGATCGCCGCCACCGGACGTTGCGGATCATCGAGCGCCGCGGTCAGTGCCTCCAGCTCCCTCTGCATCAGCCGGCCGGCGAAGCTGGGCAGGAACCGCGCGATGCCCGCGGTGCTGGCATGTGCGCGATGCGACGTGGAGAAGGCGTCATTCACAAAAATGTCGGCGAGGCGCGCCAACTGTTTCGCCATGGCGGGGTCGTTTTCCTCCTCGCCGGCGTGAAACCTGGTGTTTTCCAGCACCAGCACCTGGCCCGGCTCCAGCTTGGCCACCGCCTCCTCGGCGACCGGGCCCACGCAGTCGTCGGCAAAGAACACGTCGCGCGCCAGCAGGTCGCGCAACGCGGCGCTGATTGGGCGTAACGATAATCCGGCCACGCGGCGGCCGTCCGGCCGGTCGAAATGGCTCACCACAATCACCCGCGCGCCTTTCTCGGCGAGTTCGCGGATCGTCGGGGTCAGGCGCTCCAACCGGGTGAGATCGGTAATGGCGCCGCCGCGCATCGGCACATTCAGGTCGGCGCGCAGCAGCACACGCTTGCCGGCAACCTTGGCGGTGTCGAGGGTGCGGAATTTCATCGGTGTTTCCCCAAGGCGGCCTGCCGCTGCTGACGTTAGCGCTGCGCGGCGGGAGTCTTCTGACCGCGGTTACTAGCCTGGGTGCGGCGGCTCGGCCAGCACCCCAAGGGCCGGCTCGCGGCGACGCGACGCATCGCGGCTCGGGCGCTCCTCCTCCGCCATGCCCGGGAACAGGATCTGGTACAGCGCGGCCATCATGCCGGCGCCGAGCAGCGTGATCAGGATAGCGCCCGCCGGGGCCACCACAACGTCCCGCGTAAAATCCCCGATCGATGCCACACCGCGCAGCCAGCTAACCCCGATCACCGCCGGCGCCAGCGCCAAACCATAGGTCGCGGCAATCAGCCAGACGTGGCCGCGGCTCATCGAAAAACTCTCGGCCGCGGCGAGGCGATGGCCAAGCGCGATCGGCACCGCCTGCAGGCTCAGGCGCAGCACCCCGATGCCAGCCGCGATCAGCACCGGCGCAAGCAGCACTTCGGCCAGCGCGGTAGAAACCGGGCCGATCATCAGCTCCATCACGTCCCGCAAGAGGATCGCGGCATTCAGCACATACGGTGCCGCAAGCAGCACGAGGAAAAATCCGGTGAGGGCGAGCAGGCGGCGCCTCGGCCACAGGGCCGCCAACGACGTCGCCTCGTTCAGGAACACGCGGCGCAGCACGCCACATACCAAAGCGGCGGCCGCGTACGCGGTCAGCAGCACGGACTGCAGACGGACAAAGCCGATCCACGCGACGCCCGTCCATCCGAAATCCTCGAGCAGCGTGCCGCTGCGCCCAAGGTCCAAATGCTGGCGGTCGATGTACCGCAGCACCAGAAAACGGCCCAGCGCCGTCAGCGCGATCGCCGCCGGCAGCAGCAACTTTGTCCCGCGCATGGAAGTGACACCGAGCCGCCAGCCCTGCCACACCGCCCGCAGCAGCGATGGCTCCGCGACCGGTACCGGCAGCGCAGCCGGCGCCGCCGCCTCGCCGCGCAGCAGCGCATAGAGCGCGGCCTGCCAGGCCGAGACCACCGCCGGCGACACCACGTAGAAAGCGCCGAACAGACCCAGCCCAAGCAGGCTGCCATGCTGGCGCCACGCCACGATGCCAAGCGCACTCACCACGCTCAGCGGCAGCATCGCGAGCAGGAAACTTCCGCCAGTGAACCAATGGTGCTGGTGCGTCGCCCGCCATGAAGCGCGCAAGGGTTCCGGCACATCGAGCGCGATCGCCGGCCCGGCGAGGCAGCAGCGCACGCCGGCAAAAGCCGCCGCCAGCAGCGCCACCGCCTCCACGAGTGGCGGCACCGTCCAGGCCCACGCGCGCGCAAAGCCCACCGCCATGCCGGCCACCGATGTCGCCACGGCCAGCACCGCCGTCCAGCGCAGCAACCGGCGCTGGCCAGGTTTTACTGGCAAGGCGAGCTCGTTCCAGCTCTGCCCGAGCAACACCCAGCGATGCACCGCCCACGCCAGCGGCGCCACGAACACCTGCCGCGCGAGGTTGAAGGCAAGTACCAGCAACCCGCCGCACACCACCAGCCACGTCGCCGACGAATAGCCCGCCGCCCCAAGCAGCGCCGCAAGCCGGGACTGCGCCGCGAGCAACAGGCAGGCGGCCACAGCGGACGAGACGAAATTGTCCGGCATCGTCCCCGCGGCGCGGAACGCCAACCGCCAGGAACGATACGCCAAAGCCAACATCGGCACGCTCCGGTCGTGGAAGAAGGCCAAGGGGCTCTGCCCCCTGGACCCCCGCTAAGGACAAGTCCTTAGAACCTTTTCATTAGGTCAGGGGACAGGGAGGGGGGGCAACGCGCACTTCACCACGCCCTCGCAGCCCCCCTCCCTGTCCCCTGACTTAATGAATGGGGGTCTGGGGCCGCCGGCCCCAGCGGGGGGTCCAGGGGGGCAGAGCCCCCTTGGCCTTCTTATGCTGCCCCAAACACCGCTGCCGTATCGCACATGCGGTTGGAAAAGCCCCATTCGTTGTCGTACCAGCCGCACACGCGGATCAGCGCGCCCTCGTCGACCGATATCGTCTGCGTCGCATCGAACGTGCAGCTGGCGGCGCTGCCGTTGAAATCGGTGCTGACCAGCGGTGCGGTGTTGTAGTCGAGGATGGGCTTCATTTTGCCGGAAGCCGCGGCCGCGAAGGCGGCATTGACCTGCGCCACGGAGGGCCGCGCTTTCAAATTCACGTCGAGCGACACCAGCGAAACGTTCGCCGTCGGCACGCGGATCGAGGTGCCGTCCAGCTTGCCCTTGAGCTCCGGCAGCACCAGGCCCACCGCCCTGGCGGCGCCCGTGCTGGTCGGGATCATCGACAGCGCCGCGGCGCGCGCGCGCCTCATGTCGTGATGCAGCGTGTCCACCGTGCGCTGATCGCCGGTGTAGCTGTGGATCGTCACCATGTAGCCGCGCTCGATGCCGAACGCCTCGTGCAGCACCGCCGCCATCGGGACCAGGCAGTTGGTGGTGCAGGAGGCGTTGGAGATCACCGTCATCTCCGGCGTGATGACATTTTCGTTGACCCCGAACACCACCGTGGCGTCCACGCCGTCCGCCGGCGCACTGATCAGCACTTTGCGCGCCCCCGCTGTTATCAATTGGCTGGCCGAGGCCTTGCTGGTGAACAGCCCGGTGCATTCCATGGCGACGTCGACGCCCTGGTACGGCACCCGGGTCGGGTCGCGCTCCGCGGTCACGCGGATCGGGCCCCAGCTGCGGCCGGCGTGCGCGATGGTGATGCTGTCGCCGTGCACCGTGACCTCGCCCGGGAAACGGCCATGCACGCTGTCGTAGCGGAACAGATGGGCGTTGGCCTCGACGCTGCCGAGGTCGTTGATGGCGATGGGGTCGAGGTCGGTGCGGCCGGACTGCACCATGGCGCGGAGCACCAGCCGGCCGATACGGCCAAACCCGTTGATTGCAATTTTCACGGCCATGCGCCTGATTTTCCCATGATTTTTGTTGGCCGGTAGCGGCTTGGCCAGGTTGTGGCGTGTACCTAATCGAATGTGATGCCGCTTTCCAGCGGTGCCGCCCGGCTTTGCGGATCGGCCTCCCGGCGCCGCAGGTGACGCGCCAGGACCGGCAGCAGCAGGCCTGCGTCCTGCGTGCCGCAAGTGTCGGCGAACAGCCCGTCCGGCCCGAGCCATTGCGGCCAGCCGGCGCCGGTGCCCGCCTCAAGACCGACGCGCGGCGCGGCCCCGAGCACGGCGTCGCGATAGGATGTGTCCTGTGCGGCAAACAGATTCCAGCATGGCAGCGCGACCACGGCGGCATGGATGCCTTGCCCGGCGAGCGCGGCTTGAAGGGCCAAGGCGAGGTGCAGCTCCGGGCCGGCGGCGATCAGCGTGACATCGCGCCGCGGTGGATCGATCACCGGGTAGCCGCCGCGGGCAACTGCGCGCGGCAGTGCATCCGGCAGCGGAGTATCGGGATGATCGGCCAGCAGCAGCAGGCTGGGGCCGGCGGTGCGGCGCAGCGCGAGAGCGAGGCATTCCGCTGCCTCCGCGGCATCGGCCGGGCGCAGCACCATGACATTGCGCATCGCGCGCCAGCCCGCCCGCAATCCGCCGATCGGGCACACGGACCCAGCTTCGTTCAGCAGATGAACGCCGCGCAGATTGAGCGCCGCCGCCGCCCGCAGCGCCGGGCGCACCGCTTCGGCATCGCGCAAGGTATACAACCCGACCGGAAGCAGGCCGCCATGCAGGGCGGCGCCGAGCAGGGAAGCCGCCTGCGCCTGGCCGCGGCCGACCCAGCACAGGTTTTTCAGGCTTGCCCGTTCCACCGGCGCGGCGCCGCCCTGGTCGGACGGCACCACAAGTAGTTCCGGCAGCAACGATGCCAGGCGGGCCACCGCGGCGCCGACGGCACCGGCCGGGGTGGCGGCGGAGGACAGCAACGGCGGCCAGGGCACCGCGATGCGTCCCGCGATCGCGTTGTGGAACAGCTCCGATTGCGCGTGGCGGCGCAGCCGTTTGAGCCAGGCGCGGCGCGCGCCCGCACCGTGCGTCGCTGCCGGTTCGCCTTGCGGCCCGGCCATCGGCGCGCCGGCGCAGGCGATCAGTGTCGGCTTCTGCGATCGCAGCGCGGCGCCGATGGCGCCATCCGCGGCGCCCGGGTCCAGCGTGTCTACCCTGCGAACATTCCAGCCGAGGGCAGCAAAACGCGCCAGCGCGCTCCACTCCGCCGGCGGCACCAAAGCGAGCACGATCAGCCGGCCGAGCTGCGCGGCCCCGGCGACGGAAGCGGCTTCGTGCGCGGTCCCGGCGGCGAGCTCCGCCTGGTCGGCGATCAACCAGGTGCGGTGATCGACCAGCGAGCGGCCAAACCGCGCGGCCAGCAGACGCTCGGCGATCGCCATGCCGAGCGCCGCGCCAAAGGCAAGGCCCGCGGGACCGGGAATCGTCGGAGCCGCGGCGCCGCCCATCACGATTCGATCGCGGTCGGGCCATAGCGGGTCGGCGTCATCGTGCCGGAGGTGTGGGCCGATCAGGGCCGCGAGCGGCGAAAGGTCCGTCATCGAGCGACCCTTGCCAGAGATTCAGTCGTCAGTCGTCAGTCATCAGATCGGGGGGCAGCTTGCCGGGCGGAGGTCGGTCTGCTTGGTTGCCGGCGATGAACCGATATCGCTGGACCGTTTTGGCGCCGCTACTGCTCGGGGTTGCCGCCTGCCACCTGGTTGACCAGCGGGATTTCAATTCGAACGCCGGCAAACCACCGGTGCCCAAAGCGGCCGCGACGCCGGCGCCGCTTGGTCCGGGTGCATTGCTGACCATCGGCTACGCCAACGGCGACCCCGCCTATGCGCAGGCACTGGCGGCCGCCGTCACGCGCGCTCTGACGGCAAAGCCGAACGTGCTGTTTACCGTGCAGGCCTTGGTGCCGCTGGCCGGCGATGCGGATGCACAGGCGGCCGCCCTGCAGGCGGCTTCCGGCACCGCGCGCGAGGTGGCCGAGGCAATCGTGACCAATGGCGCCGATCAGGGCCAAATCGAACTCGCCGTCCGCGCGGATCCGGGGGTTAAGGCTAAGGAGGTGCGGGTTTTTGTGCACTAGAGGGCGAAGGGGCAGAGCCCCATAAGCGCTAGGTTAAGATTAGAAAGGCCAGGGCTCTGCCCTGGACCCGCTGGGGCCGGAGGCCCCAGACCCCATTCATCAAGACTCGTTTTGGGAAACGGCGAAGCGAAATAATCCATTTCATTTAATGGCTTCGCCTAGAAGTCAGGAAAAGCCGCGCAGCGCTCATGGGGGTCTGGGGCCGTCGTGCGCAGCACGCCCAGGCGTGACGGCCCCAGCGGGTCCAGGGCAGAGCCCTGGCCCTCCTACCTACCGCGCCGTATCCAACGTGCCGTTCGCCGCGGGGTAAGCAACGACACCCCAGGGTATCTTGAAGCCTTCGATCGTTTGTTGCGGCTTCAATGTGATCGGATCCACCACGCTGAGCGCGCCCGATCGGCCGCAGGCCGCGACGATGTGCTGGTTGTCCGGTGTGAAGCTGAAATGCCAGCAGCGTTTTCCCACCTTGATATCAGCGAGGTGGGCATAGGTTCTTGCATCGAACACCTGGATCAGTCCGGCCTTGGCGGCGGCCACGAACAGTTTCGCGCCGTCCGGGCTGAACGCGAGGCCGTACGGGCTCGCCGCGGTCGGAACGGTTTTCGTGATGGTGAAATGCTTGTCCAGCACGATGAACTTGTCGGAGAACTCCAGGCTGACGACGTAACCGTTGCCATCCGGCAGGCGTTTGATGCCGCGGGGCCGGGTGCCGAAGTCCGCGGTTTTCACCGAGTGGGCCAGCGTGCCGGCGGGCAGGTTGTAGATGCTGACGGTATCGTCGCCTTCGTTGGTGACGAGCAGATATTTGCCGTCGGGCGAGAATTCCAGGCCCTCGGTTTCGTGGCCGCTCGGGATGGAGTTGATCACGCGGCGCTGATCGAGATCGACGATCGCGATATGCGCCAGGCCGCCTTTGTCGGTCGGTGGCTCGTAGGTCGCGTAGGCGGTATGGCCCTGCACGCGCACCATTTCGGTGGACGGCCCAATTTGGATGTGGGCAAGGATCCTTCCGCTGGCACGATCGATCACCGAAAGATCGCCGCTGCCCTGATTGGCGGTCAGCAGCAGTTTGCCGTCGTGCGTCACCGCGATGCCGCGTGGCCCCTGCGCGCCGATATCGATTTTTCCTGTGATGGTCAGCGTCTTCGCATCCAGCGTGGTGACACCCCCCTGCTGATCGGTGACATACAGCGTCTGTGCGCCGGCGGCACCAGTGAGTGCGAAAAGTGCGGTGGCAATGCGGAATTTCATCTCGTTTCCCTTACCTTATGAAAGCCGGGGGTCTGGGGGGGCGGCTTCGCCCCACCAGCCTTATCTTGCCTTTAGTGCCGTTCGTGCAGCAGCGCCGCCTCCACCGCGATCGCGATCGCCAGTAGCCGCGCATCTTCCATCGCAGGCGCCGCCAGCATCAGCCCCGCCGGTGGCGCGCCGGGCGCATGGCACGGCAGGCTGATCGCGCAGCCATCCAGGAAATTGATCGCCGAAGGATTGCGCAGCAACAGGAAATTAAGCCGGCGATAATCCTCGTCGTGCGCGAACGCGGCGATCGGCGGCGGCGCGATCGGCACGGTGGGCAGCATCAGCGCGTCGTACGGTGCCAGGGCCGCCTCAAACCGGCGGATAATGCGGCGGCGCGCCTGGGCCAGCAGGAAGTAATCCGCGGCCGACATGTCGGCGCCGGCCAGGATGCGGCTGGCGACGCGCGGATCGTAGCGCGCGAATTCCGACGCGAGCAGATCGCGATGCCAGGCATAGGCCTCCGCCGCGGCAAAGCCTCCCTTCGCGTGGGCTTCATTGATCGCGTCGAATGCCGCGAGCGGGGCGCGGTCGATCAGCACGCCGGCATCGTCGAGGCGCGCGACGGCGCGATCCAGCGCCGCCTCGGTCGGGGCGTCCAGGTTCGCGAAAGCCAGATTGGTCGGCAGCAGAAGGCGCAGACCCGGGATTGTTATCGGTGGCAGGATGCGATCGGGTTCGCCTGCCACGATGGCGTCCAGCGTGGCGCAGCAGGCCGCCGTGCGCGCCAGGGGACCCACGGAATCCAGCGAGGGCGCCAGCGGCAAGACACCGGCCAACGGCACGCGGCGGGCCGTCGGCTTGAAGCCGGCGATGCCGCACAGCGCGGCGGGGATGCGGCATGAGCCGCCGGTGTCGGTGCCGATCGCGCCGAGTGCCATGGCGTCCGCCACCGAAACCGCCGCGCCACTGCTGCTGCCGCCGGGAATGTGGCCGGCGGCGCGGTCCCAGGGCGACAGCGGCGTGCCATAATGCGGGTTCAGCCCGACGCCGCTGAACGCGAACTCGGTCATGTTGGTGCGGCCCACGGGGATGAGGCCGGCGGCAAGAAGGCGCTGGATGGCGGGCGCCGTGGCGGTGGCCGGCGGCGCATCGGCGAGGATAACGGAGCCCGCGGGTGTGGGCTCGCCCGCGATATCGAACAGATCTTTTAGACTGATCGGAATGCCGGCGAATGGCCCGGGGGCGCGGCTGGCCTGGCGCAGCGTATCGATGGCGTCGGCGCTGGCGCGGGCCTGGTCGCCATAGACCCGCACGAACGCGCGGGCGCCCTGGCCCTCCAGGTCGTTGATATTCGCCAAACACGCCTCGACCAGGTGGCGGCTGGTGGTGGTGCCGGCGGCCAATGCGGCGGCGGCTTCGGCGAAGGTCAGCGGCTGCATGTATCGTGCCGGCTATTTGTGCGCGGCGGCGATGGCGAACGTAACGCTGGCGCTCACCGAAATGGTCTGCGGACCGGCGGAGAGATCGGGCTCCGGTGCCGCGACCCGCGCCATCGTCATGGGGGCGAATACCGGCCGCGGCCCGGGCATCGGCACTTCAGCGGCGTTGACCGACAGCACGTCGCCGAGCGACGCCCCGATGCCGGAGAGCAGCGCCGCTGCACGCTCCCGCGCATCAGCGGTGACCTTAGGCAAACACGACAGCTCCAATTTCTGCCGCAACGGATCGGATAGAAACAGCTCCATCGACCCGATACTCGCCATGCCGTCGGAGGCCGCCACCTGCATCACGCGCGCCAGTCCCGGCAGGCTGGAGGTCTCCACCGTCAGGCCGGCGCGCGCCGTGTAGCCGGTGGTGACGAGGCGGCCGTTGCGGTCATCGGTGCTGCGGTCGGTCTGCACGCCGGTGCTGGTCAGCGCGGCGTCCGGCAGTGAGAGTTTGTCCACCTCGGCGCGGAAGCGGTTATATTGGGTGATGGCGGCCGCGGCGACGCGGCTGGCATCGGGACCGGTCGCCTCGGCGCCGACCAGGATGCGCGCGCGGTCGGGCTGTGCACTGGCCATGCAGCTGCCTTGCACGGTGATGCTGGGCGGTTCGGCCGCCGCGGCTGCGGTGGCGACGAGCAGAGCGGAGAAAAATTGAAGTCTGTGCATTGATCGCCTCCGGACCGTGCGACGACAGGATGCCCGCACCGAGGGACCAAGACCAGAGCGCTGCGCGGCCGTGGTTCGCGGCGGCGGCGCGGGGGGATTAGGGAAGAAGGCCAGGGCTCTGCCCCATAGGCACTAAGATAGTTGTGGACTCGGCGCGGCGCGGTGCGATTCGTCAGCGGGATGGCTAACGCATCGTTCGAGACCATCGATCAATATCCGGCTCTGCTGGCGCGGCTGCCGCCGAGTTTGGACCTGGCGGAACTGGCGCGCGAGACCAGGGCTTTTCTGCGTCCACGCGGGGTTCGCAGCGCGCAGGACCTGCTGCGGCTGATCCTGGCCTGGGCGGTGGGCGGATTTTCGCTGCAACAGGTGGCGGCGTGGGCCGGCGAGCAGGGTATCGCCGAGCTGACTGACGAAGCGTTGATCCAGCGCCTGCACCGCTCGGCCGCGTTTGTCCAAGCCGTCGCCAACGCTATTTTGAAATCCGTGGCACAGCGTCCGTGTTGGCCCGGGCGCGTGCTGCGGATCGCCGACAGCAGCAGCCTCAGCAAGCCGGCGAGCCGCGGCACTGATTGGCGGCTGCACGGCGTGTATGACCTGGCGCGCGGCGGCTTCACCCATCTGGAGCTGACCGATAGCCATGGCGGCGAAGCGCTGGACCGTGGCGCCCCGGTAGCGGGCGAAATTCGCATCAGCGACCGCGGTTTCGCCAACGCCCAGTCCTGGCAGCGCTACTTGCATCCGCCCTGTGAAAATCAAGCCGATGTCCCCCGCCCGGCCGATGTCCCCAACCGGGCCGATTTCATTGTGCGCATGCGCTGGAACACCGTCCGCCTGATTGATCAGGCGGGTAAACGGTTTGATCTGATCGGTCATCTCGGCAAGCTGCCGGCGGCGAGCGAACTCCACGAAGTGAAGGTCTGGGCGCAGTCGGGCAAACGTCAGCCTGCGATACCGATCCGGCTGGTGATCTGGCGCAAACCCGCGGAGGTGGTTGTCGCGACGCAGAAACGGCTGCGCCATCAAGCCAGCCGCCAACAAAGCAAGCTCGACGACCGCAGCCTGACGGCGGCCGAATTTGTCATCCTGGCCACCTCGCTGCCCGAAGCGGGCTTTCCGGCAGCCGAAATACTGGCGGTCTATCGTCTGAGGTGGCAGATCGAGTTGGCCTTCAAGCGATTGAAATCGCTTCTGAAGATCGACAAGATCCGCACCCGCACCGAAGCCGGAACGCGATGTTGGCTGTATGGGCAACTCACCGCCGCTCTGCTGTGCGAAGACCTTAGCCAGGATGTCCTGGAGTCTTTCCCCTCAGGAGCTTTCTGACACCGGCTGCACCGCCTCATTATGGCGCAGCTTCCAGCAGGCCCTGGCCGCCCTGGTGGCGGCAATCCTGCCGCCGATCACATTGCATATGCTGACCAAACCATCAGCCAAAATGCACGCCCGCCTGGCAAACCCCAAACGACGACGAAAGCCAGCCATAAGCTGGCCGATTCGCGGACTATCTTAGTGCCTATGGGGC
>Ga0181531_10001004_pt1 | contig 18245 bp, 16 predicted proteins | sample PEATcosm2014_Bin_38_FD_119743 | JGI IMG/M metagenome (GOLD analysis project Ga0181531, IMG submission 119743) | Peatland microbial communities from MTU Mesocosm Facility, Houghton, MI, USA - PEATcosm2014_Bin11_10_metaG | ecosystem: Environmental > Terrestrial > Soil > Wetlands > Peat | place... | reverse complement strand
CTTACCCATGCTAGGCCCCCACACCGGAGGTCTAGCAGCCCCCCTAGCGGCGGGCGGGCGAGCTACCCATTATGCATTTCGGAGTTGAATCCGCGGAAAAAAAGAACCAAAAAACTTTTATTTATTTTCAGTGCGCGGCGCTCGTATCTGATACGTACCAAATAGAACCAAAGTTTTTTGTTTCTTTTTTTCAAAAAAGAAATACTTCCTTGCTTCGCCCTGCGTCGGTCCCCACGCGGAATGCCGCGCAGGTCGCATTCAAATGGGGCTGATATGCACCGGGAGAGGCGGTCGTTCCGCGCCGCTGCGGATCTTGTGATCCAGCACGTGCAGCCCGAAGAAATGGCGAATCCTGAAGCGTGTATAACGCTGAAACTTGCGCCAGCGGTGGGCGTCGTTGAATTCGTTGATGGCCAGTTCCTCGCCGCACCAATTGTTGAAAACAAAGCTCTCTTCCATGTCATCGAAATAGAACGGCACCACCGGCAGATAGCATTCAGGTGCCCATTCCAGCATGCCGAAGCAGGCCATCGTGGAGGAATAGAAGTCGACATCGACGGCGACGAAGGCCAGCTTGCGCCGCTGCAAGACCTCCTCGAAGGCGGCAACGGTCTCGGCGATATCGCCGACGATCAGTTCGGCAAATGGCGGCAGCTTCTCGCGCAGCGCATCGGGATCGCGCAAAACGAACTGGCCTTCGTGCCACAGCTCGGGATGGTCGCGGTAATCGACCGGCGCGGGCAGGCCGGCCGCATTGTCGAAACCGTAAACCCGGATATCGATTTCCATGGTATCACGGAAGAAAGCTGCCGCCTTGCATAATGAGAGCATCCCGTTGCCGCCGGCGACGCCCATCTCCACGGCGGCGATCTCGCCGTAGCCGCAGCAGATCGCTTCCCACACGCCGACCGCGAGCGACATGGCATATTGCGGGCGTCCGATATCCAGCGTCCGGCTGCGCACGGCATCGGCGATATCCTGGAAATGCTTGCGCAACTCCACACCGGACTTGAAGTCCCGCCAATGCCGCGTGACTGGCGAAAAACCCGCGCCCGCTGCGTCCGCCGGGCGGGGCGCGGCCGCCTGGGCTTGCTTGGCAACGCGACCGGGACCGGCGATGGGAATTGAAGCCTCCGACCCTGCGTGGGGCTGCGCCAAGCCCGCTATGCCAGCCATGCGGGCCGGCCCTGATACGCCGCGCCCGAGGGGCCAGCAAGCGGTCCGGTGCCAGCCGCCAGCCGTTAGCTGTCAGCTGTCAGCTATCCCCCGGCCTTGACTTCGCGGGCCGGGCATTCTTCATACCGCCCTCCGCTGCCGTCGCGACCCACGCGAGGGGTGTAGCTCAATTGGCTAGAGCGCCGGTCTCCAAAACCGGAGGCTGGGGGTTCGAGACCCTCCACCCCTGCCAGGTCGTGGCCGGGGCGGCAAAGGGTCGTTGCAACCATTTTGTCCGAAGGAAGAGTCTAGAGTGGCGTTTGCCCCCGCAAAGTTCGTGCGCGAAGTGCGTGCCGAGGCCGCGAAAGTGACCTGGCCGAGCCGGCGCGAGACCGGCATCACCACGCTGATGGTCGTTATCATGGCGGTGCTCACGGCGATCTTCTTCCTGCTCGTCGATCAGGTGATCGGTTTTCTCGTGCGCCTTTTGTTTGCCGGCACGACCTGAGGAAATTGAGAGATGGCCAAGCGCTGGTACGTCGTGCACGTATATTCCGGTTTCGAGAAGAAAATCGCGTCCGCGATCAAGGAGCAGGCGGCCCAGAAGGGCCTGGCCGACCATTTCGACGAGGTGCTGGTGCCCGCCGAGGAGGTGGTCGAGGTGCGGCGCGGCCAGAAGGTAAACGCGGAGCGGAAATTCTTTCCGGGCTACGTGCTGGTGAAGATGGAGCTGACCGACGACGCCTGGCACCTGGTCAAGAACACCCCAAAGGTGACCGGGTTCCTCGGCACCAAGATCCGGCCCACGCCGATTTCCGAGGCCGAGGCCGAGCGGATCATGAAGCAGACGCAGGAGGGCGTGGAGCATCCGCGCCCGAGCGTCACCTTCCAGGTCGGCGAGCAGGTGCGCGTGGCGGACGGCCCGTTCACCAGCTTCAACGGCACGGTCGAGGACGTCGACGAGCACGCCGGCCGCGTCAAGGTTTCGGTCAGCATCTTCGGCCGTCCGACGCCGGTGGACCTTGAATACAGCCAGGTCGAGAAGGTTTAGCGCGGCGTGGCACGCTTTCGCCCGTCGCGGCGCGTGGTGTAAGCACGCGCCATGACATTCGCGCGCGTCCCCCGGTCCTATGGCGTCCCCGCGGCGTTGGCCCTGCTGCTGCTGGTCGGCGGCTGCCAGACGCTGAGCTCCCTATGGCCGTGGGGCGGGCCGAGCGACAAAAGCGACGACGAGAAGGAGCTCAAGCTCGAGGAACTGCCGCCGGACCTGTTGTACAGCAACGGCGTCGATGCGCTGCGCAAGGAGAGCTACAGCACAGCGGTCAAGCACTTCGAGGCGATCCAGCAGAACTACCCGTACAGCCCGTGGGCGACGAATGCCCAGCTCATGGAGGGCTACACCGAGTATCGCCGCAACAACTACACCGAGGCGGTGGGGCAGCTCGACCGCTTCATCCAGCTGCACCCAAGCAGCAAGGACGTAGCGTACGCCTACTATCTGCGTTCGCTGTGTTTTTACGAGCAGATCGCCGACATCAGCCGCGACCAGAAGGGCACACAGGAAGCGATGAGCGCGCTGCAGGAGGTCGTGAACCGCTTCCCGGAGAGCGCCTATGCGCGCGACGCGCGGTTAAAAATCGATTTGTGCCGGGACCACCTCGCCGGCAAGGAAATGCTGATCGGCCGCTATTACGAGAAGCAGCATCTCTATGCCGCGGCGATCGGCCGCTACCAGCGCGTGGTGGACGATTTTCAGACCACAAATCACGCGCCGGAGGCACTTTCGCGCCTGGTAGAGGTGTATCTGAAGCTAGGACTGGTGGACGAAGCGAAGCGCACCGCGGCCGTGCTCGGCTACAACTACCCCGGCAACTCCTGGTATCAGGTTGCCTGGAACGACCTGGTCGATGTGGGCGCGGCGCAGGGCAGCCCAACGACGGTTGCCAAGGAGGAACGCCCCGGTTTCTGGACCCGCACCTGGGGCTGGATTTTCTAGACGCCCGGGGGTTTCTGCTAGACTCCCGGCGATGGCCCGATTCGCCTTAATTAACGGGGTCTGGGGACCTGTCCCCAGCTTGGGTGCAGGGGGCAGAGCCCCCTGGCCTTCCTGATGCTAGTCAGTCTCTCGATCCGCGAAGTAGTCCTGATCGAAAAGCTGGACCTTTCGTTTGGCCCGGGCCTGACCGTGCTGACCGGCGAGACCGGCGCCGGCAAATCCATATTGCTGGACAGTCTGGGCCTGGCGCTGGGTGCGCGCAGCGACACCGGCCTGGTGCGCGCCGGTGCCGCGCAGGCCAGCGTCGCGGCGCGGTTTTTGCCCCCCGCCGATCACCCTGTGCATGCGCTGCTCGATGAGCTGGGCCTGCCGCGCGACGAGGAGCTGGTGCTGCGGCGCGTGGTGGAGCGGGCCGGGCGCAGCCGCGCGTGGGTCAACGATGCGCCGGTGGGTGCGGCGGCGTTGAAGCAGGTCGGCCAGTTGCTGGTCGAGGTGCAGGGCCAACACGATCAGATGGGTCTGGCCGACCCGGCCGCGCATTTAAGGCTGCTCGATGAGTTCGGGCTTGGCGCGGATTTGCGCGCGGAAGTAGCCGCGCATTACCGCGCCTGGCGGGCGGCGGAGGAGCGGCTGGCGTCGGCCCAATCGGCCATCGCGGCGGCGCGGCGCGAGGAGGATTTCCTACGCCACGCCGTGGACGAGCTGGAGACGCTCGCCCCCGATGAAGGCGAGGAGACCAGGCTGGCCGAGCAGCGCCAGCTGTTGCAGCGCGGCGAAAAGCGCGCGGAGGCGGTGCACGCGGCGATCGAAGAACTGACGCCGCGCGACCGAAGCGGCACACCGCCGGCCGCTTCAATACGCGCGGCTGCGCGGCTGCTGCAGCGCCTGGTAGCGCCAACAGGCCAGGCCCCGGACCCGGCCGAGGCGGCACTCGCCGCGCTGGAGCGCGCCGAGGAAGCGCTTGCCGAAGCGGAGCAGGCGCTGAGCCGGCTCGAGGCGGACGCCGATGCCGACCCGAGGCTGTTGGAACAGACCGAGGAACGGCTTTTTTCGCTGCGCGCGGCGGCGCGCAAGCATGGCGTCCCGGTGGTGGAACTGCCCACGCTGCTGGCGGACATGCGCATAAGGCTGGCGGCGCTGGACCATGGTGAGGCCGAGATCGGGACGCTTTTGCGCGGTGTCGCGACGGCGCGCGGTGGCTTTGTTGCCGCGGCCGAGCGCGCGTCCGCGGCGCGCCAGGCAGCGGCCGGCCGGCTGCGCCGCGCGGTTGAAGCGGAATTGCCGCCGCTGCGGCTCGAAAAGGCGCGGTTCGTCGTCGAGGTGACGCGACTCCCGGAAAGCGCCTGGGGTCCGGGCGGCGCCGACGAGGTGCGTTTTCTGATCGCCGCCAATCCCGGGCAGCTACCAGGACCGCTCGGCCGTGTGGCCTCGGGCGGCGAGCTTTCGCGGCTGATGCTGGCGCTGAAAGTGGTGTTTTCGGCGGGCGGCGCGGTGCCGACCCTGGTGTTCGACGAGGTGGATAGCGGCGTTGGCGGCGCCACGGCGGCCGCGGTGGGCGAGCGGCTGGCGCGGGTGGCGGAAGGCGTGCAGGTGCTGGTGGTGACGCACAGCCCGCAGGTGGCGGCGCGCGGGGCGGCCCACCTGGTCGTGACCAAGGCGGACCGGCGGGGCCGTTCATACACCGCGGTAACGGTACTGGATGAGGCAGCTAGGCGCGAGGAGATCGCGCGGATGCTGGCAGGCGAGGTCGTGACGCCCGCCGCCCGGGCGGCGGCCGAAAGTCTGCTGGCAGTGGGATAGTGCGTTGCGGCGTCGCGGGTCGGGATTTTCGTGGCCGGCGTGAAGCATTTGCGGCATGCGGGGCCGCGGTTGCACGGCGGTCGGCCTGGAATCTTTAATCCGCCGACTTTAGTACCAATCCGGGCGGTTATCGACTCTGCCAGCAAGGCCAGGGCTCTGCCCTGGACAAGCTGGGGCCGGAGGCCCCAGACCCCCATTCATAAAGAGTCGTTGGGCGAACGGCGAAACCAAAAAACCCTATATATTTAATGGCTTCGCCTAAAAAGTAAGGAAAAGCCGCACAGCGCTCATGGGCGTCTGGGGCGGATCCCTGGCCTTCCTCGATGTGTTGATTTCCACTCGAGTTTGTATTAGTAGCAAAACGGACCGGACACCCTGTTGGGCAACAACGCCAGGTATTGCTTGAAGTCGCTCGCAAGATCGGCCCTTGCCACCTTGCAACTCGCCGCGCTGTCCAACCGCGCCGAAAGCGAGAACACGTTTCCGTTGCTTCCTCGCGCCATGTTGCCGATACCGGTGGCGATGTCGAACTCGAGTGTCGCCCCCGGCAGTGGGCTATCGCCAGTCGGCTCGCATTGCGCGACCGTGTAGGGTTCATATTTCTTCCCGGCACCCAGCACATTGGCGGCGGTGCCCATGAACAACTGCCCCCCCATCGCATAGATCTGCCCCGCGACCTGGCAATCCTGCGCGGTGTTATACACTGGTGCAGGCTGCGGCGTTGACCACATCGCGACAACGGCCGGGTGCGCGGCCGAGATCGCGAAGCTCGCCGCGATGAGCGTGAACTTCTGCTGCGCGACGGCAGGGTTAGCAACGAAAGCCGCGCTTGCCAGGCCGAGCGCCAGGACTGTGGGCAACGATGTGGGTGCGCCGCCGACCAAGATTGTTCTAAACATGCAACAAACTTTCTGTCGAATCTGCTTCTGTCGGTACCCTGGTCATAGGCCGCCGTTATGAAATTCGCGTTAATCTGACAGGAAATTTTATAAATGAATCTGGGTGCAGTTTTCTTGACACGCGTCGTGGTGACGCCGGCGCCGCCTCATGTGCGGTCGCGTATCGCCGCCATCGGCCACGGACGATGCGCGATTCGATGTTATCACGATTTGAGTTTTCGAGCGTTCATACGTGGAACGCCACTGCGCCGCGGTTCGCGCAGATCCCCGCACACGACGGACTGGCATTGAATGGCTTCGCCGAGCGGGGGGCAGAGCCTCAAAGGCGCCAAAATAGTGGTTTGATGGGGTGGGCGATGTCGGGCCTTCGTCGTCGTTATACGTTGGCCGGTTGGCGGCGCACGTATCATCCTGAGTGACTGATCGCGGATCGGTTGGTGGGTTTGAGCGTCAGCCTGGTATGCGCGCCGGGAAGCAACGCGGCGGCGCGCGAAAAAAGACGTGATACCTACGGCCCTTTGGCCTGTCCCTACATGTCAAAGGCGGTAGGTATCAGAACCTATTCATTGGGTCATGGGATAGGCTTGGGCAACGAGGGCTTCATGAAGCCCTCGTAGCCCTCCCGGTCACCTGACTTAGTAAGCGGATATGGGCCTGCGGCCCTAACGGGTGGCCAAATGCCAGAGCTCCCTGACTGTCTTGCCTAACAGCGCGGGTGGCCGTGGCCGGAGACGTCGTGAAACGCGGGGATCAGCAGCAGGCCGACGGCAACCGAAAAGCCGACCAGCACACCTACGCAGGGCAGCGGGTTGTGCAGAGCCCAGGTAATGGCGAAGTCGAACATCGCCCTCCTCGTTCGTTCCTACGGCGCGCCGCTGTTGCGTCGAGCGCTGCCTCGGCGGCATCGTAACAGCATTTCTAAACGCCGCACGACTCAATTTATCGCGTTATGCAGCGATGGCATGAGGGAGCTCAGCAGCGCGTCGACCGCTGCTTCGCGTTCCCAGGTGAGGCGGGCCGACAGTGGCATGATGCCGCCACGATCGGCGGGCGGAATGCGGACGAAATCCTTCCAGGTGGTGACCAGCGGGGCGCCGAGCGCGGCCGCGCGAAACCGCAGACTGGCCAGCTCGCGGGCGGTGTAGCTGTGGTGGTCGGCGAAGCTGCGGCATTCGGCCAGCACCATCCCCGCCTGTTCCAGTGTCGCGAAGAATTTGCGCGGGCGCGCGATGCCGGCGAACGCGAGCACGATGCGGCCGGCCTGGGCCAGCATATCCGGGCCCGGGGCGAGGGTCGCCTGCAGGATGGGCAGGTTGGCCGGCAGCGCCGCCGCGGCACCTGTTTGATCGGCGCCGATCATGATGGCGGCGCGGCAGCGCGCGGCGGCGCGCGCGACCGGCTCGCGCAGCGGACCGGCCGGCAGGAGCCTGCCATTGCCGAAACCGGTGGCGCCGTCGATCACCAGCAGCGACGCGGTTTTTTCGAGAGTCGGGTTCTGCAGCCCGTCATCCATGAGCAGCGCTTGCGCGCCGGCGGCAACCGCGGCGCGCGCGGCGGCGGCGCGGTCCGCCCCGGCCCAGGTGGGGGCGGTATCGGCCAGCAGCAGGGCCTCGTCGCCCACTTCGGGCGAGGTGTGGTGTCGCGGATCGACACGCGTGATGCCGCGGGCCGCGCCGCCATAGCCGCGGGTGAGGCAGTGTACCGCGATGCCGCGGGCGGTGAGCCGTGCCGCCAGATCCAGCACGATTGGCGTCTTGCCGGTGCCGCCGACCACGGCATTGCCGACGCAGATGACCGGGATGGGCGCGCGCCAGCCCGGTCTCGCCACGCGGCGTGCGGTGAGGGCAGCGGTGAACGCCCCGAGAGGCGCCAGCGCGTCGGACAGCAGTCCGCCGGTTTGCCAAAATCCAGGCGGTCTCACCCGAAGACTTCCTTAATGAATGGGGTCTGGGGCCTACGGCCCCAGCGGGTCCAGGGCAGAGCCCTGGCCTTCCTTATATCATTTGCGTCAATTGTGCCGCGATCCGCGCCGGCAACTCAGCCTGGGAGCGCGCCACCGCTTGTGCCGCTACGCCGATCGCCATGCGGGCGGCCGGATCGCGCAGCATCGCATCCACCCAGATCGCCAACTCGGCCGGGTCGGCGACCACCGCCAGGCCACCCGCGGCGCGCAGGGCTGCCACGGCATCGGCAAAGTTGTCGGTGGCCGGGCCGGTGGCCACGGCGCAGCCGAGGCGGGCGGGTTCCAGCGGGTTCTGTCCGCCGCCGCCGCCAAAACTCTTGCCCATGAACACGGTTGGAAACAGCCGGTACAGCAGGCCGACCTCGCCGAGTGTGTCGGCGATCCAGATGCCCTCGCCCGGGTCCTGTCCCAGTGCCCGCCGCGGCGCACCGCCGAGCATGGCGGCGATCGCCGCGCCGCGTTCCGGATGGCGCGGCACGATGGCGGTCAGCAAACCGGGGTGGGCGGCGGCCAGCTTGTCATGCACCTCGGCGACCGCTTCTTCGTCGCTGGGGTGGGTGCTCGCCGCCAGCCATCTGGGGCGGTCCCCGACCACGTGCCGCAGGCGGGCCAGCTCGGCTTCGTCAGCCGGCAGGTCGGAAGCCGCGAACTTCAAATTGCCGGGCGCCTCGACGTGGCGCCCGCCGAGCGAGACCAGGCGGCGCGCGTCGGCGTCGGACTGTGCCGCGATCCAGGCGAAACTGCTGATCAATTCGGCGGCGAAGGCGGGCACATGGCACCAGCGCGCGGCGCTGCGCACCGACATGCGGGCGTTCAGCAGCACCGTGGGGATGTTGCGGGTCCGGCATGCCGCCAGCGTGTTCGGCCAGATCTCGCTTTCCACGAAAACCGCCAGGTCCGGCCGCCAATGATCGAGAAACCGCGCCACCCATCGCGGCACGTCCAGCGGCACGAACCGATGCATCACGCGTGCATCGAGCCCGGCGGCGGGCAACCGTTGCGCCAGCAGGCGCGCGCTGGTCACCGTGCCGGTGGTGAACAGGGTGAAAATGCCGGCGGGCAGCGCTTCCAGCACCGGCAGCGCGGACAGCGCCTCGCCGACGCTGGCGGCATGCAGCCATAGCAGGCGGCCGCTGGGCCTCGGTGCAGCCTCGATGCCAAAGCGTTCGCCCAGACGGGCGGCAACCTCCTTGCCGGAGGCCGCACGCCGCCGCAGCATGACGCGCAGCAGCGGCGCCGCGCCTCCCGCGGCAATCGCCCAGGCGCGCGCAGCGGCACTCAACGGCACAGCGCTTCCGCGCGGTCGGCGGCCGCGGTCAGTGCTTGCGTGAGCGGTACAAGGGCGGCCTCCGCGGCGTGCCGCGCGACCGCGATCGGGGCCAGGCAAACCACCACGCCGCGGCCAAACGGCAGCGGCAGGATCATGCGATCCCAGCTGTTCAAGGTGCGGCGAAAGCGCACGCGGGCGGCGACCGGCAGCACCGGCGCGCCGGAGACGGCTGCCAGGTGCAGCACGCCGAGTGCCGCCTCGCGGGCGGGGCCGCGCGGTCCATCCGGGGTGATCGCCACCGCGTCGCCGCGGCGCAGCAGGCGCAGCAGGGTCAGCATTGCCGCGGCACCACCCTTGTCGGTGGGATTGCCCCCGTCCGTGGCCGGCCGGCCGGTGGAGCCCTGCACGGCGCCGAGGCCGAAACGGGACAGCGCGTCGCCGATCAGCGTGCCGTCCGCATGGCGGCTGACCAGCATGACGGCCGTGCGGTTCCTATTGACGCGCCGGACACGCAGCCACAGCGCGGGCATCAGCGGCAGGCATTCGTGCCAGAACGCGACCACGACCGGGCCGCCCGGCACGAACGGCAGCAAGTGCGCCTCACCATCGACGGTCCAGCGCGTGGTTCGCAAGGCAAAGCGTAGATAGGCGCCGATCAGACGGGCGCCCGCGCGCCGCGCGCCGGCACCCCTCAACACCTGCTTGAACATGGAGTCAGTTGTCAGTTTTCAGTTTTCAGTTGTCAGTGGGCCTCTGCGTTGGAGGTCTGATAACCGACACCTGGAAACTGGCAACTGGCAACTGACAACTGGTTACGGGACGAACTTGAAGACCGCGCCGACGCCGCTGCTGCCGCCGCTGAAGTTGGCGCCGTAGGCGTTGCCTTTACCGTCCAGCGTCAGGCCGGCATAAGGCGAGTAGCCGCCGGCGCTGCTGTTGAAGAGATAGCTGGTGGCCTGGGTCCAGCCGCCGCCACCGGCCGGCGGGCTGACCACGAACAGGCCGCCGCTGCTGTTGACATCGTTGGCGTTCAGCAGCGAGCCCCACAGATTGCCGCTGCCGTCGAGGGCTAGGTCGCCGAACGGGTTGCTGCCGGCCGAGCCGTCGAAAGTGAAAATCACCTGGTAGGCATACCCGGTGGGGCTGCCGGCGGACGGGCTCAGTTCGAACAATGTGCCGTTGCCCAGCGCGCTGCCGCCGAACGCGGCGCCATACAGGTTACCGCTGCTGTCCTCCACCATGGCCCCTTGCGGCGAGCCGCCATCGGCGCCGCCGGTGAAGGCGTGCAGTTGGTTGAACGTCCAGAAACTCTGGCCGGCTTGCGGCGGGCTGAGTTCGAACACGCTGCCGGCGTAGGGCGACACCGAACTGCTGCTCGCGGTGCCGAACAGATTGCCGGAGCTGTCGATCACCAGACCGCCGTTCGGCGCGCTGCCTTCGGGGCCGAAAAAACTATACAGCACCGACTCCGCGAACGTCTGCGCTTGCAACTCGAATACCGCGCCCTGATTGAACTGCCCCCCCGACGTCGTAACGCCGAACAGATCGCCGGCACTGTCGGCGACCAGGCCGGCGAATGGCTGGCTGCCGTCGCTGCCGGTGAAGCTGTAGAGGGTGGTCTTCTTCCACTTCTTGCCGGGCTTGGGCTTGGTGAGCTCGAACACCGTGCCGTCGCCATCGGTGCCGCCAAGGAAGGTGGTGCCGTAGAGGTTGCCCTTGCTATCCGCGAGCAAGGCGCCGGTTGGCTGGCTGCCGTCGCTGCTGCCGAGGAAAGTGTAGAGCACGGTTTCCGTCCAGCCTTTCTTGCCCGAGCCCGGCGAGAGTTCGAACACCGTGCCGGCCGGATATGGGTTCTTGGCGTTTGCCTTGCCGCCGGTGGAGGTGTCGCCGTACAGGTTGCCGGCGTTATCCAGGATCAGCCTTGCGTAGGGTTCTATGCCGGCTTTCGCGGAGAAATTGAACAATGTGCTCGCCGTCTGGGCCGACGCGGCGCACGGCAGCAACGCCAGGGCGCAGCCGCCGGCAACAAAACCCATGATTGAACGCACGACCCACCCCTTTACTTCAATTTTGGACACGGCGGGTGTTTAGCTATAATTAGACACAAAGCCAAGCAAAAACTGCGCGGTGGAGGCGAGGGGCCTTACGCCGTTGCCGCCTTGCGGCGGACCGCGGTCGGTCGGTTGGGCGACGGGGATCGCGCCGACGACCGGGATCGCAGAGGCCGCGACCAACCCGACGCCGGCGGCGCGACAACGAATTCAGTGACTAGGTCTGTTCAATATCGTAGCGGGCGAGCGCGCGCAGGTCGGCGACCGCGTCGGCCAGCAAGCGTGACGCGCTCCGCATCTGGTGCAATCCCGAGGCCATGGCGCGACGTGCCCGCGCCAGATCGGATGGCGGCGCTTCGGCATCTTGCGTGGCGGCCGGCGCAGCCGCTGGCGGCCGGCGATAGGCTTGCAGAAAAACCACGTCTCCCACGGCATCCCCCAGATGAAATGCATCGCACGACGGCAACCGCGTGCGTCGATTTACACAACGTTAAGGGTAGCGTGATCGGCGTGGTTTTACCAGCGTCATCTGGGCGCGGCATTTGATGCGTACCGTGGATTGCGATTTATACCGACCCGCGCAGAGATTAACACATCCAAGAAGGCCAGGGCTCTGCCCTGGACCCGCTGGGGCCGGAGGCCCCAGACCCCCATTCGCGCTGCGCGGCTTTTCCTTGCTTCTTGGCGAAGCCAGTACCCGTCATTGATTTTTTGGCTTCGCCGTTCCCCCAACGGCTTAAGGAATGGGGGTCTGGGGCCTCCGGCCCCAGCGGGTCCAGGGCAGAGCCCTGGCCTTCCTTGATGTGTTGGTCTTTGCGCCGCTGGTATTACGCCACGGCGCTCAGGATTATGCCACGTTATCGGAATGACTAGCGCGGCAACCGGCGCGACGATAAATGCAAACACAATTTACCCGAGATTGGCCAAGCAAGATCGGTACCCGGGCCATGTTAACGATCATGAACGAACCCGCAAAGCCGTTCAGATTAGTACGCCCGCCGCTGTGCGCTTAATCGTCCCTCAATGAGTAAGCGACGATAAGCCATTCCCGCGTGGCATCCCGCGCGCGCCACGAGAGCAAGCCGCGCTCGCGGGTTTTCACGGTCGCAACAGATTGATGGGTGTTCGCCAGCCGCATCGCCGTTCCACCCTGGTTTCGTCCGTCGGTCAAATCGGCACTTCACACGTCAACGGGCCGTCTTCGTTTGTCGAGGCGATCGCCCAACCCTGGTTCATGGAGATACAAGATGGCTTTGGCGAAACGCGCGCAGGTGGTGACCGGACGGCGTGTGGAACAGCCGCCGCCCGTGGCGGCTTCGGCCGCGGACCGCGGTCCGGCGCAGGCCGAGGTGCAGCGCCGGCGTGCGCGCACATTCGCACGCCAGCAAAAGATCGCCGAGCGGGTTGCCGCGGCGACCTCGCAGATGGCGTCGGGCATCAGCGAGTCGGCTTCCGCCGCGACGCAATTGCGCCGCTCGATGGAGCAGATCGCCACCGGTGCCGAAGAAGCATCGGGTGCCGCGCAGGAATCGCTCGCCGCGGTTAACAGCATCAGCGCCGGCATCATCCAGGCCCGCGACAAGGCCGAGATGAGCCGGCAGAAAACCGGCACGCTGCAGGGGTTGATGGCGGAGCTCAACAAGCAGATCGCCAACTCGGTCAACAATATCAGCACCAGCGCCGACCGCCAGCTGGCATCGGTGCAAATGGTTATCGAACTCGAGAAGCACGCGGCCAATATAGGTGAAATCGTCAAGGCGGTGGCCCGCATCGCCGATCAGACCAACCTGCTGGCACTGAATGCGGCGATCGAAGCGGCGCGCGCCGGGCAGCATGGCAAGGGCTTTGCCGTGGTCGCCGACGAAGTGCGCACCCTGGCGGAAACCTCGGAAAAAAGCGCGCGCGATATCCAGGACCTGGTCGGGCAGATCCGCGGCGAGGTGAAAACCATCGCCGACGGCATTAACGGCGCCGCCGATGCCGCAAAGAGCGAGGTCGAAAAGGGCCGTATCGTCTCGGTGCAGCTCGAAAAAGTGGCGTCCGACATGGGCATCGTGGTCGCCGGCAGCGCCGAGATCGCCACCGCCGCGCTCGAATCGGACCGCGCCGCCAAGGAAGCGCAAAAGGGCGCCGAGCAGATCGCCGCAGCGGCCACCGAGCAATCGGCGGCCTGCGAGGAGGCGCTGCGTACGGTCGATCAGCAGACCCAGGCACTCGACCAGAGCCAGACCGCATCGGAGGAACTCTCGACCATTGCCGAGGACCTGAAAAGCAGCACCGACATTTCGAAAAGTGCCGAGGAACTCGCGTCGGCGGCCGAGGAACTTTCGTCGGCGGTGCAGGAAATCAGCGGCGCCGCGACGCAGATCATGGCGGCGATCGAACAGATCAACAAGGGCTCGCAGCAGGCGGCCGCGGCAGCGCAGCAATCCACCGCCGCCATCGTGCAGATCGAAAAGGGCGCGATGCTGTCGCAACGCCAGGCCACTGTCGCGCGCGAGGCCGGGCGCACCATTTCCGACCTGGTCAAGGCCAGCCGGACCGCGGTCGATGAACTGATCCTCGGCGTCTCCACGTCGCTCGACGAGACCAACAAGAGCTCGGTGCGGATCGGCACGCTGGAGCAGATCAGCCGGCGGATCGACAAGATCGTCGACAGCATCAACACGGTGTCGATCCAAACCAACATGCTGGCGGTCAACGGCTCGATCGAGGCGGCGCGCGCCGGCGAGTTCGGCAAGGGTTTCATGGTGGTCTCCACCGACATTCGCAACCTGGCACGCGAATCGGCCGAGAACGCCGACCGCATCAAGGACGTGGTAAAGGCGACGCAGGACCAGATCGTCGCCGTGCGGCGCGACCTGGAGCAGATTGCCGCGGCCGCCGAAATCGAGGTGCAGACCAACAAATCCATCACCACGAACCTGGCGACGGTGGAGCAGGACATGGTGTTCGTGATCCAGAGCAACGAGGAAATCCTGGCCGGTGCCGACATCATCCTGACCGGCGTGCAGGAGGCGCAGAAGGGCACGCAGCAGATCGCGATTGCCGCCGACGAGGCGAGCAAGGGGGCAAGCGAGGCCGCGACGGCGGCCAAACAGCAATCGCGCGGCGCCGAGGAACTGGCGGCCGCGGTCGAGGAAGTCGCCTCGCTGGCGGATGAGCTGCAGAACTCGCGCGATTGATCGGAACGTAACGAACATGAACATGCAAGTGAGCGAGGCGGATGCCGCGCCGCCGGGCCCGATGCCCGGGCCCGCACCGGCCGAAGCGGCGGCGGGTGACACCAGGCAGTACGTAACGTTCTACATCGATGACGGCATCTTCGCCGTGCCGCTGGCGGAAGTGCAGGAAATCATCCGCATGCCGCAGGTGGTGCAGGTGCCGCTGAGCCCGGCGAGCCTGGAAGGGCTGGCAAATCTACGCGGCACGGTGATGTCGATCACCAGCCTGCGGAGGATTTTCCGCTATCCGCCTTTGGCGCATGACGATGCAACCCGCGTGGTGGTGATCAACCAGGGCATCCCTGTGGGCCTTGTGGTCGACCGCATGTCGGCGGTGGTGACCGCCGACCCGGATCAGCTCGAAAGTGTGGCCTCCATCGAGGGCACGGTGAACACCGATCTGCTGCGCGGCATGATCAAGGCGGCCGACGGGCGCGGCATGATCATGATCCTCGATGCGGTGCGGCTCATGGAAAGCGAGTTCGGCAGCGCGGGGCGCGCCGAGCGGCACGCCGGCAGCGCCCAGGTGGACGAGGCGGCCGCAACCACGGGTGCGGCAAGTGACGAGCTGCAACTGGTCAGTTTCGTCGTCGCCGAACAGGAATATGCGCTGGCAATCGAGAACGTGCAGGAAATCGTTCAGGTGCCGGAGCGCATCAACCGGGTGCCGCGCACCGATCCGCACGTGCTCGGCGTGGTGACGTTGCGCAACCGGCTGCTACCGCTAGTGTCGTTGCGCGAAATGTTCGGTCTGCCGGTGGCGCCATTGGATGATCGCAACAAGATCGTGGTGGTGCCCCTGCCGGATCAGACATCGGTGGGTATCGTCATGGACATGGTCAAGGAAGTGTTGCGGGTCAACCGCAACCTGCTGGACCCGGTGCCGAGTCTGCTGCGCGGCGGCGGCGGGCACAACGAAATTCAAGGTATCTGCCGCCTGAATGACGGCAAGCGGCTGGTTTCGGTGCTGTCGGCGGCGGCGTTGTTCGAGAACGATGTGGTGCGCCGCGCGGCCGCGGCGAGCGAGGCGGCCGGGCAGCGGGGCGATAACGAGGCGGAGGATGGCGTGGCGCAGGACGGCACAACGCAAGCGGGCGCGCGCGGTGCGGGCACGCTGGAGGACGAGGAACAGTTCGTGGTATTCCGGCTCGCCAACGAGGAATATGGCGCACCGATTGCCGCGGTGCAGGAAATCGTGCGGGTGCCGGACGAACTGACAAGACTGCCGAAGGCGCCTGTGTTCATCCGCGGCGTGGTGAATTTGCGCGGCTCGGTGCTGCCGGTGGTGGACCAGCGCACGCGCTTCGACCTCGCCGACATCGAGCGCAACGACCGCCAGCGGATCATGGTGTTCATGATCGACGGCGTGCGAACCGGCTTCATTGTCGATTCTGTCTCGGAGGTATTGAAGATTTCGCGCGGGGCGATCGGGCCGACGCCAGCGCTGTCGGCCGAGCAGGCACGGCTGATCTCCCGCGTGGCGAACCTGGAGCAGCAGAAGCGGATGATCCTGCTGATCGACGTGGACCACCTGCTGGCGCCGCACGAAATCGGCGCGGTGGAAAGCGCCGCGGGCGCGACCTTGCATTGAGCGATGGCGCGGGCCGGGGCAGCGCCGCATGCTGAAAATCCTGATTGTCGACGACAGCGCGCTGATGCGCAAGTTCATGGCCGAGATATTCCGGTTCGAAGGCGATTTCGAAGTGAGCATCGCACGTAACGGCATCGAGGCGCTGGCGATGGCCCATTCGGTGGCACCGGACGTGATTACGCTGGATGTGAACATGCCCGAGATGGACGGCATCACCTGCCTGAGCCGCATCATGGTCGAATGCCCGAAGCCGGTGGTGATGGTATCGTCGCTGACCAGCCAGGGCGCCGAAGTGACGTTGCAGGCGCTGAGCCTCGGCGCCGTCGATTTCATCGCGAAACCGGACGGCACGGTGTCGCTGCATATCGATCAGATCCGCGCGGCGCTGGTGGCCAAGGTGCGGGGGGCGGCGAAGGCGCGTGTGCGGCGCAGCCTCAATCTGGTGGAGCGGGTGCGGCATGAGGCGCGGGTGGCGAGCGCCGGCGCGGCTACGGCCACGCGGCCGCAGCCCGCCGGGCGTACCGCGCCGGCGGCCGCTGACGGGCCGGTGCGCGGTGCGGTGCTGATTGGCGTATCGACCGGCGGACCTGGCGCGATCGAGACGATTCTGCCGCGGCTGGCGGGCGATTTCGCCTGGCCGATCCTGATTGCGCAGCACATGCCGGAGAGTTTCACTGGCGTATTTGCCCGCCGCATCAACGGGCTTTCCAGCATCGAGGTGACGGAGGTGGCCAAGCCGATGGCGTTGCGCGCCGGTGTTGCCTATGTCGGCCGCGGCGACGCGGACCTGCTGGTGGGCATGCGCGGCGGCGAGCTTACCGCCATTCCGGTGCCGGCATCTTCCAAGCACAACTGGCACCCGAGCGTAGAGCGCCTCGTGTGCAGTGCGATGGAGCATGTCGAGCCGCAACGATTGCTTGGGGTGATGCTGACCGGCATGGGCGATGATGGCGCGCACGCGATGGCCGACCTGAAGGCGCGGGGCGGCCGCACCATTGCGGAGTCCGAGGAGACCGCCGTGGTGTGGGGCATGCCGGGAGAGTTGGTCAAGCGCGGCGGCGCCAGCCTGGTTCTGCCATTGCAACGGATTGCCGACCAGATGGGGCGCTGGACAAACTGATATGGCGGAGGGTGCCCTGAGATGGCGTTCGTAAGAGCGGCGGAGCCGTTGGCCGCGCCACAGGCGGTGGCGTCGCGCGACGAGATATTGGCGCAGCTTAGCAGCGCGGACGCGGCGGCACGGCGCCATGCTGCGCGTGCGCTGGCCGGCGATGAGGGTGCGGTGGAGGCGCTGGCGGCAAGGCTGGAAGATGAGAAGCAGGCAAGCGTGCGCGACGCTTTGTTCGCCGGCCTGGTGGAGACCGGCGGCGCGCGCGTGGCAAGGCTTATCGCGCCACTGCTGCGCAGCCATGACGCAGGGTTGCGCAATGACGCGCTGGAGGCGCTGAAGCAGCTCGAGGGCGATGCCGTTTCGGTGGTCGATGAGATGCTCGGCGACACCGATCCCGGTCTGCGCCTGCTTGCGATAGAAGTGACGCGTGCGTGGGCAAGCCTGGTGGCGGTGCCGCGGCTGCGCAGGATTATCGAGGACGATTGCCATGTAAATGTGTGCGGCGCGGCGGTGGATGTGGCGACCGAGGTAGGCACCGAAGACCTGCTGGCCCCGCTGGCGGCGCTGCGAATTCGCTTCGCGGATGAACCCTTTCTAGGCTTCGCGGTAGATGTAGCCTGCGCACGCATTCACGCGGCCCGTGGTCGCGCTCCATGAACGAAAGGAAAGAAAGTTGTTCTTTTTTGAAAAAAAGAACCAAAAAACTTTTGTCTGTTTCGAGCGTCACTGAGGTCACCTGTTTCGGTTCGATGGACCGAGCCATGAACAAAAGTTTTTTGTTTCTTTTTTTCAAAAAAGAAAACCTTCCTTTCCTGACTTCGGCACGGTTAGCCTGATGCCGGCGCTCGCTCACCGTCCGATGTTCGAGTCAGCCGGCATCACCGAAGCCGAGTACCAGAAATTCTGCGAGTATTTCTATCGCCGCACCGGCATTTCGTTCGGCGAAAACAAGCGCTATTTCGTCGATAAGCGGCTGCTGGACCGCATCGAGAAATCCGGCTGCCGGGATTTCGATGGCTATTTCGCCCGCCTGCGGCAGCATGACGCGCACGGCGAGATCGAGTGCCTGACCAATTTGTTGACCGTCAACGAGACATATTTCTACCGCGAGGACCACCAGTTCCAGTGCCTGAGCACAGGTATTTTGCCGGAATTGACCGCGGGGCGACGGCGCGGCGAGCGGGT
>Ga0181531_10001002_pt1 | contig 18257 bp, 10 predicted proteins | sample PEATcosm2014_Bin_38_FD_119743 | JGI IMG/M metagenome (GOLD analysis project Ga0181531, IMG submission 119743) | Peatland microbial communities from MTU Mesocosm Facility, Houghton, MI, USA - PEATcosm2014_Bin11_10_metaG | ecosystem: Environmental > Terrestrial > Soil > Wetlands > Peat | place... | reverse complement strand
GATGGTGGCGGCGGCGGAGGCGGAATTCAGGGAACGGTATCGAGCGGAACCGGTGGCGCTGGAGGATACGGCGGCGGTGGTGGTGGTGGCGCACAGGGTGGGGGTAATGGTGGCAATGGCGGCTTTGGGGGAGGAGGCGGGGCAGGATTCGAAGGCGACTTCGGTAACACCACAGGCGGCAACGGCGGCTTCGGAGGCGGAGGTGGTGCCGGACCCAACGGCGACCTGGTGGGTTTGGGCAATCCGGGTGCCGGCGGTGGCCCGTATGGCGGTAATGCAGACCACCTAAACGGCGGCGGTGGCGCTGGGCTCGGCGGCGCGATCTTCAATGACAGCGGCGGCGTTCGCATAAGCAACAGCACATTTACCAACAACACTGTTACACGCGGTGTTTCCGGCGGCGGTGCTGCCGATAACGGCGGCGACGGTGGCGGCGCGATCTTCAACGTCAACGGCCACCTCACCGTCACGGACGTGACGATTGCCAACAATCAGAGCACCGGCTCGGGCGGCGGCATCGTCGTCATTCAGACCGATTCCAGCGCGTCCACGATTTTGAACCTTGACGACACCATCATTTACAACAACGGCTCTATGGTTAACGGGGAGCTGACCAACGCCGCCAATGAATGCTGGGTCATGGGCAACGGCGTGGCCGTCACCGGCGCGGGCAATCTGATTCAAAATAACAACGGTTGCGATGGCGTGGTGACCACCGGCGATCCGCAACTCGGCCCGCTGCAAAATAATGGCGGCTATACGCCGACGATGGCGATTCCGGAAACGAGCGCCGCGTTCAATGCCGCCGATCCCTCCACCTCGCTGAGCACCGATCAGCGCAACGATCCACGTCCCGAAATGGGCGGCTTCGATATCGGTGCATTCGAGCTGTGTATCGCCAGGAATCCAAACATCGTTGGCGAGTGCAGCGCTCCTGGCGGCGTTGCGCCTCCCTACGAGCAACTGACGATTCAGGTTTCACCCGGCGGTTCAGGCACCACAACTCCCGCTCCAGGTTCTTACAACGAATATGAAGGAACGGTCGTATCTCTCACTGCGATTCCCGCGCTGGGTTTTGCCTTTAGTAGTTGGTCCGGCAACGTTGGCAATCAGCAGGGAGCAGCAACACCTATCGTCATGCTTCAGCCCCAGACCGTGACCGCCAACTTCGTCTTGTGCAATTGTGTAACCGATGTGACCAGTTCTGTTACAGTAACGCAGGGACCGATCGTACTCAATCCCGTGACGAGGCGTTACGTACAGACGGTAACGGTCACGAACACCTCCGGCGCGGCGCTCGGCCCTGCGGTTTCGCTGATCCTCTACAACCTTTCGTTTTTTAGCAGCGCGACACTCGTCAATGCCACGGGGAGCACCCCGCTCAACACAGGAACTCTAAGCCCCTACATTACGAGTGGACCGCTTGGTGTGGGACAAACAGTTTCGTTCAGTTTGCAATTTAGCAATCCGACCAACGGCGCGATCAGCTACACCCCGGGTGTGCTCGTTCCGTAAAGAAGAAAAGGAGAATGAAGATGAAGCCCATATTCCCAGTCATCGCGGTGGCAGTCCTTGCGGGGTTGTTGCCGTCGTTAGGAAGGGCCGATTCGTTCGATGTGTCGTTGAACACTTCGGCGCTTTCCGGTACGACGCAGATTTTGGCGTTCGGTCTAAACGACAGCGACGGCTCGAGCAATACGATATCCCTCGCCAGTTTTAATTTCGGTGCTGGCAGCGCTGTTTCTGGCACGCAAGACTGCACACTTGGCGGCTTCTTGAGCGGTGCGGGCTGCAGCGGCAGCCTCACCAGCGGCGTGACGCTCACCGATTCCTCCACCGCCGAGGTGTTTTTCGACCAGGAGTTCAACGTCGGATCCTCGTTGTCATTCCAGATGACCACCACGAACAATTTCGCCGGCGGCATCCCCGACGGTTTCGCGATGTACCTCTGCAACACGACCTTTAGCTCTTGCTACTCGGATGATTCAGTCTCTGGCGCCATGCTCATCCTGGGACTCGGCGGCACCAAGCTCACACCGGCGAGCTTCACCCTCAATGGCGCAAGCGCTCAAGATTTGCCTGCCCCGGTCGTGACTGTGCCCACGTCAACAGGTGGGGGCAAGACGGTCCCAGAACCGCCAAGCGCCCTGCTCCTCGGCATCAGTATCGTCGCTCTGGCACTTCGCTCCTGTGTGTTGCGGGGACCCAGGCGCGAGGTCGTGCTGCGGTCTTGACCGCCAACACAACGACCGCACGATTGGTTTAGGAACCGTCCAACTATCGTCCAAAAACGCGGCAAACGTGTCTTAGATTCAGGGGCCTTGGACATGTAAAGTCAACTATAGTCATCAGGGTTCTATGGAGCGGGCGACGGGAATCGAACCCAATCCCGAAGCTTGGGAAGCGTGGATTCAATCGCCTGGGTGTTCGTCCCAGGGTTGAGGCTTCTGCCCCTCAACGGCAGAATCTATTTCTTGGTCCATTCAGGTCCAATAACCGTTCCGAAGAGTGCCCAAACGCGGTTTTGGTAGCCATCCGTGCCGCGTAGTTACAATCAGTTACAAAAAGACAGCACACTGTCACGGCAGAGGTCGCGAGTTCGAGTCTCGTCGTCCCCGCCATTCTTTTCAAGCACTTGTGGAAAGTTTGGCTCTCCAGCGTGGGAAACAAAAAGGAACAGTAAGAAGGTTCACTTCCCTCCTCCCGCCACAGCAGTTTGAGTCTGCTCCGGCAAGATCATCCTTTTATGATAGAGGCGATACAGGTCGGCGTCGTGCGCAGCCTCGTTTGGTTTCTTGAGTCCGTGATAGGCGCGCTGGCCAGGCTCCAGAATCCCGCTTGCCGCAGGAACTTGTTTCCTTCTTTGGTCAAGGTCACGACCTCGATTGGATTCTGTTCGATGCCCAGGATTGTTTTGACTTCGGCCAATCCCTGCCGCTCCAAGCCTTCGATATCGCGCTCCACGCGGTTCCGGTCGCCGTTGTACGCAAATTCCGCGAGGTCGTTTTGAGCGACAACCCGGAATATTCCTACTTCTGAAAGCAACTGGATTTCGGAGTCTCTGTTCGTAAGTCTTATCTCGATTCCTGAAAACGGTGCGAACCCGCTGCGCCAGAATCTCCCGAACGCGTCCCTCACGACGAAGCGGCGGATGCTCTCTGCCGGAACGATCCAGTGCCTCCCGGTCGTGGGCATCGGCACGCTCTTCCTTTCTGTAGAGTTCGCTGATTCGTACCCGCGCGACTTCTAGGTCATCCGCCAGAGAGGAAATAGCAGCCCTGGCATTTCGTTTATTTTCACCGGATTCTCTCTTTGCGGCTTACTGGACCGGTGGACTCGCGGACGATCAACTCCGGAGCCACGGCGAATTCCGCGGGGTAGTCCTTCGCCTCTTGAATGCGTTGCAGCAGAATACGCGCCGCGCTTTGTCCCATGTGTTGCAGTGGTTGGCGAATGGTGGTGAGGCTGGGATTGTGATAGGCGGCGGCCTTGATGTCGTCGAAACCGATGATCGAGACGTCCTCGGGCACATTCACGTGTGCGTCGCGCAGCGCACGGATGGCGCCGATGGCGGCGATATCGTTGAAGGACAGAATTGCCGTAAATCGCGACTTGCTTTGCAATAATTGCTGGACCACGGGATAGCCCAACTCTGGCGAGGTGAGATCCTTTTCAAGTTGTACCGTCAGTTCCGGGCGAATGGGCAGACGCAGTTCGCGCGCCACGGCCACGATGTTGCGCCAGCGCTCGTCGGAGTCCGCGCTGAAAGGTTGGCCGCGCATAAACGCGAGCTGACGATGGCCGAGCTGATGGAGGTGCACCAGCGCCAGTTCCGCAGCGCGCCGGTGATCGAGCACCACGTTCGTGACACCCTTGATTTTCTTATGCCCGGCGACGGCTACCGTAGGGATGGGCAGCTCGTGTTGCAGCGCGGTGTCGATAGCAATCAAACCGTCCACACCGCGACCCATCAGCAGCCGGGGATATTCTTCAATCAAATCTGCTTTGTGGCGGTGATGTGCGCTGAAGTAGAAATAACCTTCTTGCATCAGGGTGTCGCCGATGCCGCTCATGACCTGGGTGTGATAGCCGTCGTTCAATTCCGAGACCAGGATACCCACGGTGAAGCTGCGTTGTTTGCGCAACGAGCGGGCCAGCAGGCTGGGCTGATAATTGAATTTTCGCGCGGCGGCCTTGACGCGCTCCCGCGTTTCATGCGGAATGGAGCGGCCCGGGACGTTGTTTAGCACCACGGAGACCGTCGCTGGGCTTAGGCCCAGGTACTCGGCCAAAATTTTCAGGCTGACGGGGCGCTCTTCGCCCCTGCCGGCGTTTTTGCGCCGCGTCATACGCGTCGGCTCCGCCGTTGCGCCGATCGCGCAAAGCTTGTTGCTAAAGGCGGCGGCATCCGCAGTCTAATGTTCATCACGCCTACTCTGGGGTGTCCGTAGCCCGGTAAGCTGCTGTAAAATAGACCACTTACGGATATTTTGGGGCATGAGCGATTCCCTCCTGATCTAACCTGGGCGAGTTGCTCAACCGTCCTTTGGCGTGAGCCATACTGCGCCGGCATTATGCCGGAAAACACTTCGCATGCACGACAAAGTTGCCAAGACAATCGATTGTCTTCGAAGCATCAAATTTTTTTCTGCTTGACAATAGTACATTTGATGTAGGAAATTATTTTCCACACGGGGTTTGTGGCGATAAGTGCAGTAAACAATCGATTGTCTGGGCTTCTGCTGCAAAAAAAAAGAGCTTAGAACCGCGAACACCAAGCCAGCCCCATTTTCCGCAGGTCGAGGAAGCGTCATTTGTCAGCAAACCCATCCGCTTGTCGAGGGCGGAATGGGATCACGTTGGGGGGGCATGAAGAAATGATGCGTTTGACGAATATCCTCTTGAAAATATTGGCAGTTAGCGCGTTCACGGTACTGGGCGCCACAGGCGCTTGGGCGCAGTCCAGCCAAGGTGGCATTTCCGGAAGCATCCTTGACGCTTCAGGCGGGCCGGTTTCTGGCGCCCAGGTGACGGCCACCGGCGCGGATACTGGTTCCAGCTATCAAGCCACCTCCGGCCCCACCGGCGGCTACAGCATTCAGAACTTGTTGGTCGGCGCGTACAACGTTACGGTCAACGCCCCGGGATTTAAAGCCTCGGTCAAAACCAACGTCCCGGTGTCCGTCAACACGGTCAGCACCCTTGATTTTACGATGGCGGTTGGTGACGTCAAGGAAACGATTAGCGTGGTAGCCGACGCTCCTTCCATTCAAGCCAATGACGCCGTCATCGGCACGGTAGTGGATGCCAAGCAGATCGAAGAACTCCCCTTGGCCTTGAGCGCCAGCGGTCAGAGTTTCATCCGTTCCGCGTCCTCCTTCGTCTTCCTGGCTCCCGGAACCGCCGGACCGGGCACGAATAGCGACCACGCCGGAACTGGCACCTTCGAATCGAAAATCAGCGGCGGGCAAAACTTTGGCGCTGAAATCCTAATTGACGGTGCGAGCATCTTCAATCCGGCGAGCGGTGCGGCGTTGGATCAATCGGCTCCCAGCGTGGAGTCCCTGAATGAATTCAAGGTCACGACTTCGACGATCCCCGCAGAGTTCGGGCGCACCTCCGGAGGCATTGAGAGCTTCGCCACCCGTTCCGGCGGAAACAGCTATCACGGCACAGCGTACGACTTGTTCCGCAACGAGGATCTCGACGCGAAAACATATGCAGAGGATTTTAACAACCAACCCAAGGGCCGCGACCGTCAGGAAAATTACGGCGGAAATTTCGGTGGACCGGTTTGGATTCCAAAACTTTACAACGGCCACGACAAGACTTTCTTCTTCTTCGCCTGGGAGCAATACCGCAACACGCCTGGCACGACCAACGTAACTACCCTGCCGACCGCGGCCGAGCGCACCGGGGATTTCTCCGCTTTGCTCACCACCGACGCCATCGGCACCAATCCCTGCGATGGTTCGACGGTCTATCTCGGACAGATCTTTGATCCCACGACCACCACAACGGTCGGCGGCGTGCCCTGCCGCACCGCCTATCCGGATAACAAGATCACCAACATTAGCCCGGTGGCGCAGAAGGTGCTCACTTACCTGCCGATGCCCAACGTAACTCCGTCGGTCGCCAACGATAATGGTCTGATAAATAACTACGTTTATAATTCCACCACGCCGCAAGTGGACACGGCCATGACCGTGCGCTTCGATGAAAACCTGGGCTCCTCCAACAAAATCTTCGTATCCTACAGCGTGCGCGATTACGAAAACGACGCCAATGGCACGCCCTCACTTCCGGCGCCTTTAAATCCCACTTATAAGCAATCGTATTTCACCCGCCTCGCGCGCATCGGCTGGGACAAGATTATTTCCCCCACCCTGCTAAACCATTTGAATGTCGGCTTCAATCGCATCTACAGCACCAGCATTGGCTACAGCGTCACCGGCGTCGATTGGGATTCCGTCCTCGGCATCGGAAACGCCAGCGGTCCGGTCTTTCCGCAATTCGGCTTTCAGGGCAATCCGGAAGGCATCGGTTACCAGGGACTGAGCACCGCCCAGGACAATGCCGACGTGCCGAACACCCTGCTCATTTCGGATAGCGTCTCGTGGACGAAAGGCCGCCACTCCATGCGTTTCGGCTTCGAGTGGCGCTCCTACCAGTTCTCCATCCTGAGCGAGGCCAACACTTCCCCCTCCTATACCTTTGCCAATTACCAGACCGCGTACATCGCAAATAACAACCAGACCGGCGACCCCTTCGCCAGCTTCCTCGCCGGTGCCCCCCAGCAGGAAGGCTTGGGCGTGTATTCTCACTATCCACGCTGGGCTCAGAATTATTACGCCGGTTACGCGCAGGACGACTTCAAATTTCGCAAGGATCTCACGTTCAATATTGGCTTGCGTTACGAAGTCGAGACTCCGCGCCATGAAGCCACCGGCGCCGATTCTGTGCTGAGCTTGACAGCGCCCAACTCCGAGACGCCAGGTACTCCGGGCGCCCTGCTTTACGACCGATCCGGCGCCAATACTTACTACAAGGATTTCGGTCCCCGTGTGGGCTTCGCCTACGCACCAGACAAACTGTTTGGGCTCTTCTCCAACTCCGTGCTGCGCGGCGGCTATAGCATCTATTACGCGCCGCTGTTTTATTCGGACTTTGGCGGCAATCTCTCGGCCGGCTCGGAAGCCACCCCACTCTTCACTTCGGGCGACAACTTTACCCCGGTGCAGTCCCCTGACGCCGGCTTCCCGTCCTATCCTCCGCCTTCCAATTTGAACAGTCCCACCTTGCTCACCGGCACGGGCTCCGCCGATTACGTTGCACCCAGTTACGGCCGCCCGGGCATGACGCAAAATTGGAGCCTCGAAGTACAACACCAGCTCGCCAAAGACCTTATCCTCAGCATTGGCTACGTGGGCATCCACGCCACTCGTCTGCACTCCAACCTGGCGCAGGTAAACACCCTCAATCCCGAATACAACTATCTGGGCACGGCGCTCGGCGATACCGTTATTTCTCCCGCCGGCTCGGCGTTGTTGACCTCACTCGGCGTAACCGTTCCCAGTTGGTTCCAGGGCTTGTATGGCGGATCTTCCAACGATACCGTCGGTCAGTTGCTGCGTCCCTATCCAAACTACCTGGGCATTAATACCAACTGCTGCCTGGAAAACCTGGGCCAATCCACCTTCAACGCCTTGGAAGTAAAACTCGAACGCCGCTTCCACAATGGTTTGAATCTCCTCGCTTCCTATACGTATTCGAAGACGCTGACCGACGCCGACAGTCTCAATCCCACCTTTACGGGCTTTAATTCCGACGTATTCGGCGCGCAAAACCCTTACAACCTGCGAGCGGAGAAAGCGGTTAGCTATCAGGATGTCCCGCACACGGTGGTCCTAAGCTATCTGTACGAGTTACCCGTCGGACCCGGCAAGAAATACCTCAGCAGCGGCGTCGCCAGCAAGGTTCTAGGCGGCTGGCAGATTGGCGGTGTGCAACGCTATCAGAGCGGATCGCCGGTGATCTTCAACGAGTATGCCACCAGCATCCCATCGGTTTCCGGCGGCAATTTCCGCTACTCGCTGGTCCCCGGACAGCCTTTGTTGGCCCCCAATCACGCGTCCTTCGTTCCCCTGGCGGGCAACAGCGGCTGCACGGAAGATCCCACTACCGGCTTATTCACCGCCAATAGCAGCAACAACTACTTCAACTGTGCTGCGTTCATGGATCCAAACGCCCCAGGCTTGGTGGCGACCCGCGGATATACTTACGGAAATCTCCCGACCGCCGATGGGCATATCCGAAGCCCGAATTATTTTAATGAGGACTTCGCGATCTTGAAACGCACCAGAATTTACGAAAAGAACGAGCTTATCTTCAAGGTCGATCTTCCCAACGCCTTTAACCGCCATGTCTTCGGCGCTCTCGACGGGAATCCCACGGACTCTTCGTTTGGCGTCTCCGGAGGAAGTGGACGCGGCGTAGTTAACAACCCGCGGCAGATCCAGCTCACGCTGCGCTATCAGTTCTAGGCCATCGCAAAAACCCTAAACTGGCTGGCGCCCGGGCATACGCGTTGCTCGCTCGCCAGCCAGTTTTTCTTCGCGCAGGGGACCAGGCGACCATTACACGCTCAGGAGGGCCTCATGAAACGGCAAGGGCGCAAAAACCTCGAGAAACCACTGGACCGCCGCACTTTCGTCTCAGCCGCAGCGGCCTCCGCAGCTTTGCTTCTCGTCTCCCCCTACGAAAAGGCCCTTGCCGCCCAGTCCGGCACTCCTGGCAGTCTCACCGGCTACCTCACCAGCGCACGCGCAAAACATGCGCCCATGGACCCCATGCAGTGGAAGCTAGCCTCCGCCGCCAGCGCGATTGGCGACACCGTCGTCGTCGACGCCGGCCAGCGCTACCAAAAAATGCTCGGGTTCGGCGCCGCCTTCACCGACGCCTCATGCTTCCTCTTCAATTCCATGAACGCCGACGCGCGACAGAAACTCTACGCTGATCTTTTCTCCCCGCAGCAGATGAATCTAAACGTATGCCGCACCTGCATCGGCGCCAGCGATTACTCCGTCAGCGTCTTCAATTACGATGACGTCCCCGGCGACACTTCCCTGCAGCATTTCAGCGTCGCCCACGACGACGCCTACATCTTGCCCATGTTGCGCGAAGCCCGCGCCCTCAACCCTGACCTATTCCTGCTGGCCACGCCCTGGAGTCCACCGGGCTGGATGAAGACCTACGGCTCCATGCTGGGCGGCTGGATGTCCGCGAAATATCTCGAGCCTTACGCCCAATACCTCTACAAATTTATTACCGCCTACGCCCAGGCTGGCGTGAAGATCAACGCGCTCAGCTCGCAAAACGAAGTCGAGACGGATCAGGAAGGTCGCATGCCGGCGTGCATTTGGACACCGGAGATGGAACAGGACTTCGTCCGCGATCATCTGGGGCCGCTGCTGCGAAAAAATCATTCCGATACGCAGATCTGGCTCCTCGATCACAACTACAATTTGTGGAAGCGCGTAAAGTGGCAGCTCGACGACCCGCAGCTCGCGCAATACGTTTCCGCCATTGCCTGGCACGGCTACGTGGGCACGCCGGATATGATGACCCGACTGCACGATGTAGACGCCAAACTTCCCTTTTACTGGACGGAGGGCGGACCGGACATTACCGATCCGAACTACGCGCGCAACTGGACGGCCTGGGGCGAAACCTTCACCAACGTCATCCGCAACTGGTGCGGCGCGGTGATCGGCTGGAACTTGATTCTTGACGATCACGGCCGCCCCAACATCGGCCCCTTCCCTTGCGGCGGCCTGGTCACGCTCAGGCCCGACGGCTCGATTTTGCAAAGCGGGCAATACTGGGCCATGGGACAATTTTCCCGTCACATCCGCCGCGGCGCGGTCCGCATCGCCAGCCATAGCGATGCTTCCGAGATGAGTCACGTCGCGTTCAGCAATCCCGATGGCTCCGGCGTGCTGGTGCTGACCAACGCTGGCGAGGAACGGCTCATCAAGCTGCAATTCGGCGCGCAAGTCGCCGAAGCCACGGTTGCCAGGGATGCGATTGCCACGCTGGTTTGGGAACGAACTGGAGTATCCTGAACGTTCACGGGAAATGCGTTTCCTTCCAAGGCGTGACATGCTTACCACGTTGCCCACTCGTTCCATTTTCATTGCGCCCCTGTGTTGTGCCTTGTTGTTCGTGGCCAATTCCGCCTTTGCCGCTCAAGACTCGCCGACGGTCGCCGCACAATTCCAGCAAGGAACCGCCGCCATGCGCGCGGGAGATCTCGGCGCCGCCGCGGCTGCCTTTGAAGGCGTGATTCGCGATTCCCCGCGTTTTGCCGAAGCTTATTTCGATTTGGGTCTCGTGCGGCAGCAGCAAGGCCGCAACGGCGACGCCATCACCGCGCTCGAACACGCCCTGGCTCTAAGGCCCGCGCTTCGTGGCGCAAACTTATTTCTCGGTATCGCCCACTATCAACTCACACAAAACGACGCCGCCATCGCCGCTCTGCAGCGCGAAACCAAACTAAACCCAAAAGACCCTAAAGCCTGGATGTGGCTGGGCGTCGCCGAACTCGCCGCCGAAAAAGCCGATGACGCGGTTGTGGCTCTGGACAAGGCCGCAACCTTGGCTCCCGATGACGTCGACATTCTCTACCATCGCGGCCGGGCCCACCTGCTCGTCTCCAAAAGCAGCTACACGCGCATGTTTAAGGTTGATCCCCATTCCTGGCGCGTGCACGAAGTTCTCGCGCAAGCCGACGCCGAATCCGAACACCATGCGGACGCCATTGCAGAATTTCTCGCCGCCATCGCACTTGCGCCCACCGAACCCGGATTGCACGAAGAGCTTGGCTCGGAATACCGCAACGATGGCAAGCTGGCCGAAGCAGAAGCGGCATTCCAGCAGGAGCTGCAGTTGAATCCGCTGAACTATCTGGCCCGCTATAAACTCGGAGCGCTGGCTGTGGAAAGCGGCGACGGCGCTCGCGGCAAAGAATTGATCGAGGCTGCGCTGCAACAGAAACCCGGTTTGCTCAACGCCGACTACAACTTGGGCCGCGCCGAAATGCAGGTGGGCGATGACGCCGCTGCGGCCGTCCTTTTGAAACGCGCCACCACCACCAGTTCCGAGCCGGAAATTATTCAGCAGGCCTGGTATCAGCTGGCCATCGTCTATCGCCGCCTGCATCACCTGCCGGAGGCCCAGGAAGCCATGGCCGTTTTTCAAAAATTGAAGGAGCAAGACGCGGCCAATTCCCAGAACTCCCTCAAAAAATTCCAGGAGAAGCAGGATCCGAATGGCCCAGCGCCAATCCCAGAAAATCCCCATTGACGCGCGGAGATGGAAGCTCCTTGCGCTGCTCGCGATTTGCTGGCCGCTAGCTTTTATTTGTCGCGCACAAACCCCCGCCGCCGCCGAGCATTCCACCTCCGGAAAATTTGTTGATATTACCCAATCCAGCGGCGTGCGCTTTCGCCATATGGCCTCGCACACTTCGCGAAAATACCTGCCGGAAACCATGGGCGCGGGCGTGGCGCTCTTCGACTATGACAACGATGGTCGCCTCGACATTTTCTTTGTGAATGGCGCGCCGCTTGCCGATCCCACCCCGAAGGGCACAGTTCCGCAAAAAACCGGCGACCAATATTGGAACCGCCTCTATCATCAAAGGCCCGACGGCACCTTTGAAGACGTCACCGAAAAAGCCGGCCTGCAGGGCGCGGGGTACGGCATGGGCGTGGCCGTCGGCGATTACGACAACGATGGCTACGAAGATCTCTACGTCACCGCCTATGGCGGCAACAAGCTGTATCACAACAATGGCGACGGCACGTTTACCGACGTCACGGAAAAATCCGGCACCGGCGGCAGCGGCTGGTCCACCAGCGCCGCTTGGGTGGACCTCGATAACGATGGCTTGCTGGACTTGGTGGTCTTGCGTTACCTGGATTGGGACTTTGACGAAATTTGGTGCGGTGAACACAAAGAAGGCTTTCGCGCCTACTGCCATCCGGATTATTTCAAGCCCATCGCGCCGCTGGTCTACCACAATGATGGCCACGGTCACTTCACGGAAGTCGCGGCAAAAGTCGGCATGGGCAAACCGGGCAAAGGCTTAGGTCTCGCCCTCGCCGATTACGATCGCGATGGTCACGTTGACATTTTTGTCGCCAACGATTCCATGGTCGAATTTTTGTATCGCAATAAAGGCGACGGCACCTTCGAAGACACCGGGCTTTTCGCGCAAGTGGCCGTCGACGGCGATGGCCGCACTTACGCCGGCATGGGCGTGGATTTCGCGGACTATAACAACGACGGCCTGCCGGACTTGGTAATCACTGATTTGGCCAACCAGCGTTATGCGCTTTATCAGAACAATGGCGACGGCAGCTTCACTTACGCCAGCTACGGCTCCGGTATCGGGCGCATGACCATCGGGCATTCCGGCTGGGGCGTGAGTTTTTTGGATTACGATAACGACGGCTGGAAAGATCTGCTCTTCGTGCAGGGCCACGATCTGGATACCATCGAAAAAACCTCGCCCAGCCTGCATTATCGCGAACCCTTGCTCCTCGCCAGGAACACGGGCCGTGGTTTTGTGGACGTCTCCGCCGATTCCGGCGCCGTATTTCAGCAAGCGTGGGTCGGGCGCGGCCTGGCCATCGGCGATCTGGACAACGATGGCCGAGTCGATGCCGTGGTTACCACCAACGATGGGCCGGCTTATATCCTGCACAACGAAACCGTCACCACGCATCACTGGCTAACCTTGCAACTCGTGGGGCACAAAAGTAATCGCGACGCCATCGGTGCGGAAGTGACCGTGGTCACCGGGCAAGGTTCGCAGATGGCCACCGTTTCCACCGTCAGCAGCTATCTTTCTTCCAGCGATAAGCGGGTGCACTTTGGTCTGGGCGACGAGAAAATGGCCCGCACCATCCAGATCCGCTGGCCCAGCGGCATTTCGCAAACGCTGCAGAACGTGCCGGGCGACCGGATATTGCGGGTGGACGAGCCGGTCAGCTCGTTGACGAAGTAAATCCCCATGCGCCTGCCATCAAACCACACCCTCACAATGCCGAGGCGCCACCGCGCATTGCTTTCATCCCTGGCGCTCTTTGCATCCCTCGCCGTCGCCCGCCCGCTTCTGGGTCAGGAAGCGCCAACCGCCAAGCCCCAACATCCCGAGCCCACCGAGCCCTCCGGGGTGATGACCGGCGGTATTTACGCTCCGGTCAAAGACGCCAACATGCGCCCGATCACCGCCGGCGGATTTGTGGACGGCGCTCCCGTGATTTTCGTGGACGTTACCAAGGGCTCGGGCCTCGATAAGTTTCATCACCGCTCCGGCACGCGCGAGAAAAAAGTCATTATCGAAACGCCCGGTTCGGGAGTTGCACTCATCGATTACGACAACGATGGCTGGCTGGATATTTATCTGCTGAACGGCTCGACCATTCCGGCGCTGAAGGGTCAGGAAGCCCCGCCCCATGCCATGCTCCTGCACAACAATCACGACGGCACCTTCACCGATGTAACCGAAAAAGCTGGTGTCGCCAATGATCGCTGGGGCTTTGGCGTGGCGGTCGCCGATTACGACAACGATGGCTGGCCCGATATGTACGTCGCTAATTTCGGCAATAATCGCCTGTACCACAACAACCACGACGGCACTTTCACCGACGTCGCGGAAAAAGCCGGCGTGGCGCTCGGTGGCTGGTCCACCGGACCTACTTGGGGCGACTACGACCGCGATGGCCGCCTGGACCTCTTCGTTCCCGGCTACGTAAAGTTCGATCCCGATCATCCGCCCATTGCCGGGCAAAATGGCATTCCTAAAAATTTCTGCGATTTTCGCGGGGTCAACGTAATGTGCGGCCCGCGCGGGCTGCCAGGTGAAAGCGACCACCTTTTTCACAACAACGGCGACGGCACGTTCACCGACGTCAGCGTGAAGGCCGGCGTTTCGGATCCCAAAGGGTATTACGGATTTTCGTCTGTCTTTGTCGATGTCGATGACGATGGCTGGCTCGATCTCGCTGTGGCCAACGATTCCACACCCAATTATCTCTATCACAATCGTCATGATGGAACGTTTGAAGACTCCAGTTATCTTTCCGGCTTCGCGCTCAGCGAAGACGGCCGCGAGCAAGCCTCCATGGGCATCGCCGTCGGCGACTACAACCGCGACGGCAAAGTCGATTTCTACCTCACTTCGTTTTCCGACGATTACAACACCCTCTATCGCAACGATGGCGACGGCAACTTCACCGACGTTTCGTTTGCTGCCGCGATTGCCGAGCCCACGATTCCTTTTCTTGGTTGGGGCACCGGCTTTCTCGATTTTGATAACGATGGGCTTCCGGACCTTTTTGTCGCCAACGGCCACGTCTATCCAGGCGTGGACCAGCAGGACTGGGGCACGACTTGGGCGCAGCGTCCGCAACTCTTCCGCAATCTCGATGGCAAAAAATTCCAGGAAGTTCCGCCGGCCACCGGCAGCGGCCTCGCCGATTTGCTCACCGCGCGCGGCGCAGCTTTCGGCGACCTCTTCAACGATGGCCACATCGGTGTGGTCCTCAACAATATCGACTCTACGCCCACGCTGCTGCGCAATGTGGTCAAAAACGGCAACCACTGGATTGCGTTCAAGTTGATCGGCGGACCGAAAGGTCCGCGCGACGCCATCGGCGCCAAGGTGTTCGTCACCACCGGCGCCGTTCGCCAGCGCGTCGACGTCTTCAGCGGCGGCAGCTACGGCTCCAGCTCAGACCAGCGCCCGCACTTCGGCCTAGACGGCGCCACCAAAATTGACAAGCTGGAAATTCACTGGCCCGACGGAGTAAACGAAGAGTGGCCTGTACCCGCGGTGGATCGCATTTTTACCCTGGCCGAGGGAAAAGGCCTCAGTTCAAATTAGGTAAGCGCTGACGCCAGCGGTCTGCGTCTCCTGCATCATTGCGTCTCACTTCCGTTCGTCTCCCGTTTCATCGCGCCCATACTTCCTCTCGTCGCGTGCTTCCTCTCGGTGCGTCACGGTTTGGCGATTCCATGGTCGCCAGGCGCGAGAGAAGAATGCGATCCATTGAGTTCCGTCGCGCGCGCGAATTCGGTGCGCGCCTTGTCGAGCAGCCCTTCCTTGCGGTACGTCTGTCCCAGGATGTAGTGAATGGCAGAGTTCGTGGGCGTAAGCTGCACAGCTTTCTCGAGTTGGGTCTGGGCCTCGGATAGCTTATTCAATCGGAAGTACGCCGTGCCCAGCCGCTCCCGTGCCCGCACTTCTTCGGGCGCAATCTTCACGGCTTGTAGAAGATAGGTGACGGCCTGTTCGTTCTGATTTTGCTCCAACAGCAGGCTTCCCAGATCGATGTAGGGTTCGGCGCTCGCGGTTGCTCCCTGCTCTTCCCATGAAATCGCGGCGCGATACGCGGCGGCGGCTTCTTCGGTGCGATGCAGTCCTTCGAGCGCCAGTCCCAGATTGGCTTTGGCTTTGACGTGGCGAGGATCGAGCGCCAGGCAATGCGCAAACGAATTCAACGCGTCCGCGAAGTGATTTTCGCTGTATTGCGCGCGCCCCAGGTAATACCAGCTTTCAACATCCTTGGGATTGCTGGCCAGGGACTCTTTTAGCCACCGCTCGGCGTCCGGATAGTCATCCAGCAGTCCGTAGTCCAGCGCCACAATTTTAAGCTCCGAGGCGCCAGGCTCCTGGTATTTGGCGGCTTCCGTATATTCCTGGAGCGAGTCTTTGGGCTTGGCCGCCTTGAACAGAATGTAGCCGAGCAGAAAGTGACCCTCTGCCGAGGCTTCGTTGTGCGCCAGGTAGCGGCGTATGGTCTGTTCCGCTTCCTCGAGCGAAGCGGTCTGCGCCAGCGTGCGCGCACGCTCGAGAAGCGCGGCGTCGGATTCCCGGTAGGAGCTTGCCCCCGCAGGATCCTGCAGTATCGGCGTGGCCTGCCCGCGGGATGGAAGGTACATGGCCAGCGCAACGACGACGGCACATTTCATTGCGAAATCGGCGAGTGCCTCCCGCATGCGTCTTCTTCTTTGCTCGCTTGCTCTGCCCATCCGGATATTTTCCAAAAGGCGGGTTGCCAAACGTTTCCTTAGACTACTCCGCCGGGGTGACGACGATGTTGCGATAGGCCACGCGTCCTTTTTCACTGCCTTGCAAATAGATAGGTCCGGGGAGCTCTTCATGGCTGTCCAGGGCGCCGCCGGTGATGCCAGGGATTTCCTGGTCATCGATGATCGTTTGACCGTTTTGCACGACGGTGATGCGCCGCCCAATCAACGTGATGTCAAAGCTCTGCCATTCGCCGGCCTTGCGTGGCAGCTCGGGCGACGGCGCTAGGAAACCGTATACGCCCCCGGTGTGGTGACTCGGCGGCTCCTCGACGGAATCGGTTTCGATCTGCACTTCATACCGGCCGCGTAGATACACGCCGCTGTTGGAGGTGGCGTCGCACTTGAACTCCACATGCAACTCAAAATCCGTAAATTTGGAGTCGTTGACCAACTCCGGACCATTTCCCGGGGTGAGCAAGTTCCCGTTTTCGACCTTCCAGGTGGTGTTTCCCGATCCGCGGATGCTCCAGCCAGAAAGATCCTTGCCGTTGAACAAAGCAACCGGTTTGCCCCATTTTGGCGCGTGGGTTTGCGCCAAGCTTGGCGCGCGCCTGCCGGACCATTGCCAGGTCTTCCCGTCCGGTCCATTCACCGTGCCCGAAAGAATGCTGCCCGCCAGTGTTCCTGTGAAGGTAAGGTCGCTCGAACTCCCTTCCTCCTCTTTGGGCGAGACGAAGGTGAGCGTCCCGTTCACTAGCTCTGCCATGGGCAGCGGCCGCACGTTTCCCCAGCGTCCCACCATCTGGGCCCGCAACCCGCCGCCGTCTTGCCGCAACTCGAGCCACGAAGGATATTCGCGATCCGGCGCTTTCAGGGTCAAGTCCCACCGCCCCAGGAAGGGTGCCACCGAATCGGCGGGACTTGCAGCAGAGTTTGGCGCCGCCGGTCTGAGGTCGCCGTGCACGGCGGAGGACAGCATCAATCCAACTACCATTGCGAAAATCGCCATTCTGCGCAGGTTCATACGGTCTCCGCCTCCCGTCGTTTATTGCGATTTGTGCCTGCACAGTCTAACCCGATCTCGAGATGGTACGTGTCTTCAAAAGTGCCATCCGAAGCTGCATCGGCAGGGGTAAGGCGTTTGAGGTGTTCGGGTTAGAGGTAGCGGGCAGAATAAAAACGATGCCCTACGGGGCGAGAAATTTGCGGAAGCTTGGGGTGTACGGTAGGGGAATTTGTATCGTTGTGAGGGGCAAGGGTTTACGCGGGGAGCAATTCGTATCGTCATCATTCTAAAGGGGCAATTTTGCGGGTTCTGAGGCAGTGGTGCGACAAGATTTGGGTCGCTAAGGATTGGAAGGGTGGGGAGGATGGGCGGAGTTGGGGTGAGAGGAGGGTGGCCGCCGGGATGCGCGGGTGGAATGGAGGCGCGAAGGTGGGGCTTGCCAACATACTACACGCTAGCACGGGATTTCTGTATTGTCAAGCTATTTTACCTGTGGGTTATCATTCGAATGAAATGAGACGGCTGGTGAGACCGACATAGCGATATATCTTGGGTTGTTGGCGCGTCCTTGCTTCGATTAGGTCGCTGCGTTCGTGTCCAGTAGGTCGAATACGGCTGAAGCGTTTAACCGATCCGAAAACGCACTCGTCGTAAGCTTAAAACTTGTAGGCAACGCTTTCAGCTTTGCTGATCCGGCAGGGCAGAGTTACACGGCGAAGCTGGACGGAACCGAGACGCCCTTCAAGGGCGATCTTAGCGGCACTATGGTCTCGGTAAAACGGATTGACGAGAACACGATTGAGGAGACTGATAAACGCGATGGGAAAATAGTCGAAGTAGAGCGCTCGTGGCTTCATCGCCAAACTGTTGTCCGCCGGTGTTCAAGCACACAATCATCTGGCGCAGAACGGCCTCGCGATTTGCAAATTGTTTACGCGAGTTTTATTGCACCGTTATCGTGACCGATATCGTATGCAAATCGTTTGGCCCGGCGGCCCTTACGCTGATCTGCGTGGTTCCCAGAGGCGTTCCTGGGGTTGAGTTTGCGCAGGACGCGACCAAACCCACGACCATGGCCAGCACCGCAAAGCCCATCGCCAATTTCCAAGGCCGCAGGCCTCGGCGATTCCACAGTAAGGATATGATTCCG
>Ga0181531_10001001_pt1 | contig 18259 bp, 18 predicted proteins | sample PEATcosm2014_Bin_38_FD_119743 | JGI IMG/M metagenome (GOLD analysis project Ga0181531, IMG submission 119743) | Peatland microbial communities from MTU Mesocosm Facility, Houghton, MI, USA - PEATcosm2014_Bin11_10_metaG | ecosystem: Environmental > Terrestrial > Soil > Wetlands > Peat | place... | reverse complement strand
TTGCGGTCGCGCCACGCACCGCGATCTCAACGATCCCGGCGCGGTCCATTTTGAAGACGACGCGCCGCTGGGCCGCCGAGGTGGAGTTGTAGACATGCACGATCGCGCGCCGCGCGCCCGCGAGCGCCTCATAGGTGCGCGAGATCAATTCAGGCCGTGCCTGCGTCAGCACCTGGATCGTCACGTCATCCGGGATCAGTTCCTCTTCGATGATCTCGCGCACGAACTCATAGTCCGTCAGCGACGCGGCCGGAAACCCAACTTCGATTTCCTTGAAGCCGACCTTGATCAGAAGGTCGAACATGCGGCGTTTACGCGCGGCATCCATGGGCTCGATCAGCGCTTGATTGCCGTCGCGCAGATCCACGCTGCACCAGGTCGGCGGCGCCTCGATGATGCGGCTGGGCCAGCAACGATCGATCAGATCGATCGGGGTGAATGCACGGTACTTTGTCGACGGGTTATGCAGCATGATGTTCTCGCGATCGCAATGCCAAGGGCGGCTTTGAGTTCTTTCGACTGTTGGTTACTTTCCGGTCTTGTCAGCGCCGACCGATAGCGCATAGGGGGTTGGCGCCTAGCGGCGCAGCAGCGCAAGCAGACGCAGCGCTGGGTGGCGGCGCGAAGCACTCGAAGATCGGAGGGCAGGAACACACATACCATCGGAATCTAGCATCGCGGCGACGGTGGGCGCAAGAGCCGGCCGCGGTTGGCCGCCTAATGGAGCCATCCTCGCGCCAGAACCGACCCCCGACGCCGAGGCCGGCCGAGGTCAATACCAGCCTTTTAGCCGGTCTTGGATGATGGCCGCCAACACCTCGGCATGTCGATCGGAATCGTTGAGGCACGGCACGAAGGCGAATTTCTCGCCGCCCAGCTCGAGGAATCGGTGCCGGTATTCGATCGCGACTTCCTCGAGCGTTTCCAAACAATCGACGGCGAATGAGGGACTCGCAACCGTGATGTTACGCACGCCGCGTCGGACCAGGTCGGCGAGCAGGTCCGTGGTATACGGTTGCAGCCAGACGACCTTGCCGAAACGCGACTGGTAGCACTGCGAATATTCGCCCGCGGACAATTGCAGCCGCAGGGTGATCGCCCGCGTCGTGGCCTCGGTCTGTGATTGGTACGGATCGCCCTCGGCAACATAGGCGGCCGGAATGCCGTGATAAGAGAGCACGAGATGCGAGCGCTCGCCCGCCGCGCTCCAATGGCGCAGAATCTGGTTCGTCATCGCGTCGATATAGCCGGCATCTAGATGGTAGTCATTGACGAAGCGGGTTTCCGGCAGCCAGCGCCAGCGCGATAGCGCGGCCGTGGTCCGATCGAACACGGATGCGGTCGTCGACGAACAATACTGCGGGTAGAGCGGCAGCACGAGCAGGCGCTTGACGTTCTGCTCGGCGAGCCGCTGGATCGCGGCGGCGATGCTCGGGTTTCCATAGGTCATGCCGAGTTCGACACGAACGCGATCGGATGGCAGCAGCGCACCGATCTTTTGCGTCAAGCGCTGCGAGTACACCGCCAGCGGTGAGCCGCCCTCCATCCATACCTTGCGGTAATTGCGTGCGGTACGCAGCGGACGCAACGGCAGCACGACTCCATACAGCAGGGGCAACCAGATCAGCCGCGAGGTATTGATCACGCGCCGATCCCCGAGGAACTCGGCGAGGTAGCGCTGCACGGCGAAGTACGACGGGGAATCGGGAGTACCGAGGTTGACGACCAACACACCGATGCGCTCCGGGGTCGACGCCGCCGCTTGCGCCACAGCGCGATAATAGGCCATTGATCAGATCCTTTTGGAAGCTCGCCTTGCCAGTATACTGCGTGCCGCATGGTGCCCTGCACCGCCGAAAGCAGAAAACCGCCGATGGCCTGGTTGACTCCCGACGAAAATACGGCGCTTTACTTGAGTCTCACGGTTGCCGCACGCAGCGTCTTGCTGAATCTGCCGTTTGCAATCCTGATTGCATGGGTGCTGACGCGCGGGCGCTTCGTGGGCCGCACCGTGCTCGATGCGATCGTGCACCTGCCGATGGTGCTGCCACCGGTCGTCGTGGGTTTTGTCTTGTTGCTGATATTCGGGACACGCGGGGTCGTCGGCGCCTGGCTCGACCGGGTGCTCGACGTACACTTGGTATTCACGCGCAACGGCGCCGCGCTCGCCACCGCCGTGATGTCCTTTCCGCTGATGGTGCGCACGATCCGGATCTCCCTGGAGAACGTCGATCGAGGCCTCGAGGAAGCCGCCCGCACGCTCGGCGCAGGACCGCTCGATCGGTTCGCAACGATCACGATGCCGCTGATACTGCCCGGCATCCTCGCCGGCGCCGTCACGGCATTCTCGGCCGGCTTGGGCGAATTCGGCGCGGTCATCACGTTCGTTTCCAATATTCCCGGCGAGACCCGGACCCTGCCGCTCGCGCTCTACACCGCGCTGCAGTCGCCCGACGGGAACGCCGAGGCAATCCGTCTCGCATGCCTATCGTTCGGCTTGGGGCTCACTGGCTTGCTGATTTCGGAATGGCTGGCGCGCCGCCTGCGCAAACGGTTCGGCCGCTGATGCTCGCCGTTCGCCTGAAAAAGCAGCGCGCGAATTTTGCGCTCGATGCCGAGTTCGCGATGCCGACACCTGGCGTGGTTGCCTTGTTCGGCCGATCCGGCTGCGGCAAGAGCACGCTCGTCAACATCATTGCCGGCCTGCTGAGCGCCGATCAAGGCCGCATCGAACTCGACGACCGCGTGCTGCTCGATACGTCGGCGGGCGTCGATGTCGCACCCGAAAAGCGTCGAATCGGCTATGTGTTCCAGGATGCGCGCTTGTTTCCGCACCTGAGCGTGGACGCCAACCTGCGCTACGCGCAGCGGCGCGCGCAGCCGCCGATCTACGTTCGATTCGACGAGGTCGCGGATTTGCTCGACCTTGCGCCGCTGCTCGGTCGGCGCACGCATCAACTTTCGGGCGGCGAGCGGCAGAGGGTCGCGATCGGCCGCGCACTGCTGAGCCAGCCGCATTTGCTGTTGCTGGATGAGCCGCTGGCATCGCTCGATGCCGCACGGCGCGACGAGGTGCTGCCGTACTTGGAGACACTGCGCGACCAACTTGCGATCCCGATGGTCTATGTGAGTCATCAGTTCGACGAGGTGCTGCGGCTCGCGACCCACCTCGTGATCATGGAGCGCGGCGCGACGATCGCTCACGGCGAAATCGGTGAAATGAGTCTGCAGGCGCCGCTACGCGCGATCATCGGTCCCGACGCGATCGGCGCCGTGCTGGACGCCGAAGTGCTCGGCATCGATGCGATCTCCGGATTGCAACGGGTTCGGGTCGGTAGCGGTGAACTGTCGGTGCTCGCGCCGGACGCGCAGACCGGCGCCACGATGCGTGTTCAAATCCTCGCGCGCGATGTCATCATCGCAACCGAGGAGCCGCACGGCCTCAGCGTTCGCAACCGCTTGCGCGGAATCGTGACCGTGATCCAGCGCGATGATGCGCAGGCCGATCAGATCTCGATCGATGTCGGGGGCGCCACGATCCTTGCACGGATCACGGACGCGGCGACCCGCGAACTCGAGCTGCGACCCGGCATGCCGGCCTGGGCCCTGGTCAAGAGCGTATCGCTGCGCGGCCGCTCGATCCGTCGCGCCGCACCTATTTAGTGCGCGTCCCAAAATGCATGATCGCGACGATATGATCATGGGCTTGCAGGCCCACGCTTCTCTTGACTCGATCATCATAGGCGGCTGGGCCGGTTTTCCACATGACACCATAGCCGAGCGCATGGGCCGCGAGAAACATGTTTTGGGCCGCAGCGCCCACGCTGAGCACCTGTTCGACCTCAGGAACCTTGGGGTTGTCGCGCACCAGCGCGCAGCCGACCACGACGAGCGTCGGCGAGCGCCAGAGTTTCTCGCGCTCCAATTCCAATTGCTCCTCGGTCGGCTCCGGCAGCCGGCTGCGCCGCGCGGCGACGACCGCATCGGCAAACTGGTGCCTCGCTGCCTGATGCAACACGATGAGCCGCCAGGGCTTTAGACGGCCGTGGTCCGGCGCATGCGTCGCCGCTTCCAGAATACGCAGCAAGTGTTCCGGGGTCGGACCGGGCTCGGCCAGCCGCGCGGCGGATGCGCGCGTCGAGATCGCGTCAAATAATTCCATGGAAATCGGCCTATATCGGATATGATCCGCAACTCGAAATTATAATGGTTTGTCGGCCATTAACCCTGGTTTTTTCAAGGAGTCATCAATGAATCGAATTCTCTTGGCCTCGATGGCCGCGCTGGTCGGCGCGAGCGCGTTCGCGGCACCCGTCACTTATGTGCTCGATCCTGCTCATACCTACCCGAGTTTCGAGGCGGATCATTTTGGCGGCATTTCGGTATGGCGCGGAAAATTCGACTCCTCGTCCGGTAAGGTCGTGCTCGACCAAGACGCAAAGACCGGCACGATCGATGTCACGGTCGATGTCAGCTCGATCGATTTCGGCTACGCGAAATTGAACACCCACGCGAAGTCCTCGGAGATATTCGACGTCGCGAAATATCCGACTGCCACCTACTCCGGCAAATTCACGAAATGGAACGGCACTTCGCCGGCCGAAGCGCAGGGCACGTTTACTCTGCACGGCGTCACCAAGCCGCTGACCTTGACGATCAACTCGTTCAAATGCTTCACGCACCCGGTGACCAAAAAGCAAGTCTGCGGCGCGGATGCATCGGCTACCTTGAACCGAAGCGACTTCGGGGTCGACTACGGCGCCGCTTACGGGTTCAAGCAGGAAGTGAAATTGCAGATTCAGGTCGAAGGCAGCCCGGAAACCTGATTCGAGTCATGCTCGACACCCACCGTGAGGGCTGCGCTCGAGCCCTCACGGCGGTCTCTCTCTAGAATGGGTTGTAGCGCTTGGTGCGCGAGAAATTGATGTAGCTCAGGCTGATCCCCTGCCGCCAACCGACGCCGAAGCGGACCGGTGCGAGCGCCACGTCGCCTCGCTGCAGATAGTTGACGCCGAAGCCGCCGACGAAATAAAGACTGCCTTCGACGCCCGGATAGCGCTTGAACAGCGCTTCCGCATTGGGCAAATCGTAGACCAGAATAAAAGTCTTGACCGCGTTGGCGCCGGCATCGAATCCGATCGAGGGACCCTGCCAGTAGATTTTGCGTGCAACGCCGCCCTTGTAAATGAGCTCTCCGCGGCCGTAGCGCACGCCGACGCCGATTGCGCCGCCCGCTTCTTCCCCGCGAATGATCGCCACCGGATGACCTTTTTCCTTGAGCACCTTTTCGAGCACCTGCGATAGGTCCTTCGCGCCGGTACTGAAGAACTCCGATGCCTGCCTCGCAACTTCATCGTCGCTGTAGGTGTCGTGCGCCGCGGGCGCCGTACCGGACGCCGGCGGGGTATCTGCGGCTTGCACGAGCGAAACGCAGCAGCAGAGTGCGGCGGCCAACAGGCGCAGATGCGCCTTGAATTGTGTCATTCGATGATCTCCGTCAATTGATCAGCCTTGGGGACGCTATTGTGGTTTCCAGGCGCCATTGAGGCAAGCGTTCAACGGGCGCCCGCACGCTGCGCAAAATGCCATGCATGCGCCGCAATGGCGGGAATGCGTCCCGCGAGTTCCCCGGCGCGCGCGCTCGATGCGTTGCCGTCGATGAGACGCTTCTTGATGCCTTGTGCAATGCCGATCAGGCGGAATTGATTGAACGCAAAATACCAGTCGAGGTTTTGGATCGCCGGTCGTGCGGTTTTTTCGCAATACCTTTCGACCACGGCCTCGAGCGTCGGAATACCGAGCAAACCTAAATCGAGTCCGAGCAGCGCCGAGCGTCCATCCTGAGGGCTAAGCCAATTCATCAGAAAATACGAGAAATCCGAGAGCGGATCGCCGATCGTCGACAGCTCCCAGTCGAGCACCGCGAGAACGCTCTCGCCGGACGGCGCCATGATCAAATTATCGATCCGATAGTCTCCGTGCACGACCGCGACACCCGATTGCGGCGGCAAGCTCGCGGGCAGCCAGGCAATCAGCTGCTCCACCTCTTCGAGGCGCTCCGTCTCGGAGGCGCGATATTGCTTGATCCACCGTGCGACCTGCCGCTCGAAGAAATTGCCGGGACGGCCGAAGCTCGAGAGGCCGGCCGCTTCTACATCGATCCGATGCAGAGCCGCGAGCGTATCGATCATCGCGTAATAGATCTTCGTGCGTGCCTCTTTCGTAGTGCCCGGCAGCGCGCCTTCGGTGAAGTTCGCACCCGCGACCAATGCCATCACATAAAAGGCCGAGCCGATGATCCGATCGTCCTCACAGAGCGCCAACACGCGCGGCACCGGAAAGCCGAGCGGATACAGTGCCGAGAGGACCCGATATTCGCGGTCGACGGCGTGCGCCGAGGGCAGCAATGACCCGAACGGCTTGCGCCGCAGCACGTAGGCACCATTGGCGGCGTCGAGCCGGTAGGTCGGGTTCGACTGCCCGCCCTCGAATTTCGTGAGCGCGATCGGCCCGCGGAACCGTGCGACATGCTGCTCGAGCCAGGCGGTCAGCGCGGGGGTCGCGGGCAGATCGGCCGGCAGCGTTCGTTCAACCATGCGTGTATCGACCTCCCGGCCGCACCTCCGGATATGAGGCCGCCGCGTGCGCAGCTTAGCGCCAACGCGCCAATGCGTCGATCGTGCGCGCCGGCTCGAATGGCGCCTGCGGATAAGTGCGTGCCGGCCGCGGCGCCCTACACTGGGCCGGGTTCCGTGGAGATCGAGCAGCAGGCGCGCAATTCGCGATGCGGGAATTCAATTCAATCGATGAACTGCGGCCGCTCGTGGGCCACGAGGTCGCCGTGAGCGACTGGGTCACGATCGACGCTGATCGCGTCGAGCGGTTCGCCTGCGCGACCCGTGCGCATTCGGTCGATGAGGACATATCCAGCAGCGGCGAACCCGCGACGTTCGTCGCGGCGATCGCGCGAGATTTCTTGGCGCTGTCGCTGCTGCCCTGGCTGTCTCAGCAAACGCTCTCGATCCGCGACACCAAGATGGCCGTGAACTTGGGTCTCAATCGCGTGCGGTTTCCAGCGCCGATCATCGCCGGCAGTCGATTGCGTGGTCGCTTCACGCTGCGCCAGATCGACACGCTCGAGCCGCTCGGCGGCATGCCCGGCGTGCAAGTCGTCTGGGAAGTCACGATCGAGCAAGCGGACCAGACCGAACCAATTTGTGTCGCCGAGAGTGTCTCGCGGCGCTATGGCTGACGCAGCGACATTCATCGAGGAGTCCTCTGCGACGATTTACGCATAAGTCGTCAAGCGCGCGTCGGACTGCGCGGCAAGATGCGGCAGCGTGTTGAAGCAGATCAGCTGATGGCGCCGCGCGGAAGTCGTGAATTCCGTGACCGCGCTGTTGCGTATGCGCAGATTCAACTCGATCGCAACCTGTGCCGGCGACTGCAGCGCCGAGGCGACGATCGCCGCGATCGGACCGCCGGAACTCACGAGCAATACATTGCCATCCGGAAAACGTCGCCGGGCGTCGGTAACTGCCTCGACTGCCGCTCGCTGAAATGCCTGCCAAGCCGGCATGCCGGACGGTTGAATGCGATTCTCGGACCAGGCGAGCAGCGCCTCGCGCAATCGGCGGAAGTGTTCGCGCATCAATCCCGGGTCGTTGCGGGCGCCGGCCGCCAAGGGTACGCGCGCGGGTCCCAGCGCCGCCGACGCAGCCTCTAAGGCTGCGATCAAGGCCTCGGGATTGTATTCATCAAGACCCGCAACTGCTTGCAGGTCTTGATCGCGGCCGATCGCGGCACCGGCTTCCAAGATCGCCCGCGCGGTCTCGGCATGGCGCCGCAGGGTTCCCGTATAAACGGCGTCGAACCGAATATCGCGCGCGCCAAAATAGGCGCCCAAGAGCCGCGCCTGCGCAAATCCAATGTCGGTGAGCCGATCGTAATCGTGGGTTCCGAAAGCGGCCTGTCCGTGGCGCACCAAGTAAATGGCCCCCATGTTCAGCCCGATTCGTCGAGCGCCGCTGCGATCAGCGCGTTGACGTGCGCGGGCTGTTCGTGAATGACCCAGTGCGAGCCGTCGGCTATGCGCGAGATCCGTAAATCGGGGCACAATGAGTCGAGCCCATCGAGCAGCGAGGGCAGCAATGCCGTATCGCGCATACCCCAGATCACGCGAACCGGTACCCGTGTGACCCAATCCTGCGCAAGCATCCGCGCGCCTGGCGCTCGAGGCTCCTGCTCGGTGGCGGGGTGCAGGGGCGAGGCACGATAGTAATTCACGCCGCCGGTCAGCCCGTGGCTGCCGTGCTCGCCTGGAATAGACCACATCGCGTGATAGCGTGCGCGCAGCGCGGCGCCATACCAATGATCGGCGCCGGCTCCGGCGCGAAACATCGCGTCGAGGCGCCCGAATTCGTGCTCGGCGAGCAGTTGCTCCGAGCCCGGTTTGCGCAACCAGTTCATATAGGCCGAGGCTTGCTGCTGCGCCGGGTTCTCGCTCAGTTCCCGTGCAAACAGATACGGGTGCGGCGCGTTCACGATCACGAGCTTGCGCACGCACTGGGGTGCGAAGATCGCCAGATTCCAGGTCAGTGCACCGCCCCAATCATGCGCAACGATCCGCGTCTCGCGATATCCGAGGTGCGCGATCAACATCGCGAGGTCCTCGACGATCTTCTTGGGCCGATAGGCGTCGAGGTCGGCCGGCTTGGCCGAAAGATTGAAACCGCGCAGGTCGACCGCGACCGCGTAGAAATTGGCTCCGAACGCTTCGAGCTGCGCCTCCCATGCAAACCAGGCCTCCGGAAATCCATGCACGAACAACACCATGGGCCGCCCCGGCGCTCCGGCACTGGCGAAATGCAGGCGCATGCCGTTCGGCAGATCCGCGAATTGACTGCATTGAATGAGGCTGCTCATCTGGCGCCACCGCGGGTTTCAAATGAGCCTGACGATCTGCTTGCCGAAATTTCTGCCGTGCAACAGGCCAATGAATGCTTGCGGCGCTTCCCCAAGACCCTGCGCGACGCTCTCGCGGTACTTGAGTTTGCCGGCGCCGAACAGTCCACCGAGTTCGGTGAGTCCCTGCGGCCAAAGGTCCAGATGATCCGACACGATGAAGCCCTGCATCTTGATGCGCGCAACCAGGAACACCGCGGGATTGCGGATCGCGCTCGCGGCCGCGGCGCCCGCCTCGTTGTTGTAGTCGCTGATGAGCCCGCAGATCGCGACACGCGCAAATGTGTTCAGCGAGCCCATGACTGCGTTCAGCACATCGCCACCGACATTCTCGAAATGTGCATCGACGCCGTTGGGCGCAGCTGCGCGCAAGGATTTTGCAAGCGCCTTGGCATCGCTCGCTGCTCGATAGTCGACGCAGGCGTCGAAGCCCAGTTCGTCGGTCACGTAGCGGCACTTCTCGGCCCCGCCCGCGATACCGACCGCGCGAGCGCCGGCAAGCTTCGCAAGTTGGCCCACGACGCTCCCGACGGCCCCACTCGCGGCACTGACGACGAGCGTCTCGCCGGGCTTCGGCGCGAGGATTTTGTGGTAGCCATACCAGGCGGTCATTCCCGGCATCCCGACGACGCCGAGATAGGCGGAGATCGGAATCTTGCGGGTGTCGATGCGCTCGAGCGTCCTGCCGTCCGCGACGCCGTACTCCGACCAGCCGAGCATACCGCGCACGTGGCTGCCGACGGGGAATGCGGGATGTCGGGACGCAGCCACCTCGCCGACCGTCGCACCGATCATCGTGGTACCAAGTTCTTGCGGCTTCGCATAGGATTTCCCCTCGTTCATGCGGCCGCGCATGTAGGGATCGAGCGAGAGATAATGATTGCGAACCAGCACCTCATCCGGGCCCGGGCTCGGAATCGGCAGCGTTTCGATGCGAAAATTTTCCGGCACGACCCAGCCGTTGGGCCGCGATGCGAGCACGATGCGCCGGTAAGTGTCGGACATAGGGATCTCCTTCGTTCAAAGACTCTACATGATCGTGATCGATTGCAGCCGACATCGCACGCAGCCGTCGTCGCGACGGTGTTGGCATTCGTGCGCCGGCATGCTTACACTGCGCATCCGGAGGTGACATCGAATGGGCGTCCGAGAATTATTCGAACTTGACGGCAAGGTGGCTCTGATCACCGGCGGCTCACGCGGTCTCGGACTGCAGATTGCGAACGGACTCGGTGAAATGGGCGCGAAGATCGCGATCAGTGCGCGAAACGCAGCCGAACTCGATGAGGCCAAGTCGCATCTTCACAAGCACGGCATCGAAGCACTCACGGTCGTCAACGACTTGTCCGACGCTGCGCAGGCACCCGCGCTCATCGACGCGGTGACTGCGCATTTCGGCGGCATTCATGTGCTCGTCAACAACGCCGGCACCTCCTGGGGCGAGCCGGCCGAGCGGCTCTCGCTCGAAGCATGGAACAAGGTCATGACGCTCAATGCCACGAGCGTGTTCGTGCTGAGCCAGGCTGTGGCCAATCGTTGCTTCATGCCGCAGCGTTCGGGAAACATCATCGTCGTCGCCTCGGTCGCGGCATTGCGCGTCTCCATGCAGATGAAAGCGGCCCCGTACTACGCCTCGAAAGCCGCCGCGCTGCAGCTCGTGCGCGCGCTCGCGGCCGAGTGGGGACCCCATGGCATCCGCGTGAATGCGATTTGCCCGGGATTCTTTCCCTCGAAAATGGCGAGCGGCTTGCTCGAAAAAATCGGCGCGTCGGTCATCTCCAGAACGCCCTTGGGGCGCATCGGCAACGACACCGACCTGCAAGGGGCGGCCGTCTACCTCGCGTCGGACGCTTCCCGTCATGTCACGGGTCAATACATCGCCGTCGACGGCGGCGCATCGATTGTCTGATCGGCGCGATCACTGGTTGGCCGCCTCGCGTCGGCGAATGTCCGCATCGACGGTGCGCGATGCGGCGATGAGCGCGAGCGCCGCCAATGCCGCGAGCGCCGGAACCACGTACAGCGCATCGTGCAGGCCGGACGCCTTGAATGCCTCGGTCATCGTGGCCGCGCCCGCGGCCTGCATCGCACGGTGCGCGAAGTGGTCGCTCAACATGCCGGTCGCCAACGGCCCGAGGCTCGCTCCAAGTACGTACATCGCACAGAAATAAATGGCAACCGCGGTGCCGCGCAGCCGCGGTTCGATCACATCTTGGATCGCCGCGTAAACGGTCGCGTAATAAACGTACATGTTCATCATGCCGATCGCCATCAGCAGCATGTAGGCGTCGATGGATCCGCGCGGCTGATTCAACGCGAAGAATATGCTCGGCGCCGCGATCGCCATCGAGACCGCGGCGACCTGCAAGCGGCCGTTGCGGCGCCTCGCGCGCACTTTATCCGCGATCCAGCCGCCGCCCAAGAGTCCGATTGCGCCGACCGCGCCCACGGCGATCGCGGAGACGTTGCTCGCCGCAGCGAGTCCCATTTGATGGAACCGGATCAGGAACGACGTTTGGAACGCCCCAATCGCGTACATATTGAAGTTGTGAAAGACGCCCGACAGGATGATCCACCACATCGTCGAGACGCGAAGTACCGCCGTATAGGGCGCTTTTACCGGGGTATCCGCCGCGCTGCGCGTTGCGAGATCCAGTGCGCCGCGCACCGGTTCCGCGACGCGCAACACCAGCAGAGCGACCAAAAAGCCGGGTACGCAGGCGATCAGGAACGCCGCGCGCCACCCGAGCGTCGAACCGATCGCCCCCGCGCACAGATAGGCGAGGAAAATGCCGGCCGGCAGGCCGAGCATAAAGACGCCCATCGCGCGAGCGCGCTGATGCGGCGCAAATAGGTCACCGATCAGCGATTGCGCGGCCGGTGCGCAGGTCGCCTCGCCGATCCCGACGCCGATCCTCGAGGCGAACAACTGCGCATAGTTTTGCGCGACGCCGGTTGCAGCGGTCAGCAGGCTCCAGAACGCGGTGCCGATCGCAATCAGGCGCGTGCGTCGCCAGCGATCGCTCAAAGCCCCGAGAGGGAGCCCGACGACCGCGTAAATCACGGTAAATATCGTTCCTGCGAAGCCGAGTGCGGTATCGCTGAGGTGAAATTCCTTGCGGATGGGCTCGCCGAGCGACCCGATGAGCTGACGGTCGAAAAAATTCAGCAGGTTGATGAAAAATAGAATCAGCAACACGACCGGCGCCTTCGAGAGCAGGACGCCGAAGCTCAGCCGTAATTGACGGCCGGCGGGCGCGGGAATTTCATCGGTTGCCGGTCTCATGGGCTTACGCCGCCGGGATCTCGCGTCTGGTATCGAGCGAGCTCGAGCTTGCCGATCTGATCGCGGTGTACCTCGTCGGGGCCATCGGCAAAGCGCAAGGTGCGCGCCTGCGCATAGGCGGCCGCGAGCGGAAAGTCCTGGCTCACGCCCGCCCCGCCATGAATTTGGATCGCCCAATCGATGACTGTGAGCGCCATCGACGGCGCCGCGACCTTGATCATCGCAATTTCCTTCTTGGCGGCGCGATTGCCGACCGTATCCATCATGTAGGCCGCATTGAGCACGAGCCAGCGCGCCTGATCGATCAGGATTCGCGACTCGGCAATGCGCTCGAGCGTCACGCCCTGCTCGGAGAGTCGCCGGCCGAAAGCCACGCGGCCACTCGCGCGTCTGCACATCGCCTCCAACGCGCGCTCAGCGAGCCCGATGAGGCGCATACAATGATGGATGCGTCCCGGTCCTAGCCGGCCCTGCGCGATTTCGAAGCCGCGTCCCTCGCCCAGCAGCAAATTACCGACCGGAACGCGCACCTCGACGAATTCGATCTCCGAGTGGCCATGCGGCGCATGATCGTAGCCGAACACCGAAAGTTCGCGCAGCCGTCTTACGCCGGGCGTATCGATCGGCACGAGGATCATCGATTGCTGTTTGTGCAAGGTCGCCTGCGGATTGGTCTTGCCCATGACGATGAGAATTTCGCAACGCGCATCGGCCGCCCCGGAACTCCACCACTTGCGGCCGTTGATCACGTAATGGTCCTGATCGCGCACGATCGAGCACTGGATGTTGGTGGCATCGCTCGAAGCAACCTCGGGCTCGGTCATCGAAAAGGCCGAGCGGATGCGCCCGTCGAGCAGCGGCTCGAGCCAGCGCGCTTGCTGTTCCGGTGTTGCATACCGTGCAAGCACTTCCATGTTGCCGGTGTCGGGCGCGGAACAATTGAATACTTCCGGCGCGTTGTGCGAGCGACCCATGATCTCGCAGAGCGGCGCGTACTCGAGGTTCGTGAGGCCCGCGCCATGCTCGGACTCCGGCAGAAATAGATTCCACAGACCTTCCGCGCGCGCACTCCGCTTCAGCTGCTCGATCGCTTGCAGTGGCTGCCATGGATTACCGGCACTGCGGTTACGCTCCATCTCGTCGTGAACACGCGACTCCGCGGGATAAACCAGTGACTCCATGAAAGCAGACAGACGCTGCTGCAAAGCGCGGACTTTCTCGTTGTGCGCGAAATCCATACGCCAGCTTAGCGGCTAATCGGCAGAGCGTCGACCGCGCATCGGGCCGTTGCGGCTCAGGTGTGCAGCGCTAGGTGGAACTGGCGGCTGCAGCTAACAAAGTGTCGCCCAGGGTGCGGCGGCACCACACAAATCATTGACCGTCGGCCGGTTGATCGGCCGGACGTTGGTGGATGTACTTGAATGTGCCCATCGACTTCGCGATCAGGCGGCCCTGCTCGTCACGCACCTCCCCCTCGCAGAAAGCCATCGTAGAGGATCGGTGGAACGCATGGCCGCTCGCGATCAGGCGCGTGCCGGCGAGCCCGGGCTGCACGAAGCTCGTCTTCATCTCGACGGTGACGCCGCCGCCGGCGGACGGATCGAGCGAGCGTCCGGCGATTGCCATCGCAACGTCCAGCAGCGTCATGATGACGCCGCCGTGCGCGACGTTCCAACTGTTGAGGTGGCGCGGATGCAGCTGCAGAGCGATGGTCCCGCGGCCGGCGTCCGCGCTCAGAAACTCGACGCCCAGCTCATTGATGAACGGGATGTCTGCGCGAAACCCGGTGGGCGCGGTCATTGCCGCGCTAGCAAGTCGCGGAGCACCGCGGCATTATCCGCACCCAGCAGCGGCGCGGCACTCTTCATCGATCCCGGCGTTTCCGACAGCTGGACCGGTACGCCAAGCACGCGAATCGGTCCAGCCTTTGCATGCTGCACCGTCGTCGTCATGTTGCGTGCGCTCGTTTGCTCATCGTCGATGACCTCCTGGAAATTGCGGACCAGCGTGCAGGGAATTCCGTGCTTCGACAGGGTCGCAACCCAGTGCGCGCCCGGCTTCGAGCGAAATACCTGCTCGAGTATGGGCTCCAGCGTGTCGCGGTTCTGCACGCGCAGCGGGTTGGTCCGAAAATCGGCGTGATTGGTCAAGTCGGGCCGCTCGATCGCCTCGCAGAAACTCTTCCACAACTTGTCGCTGGCCACGGCGATCGTCAGCTCGCGGTCGGCGCACGCATAATTGCGGTAAGGCACGATGCTGTCGAACAGCGTACCCCTCGGCGCAGGCATCTCGCCCGAGGCAAGATAACGCGCAAAATTCGCCACCATCGTCGACATCAGTCCGTCCATCATCGAAACGTCGACGAACTGGCCGCGACCTGTACGATGGCGCGCTTCCAAGGCGAGCAGCGCTCCTATCAGCGAAAACAGCCCCGCCGTGGTGTCCGCGACCGAATGCCCCGTTTTGACGATCTCGCCCGTCGCCGTGCCGGTGAAGCTCATGAGACCGGATGCGGATTGCACGATCAGATCCATCGCGGGCTCGAGGCGTTTCGGGCCGCTCTGGCCGTAGCCCGAGATCGACACGTATATCAGTCGCGGATTGGCCGCCGACAGAGACGCATAGTCGAGCCCGAGCCGATTCATGGTTCCCGGCCTGAAATTCTCGACGACGATATCCGCGGTTGCCGCGAGCTTACGGCAGTGCTCGAGCCCCTCGGGGCTCTTCAAATCGATGGCCAGACTTTTCTTGCCGCTGTTCAGACCGACGAAATAAGCCGCATCGGTGCCCTGGAAAGGCGGGCCCCACGCACGGCCGATATCTCCATGCACGGGCTCTTCGACTTTGATGACCGTGGCGCCATAGGCCGCCATGAGCATCGTGCAATAGGGCCCGGCGAGCGCATGGGTGAAATCGAGGACCGTTATGCCGTCGAGCGGCGCAGCTGAGTTTTTCATGGGCGCATCATAGAACAACCCGCGACGCCGGTGTCGACGCGAGACCACCGACGCTGCGATACTCGCACGAAGGACAGCCAACCCAATCACCGCCGGTGTCGCAGATGCAACTGTTGAAAGCCAAGACCGCGCTCGTGACGGGCGCCGCAAGCGGAATCGGACGCGCGAGTGCCCTGCTGTTTGCCGCCGAAGGCGCGGCGGTCGTCGTATTGGACCGCGCGCCGGACGTCGAGCAAACGGCAGCCGCGATACGGGCGGCGGGCGGCCGCGCGATCGCGCTGGTCAGGGACTCGTCGATCGAAGGTGACGTCGCGGGCGCCGTGGCAACCGCCGTCGCCGAATTCGGCAGCATCGATGTGTGCTTCGCGAACGCAGGCGTCAGCGGCGGCCTCGTGCCGTTCTTCGAGGAAACCGCCGATCGCTGGACGCAAATTCTCGCGATCAATCTGATCGGCAGCTTTCTTGCGGCGAAATACGCGTCGCTCGAGATGAGCAAGCAGCGGCGGGGATCGATCATTTGTACGGCCTCGGTCGCCGGACTGCGGTCGGGCGCGGGTTGCATGCCCTATAGCGCGAGCAAGGCCGGCGTGATCAGCCTGGTGCAAACCGCGGCCAACGAACTCGCGGGCACCGGCGTGCGCATCAACGCGATTTGCCCCGGGCTCATCGAGACCGGCATGACGCGTCCGATTTTCGAACAGGCGCGCGCTCGCGGCAGCGAACGAAAGATCGGTCAGCTCAATCCCTTGCGCCGCGCCGGCGCGCCCGAAGAGATTGCGCAGGTGGCTTTGTTTCTGGCGTCCGACGCGGCATCTTATGTCAACGGTCAGGCGATCGCCGTGGACGGTGGGCTGTCCTCGTCGCACCCGATCGTCGTGCGCCGCGAGTGAGCGCAGGTGCGGCTTGTGGGCCCGTCGGCCGGGCCGATCGACGCACCCGCTCATTCAGGCTAAGCTTTGCGGGCGGCGGCAGGATCTGATGACGTCTAGGCCGGGGGAAGCAGCGATGCGAATAAACGCCACCGCGCGTCGTGGCTATATACTTGCGGCTTGGATCAAGGCGATCGGGCGCGCACTCGATGCGGAAGGCTGCGACGGCGACGCGCTGCTTGCGCAAGCCGGATTCGATCGCGAATCCCTCGCAGGTCCCACACTGCTCTGCCCGCTCGTCAACACCGCGCGATTGTGGAAAATCGCCGTTGCGGCGACCGGCAATCCGGGATTCGGCGTCAAGGTTGCGAGCCACATCCAGCACACGACGTTCCATGTCTTGAGCTACGGGCTCTGCGCAAGTTCGACCTTGAAGGATGCATTCGAGCGCCTCCAGCGCTATTGCCACATCGCCAGTGACGCCGTCGATTATGAATTCACCAAGTGCGGCGGCGACTATCACTTCGTGATCGAACCCGCCACCGAGGTTCCGTTCGAATCGATCGACGCATTGGTCGGCGCACAGCTGCGAATGTGCCGCTCGCTGATTGGGCGCGATTTCTCGCCGCTGCGCATCGACCTGCGGCGGCCGCGACCGGCGATCGTCGACGAGTTCGAGCGCCTGTTCCGCGCGCCGCTGCGATTCGCGGCCGCCGATAACCGGCTCGTGTTCGACGCCGCGAGCATCGAAGCGCCGCTCGACGGCGCCAATCCGGATCTTGCACAGCGCACCGACGCGATCGCGCTCCAATACCTCGCGCGCATCGAGCGCGACAATATCCAGGCACGCGTGCGTGAAGTGCTGATGCAACGTTTGCAAAGCAGCGAGCCGTCCCAAGAGGAAGTCGCGGAGCATCTGTGCATGAGTGCGCGCACGCTGCAGCGCAAACTCGGCGACAGCGGCACGACCTACTCGCAGATTCTCGACGAAACCCGGCACGCGTTGGCATTGGTTTATTTGAGTGCGCCTCAGCACAGCGTCAGCGACATCACCTATCTGCTCGGTTTTTCGTCCGGCAGCAGCTTTACGCGGGCGTTCCGCCGCTGGACCGGCCAGTCGCCGTCGGGATGGCGCGCGGGTACCGCCGCGCCGTGAGTCAAGCGTCCAAAGCCGTCGTCGCGCGCGAACTCGGCAAGCCCGTCGTCGTCGAACGCATCGAGGTTCAAGCGCCGCGTCACGGCGAGGTCATGATCCGCTTGGCCGCTTGCGGGGTTTGCCATAGCGATTTATCGGCGACGAACGGCACGATCGCCTATCCCCTGCCGCTCGTGCTGGGCCACGAAGGCGCCGGCGTCGTCGTCGCCGTGGGTGACGGCGTGAGCCGCTATGCGATCGGCGATCACGTCGTAAGTTCGTTCGTGAGCATGTGCGGCCGCTGCCATTATTGCCAGACGGGTCGTCCGCAATTGTGCGTGCAGTCGCTGCAGGCGCTATATACCTTGCCCGACGGCACCGTGCGTACGCACGATGCGGCCGGTGCGGCGCTCAATGTATTTTGCGGCTGCGGCGTCATGTCCGAATTCGCAACCCTGCATGCCGACAACCTCGTCAAGATCGACCGGGAAATGCCGCTGGATCGCGCCGCATTGATCGCCTGCGGCGTGATGACCGGTTTTGGCGCAGCCGTCAACACGGCGCGCGTCGAAGCCGGATCAATCGCGGTCGTGTTCGGCTGCGGCGGCGTCGGCCTCAATGCAATCCAGGGATGCGCGATTGCGGGTGCGCGTATGATCGTCGCGGTCGACACGAGTGCGGGCAAACTCGAGTTGGCGCGGCGCTTTGGCGCGACTCACGTCTTCGATGTGACCGGGCAAACCGAGGTTGGAAAAGCCTTGTACAAACTGACCGGCGGCGGCGCCGATTACGCTTTCGACTGCGTGGGCCTGGGCAAGATCTCCGAACAGGCCTTTGGCCTGCTGCGCCGGGGCGGCACGGCCGTGACCGTCGGTATCGCCGCGCCCGGCGATAAGATCACGCTCAGCGCGCAACAGGTGGCGATCACCGAGAAAACCCTGACGGGAAGCTACTACGGCTCCGCACGGCCGCAGCAGGACTTTCCGAGGATCATCGGCCTTTATCGCAACGGTCGATTGAAGCTCGATGAGTTGATCACACGCACCTA
>Ga0181531_10001000_pt1 | contig 18263 bp, 19 predicted proteins | sample PEATcosm2014_Bin_38_FD_119743 | JGI IMG/M metagenome (GOLD analysis project Ga0181531, IMG submission 119743) | Peatland microbial communities from MTU Mesocosm Facility, Houghton, MI, USA - PEATcosm2014_Bin11_10_metaG | ecosystem: Environmental > Terrestrial > Soil > Wetlands > Peat | place... | reverse complement strand
CAGGGCGTGGCATGGCGCGGCGGGCTGGGGCGTGGTATGGCCCGGCTAGGCAGGGTTGGCAATGGCGCGACGTGGTCGGGTAAGCTCGGGCACGGCGTGGCAAGGCAGGCCAAGGCAGGGCAGGGCGGGGCGCGGTCCGGCGTGTCGGGGCAGGCCAGGGCGGGGTCGGGCCTGGCATGGCGGGGCCTGGCAAGGCAGGCCAAGGCAGGCCAGGGCAGGGTGGGGCGCGGTTTGGCGTGGTTGGGCCTGGCGTGGTGGGGCAAGCTAGGGCACGGCGCGGCATGGCGTGGCTTGCTTTGCTCTGGCAGGCTAGGGCGCGGCGTGGTATGCCACGGCGCGGCAGGCAGTGGCATGGCGTGGTTTTTTTACTTAGGGAGAACATGATGGTAAAAGTCAACATGCTTGGCGGTGAGGCACCCACGAACGGGGCGCTGGAGGACATCGCTTTGGGCGAGCCTTACGTCGCGTCCGTCACGGTTTGCGGCGTCTCGGATCTGCTCTTCCATCGCTGGAACGTGGAGAGCATCGGAGAGAAGGCAGCCGCTTCCAAGGGGTCGAAATCCAAGAAGACCGACAATATCGAAAGTTACTGTTATCGCAACTCTGAGGGCGAGCTGTGCTTGCCGGGAGAATACTTGCGGCAAGCGATCATTCATGCGGCGAAGTACAAGCAAGATCCGCGCTCGCCCCGCAAGAGCGCCATGGACCTGTTCAAGGCCGGCGTGGTGAGCCTGACGGTCCTGGCGTCACTCGGCAAGACGGATTGGGATTACCTGCACCAGTGTCGGGTGACAATCCAGCGAAACGGCATCACTCGCAGTCGGCCGGCGATCAGGGAGGGCTGGGAAGCGCGCATCCAGTTGCTCATCAACCTGCCCGAATACATCAACGCGAAGTTGCTTCAGGAAGTGGCGACCAACGCGGGCAGGCTAGTCGGCGTCGGAGACTTCCGGCCGACTTACGGAAGGTTCCGAATTACCTCGTTCGCCGTTGGTTTGGAAAGTTGACAATTTGGCGAGGTGCAAGATCTGTAGGCTGGCTTACGAAAAAGCCAGGAGGGCGACGTGAAACCAAAATACCTGGTCGAGACCTGGGACTCCGAGCGCGAGCGGTTCACGCCGCAAGAGGGAGTGCGGCGCGGACCGTACACCCTGTTCGGCCTGCGACGCGCGCTCCGGAAGCTCCGGTCGTTGGGCTACGCCGCGCGCCGTTCCGATCCCTCCGTCCTGGTGATGCGCTACGACGTGGACGGGAGGGACTGATGGACCGTCCTCTAATGCTGATTCTCAGTTTATTTCCAGGCATCGGCTTACTCGAAAGAAAGGTTGGTGCGATGACATGGCCAAGAAGAAAGCGATCCAAGAGTTCCTACCCGGTCATGAACCGGCGAAGAACCTGAAGGTGCATCAAGCCGCCCTTCACTACGCGGAGAAGCGCGACGAACGGATCGCGCTCAACGCCGAGGAGAAGGAGGCACACGACACGCTTCTGTTCACCATGCTCGAAGAGGGGCTGACCGCCTACGAGTATGGCGACCTGAAAGTACACATCGATGAGAAGCGGAAGTGCAAGGTGTCCACCAAGCCAGAATCCCCCAAGGGAGAAGCCGATGAAGAAGCGTAAGCCGCGTCCCGTGGCGAAAGAAAGGCCCGAGAGAAAACGACAGGCGGCCATCCGGATCGAAGACATCGAAGTCAATGGTGGGTTTGACCAGGAGACCGGAGAAAAATTGGTGTCCCTCTCGTTCATGTGCGCGGACAAGAATAGCTTTCCAGTCTCCTTTAACCTGGATTTAGCTAGGTCGCTGTCCGAAATCCTTCAGGTGTGCATCGCTTTTCTGGAAGTTCCGAGGAACTGACATGAGAACCGAGGAGGAGGTCAGGAAGTCCATCGCCAAGCTGGAAGAGCAGCTGAAGGAAACTTCGGTCGGTTCCCGCTGGGAAGCTATCCGCTGCGGGATGTTGGCCGCCATGAGGTGGATCGTTGAGGACAAGCCCAGCACTCCCCCCAAGAAAGAAGAGGTGGAATTTTGACCCGTGTCGATTACTGCAAATCGTGTCGCGCTCCCATCTTCTGGGTGCGAACGTCTACCGACAAAATGATGCCGGTGGATCGAGACCCCGTTGCCGACGGCAACATCCAGATCGTGGATGGCGTGGCCAACGTGGTGCCAAAGAAGTCTCTGGTGCAGGGGCAGTTCTACTACAAGTCGCACTTCGCGACCTGTCCTCATCATGCCGCTTACCGGAAGGCGAAATGAGCGATCGCGACCTCGAACGCTGGAAAGACGAAATCTGCGGCCTGGTCCTCACCGCCTTCCGCGATGAGGCGACCGCCGATCCGGCGCTGCGCGGCAGACTGATGCGTCTCACCATGAAACGAGCCGAGGATTTCGTCACTCGGCTCGTTTCCCAACTTGGAGAAACGAATGCCTCTGCCCGAGAAGAAGCTGGAACCAACACCGCTAACGGAAAGCCCAAGGCCACTGCTCCGGCGCATGCTGGTAGCGTCTCAAGAGCTGCAAGCGCTGGCCCAGGCGGACGAACTGCTGGCGTGCCTGGAGCAGGATCAACGTGAGCGGGTTCTGAACTACCTCCAGGCGAAGTGGCGGCCTATCGGCGACGAACGGCAACGAATCACCGACTGTATGGATGAGTAAAAACGCGGCGAGGTTTTCACACTCGAAAGGAAGTGTCCTATGGATACATGGCAAAAAGTGTGGCGTGTGGGAGTGCAGCCGTTGCTTTCGAGCGCGGCGCTTGAAGCGCTCCTGAAGGGGCTGGAATCGGACGATCCCAGGATCTTGCAGAGGGGGACGTGCTCTCCGCCTCCCTTGCGGTGCGTTCTGGATTGGCCAGTGGAGTCGGCGTGTCCCATTGGCTACGCCTTCTGGCAGGGAGAGCGTTCGGGAGTAGCAAACGTTGCCGAGGTCGAGGAGAACTTCAGCTCAAAGTGCCACGACATTGACCAGCGTGTTGGTGAGCCGGCTGGATGTCGTTGGTTCCTGAACTGGTGGGATGAAGCGCCTCGTGGAGAAGCCAGGGTATTGCTCGCTCAGGAGATCCGCCTTGAGTTACGTCAACGAAGACTTGATGCAGCGGTTCCGGCTTAAACTCCGCTGCGAACTGTGCGAGAAAGCCGGTCCCGTAGACCCTCATCATCTGATGACACGCGGGGCCGGGCGAGTGGATCATCCATCGAACCTGGTAGCCTTGTGTCGTGCCTGCCATCGGGCTTGCGAGTCCGACGTTCGAGTGAAAGCCAAGGTGTGGGCCGTGGTGTGTGCCAGGGAAGGCCTGACAGAGGAAGAGATCCGGCAAAAGGTCTGGGACTTGAGGAGGAAAAGCGATGGCGATTGAAGACGACTACGACGGCGACATGGAGGAAGAGGTCGAGATGGTGATGGAATGCCCCTACTGCGATGGCTTCGGCTGGCAGGGAGTGGCTGGGATCCTGTTGGAATGCCCAGAGTGTGGAGGAGAAGGATGGTACTGAAAGAAGCAATCGTCCTGGAGTTGCCATTTCCTCCCAACGTCAACCACTACTGGCGCTCGCTGGTCATCAAGGGAAAGCTGCGAGTGCTCATTTCCAAGCGAGGGCGCCAGTATCGCGAAGACGTGGGAACCGTCGTCTTGCTGGCCGGTTCGCCACGGCTCAAAGGAATCGTCGAGGTGTCCATCCTGGCCTACTACCCCGACCGGAGAAGAAGAGATCTCGACAACCTGTTGAAAGGACCGCTCGACGCGCTGAAAGCGGCTGGCGTATACGAAGACGATTCCTTGATCCATCGCTTGGAAATCGCGCGAATGCGAGTTCAGAAGCCCGGCAAGTTAATCATCGCCATCGAACCCGTGGAGGACAACAATGGCTGACATGAAAGACTTCCTCAAGAAGAGGAAGGAACAGAAGGCAACGGAAGGCGCCGCTGCTCCAGTCCAGAAACCCAAGCAAGAGCTAACCAAGATCGAATACCGCTGCGGACACAAGCGGAACGTGGTCGAGGTGCGAAACAACCTCTGCCCCGAATGCCAGAGGCGAGGGCGAACGCAGGCCAACGCCAGGAAGCACGCGGCCAGGAGGGCCAGGCAACCCCAGGAGTATCCGCACCGCTGGCCGGCTGGAACGTCGGTTAGCAAAAGCTGGGATGGAACGGCCTGGCGGTGCGTCGTTAACCTCCCAGCGGACGTCGGTCGTTTTGAAGCCGAAGCGAACGGCTCGTTCGCGGCCGAAAAGCTCTGCTGGGAACAATGGTTGAAGGAGAACGAGCAATGACGTGGGAAGAGGAATGGAAGGAGCACAACAAGGATTTCATCGCCAGGAACGGCGGCACGGCCGCGGCGCCGGTTGTCCCACGGAAGCCGCCGGGCGGCATGCACGGCATGGTTCTGGAAGCGGCTCGAACGTTGCCTCAGCCGTTTCACGAAGCGGCGTTGATCGTGGCTGCCTGGCAAATGTTCCCCTCGATGTTCGGCCTGTGGGGGTGCTGGCTCAAGTATCCCGATGCCAGAAAGATCTACATCACCCTCTGCGGCAAGCGCGGCCTGATCAAGAGGGGATTCATCAAGAAGGTGGGGAGCAGGTACGCCGTTACCGACCGAGGGCAAGACGCGACAGCCGGACAATCTCCTCCCTGATTTGACCCTGCTGCTCCGGTGGTGCTGTCCTTAGCGACTTCTGGAGCTTGCCAATTACTACCGCGATCTTGTTCATTAAGCGATACTGCCGTTCCTCTGGGAAAGCCAAACCCTGACGAACGGCATTTTGCTTTCTGGTCTGCATGTCGTGCAGCGTGTCGTAGAAGTCGTTCTGAACCGCCGTCTGTTGCTGTCTCTCCTGGATGTCGAAGGGACCGACAGCGCGCCCGGCACGTTCCAAGAGCGAGGAATCCGTGTCGTTGGGACGGTCCCAGGAAAGCAGGGAAGCGAGCGACGGGTTCATGTTCTTGACGGCGGCTTCCAGGTTCTGAAGAGAATGCGGCCAGCCAGGAGCTGGAGGAGTGGCTAACTGTCTGCCCATCGTGTCCTTGCCAGTCGCGGCCGTGTAAGCAAACGACGGTCCCGGTCCCAGAGCCGGATGAATGGCCGCCGTGATAGCATCGTTGACCGCCTTGTCCGCGATCTCCCCTCCCGTGCGCTCCTCGCGCGCGCCTTGCATCAGAGCGAGCAAACCTGTCTCCCTAGCGCCACGGGTAACGCCGGTGAAATTGCCAAGGTCCAGGAAAGCCGTCTTGCCGTCCTTTTCCCAGAGCTTCAAGGCTCCCACGGGGGTTGTGTCGTCGCCGTCAACGCGACCCCAGCGCATGAAGTTGTAAGCGGCGGCAACGATAAATGGCGCCGCTACCCGTGCCAGCACCTCGGCCCGGAGTGACACCGTACCGCTCCAGGAACGTGCCTCCAACCCTGGCGCCAGGCCCAGAGTCCGTAAGCCCTGCATGTAGTAGTTGCTGCCGGCGGTGGCAAAAGGTCCAACGCCAGTGTCACGCAGGAGGACAACGAGTTTGTTCTGGGCGCGACGGTTGTACTGGCCGACCTGGTTGATAAAGTCGCGCTTGGCGGTCTCGGTGTCAACCGCGCCTCCCATCCAGTCGGGACGCTTGACGAGATTCTCGAAAGCGTTGTCGAGCGTCAGGCGCTGGACGCGGTCCAGGGCATCAATGAAGTGACCCATCCAGGTTAGGGGGTTGTAGGGACTGTCGAACAGTGGTCGTACCTGGTAGCCGCCTTCCTTGGCGGCGCCGATCCTGGCCAGCTCAACCAGTCGTTGCATGGTAATCGGATCGCCAGTCAGGTAGCCCTTGGCATTGCGGTAGAAATCGACCGGGTTCCAGGCCGGCTTGAAGATCGTGGTAAGCAAGTTCTTCGAGTGATAGGCGGCTTCCAGGAGGGACATAAGCGACACCTTCGTTGGAATGCTCATCAGCCCCTGGAGCTTGGGGAAGCGATTGGGGTTATCGGGCGCCAGGGCTTGCCGCAACTCGTCGTAAGCCTCGGGATGGACGTAAAACGACGTTTCCCCAGGCCCGGCGTCCTGAGTGCCCAAAGGTGGACGCACGTAAGGAATCTCTCTGGCGTCCTGGTCGCCTATCGTTACCTGCTGACCCGGTCTGCCCCAGACACCAATCCCTTCGTCAACCGCCGTGCGAAACATATCCGCCTTGGCAGCTCGGTCCGCGCCGTGAGCCAGGGAATGCTCGATCATGGCGCCGAGATCCAGGTCGTACCCTGGGCCGGCGCCAGCGGCCTGCTCGGCAAAGCCAAGCGGGTTGAGGCGAGGGTTCTTCAGGTTGCCCCGCGTACCGCCCGCGTGGATGGTCCCTGGCGGAGGGTTCTTCAGGTTGCCCCGCGTACCGCCCGCGTAGATGGTTCCTGGCGTTGGCTGATCTCCGGCTCGAACCCCCTTGAGGTTGATCGGCATTCCGGGGATTTGCGTCGGGCTGATAATCGGATCCGTGTCCGCCATGCCCTGGGCGCGACGAAAGTTATCTTCCATGACCGGCACCAAGACTTTCTTCCAGAGGTTCATGACGGCTTGCATTTTGGAAGAGGCCATCGCCGTCTGGAACTGCGCTTCGCTCTGGAGAGGCGAATCGGGGCCGATAATCGAGATAACCTGGCCAGCTTTCCGCATGGCTACCGCCTCTCGCTGAGCTTCCCCGGCAGCGGCATCCTTCAGTCGTGCTATCTCCTCTGGTGTCGTGGCCAGCGGTATCTTGGCCCGAGCGGCCGCGGCCGCATTGGACGATTGCCTGGCTTCGTCGAGGTGGGCTTGTTTTATTTGCCTGAGGCGCATTTCCGTCAGCACGGCGGCGGACATGGCGCGGTCGCTCTCGGTGGCCTTCTTGCCTAGCACCTGGTCGAGGAAATGCGGAGCGGCCAGTTTCACGTAGCCAGGAACGCCGACGTACTCTCCCATCCGTTCGCCCGTCTCCCTGGACAATCGCGTCGTTCGGGGATACATCTTGCCGCTCATCTCGGCCGCGTCGTCCTGAATAGAGCGCTTCATCCGCCACAACCATTGACCAACTTCCCTGGCCTTCCGCCCAACCACGTCGAGGTTTACCCAGCCATCCTCGCCGCCGGCAAAACGCTTGGTCGCGCCAATAATCTTGCCAAGAGTATCTTCCCCCAGGTCCGGTCCCAGCTGTCGGCTTCTCGGTTCGGAGCGGAAAGGGAACTCGGAAGAGAAATCGCCACTGGAACCGTGGTCGTCCGCGTCCGGGGGGGCCGGTGTTCCGGCGGAGTCGGATGTCGCGCCGGAAGCTGGCGGCTCGTCATTGCTGATGAGTCGCTGGAATTCCGAATCGTCGTACACGGGTGCCGAACCAGTTTTTTGAGTGATAAACTCCACCAGCTTCTTGAGACGAGCATCGAAGGCGCCCGGCAAGCCAAGAGAATCGGCTTGCTTGGCTAACGCTCGCTTCTTCAATTCGGCGGCTGCCGCTTCCCTAACCTTCTCATTCGCCCCGTCGAGGATTTGTTCGCGGACCTTCCGAACGACTACTGGTCCCTGGTCGCGATAGAATTCCGCTGCCGGATCGCCCTGCTTGGCAAGCCAGTCTCCAAGAAGTGGAAAGCCCAGCTCCAGATCTTTTAGCGTGTTGAGTTTGTTAACCAGGTCGTAACCGCTATCCTTTTCGCTGTCATTCCATCCTCGCAAGACGGTTTCCAATCTGCGAAACCATTCGTTGTTACCGGAGCCGTGGGCTAGCTTTGGACTTCCTCCCGGATACTTGCCGTTGAAATACTTGTCGAGCGTCGTCGTATCGACGCTGCCCAGGACATACAGCTTATCGGGAAGCGTTTGTGCTCGATCGAAATCGGCACTGAGGTATTTGTTGGGAATCGCCTTCCCAACGTCGTCAAAGCTACGCGGCGTCCCGCTCGTGGCTTTTAACTCTTCGGGCGGCTGCAATTCGGCAAGTTGCCGGTTGTAATCCTCAACCACCCTGGCACGGTCATCGTAGCCACGCGGATATTTCCCTGGACGCCCATGAGGAAAGGCACGGTCCAGTTCCGCCCGCGCTTCGTCACGCAAGCGCGTTAACCTGTCTACCTGCTGCCGGTCGGGACGCCGCGCGGCTTTTAACTCTTCGGGAGATCCTTCGTAAGCATCGCCTTCCGGCTCGCTCTCGCCGCGCGTAAGCTCCTGGGATAGTCTCGCAGCACCCTCGCTAGCAGCGTCTCGTGTAACTTCCGTAACATCGCCAGATACTCTGGCGGGCGCGAGCCCAGCTTGTTGGCCACGTCGTTCCACATCGGTTTTTTCCTCCGGAGTCGGTTGGGAAGCACGAACCAGCTCGCGGGCCTGCCGGTCTAGTTCGTCCTTGGTAATACGCCGCTTGTTCCCTTCCAGAAGCAGCTTCGCCAGCGTGTCGGAAGGATGCTCGCCTTCCTTGACGTAACTGGGATAGTTCCTTTCCAACTCCCCAGCCACCATGTCGAACTCGGCGATCTTCTCGGCCATCGCGGAAGGGTCCTTCGTCATCTTCCGTCGCCACTGGGGATCGCGTTTCTCAAGACTGTCCCGGAGTTCCTTCATCATGGCGTTGTGACGGCCGACTACCTCCTTGTCCAACTGGTCAATCATTTTCTTGGCATCGCGAACGTGCTTCTCGTCTAGCTCGTCACTGGCGGCTTCAGGTACGGCTGCGGCACTCTCACCCCCTCGTCCACTCCCTGGAGGTGCTTCGTCCGGAGCGCCGGTTCGTCCGGCGCCACTGCTTGCTGGTACGGCGCCGCTGTCGGCTGGTCGAACGGGTGCCGGTTCTGCGGAGTCACGATCCGCTGCTTCTGGGCTCTCGCCAAGCTCCTTAAGTGCGCGGTGAAGCGCGACGCGCGTATTTCCCCCATTAATTGCTGACTCGTCATCTAATGCCTCCCATGTTTTTCTGAACCACTCTAAACGCTCTGGAGAAATCTCCTTGCCCTGGGCCTTGGCGGCAGCGTCTTCCTCGGCAAGTTTCTCCTGGAGCTTCCCAAGGCCGTATTCGTGATCCTTGGGCGACTTCTCGATTCTAGCTCTGCCGGGAAGCTCCCCAAACTCGGGAAGCTCCGGGTTCTCTTCCTGTCCAATCACCTTTGACTCGACGGGCTCCGTTAGCTCCTGGAGACGAGCCAGGGACTTCTTCACGGAAGCATGGACTGCCTGCCTGCTAACACCGCGCTCCTTGGCGATCTGGTCTAACGTTTTGTCGAGGATGACGTGCTGGTAAAGGTCGGCCCGCTGCTTGGCCGACAAGCCGGGAATGTCCTTGCCTTCGCGAAGCCGGTCAACGATCTCCTGCGCCGGCAGTTTGCCGGGAATGGGCTCTTGCTCTTCCGGTTCCGCCGCTGCTTCCCTGCCGCGTTGGTCCGCCAGCGTCCTGGCGTAGTTCATCATCGCCTTGTCGCGACCGATGGGATGCCCAGTCCTCTTGACGTAGTTGTCCCAGGAAGTAGCGCTTTCGACAGGCGTCCCATCCCTGTTAACCGCCCTGGCAACCGCATCCTCCACGTAGCGCGGATCTCCGCCCCATTTCCTGATAAGCCTGCGATACTTCTCGACTTCCGTCTCTTCCGGTCCCATTTTCTCCAGGGCCGTTGGCTCTTTCCCAGGAGGAGTCACGGGCTCCGGGGCGGCCTCTGGAGGCGCTGGCTCCGGGGTCGCCGCCGGCTCTGGAGGTTTGGTTGGTTTGGAACCCCTGTAGAACTCGCCATAACGTCCGCGAAGCTCTGCTTCCGCGCGAAGGGCTGGATTAAGCCACTCCAGCCCAGGCCTGCCGTCCGCCCTTGGACGGCCCTCTGGCGGAGGAAGTAATTTTGGCTGGGGCGGCCCTCCCAGTCGCTTTTGGGCCTCCCCTGGCTCTTCTGGAGGAGGAAGCCTTGGAGGCGTATAGCCAATGGGCAAGCCGTCCTCGCCGACTACCGGCGCCTGCGTGTGGACAACGTTCCCCGTAGCCGGGTCGATGCGGCTTTCCTGCTGGATGCCCCCCGTCTCTGGCGGAGGAAGTAATTTTGGCTGGGGCTGGCCTCCCAGGCGCTTTTGGGCCTCCCCTTCAACCAATTTCTGCCAACGATCTTGAACCTCTTCCCTGGGATCGACATAGCGAAGGTTTTCCGCCCGGACCCTGGGCGGGGAGCGCCGCAAAATCTCGTCTAGCATGTCGAGGTTTTGCTTCCACCGCAAGTAAGGATCGGGCGCCGGCGTCGTGAGCGTGCGCCCAAGAAGCTTTTGACCTTCCGCCGGCAACTGATTGGACCGCCATCGCGCTTCTGGAGTATCCGGCCTGTTCCGTAGAACCGCGTCTATTTGCCGAAGATCGGCACTCCATTGCAAGTCGGCATCGGGCGCCGGCACATTTATGGTATGACCGAGAAGCTTTTGACCTTCCGCCGGCAACTGGTCGAAGTTCCAGGGATCCATCTGCCGCTGTTGTCGCCGCGATCCTATCTCCGACACCCAGGCGTCTTCCGCTCGCCAACGCGCTAACTGCGGCTTCACTCCCTGGTCTACCAGGTCCTGGTAGCGCTCCATGAAATCCTTGTACGTCTGCCGAGCATGGTCGGCGGTTTGGAACATATCGAGCGCCATGGCCAGATGCTCGGGACTGGCGCCGGCCTGCTGAAACTGCCGCATCAGCTCGTCGCGAGCTTCCGCGATACGAGTGGCGTCGCTCTTGGTAAGATCCGCCCCCTGATGCGCCAGGCCCATCGCGCCCAGGCCAAGAACCTCGGACGCGAATCGCGCCAGCCCTTTCTTGGCTCGGTCGGGATCGCCAGAAAAAGCATCCGACAACAGCGAGCCTTGCGGCGCGAGACCGGCAACGTGCTGGATTTCCTGGTCCGACTGCATGGCCACGACCCCTTCCAGCAAATGGCGGAAGAAGCCTTGCCCAAGCGCCGACTTGGCGAACGGATTGCCAGCGTGAAATACCGTGTTGGTGATTAAGTGCTGCTCGAAGGAATGCTTGGCCGCATCGTCCCAGTCTTCTCCTGGAATGACGTTCAGATTGCCCTTTTCGTCCATCACCACCCCGCCAGCCCGACGCTTCATGTAGCTGTCGGCTAGCGAGAGCGGATCGCCCGCCGTGCGCAGCAAGCCACCCGCTACCAGGTTCCTGGCTCCCCCCAATAGACCGGCTCCCCGAACGCCTAGACCTCCCGCGCCTGTCAGGTAGCCCGTGCCAAGCCATTCGGCAGCGGTCGCTGGAAGGTCGGTGGTAAGGTCCCGAACGTCACCCACGAAGCCCTTGTTTTGTTCGTACCGTTGCCGAGCAACGTCCTGGCTCAACACCTTGTAATCGTCTACGTCCGCACTGCCCTGCTGGTAATGCTCGATGGCGTCCTTGAGATTGGAAGCCTCGATGTAATTGACCGCGTGGCGACCAAACGGCACGCGATGCAGCCAGTACGTTGGATCGCTGGGACCGCCAACTCCTTCCTGAACGTGCTGATCGACGGCCAGTTTCATCTGCTTGGCGCGTACCGTCTGCAAAAGCCTTTGTCCGTAAACGGCTCTCAAGTTTTTCCGCGCGTCGTCGGGAAGCTCCGGGACTTGCTGAAGAAGCTGCTGGTCGAGTTCGTCGACGCGGTCTACCGTGTAATTCCTGGCGCCAGCGTCGCCGCCCGTAACGAGGTAATCCGTCGTGCCGTTCTCGTTCTGGGGCAACGGCGACAGCAGCGGGGAGGGCCTGCCGCCGGGACTGGGGTTGAAGACCTGAGAATCGTCGGCGGCTCGGTTGTACCAGCCTTCCGCGACGCCCTGGATCTTCTGCTCGTAAGCCTGCCGCCGCTGCCTCGCTTCGGGAGGTTCGAGTTGTCCCAGCGACGAGGACGGTATGCCGTCGAAGTCGTCCGGGCCATGCGGCTTGGCAAGCTCGGCCCGTGCCCAAGGCGGTAGGTCTTGATCTTGATCCGGCACGGTTTATCACTCCTGATTTTCCGCTCCGCTATGGGCGAGGATGCCACCAATTCCTTCGAGAGCGTTCTCTCCCCACCCGCCAATGACGCCAAGCCCACGTCTGAAACCTCCTCCAACGGGAGTGTCCATGAGGCCTGGTGTCGGGCCTGGAGCAGGCGTGCCCTCTGGCGATCCTCTCGTTACCTCCTCTGGTGGAGGTGGAGGCGGAAGTCGTCTGGCTGGGAATTGCAAGTAGTAAGGCCGGGCGCGTAGCAGAGCGGCGGTTTTAAGCTTGCGCTCCGTTGGGGTAAGGTCGTCGTCCTTCCTCGGCAAAAGCCGAGACAACGTTTGCACCGCGTCGTAACCCGAGCGGTCGCCAGTGCGGTCGTATTCCTTGCGAGCTATATCGCCCATCATTTGAATGGAGTGCAGCGAGCCGCCCGTGTCCTGCACGTCCTGGAGCTGAGGCATCCCCTGACTCTCGAAGTAAGCGGTGTCGCGCTCGTTCTGAAGATCCTGCATGGACACCCCAGCCCTGCCTTCGGGGTACTGGATCTTGTGCATCTCCATCCAGTTCTTGTTGAACTCCTGCCGCTCCTTTACCCGGTCCTCCTGCTGCTTCATCTGGAGCTTCCGCTCTTCCATCGGTCCTTTTAGTTCGTGGAGACTCCAGCCTTTGCCGTTAAAGGTCATGCCAAACTTGCTTCCCGTCGGGTTGCCGTCGGCGTCCAGGACGTCGAGAGAACCGAGCCCGCTCAACTGCTTGCCTTGACCGAAAATCGTGTCGTTCTGGGCCTTCAGGGCACGGGCTTGCTGTGCCTCCAAGGCTAGCTTTTGCTGAGCGATCTTCATCTGAATCGGGTTCTCTCCCGTGGCTATTTCCAGATGGTAGGCATTGGCCGTGTCCTGGTCGATGTCGTTGTTCGCCAACGCCTGATCGACTGCCCCATGCGCGTTCTTCAGCCGGCTCAAGTGCATCATCTCCTGCTGACTCACCTGCGACTTCTGAAGATCCATCTCCTGCTGGAAACGCTGCTGGAGCAACTGTTGCTGCTGCACGGCCTGCTGCTGCTGGGCCTGCATGGCATATTGCTGCTGCGCCTGCTGAGCATTCAGCGCGTTCACCTGCCCCTGGCTCTGGGCCGCGATCTGCTGCGCCCCCAGTTGCTGCTGAGCGCGTATTCGCGCGACCCCCTCCGTCGCTTGCAGCCCCTGCCCCGCGAGAGCGATACGCTGCGGAAGGAATTGCGCGTACGCTTCCGCGCCGCCGTACGCCTCACTGATCCCCGGCGCTAATGGGCCGGGAGGTTCGTAATTGATTGGCATTTGCTACCTCACTGCACGTTTATGTTCCAATCGTCAACCGCGTCGCCACGCGACAAAGTTCCCTTGTTGACTAGACTGTTGACGATGTCCGAGACGAGATCGAAGAAGCGTCTCCGTCGTGCATCCTTGTCGGGAACCTTGGCTAGCGGAGCTATCGTCGTTCCCGAGGCGGGACCAGTCGCCGAGCCCTTGAAGGCGGCCGTGGCGGAACCGAAAAAGCCGTTCCCGTCCGTGGTCAGAATGGCGCCGAAGTTACTCCCTTCGTTGATCTTGAAAGCCCCCTCCCCACCAGCGGAAGGGTTGCCGCCGACGCGGCCGCTCAAGAGATTCATCAGCATCGTGTAGCCGGAATCGACCTGCGCCCAGTTCATGTTCGTGCTAGACTGCTCCCAACCGATAATCATCAGGTTCGCCCCCGTGGGCGGCGCGAGCGGCTGAGAAGGATTCGCCGGACCGCTCCCCGTGTTCCTGCTAGACGTCCCCGAGAGAGCGCTGCTAGTCAAGACGCCGCTGAATTCCGCGATTCCCAAACCCAGGTACACCGATTCCGAAGGCGTTACCGTCACCGTGCAAGCGCCCCCCGCCGTGTTGAGGCGGTAATAAATGCCGATGGAGCCGCTGCCGTCGTAATGCAAGATCGCCTTGCTCCAAGTCTGAGACAGGGAGTCCGTGACGGCGAACGTCTGGGAACCATCCGCGTAGCCAGTCACGATGGCCACCAGGAAGTTCCCAGCCGTGACGTTACTCCCAAAAGCCAGCGTACGAGCCGACGACGAATTGCCGTACTGATTCTGCGTGCTCTGCACGTACTGGATCGTCACGACAACAAGTCTCCCAGGCCGTAGCTCAGGCTAGCGTCCTGGCCATACGGGGCGGCCGTGGAGCTGTACATGTAGTAGGAACTTCCTGGTGAGTAAGTATTGGTGTAACCCGCGTAAGGGGAATTGGTTGGCGTCGTGCCATTAGCTCCCTGGTACGCATTCGACAAGCCGCCCAGGGGCGAATAGGGCGACGTGCCCTGACTCATGATGTTGCCGACGTAGCCCTGCTGAGGCTGCGCCAAACCGGCCGTCGAGGGGTTCAGGTTCGCTTGCGAAACGTTCGGCGGACCGTTCTGCCCCTGGCTCAGCCCCATGATCCCCATTGCCTGGTTGTACGCCATTTGCTGCTGCGCCATCTGCATCTGCTGCTGAGCGATCTGGCTATACCCCGCCTGCTGCAAAAGCTGCGAGTAAGCCTGTGGATTGGGATACTGAGCATTCACCGAATTCATGAAGTTCAACTGACTCAGCCCCAGGTTGCTCTCGTAGCCCGCGTAGGTCTGGGCGAGCTGCGAACCCAACGACCCATAGGCCTTCTGGGCCTGGAGAGCGTTGCCCTGCTGAAGCGAGTTCATGACGGTGCTGTTGCCGAGACCGGCATTGATGAGCCCCTGGGTCGTCGTGCCCATCTGATCCGTGAGAGTATCGGAAATGGCCTGAGCCGCCGGCGCCGCCACTCCCCAGGGAGTCCCGCCCTGGCCGAGCGTGTTGGCGACCTGCTGATTCAGGGTGCCGTAGCCCTGCATTATATTTGTGTAGTTCTGCTGGTTCATCGCCAGCGCGGCATCGTAGGAACTAGCATATTGCTGGCCAAGGGCAGCAGGACTAGAAGCTGCCGCAACCATGCCGCCGCCGGCCGCGTTCCAGGGAAGATTGCCTTGAATATTCAATGCTGACATGAGAAGCCACCCTCCGTAAAATACGGGAGGTTGCAGGTGCGAACTGCAACCACCCTTCAACACAGTCCGCTGTAAAGGAGCGAACCATGCCTGAATTCGATTCTACCATTGAGTACCGCGATGTCGTGCAACGGCGCACCTGGCGTCATATTTAAGGATTCCTGGCGCGTACCTTTCCCAGGTAGCTTATTTTGGCTCTTATCGACTCCATGCTCCAAGCATTCGCGGCCGTCAGTTCGACGAAATGAGCATGATCGCTGCGTCGAATGTAAGTCGCGTAATTTCTGCCGGCAGTCCACGTGCCGGTAACAACCGGTGTTGAATTCAGGGCGATCTCGGCAGTTGGTCCCGAGTAAATGGCGAACTGGACCGGCCCTGAATTCATGCCAAAGTTCGCCACTGCCTCCTTGAAGCAAACCGCGTCCAAGTCGGCCGAAAGCAATGGCCCGATAATCACGCTCGACTGAATGGCGGTGCCGTCGTCGAGCTGGGCCTGGTTCGAGAAGTAGCGGACAAACCCATCCTCGCAGCCCAAGAGCACCACGCGGTCGCTCGGCAAGTTGCCGAAGTAACTAAAGCAGCACAGCGGGTTCATGAGACCGTTAGCGAAAACGCTGGTCCACCACGCGCTCGAACGCCATTCCCAAAAATAATGCTGGCTGACCAGGAGCGGCGACAGCCCCGTTACGAAGACGTGAATGCCCTGGTTCACGTCATCCCAGGCCATGCGTAGATAAACCTCGCCCGTGTTGATCGTGGCCAGCAGCTGCTCGATGCCCTGGCTGATCCGAAGCGGGGCCTGACCGGGAACCAGGGAGTAGATGCCGCAGCGGTTGGAGACGAAATAAATCGTGCCGTAGGGGTCCATGCACCAGGCTTCCCCAAACGCTACCCCAATCAGGTTCGACACCAGAACGATCTGGCCGCCGTTGGCTGGATCGCCCTGCATCATGTACAGCGAATGGTCGCAGCCCAGAATAAGCACGTCGTCCGTATAGGGAATCAGAGCCGTGATCGAATCGGCCAGAACCCCTTGAGGGCCGACCGAACCGGCGATGGCTTGCGTTGGCGAGGCGGAGATAGGAGCATAGTTCCAGTCGGTGGGATCGTTCACCGCCGACATGAACCAGTCGCCGGGATCGCCCGGAAGCCCCGACAGAACGGTACGGCCTCGCCAAGTGCAAATAAGCCGAGGTAGAAAGCCGTTGGAATCCACCGGCAGACTGCCGCTGGAAGGCGTCCAGACGTGGACGGTGTTATCGACCGGACTGTAATACTTCCAGTTCGTGGCATCGCAAAAGTAAAGGGCGCCGCTGTTGACCGCCGATCTCACCACCCCCGCGCTAATGTTCAGAGCGTTCGTGCCATTGGTCGGCGTGTACCATTGCCCCGCGTACAGCACCTTCACGTCGCCGCCGCAAACCCCAACAAGGGTAACGTATTTTTGCTGCGCCGTCGTCACCACGTTGAAGTCGGTGTACTGCCCCGTGTCGTACACCGACGGGGTAGTGCCGGCAATCCCTCGCCCATTGAAAGCACCGGCTAGCTGATACCAACGACTATAGCCGTCAGTAAGGAAAATGTTCGAGGTCGTGGCCGAACTGCAAATCGCCAGGTTCGTTCCAACGTAATAGGCACTCGTGAGGTCCGTCGCGATGCCAACGTTGGTAACGACGCCAGTAGCAGCGTTGAGCGATAGGGAAATGTTGGGGCCGGAGACCGTCAGATAGCCGGTTCCAGGGAAGTAAAAGATGTTTTCGATGGGCCCGACGTTGGGGTTGGTCCAGACAATCGCCCCCGTGTGGGATACCTTCGTTACCCCAAAGTTCCCGTAAGTGCCGTTGACGATGACGTAGAAGTCGGTGCCATCCGTACAGATCGAGGGACAGTAAGTAACCGTGCCGATAGAGAGCGAGACCTTCGCCACGATGGCCTTGGTCGAGAGGTTGACGACGATAAGGCCGGGAGTCGCCTTCCTCTGCACCGCGATAACGCCGCTGGTAGACGCGACACTCACCACCTCGCCGAAGTCGTTGCCGCCAATGGCTAGCCAGGGATTCGTTCCCGTGCCATCCGCCAAAGCAATTTTGTAGATGCCCTGGTTCGAGCCGTTGTCAATGCTGAAGTAAGCGTAAGTGCCGTCCGTGTCGATGTTCGTCTTGGCGCCATTGGTCAAGACACTGGTATTGCCAGAGTAAGTGTTTTGCCAGTTCTGGCTGTTCGTGGACGCGGCGAAGCTCGTTACCTGGAGCGCTCCCGAATAGTTGTTGATGAGAAAGAAGTTCGTGCCGTCACTAATGATCCAAGGATCGTCCCCACCCACTCCCCCCTGGGCATAAGTAGGATTGCCGCCGTCCCAGATGGCGTAATCGAACGACGGCCCTTGGCCGATGATGCTGGCCATCGCGTAAACGATGTAGGTGTTGCCCGTCGAGCCGGGAATGTACGAGCCGCCGCCATCGGGATACTGACCGATGATGGCATTCAGTCCCTGGACCGAGAAGCCGTTACCGCCCATGTCCGTCGCGACCGCGCTCTTGACGTACTTGGCCAGGCCCGGCCGCTGACCGCCCCGCATCCGAGAAGTGCCCGGTTCGTATCCCCTCACGTTCTGCCCGAGAAGCGTCGTCCTGACGTACATGCCGTTGGACATCGGACGCGGCACCTGCCGGTCGAAAGGCTGCGTCAGGTCGAGTCCTCCGGCGGGGAAATGCAAGTCCTGAAAAGTGGAGTTCTCTTGGACACTATTACGGCGAGATCGAGGCATTGGAAACACCTCGGGTATTAGGAGAAAAAGGCGAAACAACCGTTAGCCGCGCAATTGGCACTCTGCGTCGAGATACAGCCGTAGTTAGACTGCTCGTCGATCTTGAAATAAGCCGCGGCGCCGCAACCGCTCCCTCCCCCCGTAATCAGGCCGAACTGACTGTAGCCGCCATCCGGCAAGCACCAGGACAAGTTCGTTCCCGTCGTCGTGAAAAGCGAAATGCCCAGGTTCGGGAGAACCGGAGGCGTCACGCCTCCCGTCAGGATATTGATGATGGAACCGGCATTCGCGGCGTTGGCCGTGTTGCCAAGAGTTCCAACCAGGCCGGAAAACTCGGCGATGATAAGCGCCGTGTAAACACTCGCCGTGGGGGTAAAGGTAACGGTGTTGGCGCCTCCAGCCGTGTTGAAGAAATAGAAAATCTGGGCATTCAGATTCGCCGCCCCATTGCCCCGGCAAAGCACCGCGCTCGACCACGTCTGACTCAAGGAGTCGGTAACGGCTATCGTTCCCGTCGAAGTGCCGTAGAAACCAACACAAGCGATCAGCGCGTTCCCCGCCGTGACGTTGCTG
>Ga0181531_10000999_pt1 | contig 18271 bp, 17 predicted proteins | sample PEATcosm2014_Bin_38_FD_119743 | JGI IMG/M metagenome (GOLD analysis project Ga0181531, IMG submission 119743) | Peatland microbial communities from MTU Mesocosm Facility, Houghton, MI, USA - PEATcosm2014_Bin11_10_metaG | ecosystem: Environmental > Terrestrial > Soil > Wetlands > Peat | place... | reverse complement strand
GGTCGTCGCGCTCGGCAAGAGATCCGCGTAGGCGACACCGAGTCCGAAGTCCGCGAAGAGAAACTCCGCCGTGACCGTGACGTCGGCACTGCCGCTCGGTGCCGGTGCTCGCCGCGAGACGCGAGCGTAGGCGTAGTTCGAACCCATCGAGGCGATCTGCGGATCCTGGTTGTCGGGTTGATTGTTGGCGTTGAACGTCGGCGTCGCGTTCGACCGCTGATTCCACACGTCGCTGGTCGTGTAGAAGACCGGGTGGGTCGACGGCTCGACGCCGGTGTCGTACGAGGTCGGCGAGTCGATCCAATCGCGCACGTAGAAATCGACCGATGCCGCGATGCCGGTCGAACTGAAGAAAAACGGGTCGATCGATATCGCGACCGGAGTCGTATTGTCGGTTCCGAGCAGCGTCCCCGTCGCCATGTCGACGTTGCGCTGGAAGGTGACGCCGGAGGGGAAATTCGCCATCGTCGGCGTGTTGTTGGCCGAGAAGACGCCATAGAAGTTCTTGCCGACGGCCAGCAGCTTGACGTAGTCTCCGATGTAGGTAGCCATCGAGGTCGACGGGGTCGGCGTGGTTGCCGGCACGTCGGCGAGCGTGTGCGAGTCGTAGCTCGCGAAGTCGGTCGCGCTGTGCTCGTAGATCGTCTGCCAGCGCGCGCTCGCGTCCGGCCCGGTCACCTGCTGATAGAGGAATCCCACCTCGCCCAGCAGGTTGATGGCGACGCCGGGGTTCTTGGCCTTGACGATGGTACGTTTGTCGGTGCTCCACGTCTTGCCGCCGTCGACCGATTCGCGCAGGTGCAGGGTGTAATCGGCCGCACTGGTGCCGGTGTTGTAGCACAGGTAGACGCGCTGGTCGTTGTTCGGGTCGACGCAGATGGCCAGCTCCCAACCGCGGCGATCGTTGCCGAAATCGGCGTCTTCCGATCCCGATGCGCCGACGGAGATGTTGGTCGCGACCCGCACACCGGTCTTGTGATCGCCGGGATCGGTCAACGCCGCGTACGGCGGCGTGGAATATCCCCAGTTGAGGTCCTTGACGACGACGACGTCGGTGCCGGCCGACTGCCCGCTGTAGAAGACGATGTAGACGGTGCCGTCCGCATGCATCGTGGCGCGCGTCTTCGGTCCGTCCTCTCCGCCGCGCGAGTCGAGCGTGAGCGGTGCAAAGCCGGCCGGCGCCGGAGCCGTCGCCGCATTCTGCGATTGGTCGACCGTCGCCACCAGCGCCGAGCTGTTGTAGCCCACGTAGACGTGGTCGTCACCCGACGCGCCGCCGCCGAGTGCCGTCGTCGCTTCGGCGAACGGCTGGTCGCCGCCGCTGATCGTCACGATCGTCGGCTGCGTCGTGGTCGCGTTCGGCGCGCGGTTGATCACGATGTTGCTGCTGACCGACGAGATCAGTCCCGTATACACCGCGCCGCTGGTTCCGCCGAAGCGCGCCGTGACGTCGAAAGTGGGCAAGATCGCGCCGACGCCACTGGGCATCACGTTTTGCAGCGTCCAGGTCTGACCGCCGTCGGTCGAATAGTAGAGCGGTGCCCAGGCCGTCGACATCGCCGGGCTGACCGCCGAGGTGCCGGCCGGGTTGTCGTAGGTGAACGCCGTCGCGATCATCTCGCTCGGATTCGCCGGGTTCACGCTCAGGCACGGTTCACAGTCCTGGTTCTCTTCGTCGCTCCAACTGTTCGGGATCATGTTGACAACGCTGATCATTCGAGGGACCTCGTCGGCTTGCCGGTGACGATGGAGACGAGCGACGCCAGCCGTTCGACGGGCTGGATGTCGGCTGAAGCGGCCACGAACCGCGCACTCGCCCGGTCCGGCGCGGGGACGACGGCGAGCGCATCCGGTGGCGGCTGGCGCAACAGAAAGATTGCGCGCACACCCAGACGCAGCGGGGGCGCGGTGACCAGGAACTTCGAGGCGTAGCGCGGACCGACCACGGGAACGGCGCGCGTGCCGGCGGGCCCCTTTACGACCTGCTCGACCGTGAGCGTGGCGAGCGCCCACGGTACGCCTTTCGGACGCGGCTGCAAGCTCGTGAGTTGTCGCACCTCCCCGAGCGTGCCGACCGCGATGAGCGTCGCTTCCTGGGCGCGTGCCGTCAGCGCTTTCACCGTAACGTCCTCCAACGCCGCCGCGATCGGCACCCGCGCCGTCTGCGCGCTCGCGTCGGCGTGGGCGCGTTCGCGAACCGCGATGCCCTTGCCGACGGCCCACAGGTCGGCGAAGAAAACGTAGCGACCGGCGGCGAGCGGCGCCAGCAAACCGACCGTCACCTGGCGACCGGCAAACGATCGCATCCCGGGCGGCGCCTGCACGACGTCGTCGACGCTGACGATCGCCGTACGCTCGTCGATCGGTAGCGGCGTCATCGTCGCCGCGCCGGTGCGTTCGATCGTGCCGGTGAAGATGAACGCCGCGGCATAGGCCTCGGGGCTCACCACATCGGCGCTCACGAGCGCTGACCCCGCGGCCGGCGCAGCGCGCCGCTCGCACGGCGCGCGCGGCGCGTGCGCACCGCGAGGGCGATCGTCGCGACGATCGCGAGGGCCACCACCACGTAGAGGTACTCGAGACTGCCGTCGCCGCCGTCCGGCGCGAGGTGCAGCCAGCGTTCGAAGAAGTCCACGTCGCCCACTCCCTTTGCCGCCTGCGCGGCGTTTGCCGAGTATACGCCATTGTCGGACAACAAGGCAAGCGTGACGATAGTCACGCTGCCGACCTGATTTCAGTCCGTCTCGAAGTCGACGGTGAACAGGTAGTCAGCGGCAATCGGCGTACAGTCGCGCACCTCGGCGCGGAACTGCGAGTCGCGCACCGCGGCGAGCGCCGCCGCGTTCAGGAGCGCGCTCGGCGAACTGGCGATACGCGTCGCGACGACGCGGCCCTGCGCGTCGAGCGAGACGACGACGGACACGGTGCCGGTGATGCCGGCCTGCTGCGCCAGCGCCGGCATCTGCGGCTCCGCGGCGCGCAGCGTCGCCGCGGGAGCGTTCGGGCGCGCGCACGCACGTGGTGTCGCGGTCGGCATCGGTGTCGCGCTCGGTGTCGGCGAGGGGGTCGGGAGCGGCCCATCGCCGGCGCCGCTCGCTCCCCGCTCGGTATCGCCCGGTGCACCGGATCCAGCCGCCGCGACGCCGCGCGCGCGACCCGCGTCGTGCTGCGCGAGCGCGGACATCGTCCCGCTGCTGATCCGTGGCACGCGCACGCGCAGCGCCGGATGGTGTGCGAGTGCGCGGGCACGGTGCGGGGAACGCAGCGCACGCCGCGGGGGTGTCGGCCGTGGCGGTGGCGGTGCGGCGCGGTGATCGACATGGACGATCTCGGGTGGCGTCGTCACGTTCGGCTGCGTGCGCATGCGCACCGTCGCGATCACCGCCGCGTGCACGAGCAGCGAGAGCGCGAGCGCGGCGGCCAGCCGCCGTCCGCCATTCATGACATGCCCTGCATGTCCGTGCGTCGTCGCGCGGCCGCGGAAGGTTCGACGGTGTGCGCGCGCCAACGGCGCCGGATGCGCGTCTACATCGCGCGGCACGGTGAGACGACGTGGAATCTCGCCGGCCGCTACCAGGGGCGCCGCGAATCGGCGTTGACCGCGCTCGGCATGCGCCAGGCGTTCGCCCTGGCCGAGGCGATGCACGCGCACGAGATCGGTCGGGTGATCGCCTCACCGCTGCTGCGCTGCACCGCGACCGCGAAACCGACGGCCGAGCGCGCGAACCTGCGCGTCGAGACCGACGACCGGCTGCTGGAGATCGCGCACGGGACCTGGGAAGGCCGCATGCGCGAGGAGATCGCGGCCAACGACGGCGCGCGCTATCGCGCCTGGCGCGAGAATCCCGACCACGTCGCCTTCGACGGCGGCGAAACGCCGCAGGCCGTGCGCGCGCGCTGGCGCGACTTCGCCGCCGCGCTGCGGCCGGACGTGCCGACGCTGATCGTCACCCACGACGCGGTGGTGCGGGTGGCGCTGCTCGACGGGCTCGGCGAGGACCTGCGCGCGTTCTGGCGCACGCGGGTCGAGAACGGTGCCTACGCCATCTTCGACGTCGAGGACGGGCGTTGGACGCTGATCGACGAGCGGGTCGACGCGCACCTGGCCGGCCTACGCGCCGACACCGCCACGCAGGCGCTCTGAGTCAGTAGGTCGGTACCCCGCTCGCCTCGGTGACGCCGTCGGCGACGATCGAGAACTCGCCGATGCGGCCGGTGCCGCGCACGAACAGCGTCGCCGGACGCGCGCCTTCCAAGACGCCCAGGTCGCGGCTGACGCCGCCTCGGGTGACCAGCACGTGCGCGCCCGCCGGGACGCCGTCGGCGACGATATAGCACCACGCGCCGTCGCGCGCATAGATGGCCTTGGCGATCACGCCCGGGCGTCCGGCGAGCGTGACGTGCAGGAAGTGGGCGTTCGCCATCGCGATCAGCGCCGTGTCGGTGCGCGCGAGCTGCGACTCGGCCGCGCGTTCGCGCACGACGCCCGTCCCGCCGACGACCAGCACGAGCGCTGCCGCAGCGGCCAGCGGCCACCAGCGTTGCGTCCCGCGCGTGCGCACGGGCACGACGTTCGTCGCCTCGGGGACCGGCGGCAGCGCGCCGGCCAGCAGCGCACCGACCTCTTCGGCGGCGCGCACGCGCTCGGTGCACTCCGCGCACGCGCGCAGATGCGCCTCGATCTCGTCGCGACGCTCGGGGATCATCCCCAGCGCGTACAGTTCGGCGTCATCGCCGAGATGGTCGTTCACGACATCCCTCATCGGACGAGCTCCGCGGCGAGGCGGCGCAGCCCCAACGAGACGCGCCCCTTCACCGTTCCCAGCGGGAGGTCACACGCCCGCGCGATCTCGCTCTGTGTCTGGTTCCCATAGTATGCGCGCACCAGCGCGTCGCGCTGTTCGGGCGGCAGGCGGTCGAGCGCCGCGCGCACCCGTGCGGCGTCGATCGGATCGACGGTCGGACCCTCGTCGATCAGCGGTGCCTCGCGCGCAACGCGTGCTTCGCGCGCGCGCCGGCGGCCGTCGCGGCGGGCGAGGTCGACCGCCTCGTTGCGCACGCACGCGATCAAGAACGGCAGCAGCGCCCCGCGCTCGGGTCGATACACCGCAGGCCCGTCGACCAGGCGCAGGAACACCGCGTGCACGCAATCGTTGGCGGCTTCGACGTCGCCCAAGACGTGGTACGCCACCGCGCGCAGGCGCGCGCGATGGTCGCGATACGTCTGCGCGACGTCGTTCACGCCGTGCGCAGGTTGTGGTTCTCCCACGTCGAGGTGCCGTCGACGAGCTCGACGGTCCGGTAGCCGATGACGCTCAGGAGTTGATCGGGCGGGACCGCCAGCGGACCCGGGCCGGGCGCCGTCCCCGGCGCCGGCTGCGGGTACGCGGTCGCGGCCGCGGTCGCGAAACGGATCGACCCTTCGCGGTGCTCGATCACCTGATGGATGTGCCCGTTGAGAACCGTCACCGAGGAGAACCTCTGCAAGAGCGCGAGCGCCTGGGCGCCGTCGTCCGTCGTCCAGCCCCACTTCGCGTAGAGCGCGTAGAGCGGGACGTGGCCGAACACGACGATCGGGGTGTCTTTGGATCGCGTCTGGAGGTCGTTCGCGAGCCAGCCCAGTTGCTCCGGCCCGAGCAGCCCCATCGTCTCGCCCGAGAAGACGTTGACGAGCGCCACGTAGTGCACCCCGCCTTGGTCCCACGAGTACCACCCCTTGGGCGCATCGGCACGGCCGAAGGTGTCGCGGAAGCGCTGGGCGCCCTCGGCGTTGATGACGTCGTGTTCGCCCGGGATGACGAACAGCGGCGCCTTGAGCCCTGCGAGGATGTCATGCGCGGTACCGAACTGGTCGGCTTTCGCCAGGTGCGTGACGTCGCCGGTGTGGACGACGAACGCCGGCTGTTGCGGCAGCGCGTTGAGCGCGTCGACCGCCATCTTCAGCGTGTCGGCTGGATGGTCGTTGACCTTGCCGGTGAAGCCGATGTGGCTGTCGCTGATCTGCGCGAACGCGATCCGCTGACCGGGCGTCGCGGCGCGCGCGACGCCGTCGCTGCCCAGCACGAAGGAGAGGCCCAGCCCCGTCCAACCGACGTGCGAGAGAAATTGGTCACGTTTCATGGCTTGACCACCACCGTTGCTTTCATGAAGGGGTGCATCGTGCAGTGATACGCGTACGTCCCGGGCGTCGCGTAGAGGTGCTTCCATTGCTCGCCGGTACCGAGGCCGCCGGAGTCGTACGAGCCGTTGTCGGCGGTGGCGGTGTGCGCGTCGTCGTCCTCGTTGATGAAGACGACGGTCGTGCCGGGCTTCACGACGAGCCGCGCGGGGACGAACGCGTCGTTGCGGATATGAATCGTCGTTCTCGCCGCGGGTGTTGGGCTCGGCGATACGGTAGCCGCGACCAGCAGCCCCGCGACGAGAAACGTGTGCATGCCCTGCATACGCCACCGCCGGGGGACGCGGATCAATCGCCTGCGAGGCGAAGTGCAGCGAACGATGCTCCCCCCGCCGACCCTCGCCGCCCCCGCTGCGGCGCCCGAACTGATCCGGCTCGCCGGGACGGTCGGCTACGCCTTCGCGGCGAGCGAACCGCTGCTGCCGGTCGCCGACGGGCTCGAGCTCGGCGTCGGCAGCTATGCAGTGACCCTGGCCACCAGCCAGGGGCAGCTCACCTTCGCCGACGGGACGCGCATCGCGATCGGGGAGCGTGCCGCACTCGCCATCGTCGCCGACGACGGCGACCGCACGACCGTCCAGCTCGTGCGCGGTGCGCTGCACGTCATCGTGAAGCCGACCAGCGTGATCGCGATCCTCACGCCGACCGGCGGGGTCGCGCTCTCGAACGCCGACGCCTTCATCGCCGTCGGCCCGCGCGGGACGCAGATCGCGTGCGTGCGCTGCGCCGAGACGACCGTCCTCGCCGGCCCGACCGAGCACCGCCGGCTGGGCAACTGCACGCTCGGCGACGCGACCGCGGGCGAGCTGGTCGTGCGCACGCCGCCCGACGTCGACAACCCCGTCTTCGACGCGCTCACCGGCGGTGACGACGCGCTCGTCCCGCCCTGCGCGCGCGTGCCGCGCACGCGGGTCGACCGCACCGGCTCCAATCCGGGGGCCCGCGACGTGCTCGCCAAGGGTTGGGGAACGTTCACCGCCGGCGCGCTGTTCGCGATCCTTTCGATGGTGGGCGCGCGCGCCGGCTGATTCAGAGCGCGGGTTCGATGCTCGGCAGCGGGCGGGCGACGGCGAACGTCGAGCGCGGCAGCGCGTCGATGAAGTGCCAGTTGCCGAACGTCAGTTGCTCGTGCGCTTCGCCGTCGGCGGCCTGCGCCGACGCCTCGGCACTCATCGCGACCCAGTACTCGCCGCTCTTGCCGAACGTCACGCGGCCGTGGCCGTCGTGGCCGCTCACGAAGGTGACGGCGGTCGGCAAGAACGTGAGGCCGTCGATGGTGACGGTCGTGAACATGATCGCACCCGGGTGCAGCGGCGTGAGCGTGAAGACATAGTCGACGTGGTGGCCGTCCTTGCGCGGCCCGACATAGTCGAACGCGTACGCACCGGCGCGCGGCGCCAACCGTGAGACCGCGTAGCGATACGGCCGGCCGTGGAAGATCCGCACTTCCGGCTGGGTCGCCTTCGTGCCGTTGACCGCGACGACTTCGTCGCGCTCGTCGCCGCCGCTGCGGAAGATGTGGTGGGTCTGCTCGAGCGATCGGGTGCCGGTCTGTTCGAGCGTGTAGGAGAGGGCGAACGTACGCGGCTCGCGCACGCTCGCGAGCGCCGCTCGGTACTTGGCGAGCACGGTCGCCGGCGCGAGCGCCGGCGGTGCCGCCAGCAGCGTCGCCGCGGCGAGCAGTGCGATCACGCCGGCTGCTTCGCCAGCGCGTCACGCATCGCGGCGAGCGCGGCCGGTGCGCCGCCGACGTCCTTGCCGCCGCCTTGCGCTTGACCCGGCGCGCCGCCGCCCTTGCCGCCGACCAGCGGCGCGGCAGCCTTCACCAGGTTGCCGGCGTGCACGCCGGCTTTCACCGCGTCCTCGCTCGCGCTCACGAACAGCGAGGCCGTGCCGCCGTCGGTGCCGACCAGCGCGACGACGCCCGAGGGCATGCGCCCGCGAATCGCGTTGCCCAGCGCGCGCAGTGCATCGGCGTTGGCCTCCGGCACCAGCGCCGTCACGACCCGCACCCCGCCGATGTCCTGCGCTTGCGCGACGTACGAGGCCGCATCGCCGGAGGCGAGGCGCGCTTTGATCTCGGCCAGTGCCTTTTGCAGATCGCGCACGTCGGTCTGCAAGCGCTCGACCCGTTCGACCAACTCGTCGGGCTTGGCCGCCAGCGACTCGCCCAGCGCCGCCAGCGTGTCCTGCTGCTGCTCGACGTAGGCTTCGGCCGCCTTCGAGACGACGGCTTCGATGCGGCGCACGCCGCTGCCGATCGAGCTTTCCGAGAGGATGACGAACATCCCCAGCTCGCCGGTGGTGTGGGCGTGCGTCCCGCCGCAGAACTCGACCGACGGGCCGAACTGCACGACGCGCACCCGGTCGCCGTACTTCTCGCCGGCCATCGTGATCGCGCCGGTTTCCTTCGCTTCGGCGATCGGCAGCTCGCGCATGTCCTGGTGGAAATCTTCGCGGATCAGCTCGTTGACGCGCTGCGCCACCGCGCGTTTCTGCTGCGGGGTGAGCGCCCCGCTCGGACTGCGGAAGTCGAACCGCATGCGATCGACCCCGACCCACGAACCGGCCTGCGCGATATCCTCGCCGAGCACGTCCTTGAGGGCGCGCTGCAAGAGGTGGGCCGAGGTGTGGTGGCGCCGGATCTCGCGCCGCCACTCGTCGTAGACGCGCGTGCGCACGGCGTCGCCGAGCGCGAGCACGCCCTCGACGAGCCGGCCGTGGTGCGCGATCGCCTCACCGACGAACTGCGTGTCGGTCACCTCGAAGCGCGCGCCGGATGCGGTGGTGATGACGCCGTGGTCGCCGACCTGGCCTCCCTTTTCGGCGTAGAACGAGGTGCGGTCGAGCAACAGCTGCGCTTCGGCCTCCGGCTCGATCGCGTCGACCGCGGTGCCGCCGACCAGGATCCCGCGGATCTCCCCGTCGGCCTCGAGTCCCTCGTAGCCGGAGAAGTCGCTGCGCAGGGTCGGCAGGTCGGACACGCTGACGACGGCGCGCTTGCGCGCCGCGTCGCTGCGCGCACGCGTGCGCTGCTCGTCCATGTGCTGCTCGAAGCCCAGGCTGTCGACCGCGACGCCGCGTTCGCTCGCGATTTCACGCGTCAGCTCGAACGGGAAGCCGTAGGTGTCGTGGAGCGTGAACGCATCGCCGCCCGAGATCAGCATCGTGCAGTCGCGCACCGCGTCGTCGATCAGCGCCTCGAGCAGTTCGCTGCCGCGGTCGAGCGTGCGAGCAAACGCACCTTCTTCCGTGCGCAACGCGTTCTGCACGTCGTTCAGCCGTGTGCGCAGTTCGGGATAGCCGCTTTCGAGCGAACGGACGACCGCGCCGGCCAGTTCGGCGAGGAACTCGCGCGGATAGCCGAGCAGACGCCCGTTGCGCAGCGCGCGGCGGATGAGAAAGCGCAGCACGAAGCCACGGTCGGTGTTCGACGGGTAGACGCCGTCGGCCACCAAGAACGTCGCGGCGCGCGCGTGATCGGCGATGATCCGCCGGCGCACCAGTTGCTCGGGCGCGGCCAGCGAGGTCTGGCCGATCGCCGGCTGCGCCGCGATCACGTCGGTGAACAGGTCCGTCTCGTACATCGAGACCTGGCCGTTGGCGACCGCCAGCATCCGTTCGAAGCCCGCGCCGGTGTCGATCGCCTTGCGCGGCAGCTCGGACATCGTCCCGTCGGCCGTGCGGTTGAACTGTTGGAAGACGACGTTCCAGATCTCGACGTAGCGATTGCCCTTGTTGGGACCGTCGTCGTCGGGTCCGAGCGCGTTCGCGGCGCCGGTGTCGTAGAAGATCTCGCTGCACGGACCGCACGGCCCGGTCGGGCCCATGGTCCAGAAATTGTCCTCGTCCCAGCGCGTGATGCGCGCGGGCGGCAGGCCGATCTCCGTCTCCCAGATCCGCTGCGCGTCCTCGTCGCCGGTGTGGACGGTGACGTACAGCTTGGTGGGATCGAGCTTCATGACCGTGGTGAGGAACTCCCACGCAAAGCCGATCGCCTCGGGCTTGTAGTAGTCGCCGAACGAGAAGTTGCCGAGCATCTCGAGGAACGTCCCGTGCCGTCCGGTGCGCCCGACGTTCTCGATGTCCGACTTCGCGCCGGCGACGCGCAGGCAGCGCTGTACCGTCACCGCGCGCGACACCGGCGCGGGCTGCTCGCCCAAGAACACCGGGACGAACTGCTCCATCCCGGCGATGGTGAACAGCGTCGTGCTCATCTCGTCGGGGATCAGCGAGGCGGAGGGCAGATGCGCGTGCCCGTTACGGACGAAGTAGTCGACGAAGGCGGCGCGGAGTTCTTGGGACGTCATGGGCGACCGTCTGGGTTCTCCACCCGGGCCGGGAACCCCGGCTGGCCTCGCGGAATGAGGGAAGCGTGCGGGTGCTGTTGGTGGACAACGTGCTGCTCGAGCAGACGGCGACCGGGTTCACGGCGACCGTGCAGCCGCACCTCGGGCTGATCTCGCTGATCGCGGTGATGCGCACGCACGGCCACGACGCGCGCCTGTACGACCCCAAGCTCGACCTGGTGCGCGGCGAAGTGCGGTTGGGCCCGAGCTTCTACCGCACCGTCGCGGAGCGCATCGTCGCCCAGCGGGCCGACGTCGTCGGCTTCACCTCGCTGGGCTGCAACTTCGCCTGCACGGTGCGCATCGCGGCCCACGTCCGCGCCCTGCGCCCCGACACGCCGATCCTGCTCGGCGGTCCGCACGCCAGCATCGTCGACGACCCCATCCTGAGGGCATATCCGCAGTTCGACGCGATCGTGCGCAACGAGACCGAGGGCGTCATCGGCGACGTCCTGGGCGCCCTCGCCGGCCGCGGCAGCCTGGCCGCGATCCCCGGCGTCACCTATCGCGAGCGCGGAGCGATCGTGCGCAGCCCCGGCGCCGGGCCGCTGCTCGAACTCGACGCGCTGCCGTTCCCGGCCTACGACGCCTATCCGATCGAGGAGCTGGGTCTGGCGACGCTGCGCGTCGACGCCGGCCGCGGCTGCCCGTTCGGCTGCACGTTCTGTTCGACGGCGAGCTTCTTCGGGCGGCGCTATCGCCTCAAGTCGCCGCAGCGGCTGGTCGGCGAGCTCGACCACCTCGCACACACCTACGGCGTGCGTCATTTCGGGCTCACCCACGATCTCTTCACGGTCGACGCGCGCAAGGTGCGTGCTTTCTGCGAGGCGGTTCACGACCGCGGATTCACCTGGTCGTGCTCGGCGCGCATGGATTGCGTGGACGATGCGCTGCTCGCGCAGATGCGTGACGCCGGCTGCACGGCGATCTACTACGGCGTCGAGACCGGCTCGCAGCGGCTGCAGCCGCTGGTCGGCAAGCACCTCGATCTGGCGCTCTACGAACCGACCGTCCAGACCTCGTTGCGGCTGGGAATGGAGACGACGGTCTCGTTCATCACCGGCTATCCGAACGAACTGGCATCGGATCAAGACGAGACGCTCGCCATGCTGGGCGCGAGCATCGAGCGCTTTCCCGACGCGCTCTCGGTCCAGTTGCACTTGCTCACCCCCGAGCCGGGCACCGCGCTCCACCACGAGTACGCGCCGACGCTCGCGTACGACGGCCACGTGAGCGATTTCAACTTCCCCGCGCTGGTCGACGGCGACGGCGAACTGATCGAGGCCGATCCCGCCTCGTTCGTCTGCCATCACTACTACGCGGCCGGGCTGCCGCGCCAGGACAACCTGGCCGCAACCGAAGGGTATCGCATCCTCTACGGGCTCGGCCACGCGCTGATCGCGGCGATCCGCCGCGCCGTGGGTATGCCGTTCGCGGAGCTGGTGCGGGCCGTCGGGCGGTTCGTCGTGACCGGTGCGGACGCGCCGGCGCAGGCGCTGCTCGCGTTCCTCGAGGCGCGGCTCGGGACCGACGCGGACCTCGCCACCATCGTGCGCTTCCAGCTCGCCGCGATGCGCCTGGCCCCCGAGGACGCCGCCCGCGCCGCCCAGATCGATCCGGACCTGCACCTGCGGCTCGCGCGCACGATCGCGCCGCTGCCGTTCGGCGCGGACGGTACCGAGCTGCTGCGACGCGTCCGGGCCGGCCTGCCGCTCGACGACCCCCCGCCGGTGCGGTCGTGGTGGCTCATGCTCGGCGACGGCAGCACCGCCGGCATGGCGCTCGCCGTCGATCGCGACACCTACGAGATCGCGAGCCTACTCGCCGGCGGGACGACGCGCGCCCGGCTCGTCGAGCGCTTCGGCGAGAGCGCGGTCGACGCGCGGCTCTGGTCGCTGGGGTTGATGGGTGCGCTCGTTCAGCCGGCGGACGCGCCCGCGGCGACCTCCTCGGCGAACCCGAGCCGTCGCGCCATCGCCGGATCGACGGTGGCCGATCCCGCCGGCGGCACGTACAACGTCGAGAGGGTCGGAATCGGTGCGCCGGCGAGTTGCGCCAGCGAAATCCGCTCGATCTCCGGCTCGCAGATCTGATAGACGGCGGCCTTGTAGACGACGACCTCGTGCTCGGCCGGGTAGTGGGGGGCGAGGACTTCGGTGAGCGCGGCGAGCCCGTCCCGGTTCCACGGGCCGCCGCCCTCGCGCATGACGTTCACGCCGATGACGCCGATCTGCCAGATGATGAGCCCGCTGCGCGGATCGAACACGCGCCGGTGCAGCAGAAAATCCGTCGCCTCGAAACTCTGGCAGCCGCCGTCACCCGGATCGACGCCGAGATCGGCGAACAGGCAATCCTCGGCTGATACCGCGGCGTACATCGTCGCCGGATAGCCTTCCGCCCGCGCCCGCCGAACCGACTCGTGCGTGGGGAACGCGAACACGCCGGGATGCCCGTACACGGCCAGGCACACGTCGAGTCCCGACCGCACCGCGGCGAGGACGTACGCGACGATGTCCTGATAGGTCTGCGTGCGCGGCTTGCCGACCGCGTAAAATCCGTGCAACGACTCAGCTGTCGGATTGAGCTCGCGCAACCAGTGCAGTGAGAGCGCATCGGCAGAGAGGAAGAACACCTGCTGCGCCCGCTTGATCGCCGCGATCGTCTCCGCGGTGACGTGCGCGCCCACGCGAATGCCGGTCCCGACGACGGTCAACGATCCTCGCGCCACCCGCGACTCCTAGTGCTTGTGGTGGTGCAGGTCGATGAGGAAGCACATCAGGACCGGCCACGCCTTGCCCTCCGAATTGTCGGGAAACTCGGCTTGGATCGCCTTGCTGATGCGGTCCGAGTCGCCGCTGAGAATCGCCGCCTGCTGTTCGGCTGATAAGCCGGCGGACGTCATCGCCTTGCGCGCGTCGTCGTCGGATGCGCGGTGCTTCGTCGCCGCAGCGGGATCGCGCGCCAGCGCGAGCAGATAATCCGCAATTGATGCCATGTGGTCGTCCTTCCGGTCGGTGCGGTGTGGTTACGATCTCCCGTGCGCTTCCTGGGCGGCTTGTTGCTCGTCGAGCAACGCGCCGAGATCGGCGAGACGGTCGAAATCGGTGGCGCCCAGCCGACCGATCAGGTCGGCGCGCGTCCGGTCGCGCAAGCGTGGGATCAAGAACACCGAGCGGAACGGCACGGCGCGTGCACGAGCCTGCGCGAATCCCAGCAGCCGGGCCGCGCGCGGATCGTCGCCGGCGCGCGCATGGACCGCGGCCGCGACGGTGATCGCCTCGAAGAACGCAAACGGGTTCTGCGCCTCGAGCAGCTCGGCGATCGCGGTGTCGACGTGGTCGCGCGCTTCCGCGATCCGTCCTTCGGCCAGCAGCGCGTGCGCGAGCCGGTACTGGGCGGTTGCGATGCGACGCTTGTCGCGCAGGCGTTCGGTGAGCGCGAGCGCGCGCTGGGAGAGATCGACCGCACGGGGCGCGTCGTCGACCCACAGCGCGGCCTCGGCGAAACCGCGCAGGACGAGGGCCGCGTCGCGGTCGCGCTTCGTGCGCGCGGTGACTTCGTCGGCCTCGGCGAACCGCTCGAGCGCGGGCTGCAGTTCCCCGGTGTAGAGGTGGACGAAGCCGAGCAGCGCCAACATACGGCCGGTCGCGATCGCGTCGAACGCCGTGCGCGCGAGCGCGATCCCCTCGATGAGCGCTTCACGCGCTTCACCGTAGCGTCCGAGATTGATCAGCGCCTGCGCGCGGTACGCGAGGGTCTCGTAGGTCCCGATCGGATCGTCGACCGCACGAAAGCCGGCCAACGCGCGTTCCGCCAGCGAGAGCGTATCGTCGGAGAACAAGTACACCCGGGCCGATTCGAGCAGCACGCGCGAGGCCAGCCGCGGCGGCAGCCCGTCCGACGCGGCGCGGGCCAGGCCCAGCCAATACGCGCCTTCCTGGAAGCGGCGCGCGTCCCAGAACGGGCCGAGCAGGGCCGCGATTTCGGCGCCCGAAGCGAGGTCGGCGCGTTCGCCGAGCGACCATTTGAGGGCTGCGCGCACGTTCTCGATCTCGCGCTCGACCTGCGCGAGCCACACGTCTTCGGGGAGCTGGCGGTTGGAGGCACGCGCGCGATGCGCGAACGCCAGCCCCATGGCGGCGTGACGCGCCGCGACCGCGGGCCGTTCGCCGAGCTCGTCGAGCCGCGAGAGCGCGTAGGTACGGGCCGATTCGAGCAAGTGGAAGCGGCCTTCGTCGTCGTCCGGCTCGGCGACCACGAGCGACTTCTCGACCAGCGAGACCAGCAGCTCGGGAACGTCGGCCGGGTCGATCTCACCGCCAGCGCAGACCGCGATCGCTGCGTCGAGCGTCCATGAACCCGCCAAGACGCCGAGGCGGCAAAACACCGTGGCCTCTTCACGGGTCAACAGTTCGAAGCTCCAATCCATCAGCGCACGCAGGGTCCTTTGCCGCGGGACGTTCCGCCGGCCGGCGGTCAGCAGTCGGAGTCGCTCGTCGAGCCGCGCCGCGAGCTGGGCGACGCCCAGCGCGGGGACCGTCGCTGCGGCGAGCTCGAGCGCCAGCGGGATGCCGTCGAGCCGCCGGCAGATCACCGCCACCGAGCCGCCGTTGCGGTCGGACAACTCGAAGTGCGGATCGTGCGCCGTCGCGCGCTCGACGAAGAGTTCGACCGCACTGAAGCGTTGCGCGTCGTCCGCGCCCGCAATCATCCCTTCGTCGGGTACGCCCAGCGGCGGCAGACGATAGACGGCCTCGCCCTCGACGTGCAGCGGTTCGCGGCTCGTCGCCAACACGGTGACGCTCGGGCAGCGCGCAGAGATCGCGGCGACCACGCGGGCCGCCTCGTCGATGACGTGCTCGCAATTGTCGAGGATCAGCAGCGGCGTGCGACCGCGCAGGCCGGCGACGACGACGTCGAGCAGCGGGCGATCGGCTTGCTCGGGGATCGTCAGCGCCGCGGCGATCTCTTGCAGGACCAACTGCGGCTCGCGCACGTTGGCGAGCTCCGCGACCCACACGCCGTCGGCAAACCGATCGAGCAGCTCGATACCGATTTCGAGCGCGACCCGGGTCTTGCCGACGCCGCCGATCCCCGCGATGGTCACCACCCGGTGCGCAGCGACGAGGGCACGCAGTGCGCGCAGCTCGTCGTCTCGGCCGACGAACCGGGTCAGCGGGCGGATGAGGTTGTGCCGTCGCGGCGGCGCATCGATGACGCCGGTAACGACCTCGACCTGCGAGGGGCGCGTCGCCGTCTGCCGAACGGCCGCCGCTTCGAGACGCCCGCGATTCTCCGCATCGAGGTCGAGGGCTTCGATCAGAAGCGCCAGCGTTTGGCGCTGGGGAATCTTCCGGCTGCCGCGCTCGAGTGCGCTGATGGCGTCGACGCTGATCGTCGCGCGCTCCGCCAGCGCCTCCTGCGAGAGCCCCCGCGCCAGCCGGAGCTGGCGCAGGAGCGTACCGAACAGCGCCCGCCCGGGCTCCTCCACGACGACACCCCCGACTTGGTCCGCCACACACGCAACGGACCTGAAGCGTCGGGACGAGTACGCGTACGAGAGAAGGCTTTCCCCTACCGTCGGTATCCCGTGCGCCATCGGGGGCGGAGCCGGGCCGCGACCGACCTAGAGCGCCTTGGAGCGACTAGGACCAGAGCCGGAAATCGAGATGCTCGTCGTCATGGCCTCATGATCACCGAGCGGGCGGTCGGGGACCACCGACAAACCGGCTCCGCGACCCGGACAAGTCGTCGGCCCGCCGATACTTGAAACGACCGTTTCAAGTATGATAGCCTCCCGGCGTGACCCGGACGGTCGACTTGGCGCACCGCGCGCGGCTGTTGGACCGCGTGTCGGCCTACGTGCTGGCTCACGGCGTGGGCGAGCTCTCGCTGCGCCCGCTGGCACAGGCCGTCGGCGCCAGTCCCCGCACCCTGCTCTACCACTTCGGCTCCAAGGAACGGATCGTGATCGCGGTCTTGCAGGCCACCCGCGAGCGCCAGCAGGCGATGCTCGCGCAGTTGAGCGGTGAGCTGACGACGCCCCTGGCGATCTGCCGCGCGGCCTGGGCGGCGATGAGCGACCCCGACGCCGGCCCGACGCTGCGCCTGTTCTTCGAGACCTACGCGCTGGCGCTGCGGCATCCCGAGCGCGTCCCCGGCTTCCTCGAGAGCGCCGTCGAGGATTGGCTCGGCTTTCTCGCGGCGCCGCTGATCGCCGCCGGCATGCCGTCGGCGCGTGCCCGCGCGCACGCGACCGTGGTGCTCGGCGGCTACCGCGGCTTCATGCTCGACTTCATCGCGACCGGCGACGCGCAACGCGTCGGTGCCGCGCTCGACCTGTGGAGCGCGGCGCTCCATGCGGCCTTCGCTCAGGAGAACGACCATGCTCAACCGGCGTAACGCTGCGATGACGTTCATCTTCGTCACCGTGCTGCTCGACATGGTAGCGCTGGGAATCATCATCCCGGTCTTCCAACCGCTGCTGCTCAGCTTCACCGGCGGAAACTACACCAGCGCCTCGCTCGCCAGCGGCGCCTTTTCGGTCCTCTTCGCACTCGTCCAGTTCTTCGCATCGCCGATCCTGGGGACGCTCTCCGATCGCTTCGGGCGGCGTCCGCTGGTGCTGCTCTCGAACGCCGGGACGGCCATCGACTACGTCATCCTCGCCGTCGCGCCGAACCTGGCGTGGTTGCTGATCAGCCGCATCCTCGCGGGCGCCACCACGGCGAGCATCGTCGTCGCCAGTGCGTACGTCGCCGACGTGACGCCCGAAGAGAAGCGCGCCGGCGCGTACAGCATGATCAGCGCGGCGTTCGGCGCCGGCTTCGTGATCGGTCCTGCGATCGGCGGCCTGTTGGGTACGCACGGCCTGCGGCTCCCCTTCTGGGTGGCCGCGGTGCTCAGTCTGGCGAACTTCCTCTACGGCCTGTTGGTCTTGCCCGAGTCGCTGGCGCCCGAGCACCGCAGCGCGTTCTCGTGGGCGCGTGCGAACCCCCTGGGCGCCCTCACGATGCTGCGGCGCCACGCCGAGCTGGCCGGACTTTCGGTCACCAACTTCTTCGGCTACGTCGCGCACGAAGCGTTGCCGCAGATCTTCGTGCTGTACGCGCTCTACGCGTACCATTGGACGCAGAGCACGATCGGGATCTCGCTCACCGTCGTCGGCGTGCTCACCATCCTGGTCTCTTCGCTGCTCGTGCAACGGGTCGTCGACCGCGTCGGTGAACGGCGCGCCGTGGTGATCGGCCTGTTCCTGGGCGCGGTGGGCTACGCGCTCTTCGCCGGTAACGAGGTGCTCTTCTGGGCCGGCTTGGTGGTGAGCATGCTGTGGACGATCGGTTCGTCGGCCTCCCAATCGCTGATGACCCGCCGGGTGGCCAAACACGAACAAGGCGAACTGCAAGGCGCGATCAACCTTCTCCGCAGCGCCGGCACGATGGTCGGGCCGGTGCTGTTCAGCGGCGTCTTCGCCTACTCGGTCGACGTCAAGCACGGGTGGAAGGCGCCCGGTGCCGCCTGGTTCGTCGGCAGCGCGCTGCTGGTGATCTCGCTGGTCATCGCCTGGCGCGTCACTACCGCCGACGACGATGTTCGCGCGATCGTCGACGTGGCAGCGGCACTCGAGTCGGCGCTCCCCGCGGAAACGCCGCTCTTGGAGTGACGACTATTTTTCTTGGAGGAAGTTCTTGAGCTTCTCGAGCGCCTTCTGCTGCAGACGGGAGACGTGCATCTGCGAGACGTT
>Ga0181531_10000998_pt1 | contig 18320 bp, 9 predicted proteins | sample PEATcosm2014_Bin_38_FD_119743 | JGI IMG/M metagenome (GOLD analysis project Ga0181531, IMG submission 119743) | Peatland microbial communities from MTU Mesocosm Facility, Houghton, MI, USA - PEATcosm2014_Bin11_10_metaG | ecosystem: Environmental > Terrestrial > Soil > Wetlands > Peat | place... | reverse complement strand
GATTGCCGTGACCGCCGCGCCGAGCGAGGTGTCCGCGGCGAGATTGAACGACACGGTCGCCGCGGGAAACTGCGCGAGATGATTGATCAGCAGCGGCCGCGTCTCGATGCTGGTCTTGGCGATTGCGGACAGCGGAACTTGGCCGCCGCTCGCCGAGGGTACGTAGATCGAGGCCAGCGATTCGACGCTGCGATACTCGGCCGGATCGGCCTCCAAGATGACCCGGTATTGGTTCGACTGGGTGAAGATCGTCGATACGATGCGCTGGCCGAATGCATCGTAGAGCGCATTGTCCACGGTGCCGACGCTGACGCCGAGCCGCGCCGCGCTGTCGCGGTCGATCGTCACGAAGGCCGCAAGCCCGCTGTTCTCTTGGTTGCTGACCACATCGGCAAGTTCCGGCCGCTCGCGCAGCGCCGCGACGAGCTTCGGCGTCCAATTTGCGAGCGCCGCGGAATCGGCGCTTTCCAGCGTGAACTGGTACTGGGTTCGGCTCAGCGTGTTGTCGAGCGTGAGGTCCTGGGTCGGCTGCATGTACAGTGTGATTCCCGATACGCCGGTCGTCTCGGATTGCAGACGCCGGATCACATCTGCGACGCTCGAGCGGCGGGCCTTGCGCGGTTTCAGATTGATCAGGAACCGTCCGCTGTTGAGCGTCACGTTGTTGCCGTCGATGCCGATGAAGGAACTCAGGCTGGCAACATCCGGATCTCGGAGTATCGCGGCGGCAAGCGCTTGTTGGCGCCCGGCCATCGCCGCATAGGAGATCGATTCGCTCGCCTCCGAAACACCCTGGATCAGGCCCGTGTCCTGGCTCGGAAAGAACCCCTTTGGTATCGAGATGTACAGCAGTGCGGTAACGGCGAGCGTCGCGATCGCGAAATTCAGCGTGAGTCGCTGATGATCGAGCACCCAGGTGAGCCGCCGTGCGTACGCGTCGACGAGCGCCGTGAACCACGGTCCGGCATGTCCGGACGCGTGCCCCGTCGCGGGCCGCTGTTTGAGCAGCTTCGCGCACAACATCGGCACGAGCGTCAGCGAGACGATCGCGGAGATCAGGATCGTGACCGCGAGCGTGACCGCGAACTCGCGGAACAGCCGTCCGACCACATCTTGCATGAACAACAGCGGAATCAGCACGGCGATCAGGGACACGGTCAGCGAGATGATCGTGAAGCCGATCTGGCCGGCCCCCTTGAGTGCCGCCTCGAGCGGCGGCTCGCCTTGTTCGATATAGCGCGCGATGTTCTCGATCATCACGATCGCATCGTCGACGACGAATCCCGTGGCGATCGTGAGCGCCATCAGCGAGAGGTTGTTGAGGCTGAAATTCGCCAGATACATGACCGCAAACGTCCCGATCAGCGACAGCGGCACGGAGAGACTCGGAATGATCGTCGCCGGGACGTTGCGCAAGAACAGAAATATCACGAGCACGACCAAGGCGACGGCGAGCACCAATTCGAATTCGACGTCGGCGATCGACGCCCTGATCGTCGTCGTGCGGTCGGTGAGGACGGTCACGTCGACCCCCGCCGGCAACGCCGCGCGCAAGCTTGGCAGCAGTTCATTGATCCGGTTGACTACATCCACGACATTCGCGCCGGGCTGGCGCTGCACGTTGAGAATCAAGGCCGGCGTCGAGTTCATCCAGCCGCCGAGCTTGGTGTTTTCGGCCCCGGAGATCAGTGTTGCCACATCGCGCAGACGAACGGGCGCGCCGTTGCGGTAGGCGATCACGATCGACCCGTATTCCTCGGCGCCGCCGATTTGATCGTTGGTGTTGACCGTATAGGCGCTGACCGGCCCATCGAGCGTGCCCTTGGGGCCGTTCTGATTCGCGTTGCCGATCGTCGTGCGTAAGTCGTCGAGGTTGAGCCCATAGGCGGCGAGCGCTTTGGGATTTACGACGACCCGAACCGCCGGTCGCTGGCCGCCGGTGACGCTCACGACGCCGACGCCCTTGAGCTGGGAGATTTTCTGCGCGATCCGCGTATCGGCGAGATCCTCGACCGCCGTCAGCGGCATGACCTTCGAGCTGATGCCGAGGCTCAAAACAGGCGCGTCGGCCGGATTGACCTTGGCGTAGATCGGCGGCGCCGGCAGGTCCTGCGGCAGCAGATTCTGCGCAACGTTGATCGCCGCCTGCACTTCCTGTTCGGCGACGTCGATTGCGAGCGCGAGATTGAATTGCAGCGTGATCACCGAGGCCCCGGCCGAACTCGTCGAGGACATCTGCGACAGACCCGGCATTTGGCCGAACTGCTTTTCGAGCGGCGCGGTGATCGCCGAGGTCATGACCTCGGGGCTGGCGCCCGGATAAAAGGTTTCGACTTGGATCGTCGGGTAGGCGACCTCGGGCAATGCAGAGAGCGGCAACTGCAGGAAGGCGATGCCGCCGACCACGAGCAGCGCGATCATCAGCAAGGTCGTCGCGACCGGGCGCAGAATGAAAATTCGCGACGGGTTCATGCCGCAGCCGGCTCACCGGGCTTGGCCGTGTGGTATCGCTTCATGGGCCTGGTGTCATGTGGACTTGGGTCGCACCGCTTTCGACGCGCCCGGCGCTGCCGGAGCCGGCGCCGCGCCCGGCAGTTCCACCGCGGCGCCGTCGCGTAGCCGATCACCACCCTCGGTGACCACGCGATCACCGACTTTGATACCGTCGGTGACCGCGACTCGATCGCCGTCGACCGTGCCGAGCGTGACCGGCCGAACCGAGACCGTGTTGTCCGAGTTGATCAGGTAGACGAAGTTGGTCAACACCCCTTTCGGCGCGCCGCGATGTACTGCCACATTCGGGATGATGAGCTGATTCGGCAATACATTGACGATCAATTGAATGTTGACGAATTGGTTCGGAAACAGCAAACCGTCGGTATTTGCGAATTGTGCGCGCAGCTTGACGGTGCCGGTCGTCGTGTCGATCGCATTGTCGACCGTCAGCAGCTTGCCGTCGGCGAGCTTTGCGCTGTTGGTGCGATCATAGGCCTCGACTTTGAGGCCGGTACCGTCGTGCAGATGCTGCACGACCGTGGTCACGTTGTCCTCCGGAATCGCAAAGATCGCCGTGATCGGCTGCAACTGGTTGACGACCACGACGCCGTTGGTATCGGCGGGCGTCACGTAATTTCCCTGATCGACCTGGCGCAATCCGACGCGTCCGGCGACGGGGGAGATGATGTGCGTGAACTGCAGGTTCACCAACGCGGTGTTGAGCTGCCCTTCGTCCGACTCGATCGTACCTTCGTACTGATCAACGAGCGCCTTCTGCGTGTCGAGCTGTTGCACGGCGATCGAATCTTCCTTGACGAGCGCGTCGTAACGATTGAGGTCGAGTTTCGCATCCGCCAGCAGCGCCTGGTCGCGGCGCAGATTGCCGCGCATCTGTTGCACGGCCGCTTCGTAAGGACGCGGATCGATTTGAGCGAGCAGGTCGCCCTGGCGCACGAGCTGGCCTTCCGTGAACACGATTTTTTGCAGGATCCCGCTGATCTGGGTGCGCACCGTCACCGTGGCGAGCGGCGTAATCGTGCCCAACGCGGGAATGCGCACCAGGATCTCGCCGATGCTCGCGGTCGCGAGCGCCACCGCAACCGGCGCATCCTTGCCGCCGGGCCCCTTGGAAGACGCGTCGAGCGGCGCCTGCTGCTTGTGTTGCAGATGGCGCACGAACAGGATCATGAGCACGACGACAATTGCGAGCGCAATCAAGACGACCCTGCGATTGAGGAATTTTTCGCTTACCACGGTTCCACCAGGTTGCCATTGCGGGCGGTAGACGAGCACATTAACATGCAGGCGATATCAGACTGAACCATCAACCGTGGATCACGGCTTTGGTGCGCGAAGCGCCGCGCTGCGAACGCCAACGACTCGACTACGAAGGCACGGCCTCCACCATGAAGAACCCGAATTGATGCTCAAGGGTCTGATTGTCGCGCATCCCCGCCTGTGGGTATCCATCATCGTCGGCATTGCTATTTTCTTTCTGTTGCCGACTCAGTGGCCCGCGATCAGCCGGGTGCTGGTGGCCTGGAACGGCGCTGTGATTCTCTTTTTGCTGCTCATCTATCTGTGGATGGCGAGCATGAACGCCGAACAGATTTGTCGGCGGTTCATCGAGGAGGACGAGAGCGCGCCCGTGGTGGTCGTGATCGTCACCGCAGCTGCGTTGCTGAGCCTGGTCGCGATCATTGCGGTGCTCTCGACGATCAAACAGGTGGTCGGCACCGAACGCGTCGCGCACATGCTGCTTGCCGCGCTCACGATCGTCGACTCGTGGCTGCTCGTACCGACGATATTCACGGTGCAGTACGCCGATATGTTCTACAGCGCCACGGCCGAGGAACGGCCCTTGCATTTTCCGAATACGTCGATGCCGATATTCTGGGATTTCGCGTATTTCTCGTTCACGATCGCCGCGGCCTGCCAGACCGCCGATGTTTCGACGACGCAACGGTCGATTCGCAAGGTCGTGATCGCGCACGCGCTGATTTCCTTTCTGTTCAATGCGTCGATCCTCGGATTCGCGATCAACGTGTCGGCCGGGTTGTTCGGCTCGTGATGGCCCTGCCTGACCTTTCTTTGCAATCCCGCGGGCCAAAAAGCCAAGCTTGCCACTGGCGTTGATCGCCGGCTGCATGGAATCATTGCCAGGATGGACCCCGAGACAAACCGAAAATCGCGAATCTGGCGCTGGATCCTCATCGGCGTCGTTGCAGCCGTCGTCCTTGCCGGCATCATTTATCAATCCGTGACTTTTTTGTCGCAGCCCGTGGTTAGGCGGGGTCGATTCGCCGATGCGGGCACGCCGCAGTCGGTCGGCGTGAAGACGATCACGCGAGGCGATATCCGGATGGTCGTCAACGCGCTCGGCGCGGTCACACCCCTGACTACGGTCACGGTCACCACGCAGATCAGCGGCTTGCTCATGGAAGTCGGGTTCAAAGAAGGTCAACTGGTCCATAAGGGCCAGTTTCTGGCGCAAATCGATCCGCGCCCCTATCAAGTCGCGCTCGAAGAGGACCAGGCGCAGTTGGCACGCGACGAGGCGACGCTCAAGCAGGCGCAGATGGATCTCGAGCGCTACAAGACGCTCGCCGATCAGACTTCGATCGCCCGGCAAACCTACGAGGACCAGGTTTGGGTCGTCAAACAAAATCAAGGGACCGTTGACTTCGACAAGGCGCAAATCAAGGCGCAGCAGCTGAACCTGACCTACTGCCGGATCGTGGCGCCGAGCGATGGCCGTGTTGGGCTACGCCTCGTCGATCCCGGCAACTACGTGCAAACGACCTCGACCAGCGGCATCGTGGTTCTGACGTTATTGAATCCGATTTCCGTGGTCTTTTCCGTGCCCGAGGACAGCATCCCGCAAATCATGGCGCGGCTGCATGCGGCGGCCAAGATTCCCGTTACCGCGTTCGATCGGGCGAATGTCCAGCAAATCGCCGTCGGCGAATTTGCGGCAATCGACAATGAGGTCGATACGACGACCGGCACGGTGCGACTGCGCGCGAGCTTCGACAATGCCGCGGGCGCGCTGTTTCCGAGTCAGTTCGTCAATGTGGTCATGGCGCTCGATACGCTCAAGGACGTTGTCACGGTGCCGATCGGAGCGGTGCAGCGCGGGGCGCCGGGAACCTACGTCTATTTGCTCGCCGACGACAACACGGTTGCGGTGCACCCGATCACCTTGGGGCCGCAAGACGGCGACTTCTTCGCGGTGCAATCCGGGCTATCACCCGGCGATCGAGTCGTCACCGAAGGCGCTGATCGGTTGCGCGATGGTGCACACGTGAACGTGCCACCGCCCGCGGGTGCTGCACCGAGCGGCGCCGCCGGCGGCAACACGCCGCCCGGTCGGCATCGCCGCAACGGCCAGGGTCCTGGCGCGCAGGGTCAAGCCGGGCAAGGGACGGGCGCCGGCGGCACTGCACAGGGCGCCGCGAACTCGGCCCAGGGCGGCGACGATGCGGATGCGGCCGCGCGCCGCGAGCGATGGCGCCTGCGCCACCAGCAGTCAGACGGACAGGCGACGCCGGACAAGTCCCCAGCATCCTCGGTGAACCCGCACCCGTCCGGCCCATCGGGTCCCTAATTCCCATGAATCCGTCCCGGCTATTCATCCAGTTGCCGGTCGCGACGACCTTGCTCATGGTGGCGGTGCTGCTGAGCGGCATATTTGCGTTCAGATTCCTGCCGCTCTCGTCGCTGCCGGAAGTCGATTACCCGACGATCCAGGTGCAAACCTTTTATCCGGGCGCGAGCCCCGAAGTCATGACCTCTTCGGTCACGGCACCGCTCGAGCGCCAATTCGGCCAGATGCCCGGCCTCAATCAGATGACTTCGGCCAGTTCCGGCGGCGCCTCGGTCGTCACGCTGCAATTCAGTCTCGATCTTGGCTTGGACGTCGCCGAACAAGAGGTGCAGGCCGCGATCAATGCGGCCAACAACGTATTGCCCAACGACCTGCCGACGCCGCCGGTCTACGCGAAGTTCAATCCGGCCGATGCGCCGATCATGACGCTCAGCGTGACTTCCAAGACACTCAAGCTCATCGACGTCGAGGATTTGAGCTTCACGCGCCTCGCCCAGAAGATAGCGCAGCTGCCCGGCGTCGGCGTCGTGAGCATCTCGGGCGGCCAACGGCCGTCGGTGCACATCCAATTCAATCCGCGCGCACTGGCGAAATACGGCCTCAACATCGACGATCTGCGTACCACGATCAGCAACGCGAACATCAATTCGCCGAAGGGAAGCTTCGACGGGCCTACGCAGGCGTCCTCGATCAACGCGAACGATCAGCTCACCGACGTCGCGGGCTACAAGAAAATCGTCGTCGCCTATCTCAACGCCGCTCCCGTGCACTTGAGCGATGTCGCCACCGTGATCATGGCTCCGGAGAACAAGAATCTGGCAGCTTGGGCGAACACGACACCGTCTCTGATCTTGAATGTGCAGCGCCAGCCGGGCGCCAACGTGATTCAGGTCGCCGATGCCGTCAAGACGCTGCTGCCGAAAGTCGTCGCAGACATGCCGCCGGCGCTCGAGATCAGCATCCTCTCCGACCGGACGCAGACGATTCGCGCCTCGGTCGCCGACGTGGAATTCGAACTCGTGCTTGCGGTCGCCTTGGTCGTACTGGTGATCTTCCTGTTCCTGCGCAATCTGCCGGCGACTTTGATTCCGAGTCTTTCGGTGCCTCTGTCGCTGGTCGGCACGTTCGGCGTGATGTATTTGCTGCGCTACAGCCTGGATAACTTGTCGCTGATGGCCTTGACGATTTCGACCGGCTTCGTCGTCGACGATGCAATCGTGATGATCGAGAATATCGCCCGATACATCGAGAACGGCGAGAAGCCGATGGCCGCGGCGCTCAAGGGATCGCAGCAAATCGGCTTCACGATCATCTCGCTGACGGTCTCGCTGATCGCGGCGCTGATTCCACTGCTGTTCATGGGTGAAATCGTCGGGCGCTTGTTCCATGAGTTTGCAATCACGCTGGCCGTCACGATCGTGATATCGGCGATCGTCTCGCTGACGCTCGTCCCGATGTTGTGCGCGCGGCTATTGCGCCACCGCGGCGAGGCCGATCGCAAGCGCTGGGACGTGCAGGCCGAGCACGGGTTCAATTGGATCATTCATCAATACAGCAGGGCTCTCAATTGGGTTCTCGACCGGCAGAGCCTGACGCTGATCGTCGCCGCGATCACGCTGGTCGTAACCGTGATGCTCTATATTTTCATCCCGAAGGGATTCTTCCCCGTGCAAGACACCGGAATGATCCAGGGAATCTCGGAGGCGGCGCAGACGATCTCCTATTCGGCAATGGCGGATCGCCAGCAGGCGCTAGGCGCCGCGATCCTCAAGGATCCGGACGTGGCGAGCTTGAGCTCGTTCATCGGAGTCGACGGCACGAACTCGACGCTCAACAGCGGACGCTTTCTGATCAATCTGAAGCCGCACGCCGATCGCAAGCTCACGGCAAGCCAGATAATCCGCAGACTGCAGCAGGAGACCGCCGATGTGCTCGGCATCACCTTGTACATGCAACCGCTGCAGGACATCACGATCGATTCCGCGGTCAGCCGCACTCAGTACCAGTTCGTCGTCGAAAGTACCGACAACAACGATTTCTTGGCGGAAATACCCAAGCTCATGCAGAAGCTCGAACAACTGCCGCAGCTCGCGGACGTCGCGAGCGACATGGAGCAGCAGGGAACGGCGACCGATCTCGTGATCGACCGAGCGACCGCGGCGAGATTCGGCATCACACCCGCGACCGTGGACAATGTGCTCTATGATTCCTTCGGGCAGCGCATCGTCTCGACGATCTATTCGCAGGCGAATCAATACCGCGTGATCCTCGAGGCCGATCCCTCGATTCAGCGCTCGCTCTCCGGTCTGTCGGAGCTGTACCTGCCTTCATCGTCGTCGACGACCAATGGTCAGGTGCCGCTGTCGGCGATCGTGCAAGTCAAGCAGCGGGCAGGACCGCTGCAGATCACCCATTTGGGACAGTTTCCGGCGACGACGATTTCGTTCAATCTCGCGCCGGGCAACTCATTGGGGGAGGCGGTCGATGCGATCAAGCAGGCCGAGAAGGACGTTCAACTTCCCTCGAAATTCGTGACTGCATTCCAGGGAACAGCCGCGGCGTTCCAGAACGTGCTCACGAACCAGGCGTTGCTGCTGCTCGCTTCGGTCATCACGATGTACATCGTGCTCGGCGTGTTATACGAGAGCTTCATTCATCCGATCACGATTCTCTCGACGCTGCCGTCCGCCGGCATCGGTGCGATGCTCGCGCTGCTGATTGCCGGCGACGACCTCGACGTGCTCGGCATCATCGGCATCATTTTGCTGATCGGAATCGTCAAGAAGAACGCGATCATGATGATCGATTTCGCGCTCGACGCCGAGCGCCACGGTGGCCTCGAGCCGCGCGCGGCAATCTACCAGGCTTGTTTGCTGCGATTTCGTCCGATCCTCATGACGACGATGGCGGCCCTGCTCGGCGCGTTGCCCTTGATGCTCGGCACGGGCGCGGGATCGGAGCTGCGCCGGCCGCTCGGCGTCGCGATCGTCGGCGGCCTGATCGCGAGCCAGTTGTTGACGCTGTTCACGACGCCGGTGATTTATCTGGCGTTCGACCGGCTTGCGCTGAGACTGCGCGGGCCGAAGCCCGATCCGAGGTCCGATCAGGGGGCGGCCACCGCATGAATCTGTCGCGGCCATTCATCGAGCGTCCGATCGCCACGACCTTGTTGACCGCGGGTGTATTTCTCTCGGGCGTCTTGGCCTATACCTACTTGCCGGTGGCGCCGTTGCCGCAAGTCGATTATCCGACGATATCGGTATCGGCGTCGTTGCCGGGCGCCGATCCCGACACGGTGGCGACCAGCGTCGCGGAGCCGCTCGAGAGATACCTCGGCGAGATCTCCGATGTCACGGAAATCACTTCGCAGAGCAGCAGCGGCCAAACGCGAATCACCCTGCAATTCGACTTGAATCGCGACATCAACGGCGCAGCGCGCGATGTTCAAGCGGCGATCAACGCGGCTTCGGCCGACGTCTCGACGAGCTTGAGCAGTAATCCGAGCTACCGCAAGGTCAATCCCGCCGATGCTCCCTTGATGATCCTGGCGCTGACCTCGCAGACCCTGACGCGTGGGCAGCTCTACGACGCTGCGAGCAACGTGCTCCAGCAGCGCCTCTCGCAGCTCGACGGGATCGGTCAGGTATCGATCGGCGGCGCGACGCTGCCGGCCGTGCGCGTCGAGCTCAATCCCACGGCGATGTTCAATTACGGCATCGGCCTCGAGGATGTGCGCGCCGCGCTCGCATCGGCGAATGCCAATAGCCCGAAGGGCGCGATCGAAGAGGGCGATCATCGCTTTCAGCTCTATACCAATGATCAGGCCCGCGTTGCGGCCGACTTCAGTCCGTTGATAGTTGCCTACCGCAAGGGCGCCGCCGTGCGCTTGAGCGACGTCGCCGATGTCGAGGATTCGGTCCAGGACCTGCGCAACGACGGCCGCGCGAACGGCGAACCATCGGTGCTCGTGATCCTCTCGAGGCAGCCCGGCGCCAACATCATCGACACCGTCGACCAGGTCAAGTCGGAGCTGCCGCAGCTGCAGTCCGCGCTGCCGAGCGACGTGAATGTCACGATCGTCTCGGACCGCAGCCAGACGATTCGCGCCTCGCTTTCCGACACGAAATGGACGCTGATGCTCGCGGTGCTGCTCGTGACCTTCGTCGTATTCGCGGCGCTCGGCGAGCTGCGTGCGGCGCTCGTGCCGGCGGTCGTCGTGCCGGTTTCGATCGTCGGCACGTTCGGCGGCATGTATCTGCTCGGCTTCAGTCTCGACAATCTCTCGTTGATGGCGTTGACCATTGCGACCGGGTTCGTGGTAGACGATGCGATCGTCGTGCTGGAGAACATCTCGCGCCACATCGAAGCCGGCATGCCGCGGCTCGAGGCGGCGATGCTGGGTGCCAAGGAGGTCGGTTTCACGGTTGTCTCGATCAGCCTGTCGCTGATCGCGGTCTTCATTCCGATCTTGCTCATGGGCGGAATCGTCGGACGCTTGTTCCGCGAGTTCACGGCAACGCTGTCGATCGCGATCCTGATCTCGATGGTGATATCGCTGACGACGACCCCGATGATGTGCGCAATCATCCTCAAGTCGCCAAGTCCCAAGGACCGTCCTCAGCGCCGCAGCCTCATGAAGGTTGCACTCGACGGTTACGACCGCACGCTCGCGTGGTCGCTTCGCCACGGTCGCATCGTGATGTGCGCCTTGTTGGTGACGATCGCGCTCAATGTGCTGTTGTTCACGCTGATCCCGAAAGGATTTTTCCCGCAGGAGGATACCGGATTGATTACCGGCGGCATCGTCTGCGATCAGAGCATTTCCTTCCAGCTCATGAAGGGCAAGCTCGCCCAGTTCATGGATATCGTGCAGGCGGACCCCGCAGTTCAGAGCGTCGCCGGTTACACGGGGGCGGGCAGCGGCGGCGGCAATTCGCAAACCAATACGGGTTCGGTCTACGTGCTGCTCAAACCCTTGTCGCAGCGCAGGCTGTCGGCGGACGACGTGATTGCGCGGCTGCGCCCCAAATTGTCTCAAGTGGCCGGCGGCCGGCTATTCCTGCAAACCGTTCAGGATATTCGCGTCGGCGCGCGCCAGGCCAACGCGCAGTATCAATTCACGCTGCAGGCGGACAATACCAACGATCTCAATGAATGGGGGCCGAAGCTGACCGCCGCTTTGCAGCGCAGCACCGTGGTCGCAGACGTCAATTCTGACCAACAGCCCAAGGGTCTCGAGACCGACATCGCGTACGACCGTGCGTCCGCTGCACGCCTGGGACTGACGTTGAGCCAAATGGACAGCACGCTCTACGATGCCTTCGGTCAACGCCAGGTCTCGACGATCTACAATGCCTTGAACCAATATCACGTGGTCATGGAGGTTGCGCCGCGGTATTGGGAATCGCCGCAGACGCTCAAAGACATCTACGTGAGCACGGCCGCCGGTACGCCCGGCGGCTCGGCGACGACCAATGCCGCGGGGGCGACCACGCAAATCGTCGGTTTGGCCCGGGCGTCGACGACGACCACCGCGGTCGCGGGTGCGAGCAATTCGGTCCAGAATGCGCTGACCAACGCGATCGCCAATACCGGCCGCGGCTCCGCGTCGAACGGCGCCGCGGTCAGCGCGAGCCTCGAGACGATGGTGCCGTTGGCGGCGGTCAGCAGCTTCTCTGCCGGCACCACGCGGCTTGCGGTCAACCACCAAGGATTGTTCGCCGCGACGACGATCTCATTCAATTTGGCACCGGGAATGGCGTTGAGCGACGCGACCGACGCGGTTGCACAGGCAATGCAGGAAATCCACATGCCGACTTCGGTGCACGGCGTGTTCGCGGGGACCGCGGCGACGTTTCAGCAGTCGCTGTCCGGCGAGCCCATATTGATTGCGGCTGCGCTGCTCGCCGTCTACATCGTGCTCGGAGTGCTCTACGAGAGCTATATACACCCGATCACGATCATCTCGACGCTGCCCTCGGCGGGCGTCGGCGCCGTGCTCGCGCTGATGGTCTGGCACACCGAGTTCACGATCATCGCATTGATAGGCGTGATCCTGCTGATCGGCATCGTGAAGAAGAACGCGATCATGATGATCGATTTCGCGATCCACGCGGAACGCACGCAGGGACTTGCGCCGCGCGAGGCGATCTACCAGGCGTGTTTGCTGCGCTTTCGACCGATCATGATGACGACACTCGCAGCCTTGCTGGGTGCCTTGCCGCTCGCGATGAGTTATGGCAACGGCGCGGAAATGCGCAGGCCGCTCGGCATCTCGATCGTCGGTGGGTTGATATTGAGCCAGATTCTGACGCTCTATACGACGCCGGTGCTGTACGTCTACTTGGATCGGTTCCAGAGCTGGGGCCGGCGCCGCTGGGAAAAATTTTGGGGTGAGGATCAAAACGCCGTGGAGGCGACGACATGAGGACCGATAGCGCGCTGCGCGGTGGCGCATGGGGTTTGACCGCGGCCGTGGCGCTCGCTTTGAGCGCCTGCAAGGTCGGGCCGAATTATCGCCGCCCGGACGCCCCGGTGCCGGCAGGCTACAAGGAAGCCCAGGCCGGCGACACCTCGTGGAAGCCGAGTTCGCCGCAGGACGCGGGCGACCGCGGCGCCTGGTGGGCAATATTCGACGATCCCGAGCTCGACGAATTGGAACGCAGGGTCAACATTTCCAATCAAAACGTCAAAGTCTACGAAGCGGAGTATCGCGAAGCGCACGCGCTTTTGCGCGAGGCTCAGGCGCAACTGTTCCCGACGCTCGGCGTTTCCGGCGGCGCCCAGCGCGGCGGCGGCGGCGGCGGAACCGCGAGCGTGTCGAGTACGGTCGGCAGCGGCGCGGGCGGAACCACGCACACCGAGTTCACGCTCGAAGCGCAAGTGGCCTGGCAGCCGGATGTGTGGGGCACGATCCGTCGCCAGGTCGAGAGCCGCAAGGCAGGCGTGCAGGTCAGCCGGGCGAATTTGGCAAACGCACAATTGTCGGCGCAGGTAACACTTGCATCGGATTACTTCGATTTGCGTGCCGCCGACAGCTTGCGAATCCTGCTGGCCCAATCGGTGAGCTTGGACGAGCGGGTCGTCGCCATTACCGAGAGCCAGTTCAAGGCTGGAACCGCGACTAACGGCGATTTGGCGGCCGCCCAAGCGCAGTTGTTCGCGGCGCGCGCCCAATTGGCTGCGGTCGACCAGCAGCGAGGTACTTACGAGCACGCGATCGCGGTGTTGAGCGGACATCTGCCTTCGGAACTGAAGATTCCTGAAATGCCGCTGACCGCGACCGTGCCAATCGTGCCGGTAGCGCTGCCGTCGACGCTGCTCGAGCGCAATCCCGGCGTAGCCGCCGCCGAGCGCCAGATGCAACAGGAAAATGCGCTGATCGGCGTCGCGATCGGCGCCTATTTCCCTTCCTTGAGTTTGACCGCGCTCGGCGGTTATGCGGGTGATCCTCTCTCGCAATTGTTCAAACTCGGAAATAGAATTTGGTCGCTGGGTGCAAGCGCGAGCGATACGCTGTTTCAGGGCGGCGAACAAGTCGCCGCGGTCGCCGGGGCTCACGCGACCTATGACCAATATGTCGCCGCCTATCGTCAGACGGTGCTGACCGCATTTCAGTCGGTCGAGGACCAATTGTTGGCGCTGCGTGTGCTGCAGCGAGAAGCGGATCTGCAAACACAGGCGGTCAAAGCCGCTCAGTTGGCCTCGGATGTCGCGCTCAATGAATTCAACGCCGGGACAGTGCCCTATACGACGGTCATCATCGCGGTGCAAACCTTGCTCGCGGATCAGCAGTCGGCGCTGACGACCCAGCAGAATCGGCTCGTGGCCACGGTCACGCTGATCGCGGCGCTCGGCGGCGGCTGGGACGCGAAGGCGCTGTAGGGCCGCTCACGGCCCGAGCGCTGCATTCAATACTTGTGCGAGACGCACGCCCGCGCGTTCGAGCTGCAGCCGAACCGCTGCGGTCGCATCGCGCACATAGGCATCGCTGAGCCGATAGCGGCCTAGGGAATCCGGCTCTGGTAGTTCGCCATAGGCGACCGTTTTCGCAACTTCGAACGACTCGAGCGCCCAGCCGCTCGGAGTGCCGCCGCGCCATTCGCGGCGCTGCGCCGGCGTGACCTCGGCAAGCAAGCCAGCAGCAACGGCCGAACTGTTTTCGCCGAGCCGCTCGACGAAGACCGTGTCCCAGTAATGATGCAAGCTGCCTGCGCGGTACCCGGCCGCCTCGACGCGCTTGTCATTGCCGCCGCGGTCGTGAGCGTCGCCGAGATGCAGCGGCTGATGCAAATCGCCGATCAGATGCAACAGAAATTGCAGTGCCAGCAGCCGCTCGGCACTCGGCAGATTGGCGTTGGGCAGTTCGCGGCGAAACTGTTCGATTTTGTCGACGATGCAGGCGCGTGCGGGTCCCGCCGACGCATAGGTGCCGGCGGGCAGCGCCGGGTGTGCAAAACAGGCGGCATCGACTTCGCGATCCCCGAGCTCGATGTCGGCGAAGTGCCATTCGCGCGTGGCCTCGTAACGGCTGCGATCACCGTCGCGATCCGAATCGCGATATCGATCGGCCCAGGTGGCCTCCGAAGCGATGTCCCGATCGCGGGTCAATCTGCTCGTATCATCCGCAAGAAGCCCGGACACTTTCGCGCGTACCGATGGGTCCAAATAATTCCAAGCGATCAGCGCGACGATCTCGTGGCCTTCATCGCCCCAGGCGTGCGCGCTGATCGGCAGCATCAGCAACAGGCATTGCAGCACGAGACGCTTCATGCGGGCCAGTCTACGCCGGTCAATTTCACCGACTCGTCCCAGAGCCGAGCGGCGCAGGCGTCATCCGATGCCGCCGGACTCGGCTCGAGCGGCGCGCAGTTCGCGAAGTATTTTCCGGAGAGACCGGCGACTTCCGGCGCCAACGCCAAGTAGATCATCGTCTGCGCGCCCGCTTTTGGGGTCGATGCAAAATATTTGCCGAGCCGCAGCAGCGCTCCGAACGGTCCGCCGCTCCCGGACCCGAATCGGGTGGCGACGAAGCCGGGATGAAAGCAATTTGCGGTGATCGTCGTTCCCCGCAGCCGCTTCGCGAGTTCGCGCGTGAATAGAATATTGCAGAGCTTCGAATTTGCGTAGGCGCGCATTCCGCTGAAGCTGTTCTCGAGCTGCAGATCGTCGAAGTCGAGAGCCGCCCGTAGATGCAGCGCGGACGCCGTGGAGACGATGCGCGCATGCGCAGCGAATCGCTCGCGCAACAGGCAAGTCAGCACGAAGTAGGACAGATGATTGGTCGCGAAGCTGAGCTCTAGGCCGTCCTCGGTCAGTGTGCGGCGATTGATGATCATGCCGGCATTGTTGATCATGACGTCGATTCGCATGCCGATGTCGGCGATCTCGAGCGCGACGCGCTTCATTTGCGCGATGCTCGACAAATCGGCGTAGTGGACACGGTGATCGGCTTGCGGCGCAATCGCCCGCAGCCGATCGAGGGTCGCCTGTCCCCGGCTGAGGTCCCGTGCCGTAAAAATGATGCGCGCACCGCGCGACGCGAGCGTCTCGGCGGCAACGGCGCCGATCCCTGAGGTCGCGCCCGTGATCACGACGGTTGGTGCAGCGGGGTTGGTTTCAGTCATGGTCGATCCCGAGTCGGCTACTCGCCCGTGCGAAATCGCGTCCAAATGCGCGTCATCAGGCGCGAGTACTCCGGTGGCTGCGCAAACATTGCGTGCAAGTGGGCGCGCGCGGCTGCCGATGGGTAAATGGACGGATCACCCTTGATGGCCTCGCTGACGAACGGCAGCGAGGCGCTGTTGCCGTTCGGATATTTTACGGCGTTCGTGACCGCGGCGATCACATCGGGGCGCATTAGGTAGTTCATCCATTGCTCGGCATTGTGTGGGTGCGGCGCGTCCGCCGGAATGCCCATCATGTCGGTCGTCAGCACCGAACCTTCGCGCGGCAGGAAGTACGCGATTTGCACGCCGTTGGCGGCTTCGCGAGCCCGAGCTCTCGCTTGCAGTATGTCGCCGGACCAACCCAAGGTCAGGCAGAGGCTGCCGTTGGCGAGATCGCTGATGTCCTGCGTACTTTCGATCATGCGAATGTAGGGACGCAGTTTCATGAGCACCGCCGCGACGTCCGCGGCGTCGCGCGGATCGAAACTATTCGGATCGCGGCCTAGATAGAGCAGCGCGGCGGCAAATACGTCGGGCGGTGAATCGATGACGGAGATCCCGCAGTCCGCGAGCTTGGCCGCATTGGTGGGCTCGAGCAGCACCGACCAGCTGTCCGGCGCAGTCGGGCCGAGTCGTTCGCGCAGCTTAGCGACGTTGTAGCCGATTCCGACGGTGCTCCACAGGTAGGGCACTCCATGAGCGTTGCCGGGATCATGAAGCGCGAGCCGCTGCATGATATCGGCATCGAGGTTCGATCGATTCGTGAGTTCATCCGGATCCAATCGGCGGAAAACGCCGGCATGCAACAAGCGTTCGAAGAATGTATCCGTCGGAATCACGATGTCGTAGTTCGTGTGTCCGGTCAGCAATTTCGTTTCGAGTACCTCGTTGCTCTCATAGGTGTCGTAGCGCACCACGATGCCGGTTTCGCGCTCGAAGTTGGCGACCGTATCCGGGGCGATGTAGTCGGTCCAGGAATAGACGTTGAGGATCTTTTCGGCATCGAATTGCGGGCCGGTACGCGCTGCGGAGGGGCCTTGGGTCGGTTTGCCGCCGCCGCAGGCCGACGCCAGCGCCAGGGCGACGACGGCGGCCGAGAGTCGCAAGCCGCAGCGAATTCGCCGGCTCACACTAGGCCAGCAATTCCATGACCGCGCGATGTGCCGCATCGATTGCCACGTTCGTATATGCGTCCCAGCCGGAATCCGAATTGGCGATCGTGATTCGGCCCACGCGCTGACGCGCTGCCCGCTCGATTTTTCGCTGCTCGATCGGATCGTCGAACAGCGGGGTTGGTGTATAGGCGTAGCCATGCGGCCAGCGATTCACGGTGATCGCCGCAATATCGCGATCGAAATCGAAACCCGCAGGCGCCAACATGCGTCCGAGCTCATCGCGGATTTCGCGTTCGAAATCGGCAAAACTCGTCGTGTAGAGCCGGCCGCGGCCGGCGCGAAATTGTTCGCGCATGTTCAAGCCCTGATTGGGCACCGTCGGAGCGTGAAACATGTGGATGCATATCGGCTGCGCGGGATCGCTCGAGAACCGGTAGCCGTCCATGCTGACCGGAAAGTCCAGATAGGCGGCGAACGTTCCGCCGGGATTGTCAATGAATGCCACGCCGAGTTTGCGCCAAGGCTCCCAGTTGCGCGCAATCACGTTCACATAGACGAGCGGCGCACGCACATTGGCATGCAGGGCTTTGCGCTGTTTCTCGCTGGTCTGCGGCGCGATGTAGGGGATCATCGCGTGGTAGCAGGCGAGCACGCAGCCGCCCGCTGCGACCCGGGTAACCGTGCCGTCCTTGACATAGGCGACCTCCACGCCGGCTCCGACGTTGCGCACGTCGACGGCTGTCGCGCCGAGGCGGATTCGCACGGCATGCTCCGCAAGATCGAGCTGGCCGTAGTCGAAGCGCGCGAGCACGATGTCGTCCATGGTCGAGCCCGGTGCCGCGCCGGGTATGAGCTTGCGCACGAGCAAGCGTGCAATCGACGCATTGCCATCCGGAAAGTGATAGATATAGGGCTCTTCTTCGGCGCCACCGGCCGACCCGGCGATCGCCTTGCGCTGCGCTTTCAGGCCCGGCAAATAGAGCGTCTCGCTCGCCGGCACCGCATCGATGCCGATCGCCCACAGATCGTGGGTGCGGGTCTGCAGATACTTCAAGACGTCCTGGTCGGCGTCCCAGTACTTGCGCAGGAAATCGCTGTAGCTGATGTGCTCGAGGATAGCCGAGCGTTGCGCCGCCGTGTGTCCCGCGAGCACGTCTCGTTCCGACCAGCACATCTCGAATAGTTGCGTGCGTGCGCGCTCGCTGAGCGGCAACTCGCCGATATAGGCGCGTAATTCACTCTCGTCGGTGCCTTCGTCGGTCCATTCGGTCCAGGTCGAGTAGGGCCGGCGCACGAGCCGGTCGACTCCGAACATTTCCTTTTTGAAGAAGATCGCCTGCTTCAGTCCCCAGCGCTTGTTGAAGGACTGATCGAAGTCCTTATCGAAGCGCCTCAGTTCGATACCGAGATCCCGCAGCAGACGCTTGCAAACGG
>Ga0181531_10000997_pt1 | contig 18329 bp, 13 predicted proteins | sample PEATcosm2014_Bin_38_FD_119743 | JGI IMG/M metagenome (GOLD analysis project Ga0181531, IMG submission 119743) | Peatland microbial communities from MTU Mesocosm Facility, Houghton, MI, USA - PEATcosm2014_Bin11_10_metaG | ecosystem: Environmental > Terrestrial > Soil > Wetlands > Peat | place... | reverse complement strand
TAGTAAAGAGGTAATTTGAATAATTTGCCGAGCGGAAAAAAGTGGAGTCCCACAACAGCGCCGACCCATTGCCCATATAGGCCTGGAAGATGGAAGTGGCTCAGAATCGGCCCTCCGACCGATATCGCAGCGCCTTCTATTGCGACGATCAGCCCGTACCCGATTCTGTAGTATCTCGACAGTCGCTTATCCAAAATGACTCTTGGGGCGTGACGGAGCGCGGCAAGGTTCGCAATCGCCCAAACGATAAGAATTGCAGCAGCCGCCGAGATCGCGCCGAGCCACGGTTTTTGCTCGCCGGGAATCGCAGCCTGGGTCCACCAATAAAGTGAATAGGCGCCGAACCCTGCACACACGATGGCGCCAACTGCTTTGCCACGCATGCGAACCAGCAAATCCGGTCCGCCAGGACCAAGAATCCCATCGGCCTCGTCATTTCGTCCTCCCCTTCCCCGGTCGATCTTTGTCCTTCAAATCGCCGAACCCAGCAACTGCCTCAGCGCGCCCACATAATCCGTCAGCGCCGCGCGCCCCTTCTCCGTCATGCGATAGAGAGTCTGCGGTTTGCGCTGGACGAACTTCTTTTCGACGGCGACGTATCCAGCTTCTTCGAGCTTGAGCAGCTGTGCGCCCAGGTTTCCATCGGTGGAAGCGGTCTTGGCGCGAAGCCAGGTGAACTCCGCCTCTTCAACACCGCTGAGCAGCGAAAGCAGGGCCAGGCGCAGCTTGCCGTGGATCACAGGATTCAGTTCCGGCAGCTCAGGCATGGGAGACGTCCTGCGCGGTTCCACTGGTTTTGCGCTCGCGGGCATCTGCGATCATGCCCAAGATTCCGAAGACGATCTGGCAGAAGAAAATGGCCACCAGAAACAGGATGCCCGCCTGGTTTTCCGTGAGAAAGCAGGAGACCGCTCCGGCGGCTAACCAGACCAGCCCGGATACAAATTGCATCTTCCATTTCAGAATGATGCTTGAGGTGATGTTGGCAGTGCCGAGCATGGCCCCGACCATAGCGATTGCAATGTGCAGATCCATCCTGCCGCTGTAGCCAAGCGAAAACATAATGATGAAAGTGGAGATACCCATACCGGCCCAGATGGATGTGATGGCCCGGCCGATGGTTGTCGGCGGCTGCTTGCTCCGCTTGCGCGCGGACATAATCCAGGTCAGCACAAATCCGCTGATCATCGTCACCGGCCAGGCGAGGTAGTTACGGCTCCAGGTGGGCCCTCCAAAGCCCCCTGAAGACCAGGCGATGGCGATGTAGTAGGCCACGCCCCAAAAAACGAAAGCCCAACCCCAGCTCTCGGTACTCCGCCGGCCCTCGGCGATCATGGTTTCGATCAGGCTTAGCCTGTCCTTGAGTTCCTGTTCGATTTTCTGGTCTGTCATTGCTTTTCTCCGTTCAGTTGGTGTCAGATTTTGATTGCATTCGGAGCGTGAGAAGGCCCTGGATGCGTTTTCCGGTTTAGGGCCGATGTTGCAGCAGCATGTCCACGCTGCGCTGTGGAGGGTTGTTTCCGAATGTTGCTTCAGTCACTTCGCTCCATTCGCCGCTCTTGGTCAGGTGCATGGTGTTAACGATGTGCGCTGGACCGGCTTGATACTGCCACGAGAATCCGCCGTCCTGTACGGAGAGCTCTGTGTCGACATAACGGCCGTTGTTATACGCACGAAAGCGGTAGGCACGGGAAGCATCGTCATAAGCGACGGTAGCCAGCGCACTGAAACTGACTTTTCCGTCAGATGCAGTACTCTTGCCTTCTATGAGCAGCACAAGACCGTCGAGCTTGTACTGCACGTCCTCGGTTTGTGTCCGGTGAAGCGGTTCGCCGGGGCCGCGAACAATGGTGATAGGGCCGGACCAGCTACCGGCGAGAAACGAAAGCTTCCTCATCGCCTCGCGCTGTATGTCGGTGCTGCTTTGAGCCGGTTCCTGGGCGGCGAGTGCGCCATTCAGCCCAATCACAATTGTCGCGGCGAGCGTCAGCCGGAAGAGAAATCGCGGAAACCTCGATTTCGAAAGTTGACTTTTCATTTTGCGGCCTCCATTAAGCGAAAACCAACCGTTCGAGCCTTGCGGAAGGATCCTAATTCTCGTTCAATGAAGAGCACTTTAAATAATAGAGTACTCTGTGTCAAGATAATTCTTCCAACCTGTGCGGCTGTCGTTTTGCCGATGATTATGGGCTTGGGGCGCAGAATGGAATTTGAGTTAAGTCGCGATCACCCGGCAACCAGGGTGGCGAAACTTGAGAAACCATGCACTCGCTGGAAGCTGCGCTCCTGCCGGCGCGGAAGTGGAGGGTCTATTGGGTAATCGAGAACCCTTCCAAGAGATGCCAAAAAGCAGCCTAACTCCTTTCATATCTATATTCTGTAAATAACTTGTTTGGAATGAAGAATTTGCAGCGCAGCCCACGCTGTAACCAGATGAAAACAAGCAATTTAAACCCGGGAATAGGGGTGGGGGGAGGTTACTCAAGCGTTAACTGGACAAGACTCCAGTTCGCGAGCAACCCGCTCGAATACTCCGGCCCAATCGCCCGGCGCGCTCTGACGGAACAGCCGTGCTGTCGGATACCAGGGCGTCGTGTCCATCCGCTGCATCCATCGCCAATCGCTCAGGTAGGGCAGCAGGATCCAGACCGGTTTGGCCATTGCGCCGGCCAGGTGCGCGATGCAGGTATCTGTAGTAATGACCAGATCGAGTGTGGCCACCAGCGCCGCAGTTTCGGCTAGATCGTGGTCGGCGCTGGATCCGTCCCGGACGAGAACGCCTGTGGGCAGCGCTGCCAACTGCGCAGCTGCCGGCCCTTTTTGCAGCGAAATCCATGTGATGCCGGGGATGCGCACCATGGGCAGAAGCATTTCGAGATTCAAGGACCGTTGTCGATCCGTCTTATAGCCGGGATTGCCCGCCCAGGCTATGCCGACGCGTAAGGGCCGATTTCCGGACCGATCAAGTTGCTCGATTGGCTCGCCGTCCGGAAAGTCTTCCAGTCTGTCAGCGGCCAACTCCGGATCGGCGCCGAGGTAGGCGCCCGGCCACGGAACCGTCTCCACCGTGGTCCCAAAGATCGCCGGGAGGCTCATCAGCGGGCACTCGAGCTCGAAGTCCGGCGGAGCCTCGCCAAGGATCGCCGTCCTCGCCAGACCGGCCCGTACCACGGCTAGTGAGCGCATGAGCCGTTCCACTGGAGCCTGCACCTGGAGGATCGGCAACCCGCCGCGCGCCGCTACCAGAGTGGCGTAACGGCAGAACTGGATGGTGTCGCCCAGCCCCTGCTCGGCGTGAAGTAAGACCCTTTGGCCATGGAGCAGTTCGCCCCGCCACCTTGGTTGGCGAAAAACTCTGGGTCTGCGATGGACTTCGCGGAAACGCCAGCGCGCCTCGTAGTTTTGCCAGCCGCGTTCCCAATTGCCGAGCCCCAAATCGCCGAGCCTAAGTTGCGTGAGGGCAAGATTGTATTGCGCGCCGGGATGCGATGGGTCGCGCTCGAACGCGGCCTCATGAGTGTGCAGGGCTTCATCCATTCGGCCCATGTCGAGCAGCGAGTTTCCGCGGTTGGAGGTAGCAGGACGATTGCCGAGTGCTTCGGCCAGTTGAAACGCTTCGATCGCGTCGGGAAATCGGCCTTCGCTGTGAAGGAGAATGCCTTTCATATTCACGGCTTCCGCGTTGCCGGGATCGCGGGCCAGCGCCCAGCGAAGCCATCCCCAGGCACCGGCCAGGTCTTTCTGCGCCGCGCGGAACTGGCACCAGGCAACATGGGTCTCGACCTGCCCGGGATTCAGCGCAAAGGCTTTGCGCAGATGAGCCTCCGCCTCGATGGGCCTGTGACGTTCCCGTTCAAGAATGGCGAGATTGATCCAGCCGGAAACCAGATCCGGCCGCAGTTCAACGGCGCGCCGCAGGGCAGCCTCGGCGTGTAACTCGCGCCCTTGCTCACGCAGCAGACTTCCTAGATTCATCCACGCGGCGGCAAAATCGGGACGCTCAACTAGCGCGCGGCGGTAGCGGGTTTCCGCTTCCTTGAGTTTGCCCATTCGCGCGAGCACGAAGCCGGCGGCGAATTCGGCCTCGGGCAGCCGGGGACGCAACAGAATCGCCTGCTTGTAGCAGTTCAAAGCCTTTTCATTTCGTCCTAGCGCGGCGAGCGCATTACCAAGGCCCAGATGTGCTGGAACGAGCGCGGGTTGACACCGGAGGGCGAACTCGAACTCGCGCATTGCCTCTTCGGGGAGGCCGAATGCGAGCTTGAGCTCACCCAGCCCCATTCTGGCTAGCGCATTCGTCCCGCTGATGCGAATTGCCTGCTGATAGGCGCTTTCGGCATCGTGATAATTGCCGGCGGATTTGAGTGCCTGGCCCAGAGCAACCCAGGCGGGAACCATCGCAGGAGCAGCCGCCACTGCCGCTGCTGCCATCTTTACGGCAGCCTCGGGCTGGCGGCTGGCCAGCGCAACCAGGCAGATACCCACCATCGCTTCCGCCTGATGCGGATTCTCATTGAGCATCCTCTGGTGGCCGAGCGCGATCTCAGTCAGCCGGCCGGTTAGCCGTTCTGGCAGCGCCTTAGACCCATGGGTTGTCATGACAATTCCGCAATCACTAACCAGCAGGCTAGGCTGGGTAAGGCGCAGCTTCAATCGAAAAGAACGCTCAGTCCAGAATTGGTGCGTCGAGTCTTCCCATTTCGTCCATTGATCCAATCTGGAACCAGCGAGGAGGATCACGGCGCTACACTGTCGAGGAGAGATTTCTGGAGCCTCTTATGACCACTGCAACTTCTACGGAAGCGCGTGTTCCGCTGCTTGAGCGCGAACAGGTTCCTGGCGAGGTGGCCGCGCTTTACGACAAGCTTTACGTTGATCGGGGCGTTGTGCCCAATATGTTCAAGGTGTTCGCCAACGTTCCGCCGCTGGTGCTGGGCATCGCCGCGCTGCTGAAGCCGCTGATGGCGGAGGGCGCGCTGGTTGGCTGGTACAAGGAACTGATTGCCACGCGCGTGGCCTCGTTGAACGAGTGCGAGTACTGCATCAGCGCGCACCGCTACCTGGCTGTACAGCGTGGCGCTACGCCGGAGCAGGTTGCGAGCTACGACTCGTTCGAGACCGGGCCGTTCAGCGAGAAGGAAAAGGCCGGGTTCCGTTACGCCGGACTGCTGCATGTATCCGGCCATGCCATCGACGATGCTGCGTTTGCCGCTGTGAGCGCACACTTCAATGCGCAGGAGATTATTGAGTTGACTGCCGTTGCCGCGGCGTTTGAGTTCTTTCCGCGTTTCAATTCGGCGTTGCAGATTCCGGTTACGCCGCTGCCGGAGACGCTGTAGCGGTGGAGCGTAATTTACGGCAAATGCGCGGAGTGTTGCAATTACTTCCCCAGTTCCTTCACAAAAAAGTCCGCCATCATGTGGTTGGCTTCCAGCGCTTCCGGCAGCAGCGGACTGTACCAGAAGGCGTGGGGGAGCGCGTCGAAGACCACCAACCGCGCGTCGATTCCGGCGTGCAAATATGCACGGTGCAGGTTCGCTGTGCCGCTGAGCAGAAGGTCGCGGCCACTGGTGATGAACAGCGTGGGCGGCAGACCGTGCAGGTCGGCGTAAATGGGCGAGAGGACCGGGTCTTTGGGGTCGGTTGTGCCTACGTAGTCTGGGTCATGCGGTCCCGGCGCGGGCGGATCGAGATGGCCGGAGAGGCCGCGGAGCGCATACATGGCCTGCGAGTCGCCATCGCGGGCGAAGTCGCCCATGCCGCTGAAGATGCCTAGCGCGGCCGGCATGGCCAGACCGAGTTGCTTGAGCTTAACGGCCACTTCCGCGGTGAGGATGGCCCCGGCCGAGGTTCCATAGATGACGATGTGGTCGGGCTTGTAGGTCTTGAGCAGTTCCTTATAGACGGCTACGGAATCGTCAACCGCTGCGGGAAAAGGCGACTCGGGCGCGAGGCGGTAGAGCACGGCGACGACCTTGATTTTGGTGTAGAAGGCGATGGGAATCGACTCGGTGTAGGAACCCGAGTCAGAGTTGAATCCGCCGCCATGCAGGTTCAACAATACTTTGTCCTTGTTAGCGTCGGGCAGGCCGTCGGGCGTGACAATGTGCACGGGAACCCCGGCGATCTTGTCGTCAACGAGTTGGTTGGGGCAGACCTGGGTCCATTCCACACGGGCGCGCGCCGTGTAGGCATCGGTTCCCTTTCGCCGGTCGGCAAGAGACTCTGGCGGTCCCTGATCCGGAATGGCGTGGCTCAGGAAATGCTGCGATTGGATGCTGAGATCGGTCGGCACCGGGACCACCCGCGTTACATGCGCCGTGCCACTTGCGTCAATGTAGCTGGTGTCGCGGGTGGGAGCCTGATCGGCGGCGGTGGGTTGGGGAGTTGTCTCCTGAGCGGCCAACGCCGCCGGAGCAAGTAGTACAAATACAAAATTGCAGAGCTTCATACGATTGTCCTCCGGGAGCAAGACGGGGCGAGCCTTTCTCGCTCTGGACGTTTTTCCACATCCACGATACCAGACTGCAAAGCATACGACTCACAGGTGAAAATCAATCAATGACGCGGTAGGTATAGCATGCATTTGTTGCAGTCATGACTGACCAGGCTTATTTCGCACCGTTGAAGAACTACCTCGCGAAGGTGCCCTCAATAGAGGGTGAAATCGGCTGCGGGTGCTCGGAGGAAGGACTCTGGTGGGCGAAGTTCGTTATCAATATTGACGATCCGCTGGCTTGGCATGTGGTTCAAGAAATGGGACACGTTCTAAACTATGTTTCGCTCAACGAAAGACTGCCCACCGTTTTCATGCCAGTTTCCCCGGCCCCTTACATGAACGGAGGACCTCGAGACTTCCTTTCATGGGTGATCGAATGCAAAGACAATGAATTTACGCCTGCCCAATGTGCCGAGTGGCTGGAAGGACGCTTGCCGAGGCCGGTTGAGGACCGAGAGCAGTGGGAGATTCTGGACGAAGATTCAGATTCCGGCTGATTCCTACACCCACTTTGCGGTACATTGGAATCCCATGACGACAATGACGACTCACGAAGTGCGCAACCTGATTGGCGGCAACTGGCTGAAGCCCGCAACCGATGGCGGCCTGGAACTGACCAACCCCGCGACCGGCGAACCGCTCGGGCAGGTGCCGCAAGGCTCAGCCGCCGAAGTGAACGCCGCAGTCCAAGCCGCACACGCAGCCTTCCCCGGCTGGCGCGCGACTCCCGCCGCTGACCGCGTGCAGTATCTCTTCAAGCTTAAGAACTTGATGGAATTGCATTTGGACGAATTGGCCAGCCTGATTACCGAAGAGAACGGAAAGACCTTTGGCGAGTCGAAGGGCGAACTGCGGCGCGCAATTGAAAACGTGGAGGTTGCCTGCGGCATACCGGTGCTGATGCAGGGCTACTCGCTGGAAGATGTTGCGCCCGGAATCGACGAGATTATGGTGCGCCAGCCGCTGGGAGTTGTGGCGGCGATCACGCCGTTCAATTTTCCAGTGATGGTGCCGATGTGGTTCCTGCCCTACGCCATCGCAACCGGAAACACGCTTGTGCTGAAGCCGAGCGATCGCGTGCCATTTGCCGTGACGCGGCTGGTTGAGTTGATTGAGCATACTGGCCTGCCCGCGGGCGTGGTGAACCTGGTGCAGGGCGGCAAGCCGGCTGTGGATGCGCTACTGGACCATCCACTGGTGCGGGCGATCAGCTTTGTGGGTTCCACGCCGGTGGCTCAATATGTTTACGCGCGCGGCTCGGCCAGCGGCAAACGCGTGCAGTGCCAGGGCGGGGCGAAGAATCACGTAGTGGTTTTGCCGGACGCGGACCAGGAAACGACAACCAAGATCGTGGCCGACTCGGCCTTTGGCTGCGCGGGACAGCGCTGCCTGGCGGTGAGCGTGACGGTGACCGTTGGAGAAGCGAAGGACTGGTTCGGAGAGTCAATATCCGCTGCGGCCGCGGCGCTGAAGGTGGGCAACGGCCAGGACCCGGCGACGCAAATGGGACCGGTGATCACGCAGGCGAGCCGCGAGCGCGTGGTTTCGCTGATCGGAAAAGGTGCGGACGATGGCGCGAAGACAACAGTGGACGGACGCGGACTCAGCGGCGCAGGTTCATTTGTTGGACCCACAGTGCTTAACGGCTTGCCCGCCACGAGTTCTCTGATGGAGACCGAGATCTTTGGACCGGTGCTGTCGGTGGTGCATGCCGACTCGGTGGAAGATGCTCTTCAACTGATCGAGCGCTCCGCATACGGCAATGCCAGCTCGATCTTCACCGCATCGGGCGCGGCGGCGCGGAAGTTTCGCAATTCCGTTTCCACCGGCAACGTGGGAGTGAACATCGGCGTACCCGCGCCCATGGCCTACTTCCCGTTCTCCGGCTGGAAAGGCAGTTTCTTCGGCGTGATGCATGCGCAGGGCCGCGACGCGGTTGAATTCTTCACCGATAAGAAAGTCATTGTGGAACGCTGGCCTCGCGAGTGGTCGCGGAAATTCTGAGTCACATTTGGTTTTCGTTATCTGCGAAGGAGGATCGATTTGCCAGTAGTTGTATTGGCGCGGAGGTGTGCCCTATTCGTTGCCTTGATGTTCAGCCTTGCGCCCTGTCTATTGATCGGCCAGTCGGTCCCGCTCATTACCGGAGATGTGGTTCCCGGCGCCCAATGGCAACAAGTCAAGCCCGAGGCGGTGGGTTACTCGAGCGCCAAGCTGGAGGCGTTACGTGGGTGGGTGAGAACGCAAGACACCTCCGCGATGATGGTTGTGGTGCAGGGACGCGTCATCTTCTCGTATGGAGATATGTCGCATACGAGCAAGGTGGCATCGGTGCGCAAGAGCGTGCTTGCGATGCTGTATGGGAACTACGTCTTCGATGGGAAGATCGACCTGAACAAGACGGTGAAGGAACTGGGCCTTGACGACAGGCAGCCGTTCCTTCCGATTGAAGAACACGCCACGCTAGAACAACTGCTGGCGTCGCGATCGGGGATCTACTTGCCAACAGGGAGTTCGGGCCAGAAGGATTACATGCCACCGCGCGGATCGGAGTATCCGGGTATTCACTTCGTCTATAACAACTGGGACTTTAACGCGGCCGGGACGGCATTTGAAAAGCTGACAGGCAAGAACATCTATCAAGCGCTGCAAACGGACCTCGCCGTTCCGCTCGGCATGCAGGACTACGTGGTAGCAGGCCGGAAGAAGGCTCCAACCGAAAGCATTCATCCGGAATACGTCATGAATCTTTCTACGCGCGATATGACACGCCTGGGTTTGCTGATGCTTGATTACGGTGGGTGGAATGGAAAACAGATAATTCCTGCGGATTGGGTGCGGGGTATGACGTCGATCATCACGCCTTTCCGCGATATAAACCCGACGATGCTGCGCAACTACGGCGAGCCGGAGCGCTGGGGCTACGGTCTTCTTTGGTGGGTATGGGAAGAGCCTGCGTTTCCGGGGAATAACTATTCGGGCTTCATGCAGGGCGGGTACAGCGCGATGGGTACCGGGGGGCAATTCATTACTGTTTTACCGGCGAAGGACATGGTGGTGGTCCACCAGGTGGACATCGACAAGAATGCTCGCGCGAGCGTTTCCCCGTCGAGCTATGTCGCCATGCTTTCCATGATCGCGAACGCCTACTGCGGCGACAGTTGCAATAAATAACTACCAGAGGGGCAAAAGAGGGGCGCCTTATGAGCGCACCCCTGGATGCCTTGCTTCTGATATTTCAGTACGAGTGCGGTAAGACCAACAGCCCGGATTCAAGCAGCTTCGCAGTTAATCGGTCAACTGCCTCCGGTAACTTGTAGGAGACTGCTCGTACGCTCATCCCCAACAAGGTGGCTGCTTCGGCCTGTGTGTACTCCTGAAGGACGATCCGGCTCAATAACTGGCGGTCCAGCGACCCCAGCTGGCTGAGGCATTTTTCCACGTCGAGGACGAAAATGACCGCATCCTCGAAAGTGCGGATTGGCCGGCTGGAGCACCATCCCCGTCCTACCGAATCACCCAATATCGAAGGTGATCTGCCCACCTGCATTGACGCATACAGATATCGCCGCAAAATGCTCTCTGTATGCTTTCTGTAAAACTCCAGACTCACTTCTGGAATACGTACACGGGCGATTGCAGAGGAGGTTGCTTTCGACCCTACCTCCGGTTCTTTTTGCCGTTCTTTCCTGGTTTCCTTGGGCCTCGTTTCAATGGATGCCGCCTTTGCAATACCTGCTCCCCAATACACGGGTAGAGGGAGCACTGCGCTCAATGCGCACCTCCGGCTGCTTCGGCAACGGCCCAGACGTTGATAAGCCGCCTGCGGCTTGGACGCCCACGGCGCTTACGGCTCTCAGGTGATGGAAACTCTTTCAGTTTCGTCTCACACCTTAGGCAATAAACACTTTCTATGGTTTGGGCGCGGTACCAGAGACAGCCGCAGCCCTCGCAAACCTTCAATTGCACGCGCAAATCCATGATTGCTTCTCCGTAAGTGCATCAACTCCCGACGGTATTTCTTTTTGGCTTTTTTTTCGCGGGGTAAAGAGATCAATGGGTGGCAACTCAGGTTTCTTATGTCCTGATGAGTAACTGCCGCGGAAGCTCTCTCGTTAGTTGTCATGCTCATGGCGCGCAGATCCTGGAAGTATGGCACTGGCATCCGCGGATGCCGTTTTGACGCAGGTTGGTTGAAACCTCGCGGCTGCCGGACTGCACCGCATTTCTCCGCAGATTGTTCATTCTCCGGTGATTGCGACGACATTCCGGTTCGCAACGCCCCTAGGCAACGAACGTTTTCGAAAAGATTCCCACAAGCCAGTGGGTGATTAGTAAGGCCAATCTAGAGATATGTATCTCTTGAGTCAATCTCACCCCAAGGATTTCCGCTCCAGCACTTACAAATGAATGAGAAGGCGCTGAGAATAAAGGCCTATCGGGACATTTGGCTTTGCTACCTGAAACTGGAGACCCTTTGTCCCCATTGCTGGTGGCGGATTTTCCTCAGATGAATTTTACGCAGATGCACGAGCGTCTACGGCTGGAACTGCTGCGCAGGATACAGCGGGGGACGGTCAGCGTCTCGCTACTTGCCCGCCAAACCGGATTTGGGCAGTCCCATTTGTCCAATTTTCTGAATTGCCGGCGCCAGCTTTCGCTGGAGGCAATGGACCGCATTCTGGCTGCACAGCATATGGCGGCCGAGGACGTTCTACCGTTGACCTCTAACTTGCACCGACCCGAGTCCGAAGAGGAGGCTAGCGGATTGGTCCCTGTTGTCTCGCACGCAACCGCGCTGTTTGAGCCGTTTGTCCGCCCCTCGGCGGTGCAATCCATGCTGCAATTGCCGGACGGACTGATGCAAACAATTCGGGCTCGCGTGTCCCAGGCTCGCCGAACCTGGCAGCGGTTTGTCGCGGTGCGGGTGCCATCCGCTGATGCGCTGCCAATGGAGCCGCTTATTTTGCCGGATGCGATTGCCCTGCTGGACCGGCATTACACGTCGTTGATGCCTTACCGGCCAAATCGGGCCAACGTTTACGCGGTGCGGAACGGTGCGCACCTCACGTTGCGCTATGTGGATTTTGTATCTAACCGGCTGATGTTGCGGCCGCACAAGATCGATTTTCCCGTGGAACTGATGGAGGTGGGCCCCGGCGAATCGCCCAACGACCTGATTGCAGGGCGCATCGCGTTGATTCTGAACGAGCCGTGAAGACGGGTTACAGATGACAGATGACAGTTAAGGACCTGCCCCTTTTAGACTTCGTGAGTTGTGTCGGGGTTGTCGAAGCGGGTGAACCTGGCTACCCAGTTGAGAAAGACGGTGTCGGTGGGGCCGTTGCGCTGCTTGGCTACGATGATTTCCGCCTTGGCGCGGTCGGCGTCGGATAGTTCCTCGGTGCGGTTGTAGTAGGCTTCGCGGTGAATGAAGGCCACCACGTCGGCGTCCTGCTCGATCGATCCCGACTCACGCAAGTCGCTGAGAAGAGGCCGTTTGTCGTCACCGCGGCGCTCGCTGGCGCGGGAGAGCTGGGAGAGCGCGAGTACCGGCACATCGAGTTCCTTGGCGAGGGCCTTGAGGCCGCGGGAGATGGCGGAGACTTCCTGGGTGCGGTTCTCGTAATTCTTCTTGCCGGACGACGGAACGGTGGCGGACATGAGTTGGAGATAGTCGACCACTATGAGGTCCAGGCCGTTCTGCTTGTGCTTGAGGCGACGGGCTTTAGCGCGCATTTCTGCGAGAGAAATGCCGGCGGTGTCGTCGATGAACATGTGGGACTCGACTAGTTCGTTCAACGCGGTTTGCAGCTTGCCGTGCTCTTCCCTGCCGAGGAAACCCTTTTGAATCAACTGCTGATCGACCCAGGCCTGGGAAGCTAGCATGCGGCGCAGCAGCGATTCCTTGCTCATTTCGAGGCTGAAGACGGCTACAGTGGCCTGGTGATTGATGGCGGCGTTCTGGGCGATGTTGATGGCCAGGGCGGTTTTGCCCATCGAGGGGCGGGCGGCGATGATGATCAATTCGCCCTTCTGGAGGCCGCTGGTTAGGCGGTCGAAGGCTGTGAAATCGGTGGCCAGGCCGGTGACTTCACGGCTTTGTTTATAGAGATTGTCTATGGTTCCAAAGGAGTTATGGACGATTTGGTCTAAGGATTGGAAGCCGTCGTTGACGCCTTCTTCGGTGACTTTCATGAGCTCGGCTTCGGCGAGGCCGAGGACGTCGATGGCGTTCTCGGACTGGTCGGCGGCGCGGGCGATGGCCATGGAGCAGATGCCCATGAGCTTCCGCAAGAGGCTCTTGTCCTTGACGATGCGGATGTAGTCTTCGATGACCGGGCGGCGCGGGAGACCCTCAGTAAGGGAGGCGAGGTAGGCGACGCCGCCGACGGCTTCAACCTCCTTGGTGCGGGACAGCTCGTTGGCCAGGGTGACAATGTCGACGGCGCGCTGGACGTCCATCAAGTCGCTCATTCGCTGGAAGATACGGCGATGCGAATCGAGGGAGAAGTCGTCGGTTTTGAGCTTTTCAGCGGCTTCGGCGTGGGCGGTATTGTCGAGCAGGATGGCGCCGAGGATGGTCTTTTCGGCGTCTATATTCGCGGGCATTCCGGTATCGAAAGTCAGGTCGGGGATGGTGGCCATAGAAGGAAAGTTTAGGCTGAATGGCGGCTGTGCGGAACGAGGAAGGAACTGGAAAAAGCGGAAAAGTAGCTCGTTAGGCAAGGTGGGGCTGGGTGTCCAGGGCGAGGAAAATGTGTCGGCTTAAAGGGTGTGTGTTGCCTCTGAAAGTTGGCCTAAATGGTTACTCCAGGCGGCATTTGTTCGTTCAGATGTACAGGAAAAGCTGGATGAGTAACCAAGGAAATGAACCAAACCGATGGCAATCTAACCAAGGAAATATCCAAAATAGATGGCAGGCTCACCAATGAAATGTCCAAATTTAAGACTGTGAAACTGTGGATGGCGCGGTTTGGGGCTTTTCGGGGGAATTGTGGCTATCAATTTTGGCTGTTTTTCGACTTTGGGTCCGGGGGTTTGAGGTGGGAGGACGGGCGGCGGGCGGCGTTTGAGCCCGTTAGGGGCGAGTCGAATCCGGGGTGGATTCGCGCTTTGGGTGTGACGCTTTTCGAAAATGACTGGCCTGGAATGCTTCCGAAAAGCCGACATTTCGGGAGCGTTCTTGCGGGAGGATTGGAATCTGCCATCCCCGGTCCCCAAGAGCGAGGGGCCGGGACCACCCGCCACCTGATTGCTTTGACTCCCAGGTCTCAAAGGCGAGACCTGGGCCACGCGTCCGTGACACATCCGCCGGCTACTGGACGGTGAGGGTCACTGTTCCTGTTTCGGTCAGCGAGCCGGAGGTGCCGGTTACGGTGATGGTGTAGGTTCCCGCCGTGGTGCCGGGATTGGAAAGCGCAGTGCACGCCTTGCTGGCGCTTCCACCGCAAGCTAGAATGCCGATGGCAAAGGAGGCCAGCAGAAACACCATGCCCAGCATGGTGCGCCAGCTACGCCGTCGGGCCGGGACGCCGAAAAGCAGCAGGCAGGCCAGGACCGCGCTGCCCCCGGCGTACCACGGAGCCCGGTTTGGCGAAGCCAAGGAGGCGGAGCAGGGACTGGAGGCGGCTGTGGTGGCGATGGTGAGAGTGGCGTTCCCCGCCGCTGCGCCGGTGATGCTGACTGGAGTGGTTGCGTCGAAACTCAAGGTGGGCAGGCTCTGGGCCCCACTGGGACTCGAAGTGACAGCAGAAGTGAGGGCTACGCTGCCTGTAAAGCCGCTGGCCGGCGTGATAGTGACCGCGGAGGTGTTGCCTGTGGTTGCGCCGGGGGCGACGGAAACTGCTTGGCCGGCAATTGCGTAGCTGGGGTTGGTGACCGTGATGGGCGCTTTCGCGCTGCCCGGAGCGTAATTGGAATCGCCTGAGTAATTGGCCGTCAGAGTGTCGGAACCGGCTGGCAGCGATCCAGCCGGAATGCCGATGGTGGCACTCCCGCTTTGCAGCGTGGTGGCGGTGGAGGAGTAGCTCCCGCTCGACAGGGTTACCGTGCCGGTGGGCGCGAGAGCACCGGCGACTCCCGTAACAGCTATGGACACGGATAACGCCTGCGGCGTGCCGATGCTCGAAGAAGCCGGGGTGACGGCCACACTTGCCGCCGCTGGTCTTACAGTCACACTCACAAGGGAACTGTCTGCCGCACCGTAGAAGTCGTTGCCTTCAAATACGGCTTCGAGCTGATTGGTGCCCACCGGCAGCGACGAGGTGGTCACGGTTGCCACGCCGGACTCGATTGTGCCGGTTCCCAGATTGGTGTAGTAGTTCATTACGAAACCGACAGTAGTTCCATTGCTGTTGGTTAATGGGCTTGTCTGTGCCGTCAGCGTTGCCGTCAGCACCAATGGGCTGCCGTAGCTGGTTGGGTTTGCGCTGAGCGCAAGCGCCACGGAGTCTGTCAGTGCGGGGAGTGTCAGGATGATCGGGGTTGAATTCCCTTCGGCAAAGATGGAGTCGCCCCCGTACGCTCCCACCACAGTATTCGCACTCGGGAAATTCACGGTGGTGGCGGCCGACTGGGATTCTGTTCCAGAAGTGTTCAGCAGAACCGATACGGAATTGCCGGCATTGTTGAGCACGGCTAGATCCGCCATGCCATCGCTGTTGAAGTCTGCCACGGCCAGGGCGATTGGGCTATCGACCTGGCTCAAAGCAGTTGGGCTATTTGTCTGGCATGAAGAAGTTTGGGGGGTACCGTCCTGGCATAAAATCGTCATTTTCTTAAAGACGCCGCCACCCTGGTTTGCCAGCAGCGTCACCGTGTTCGATCCAGAGTCGGCCGTCGCCAGATCGACATAGCCTAGCCCGGAGAGATTGCCGGCAACTATGGCATACGGGGCCGTACCGGTTGCCTGGGTCGTCTGCGCCTGGAAGGTTCCGTCGCCGTTCCCGTTCAGGATTGAGACAGTATTGTCAGCAAGGTTGGCTACCGCTAAATCGAGAATGCCATTGCCGAGAAAATCGGCCATGGTGACCGAGATGGGATTCTTGCCTGTCGCATAAGGAACCTGTGTGTGGAAAGTGCCATCCCCCACGCCCAGAAGAACGGAAACGGTGTTGTCCTTGTTATTCGCTACCGCGAGATCTGGAATGCCGTCGCCGTTGAAATCTCCCACCACGATCGACTCTGGAGCGTTTCCGGTTGCGTAGGTCTGCTGCGTTTCAAAAGTGCCGTCGCCCTTGCCCAGAAGAACTGACACGGTTCCATCCGTGCTGTTGGCAACGGCAAGGTCAAGAATCCCGTCGCCGTTGAAGTCCGCGACGAAAACGGCATTGGGTGCTCCGCCTGTGGCAAAGGTGTGTTGGGTCTGAAACGTTCCGTTGCTGTTACCTAACAGGATCGACACGGTATTGTCGCTAAAGTTTGCCACTGCCAGGTCTGGGTTGCCGTCCCCGTTGAAGTCGCCCACGGCTACAGCGATTGGGCCGTTCCCCGCGGGGTACGCCGTCTGGGCTTGATACGTGCCGTCGCCATTTCCGAGCAGAATCGATACAGTATTGCCACCGGAATTCGCAACTGCCAGGTCGGGAATTCCGTCATGGTTGAAGTCCTGCTCCGCAACGGAGAAGGGTGTGCTCCCGGTTGTGGGACCCGACAGTGGCTGGAAGGTTCCCGGATTGTAGTTCAAGTTGGGGCCGTATTTAGTAAAGGGGCCGGTAGAGAGCGGCGCCGTGGCCAGAACAGCGTTGGAGAAAGTTTGATCGAGGAACTGTACAGTGCCGGTGGGCGAAGGTGTGCCAATCGGTCCTATCCCCTGGACAAGGTCCTGCACTGAATAGCCACCTGGATTGGGCGCATTGAGGGTTGCTGTGATTGTTCCGATGGTCCTACTCAGTCCCGTGACCGAGAGCGAGGAGAAACTCGAAATGCCGGCTACTGCGCCGGCAGAGCCTTTGAAGATCGCCACCAGCGGATGCAACCCGATTCCCAGACGAACCGTGATTGCAGCCGTGCCGACGGAAGTCAACTGCGCATTTCCCACTTGCGCCATGCTGGTGCATGGTTCATTGAGCGACGTGTCGCAGAAGATGACTGTTCCCGGTGAGACAGGTGTTCCACCCGCTGTGACAGTGGCGGTGAGCGTGACTGGCGTGCCGGAGGCCACCGAGGTAACGGCCGCGCCGGAGCTGGTTACGGCCAATGCCACGTTGGTTGCCGTTTGCCCGGACAGAGTCACAGATTCGAAGGCGGTATTGGACATGGCCGCCGCATTATTGACGTCTCCGGGATAAATTGCGGTAAGAAGATCGACCCCGAGAGCCAGCGAAGAAGTGGTGAGCGCGGCAACGCCGGACGATATTGTCCCTGTGCCGAGGATGTGGCCGTTGCCACTGAAAGTAACGTTCTGGCCATTTGCGGTAACGGGGTCAAATGCGCTGAGCGTGGCCGTCAGGGTCACCGGCTGACCCGCGGTGCTGCTGGTGGGATTGACGGTCAGCGCCAAGTCAGGCTGCCCGGCATTCACAATAATAGAAAGAGTTGATGTGCTGCCCTCCAGGAAAGAGTCTCCGCCGTAATAGGCCGATATTGCGATCCCCGGCGGGGTGACGTCCACGGGAAGCGACGTCGTGGTTAGCGTGGCAACGCCTCCGGAGAGCGTACCGTTTCCCAATGTCAGGGTGCTTGAGTTGGTTGGGTTGTACGCCTTGAAGGTGACTTCCTCGGTGTCTGAGCTGTGGCCATCATAGGTGTAGGGGCTAAGCGTCGCGGTCAGCGTCACAACTTGTCCGGTGGCACCGTGAGCCACGCTGGAGGTAAGCGCAAGCGTGGTTGGCTGCACAGGCGGTGTCAACGCGGTGGTGGCAGAAACGCTGGGGCTATATGTGCTGTCGCCCGGATAACTTGCCTCAACCAGGTCAGACCCCGATTCGACAGACAGCGTGACGTTTTCCGCGATTGCTATCGCAGTCTGTTCCACGGTGAGCACAGTAACTTGACGTCCACCGGAAGATGCCGCCACCAGACCGGAAAAGCCGCTTGCTGTGAAGTTGGCCGCCTCAATTAAGTCGTAATCCCCGGTGAAACTCGCGGTCGCCGTTGTAAATGTTCCATTGCCGTTGCCCATCAACAGATATATGGCGTAGGGTGGCTCACCGGCGGCCGAAGCCAAGTCAGCGATGCCGTCCCCATTGAAGTCGCCTACAGCGATGGCGTTTGGATACGGGCCTGTAGCAGCGGGAATCGGGGCTGCCGTAAACGTTCCATCCCCGTTACCCAGCAGAACTATTACCGGGGAACCACCCGAATAGTTTGGTATGGCCATGTCCGGGATGCTGTCCCCGTTGAAGTCCGCCACAACGGGAACACCCGCCTCAGATACGGTAGTGCTCGACTTCAAGGTAAATGTCCCATCGCCGTTCCCCAAGAACACTGTTATCGATTCAGGGGTCTCCGTTCCAAAGCCATCGTCGAGTACAGCCAGATCGGGAATTCCGTCTCCGTTGAAGTCCGCGATTGTGATCCCCGACGGGCGAGTTCCAGCGGAGGGGCTGGCGGCGGCTGTAAACGTTCCATCCCCGTTACCCAGCAGTATTGTCAATGTGCCGGATTGGTAATTTGTTATCGCGAGGTCGGGGATGCCGTCCTGGTTGAAGTCGGCCGCCGCGATGGCATCGGCCCCATTTCCCGTCATCGGGCTTGTCTCAACAGTTGTAAACGTCCCGTCTCCATTACCGAGGAACACCATTACGGTGCTTGCCGCCGAATCGGGGGATTGTAATAACACAGCCAAGTCCGGGATGCCATCGCCGTTGAAGTCGGCCACCACGAG
>Ga0181531_10000994_pt1 | contig 18347 bp, 18 predicted proteins | sample PEATcosm2014_Bin_38_FD_119743 | JGI IMG/M metagenome (GOLD analysis project Ga0181531, IMG submission 119743) | Peatland microbial communities from MTU Mesocosm Facility, Houghton, MI, USA - PEATcosm2014_Bin11_10_metaG | ecosystem: Environmental > Terrestrial > Soil > Wetlands > Peat | place... | reverse complement strand
CGGTACAGCTGCATGCCGCCGACCCCGAGCAGTGGCAGCACCGCCACCGCCAGCACGATGATGCCCATGCCGCCAAGCCAGCTGAGCGCATGCCGCCACAGGATGATGCTGCGCGGCAGGCGTTCCAGCCCGCTCAGGATCGTGGCGCCGGTGGTCGACAGACCCGACATGGACTCGAAATAGGCCCTGGTGAACGACAGCCCGGGCAGGTCGATCAGCAGCGGCACGGTAGCCACCGCGGCAATCAATAAAACCGTGGAAGTCACCAGCAGGTAGGCGTCGCGCGATTTGAGGTCGTAGCGGAAACGCTGCGTCGCCAGCCGCAGCAGCATCCCGCCGACCAGCGCGAAGCCAGCGCCGGCACAGAAGCCGCGCAGCGCGCCCAGTTCGCCATACACCAGTGCGGTGATGATCGGCAGCACGAAGAAAAGCGCGAACCAGGTCAGCAGCGAGCCGAAGATGTTCAATACGCCAAGGACCGAGCGCATCGGCAGCCTTCCTAAGCCTCGGTCTGGAACAGCCGCTCAACCGCGTCGATATGCCGTCGATCGGTGAGGAAGATGATCACGTGGTCTTCGCTTTCGAATTGGGTGTCGTGGTGCGCCATGATCACGTTATCGCCGCGCACGATCGCCACGATGCTGGCCCCCGATGGCAGCTTGATCTGTTCGAGCCTGCGGCCGATGACCTGCGAGCGTTCCTGGGTGCCGTGCACAACGGCCTCGATCGCCTCGGCGGCTCCGCGGCGCAGCGAATGCACCCGCACCACGTCGCCGCGTCGCACGTGCGCCAGCAGCGAGCCGATGGTGATGGTCTGCGGCGAGATGACGATATCGATGCTGTGGTTCTCCATCAGCTCGCCATAGGACGGGCGGTTGATGAGCGCCATCACGCGCTTGGCACCGAGCCGCTTGGCCAGCATCGCCGACAGCACGTTGGCTTCCTCGGAGTTGGTGAGCGCGGCGAACACGTCGGCGCTGTCGATGTTCTCTTCGACCAGCAGTTCCTCGTCGGCGGCGTCGCCGTTGAGCACGATGGTGTTCTCGAGCAGCTCGGAGATGCGGCGTGCGCGGCGCGCGTCGCGCTCGATCAGTTTCACCTGGTTGTTCTTCTCGAGCGTGCGCGCGAGCCGGAAGCCGATATTGCCGCCGCCGGCAATCACCAGGCGCCGCACCGGATCCTCGCTGCGCCGCAGTTCCGCCATCACCCGGCGCAGGTCGTCGGAGGCGGCGACGAAGAAGATCTCATCGTTCTCCTCGATGACCGTGTCGCCGGCCGGTCGCACCAGGCGGTCGTTGCGATAGATCGCGGCCACCCGGGTCTCAGTATCGGGCAGGTGTTCGCGCAGCGTACGCAGCTCGCGGCCGACCAGCAGGCCGTCGCGCCGCGCACGCACGCCGACCAGCTGCACGCGGCCGTCGGCAAAGTCCACCACCTGCAGCGCGCCCGGATACGACAGCAGCCGCGCGATGTATTCGGTCACCAGCTGTTCCGGGCTGATCCAGACATCGACCGCCAGCGCCCCGTCGCTGAACAGCTGCGCGCGCGTGGTGTATTCGGGGGCGCGGACGCGCGCGATCTTGGTCGGCGTGCGATAGAGCGCGTGCGCAATCTCGCACGCGACGATGTTGACCTCATCGCTGCTGGTGAGCGCGACCAGGACGTCGGTGTCGGCGATGCCGGCGGCTTCCAGCACCGCCGGGTAGGAGGCATGGCCGGCGACGGCGCGTATGTCCAGCCGATCCTGCAGATCGCGCAGGATGTCCTCGTTGCTGTCGACGACGGTGACTTCGTTGGCCGGCTCGCGCGACAGGTGGTACGCGGCGGTCCGGCCGACCTGTCCGGCGCCGAGAATCAGGATTTTCACATCAGCTCCAGATTCGCATATTGCAGCATGAGCCACTTGGAACCCTGCTGCTCGAAATTCACCTGCACGCGCGCGTGCGGTCCCTGACCCTCGATCGTCAGCACGACGCCTTCGCCGAACTTGCCATGGCGTACGCGCGTGCCCAGCCGCATGCCGTCGCCCAGGGTTTCCAGCAGCGAGCCGCCGGGTGTCGAGCCTGCGCGTGACGCGCGGCGAGCGGCGAGCGCGCCGCCGCCGGCGGCCGGCGCATGCGTGACACGTATCCGCGGCCGCACCTCCTCGATCATTGCCGCCGGGATTTCCTGCAGGAAGCGCGACGGCGAATTATAGCTGTCCTGGCCATGCAGGCGGCGCTGCTCGGCATAGGTGAAGTACAGCTGCTTCATCGCCCGCGTCATGCCGACATAACACAGGCGGCGCTCCTCCTCGAGGCCATCGAAGTCGTTGATCGAGCGCTGATGCGGAAACAGGCCGTCCTCCATGCCGCACAGGAACACCAGCGCGAACTCCAGCCCCTTGGCAGTGTGCAGCGTCATCATCTGCACGCAGTCCTCCCAGGCATCGGCCTGGGTGTCGCCGGATTCCAGCACCGCGTGCGACAGGAAGCTCTGCAGCGGCGGCAGATCGCTCTCGGGTTCAAATCCGCGCGCGGCGCTGACCAGCTCGTTGAGGTTCTCAACGCGTGCTTCGCCGCGATCGGCCTTGTCCTTCTGATGGTGGCCGATCAGGCCGCTGGCGTTGATCACGTGGTCGACCTGTTCGTGCAGCGCCAGGCCCGCAATCGCCTGCGTGAGCTGTTCGATCAGCTGCATGAATCCGAGCAGCGCGCTCGCGGCACGGCCGCCTTCGCCGGCGGCGACCGCCGCGCCCGCGGCGCGCCACAGCGAGCTGCCGGCGTCGCGCGCCGCGTCGCGAATGTTGTCGATGGTCTTGTTGCCGATGCCGCGCGGCGGCAGGTTGACGATGCGTTCGAATGACGCGTCGTCGTCGCGATTGGCGATCAGCCGCAGGTACGCCAGCGCGTCCTTGATCTCGGCGCGCTCGAAGAAGCGCAGGCCGCCGTACACGCGGTAGGGGACGCGCATCGAGATCAACGCTTCCTCGAAACTGCGCGACTGCGCATTGGAGCGATACAGGATCGCCGCCTCGCGGCGCAGGCCGCCGCGCTGCGTCCACTCGAGGATGCGCGTGACCACGAACTCGGCTTCATCGCGCTCGTTGTAGGCCGCGTACAGCTTCACCCGATCGCCGCCGGGGGCGCTGGTCCACAGCGTCTTGCCGAGCCGGCCGGTGTTGTTGCTGATCAGCGCGTTGGCAGCGTCGAGAATGCCGGCAGTGGAGCGGTAGTTCTGCTCCAGGCGGTAGAGTTTTGCCTGCGGGAAATCCTCGCGGAACTTGTGCAGGTTCTCGACCTTGGCGCCACGAAAGCGGTATATGGATTGGTCATCATCGCCGACGACGAACGCCGCGCCTTCCGAGCCCACCAGCAGCCGGATCCACGCATACTGGATCGAATTGGTGTCCTGGAACTCATCCACCAGCACGTGGCGGAAGCGGCCGCGGTAGTGGCGCAGCACATCCGGCTGATCGCGCCACAGCTCGAACGCGCGCAACAGCAGCTCGGCGAAGTCGATGACGCCGGAGCGTGCGCAGGCTTCCTCGTACTGCTCGTACAGCTTGATCAGCTGCAGCTGCGTCGGATCGCCGCCGCCGGCGACGTGCTTGGGCCGGCGGCCTTCGTCCTTGTGCTTGTTGATGAAGTACTGCAGCTCGCGCGGCACCCAGCGGGTCTCGTCGAGGTTTAGCGCCTTCAGCAGTTTTTTGATCAGCCGCAACTGATCTTCGGCATCCAGGATCTGGAAGCCCTGCGGCAGCCCGGCTTCGCGCCATTGCATGCGCAACAGCCGGTGCGCGATGCCGTGGAAGGTGCCGAGCCACAGCGCCGATCCCGGTATCCCGAGCAGTTGTTCGACCCGGCCGCGCATCTCGCCGGCCGCCTTGTTGGTAAAGGTCACCGCCAGGATGCTGTGCGGGGAGACGCCCTCGGTCTCGATCAGCCAGGCGATGCGGTGTATCAGCACGCGCGTCTTGCCGCTGCCGGCGCCAGCCAGCACCAGCACCGGCCCGAGCGGCGCCGTCACGGCCGCGCGCTGGGCGTCGTTCAACGGATTGAGGATGGGGGAGAGGTCCATGCGGGGCGCGAATTCTACCCCATGAGGGCGGCCGCGCGGCTACCAGCGGTTACGCAGCTCGCGCAGTGCGAGGAAGGCTTCGCGCGGGGCAGGATCGGATTGCCAGTCAGAGCGGACGCGGCGCAATTCGGCAATGACTTCGGGGTTGTCGAGCCGGAAGAAAACGTTGAACTGCCGCTCCTCGGCCAGCGTCGTGACCGGCATCGCCTGGGGCGCGAGCGCGGCGCAGCGCTGCAGCATCGCGCGGGCCGCGGCGTTCGAGGGTTCGCGGTCAAGTGTAAAATCGAGATTGCGCAGCAGGTATTCGTGACCGGGAAACACGCGCGTCGCGGCCGGCAGCCGCGCCAGGCAGCCGGCGAAGGTGTCGTAGAGCAGCAGCGGATCCCCGCCATGGATGCAGTTGCCGGCGCCGGCATTGAACAACGTGTCGCCCGAAAACAGTGCTGGCGCGTCAGCGCCGGCGGTCGCGCCCGCGCTTCCGGGGCGTGACGTGGGCTCGCCGTACAGGCACAGGTGCGCGCGCGTGTGACCGGGCGTGTCGAGGCAGCGCAGCTGTACCGACCGGCCGATAAATACTGTGTCGCCGTCGTGCAGCGCGTGCGTGACGCCGCCGATGCGCTGCGCCGCGGCTGCGTGCGCCAGCAGCGCAGCACCGGTGGCCGCGATCATCTCGGCATTGCCGCCGGTATGGTCGGGGTGCTCGTGCGTATTGAAGATCTGGCGGATGCTCCAGCCCAGCTCGCGAGCGCGGGCGAGGCAGGCGGCGGCGTTGAGCGGATCGACAGCGAGCGCCTCGCGCGTGTCGGGACAGGCAATCAGATAATGAAAGTTGCGGCCGCGGTTGGCTGCCCAGACACGCTCGATCAGCATGGAGTCCCTCGCGGCGCGCCGCCTGCTCGCACGATCATGCGACAATGATACCGAAATGCCGCTACACGCCGTCACTATCGTGCTATTCGCGGCGCTCATGCACGCCGCCTGGAACGGCATCGTCAAGAGCGGCGACAACAAGCTGCTGACCGCCGTGATGATCACCACTGTGGCCGCGGCGATCGCGGCGCTGGTGTTGCCGTGGGTGGCGCCGCCCGCGCGGGCAAGCTGGCCGTTCATCGCCGGCTCGGTGTCGCTGCAGATCCTCTATTACGCGCTGCTCGCCGCCGCATACCGCAGAGCCGACATGAGTCACGCCTATCCGATCATGCGTGGCAGCGCACCGCTGATCGTCGCTGCCACCAGTGCATGGCTGATCGGTGAGATCGTGACGGGCACTGAGTGGTTGGGAATCGCGCTGATCTGCGGCGGCGTGCTCGGACTGGCGCTGCATGCACCGGCGCAGTCTGCGCCGCATCGCTCAGCGACCGCGCTGGCGCTCGCCAATGCCGGCGTAATCGCCGCCTACACGTTGATCGACGGCCTGGGCGTGCGGCGCTCGGCGGCGCCGGTGGCCTATACGCTGTGGATCTTCCTGTGCACCGGGATCGAGATGCTGCTGTGGACTGTGATCCGGCGGCGCCGCGAGTTCAGCGCCTATGCGCGCGGCAAATGGCCGCCTGCGCTCGCCGGGGGTGCCGGCACCGTGGTGTCGTACGGGCTCGCGCTGTGGGCGATGACGGTGGCGCCGGTGGCGCTGGTCGCAGCGCTACGCGAGACCTCGATACTGTTCGCGACCATGATCTCGGCGCTGGTACTCAAGGAGCGCGTGACGCTGCAACGGCTGGCCTGCACCGGGCTGATCATCGCCGGCGCGGTGGCATTGCGGCTCGCCTGAGGAGCACACGGGAATCAACCGAGCGTGGTCGGCAAGTAGTGGTCGAGCAGCAGCGCCAGGAACAACCACATCAGGTACGAGATCGAGAAGCGGAACATGCGCATCGGCAGTTCGTCGCGCCGGGTAACTTTCAGCGCGATCGCGAGCGCCAGGAAGCGCGCGTTGAGCAGTGCCGCGGCCAGCAGGTAGATCAGGCCGCTCATGCCCGTCATGTACGGCAGCATCGTGACGACGCACAGCAGTACGGTGTAGAACAGCACATGCAGGCGTGTGAATTCGACGCCGTGGGTCACCGGCAGCATCGGGATATCGGCCCTGGCGTAATCATGCCGGCGCGCGATCGCCAGCGCCCAGAAGTGCGGCGGCGTCCACGCAAAGATGATCAGGAACAGCAGCAGCGCCTGTGGGTCGATATGGTTGGTGACCGCGATCCAGCCCAGTACCGGCGGCGCGGCGCCGGCGGCGCCGCCAATGACGATGTTCTGCGGCGTCGCGCGCTTGAGCCAGACGGTGTAGACGACCGCATAGACGATCAGTGAGGCGAAGGTCAGCGCGGCGGTCAACACGTTGACGAACGCGACCAGGATCACCATCGAGGCGACGCCCAGCAGCAGCGCGAAGCCTAGCGCCTGCGCCGGCGCCAGGTGTCCCGACGGCAGCGGCCGCTTGCGGGTGCGCGCCATGCGCACGTCGATGCGTCGATCGAGCACGTGATTGATCGCGGCGGCGGAGGCGGCCGCGAGCGCGATACCGAGATTGCCGAAAACCAGCGCGTCCAGCGGTGGCAGGCCGGGCGCGGCGAGCAGCGTGCCGATGACCGCGGTCAGCACGATCAGCGCCACGACACGCGGCTTGGTGAGTTCGAGGTAATCGCGCCAGCTGGCGGCGGCGGCAAGAATGCGGGTGTCGGACTGGCTCATGTGCGGCGGCGGTGAGGGTGGTCCATCAGGCGGCTTTAAGGGATCGGGCGGCTGCAGGCACCCACACCGGTCGCAACGACCTGTTGAGCGCCAGGACTGCCAACAACAGCAGCGCGGCGCCTGCATTGTGCGCCGTGGCGAGCCACAGTGGAAAGCCCATCAGCACCATCGAGATGCCGATGGCCAGCTGCAGCGCCAGCGCCAGCATCACGGCCGCGGCAGCGAGCGTCACCGACCGGATCCCGCGCACCAGCAACGCGGCCAGGGCCGACGCCAGCAGCGCCAGGCTGACCAAGGCAGCGCCGTAGCGGTGAGTCAGGTGGATCGCAACGCGCGCCGGATTGGCCAGCACACCGCCCTCGTAGTTGATCCCAAGGCTGCCCCACAACACATAGGCCGACCGAAAATCTGCCTGCGGCCACCAGCTGCCCTGGCAAGTTGGCAGATCAGGGCAGGCGATCGCGGCGTAATTGCTGCTGGTCCAGCCGCCCAGCGCAATCTGCAGGCCCAGCACCACCAGCGCCGCCAGCGCCAGGCGGCGCGCCGTAACCAGGCCCTTCACGGGGCAGCCGGTCAGAACGCCGCCTTGCATGGCGCCACCTTCAAAGGCCGCGCGGCGAGGACGCCACAGCGTCAACACCAGCCACCACAGCAACGACAGCGTCGTGAAGCCGAACAACAGGTGCAGGCTGACGATCAGCGGCGTGAGTTGCCAGGTCACGGTCAGCATGCCAAGCATGCCCTGCATCACCACGATCGCCAGCAGCGCGGCGACGAACCATGGCTGCACGATGCGCTCGCGGCGCCAGGCGATGCCCATCACCGCCAGCAACAGGATCAGGCCGCCGAGCGTGCCGGCGGCGTAGCGGTGAGCCATCTCGCGCCAGGCCTTGCCGACGTCCAGCGGCCGGCCCGCGAGCGGCGCGGCGGCGGTGCGCACATCGGCGGCGGCGGCACTGGGCGTCAGGTGGCCGTAACAGCCCGGCCAGTCGGGGCAGCCCAGTCCGGCCGCGCTCAGGCGCACGTAAGCGCCGAGCACCACCACGCACAGGCACAGCGACAGCGCGGCCAGCGCGAGCGTGCGCAGCCAGCGGGAGTGGTCGATCGCGTGGGTCCTCATCGGGCGCTAACCGATGTGCGACAGCAACAGCAGTCGCTTCAGATCATTACGCAGCCCCTTGGGATCTTCGTGGGCGTCATAGCGCATCATCAGGTTGCCGCGTGGATCGACCACGAAAATCGTCGTGGCGCGCCGGTCGGGCGGGAATGGCGCCAGCAGTGCCGCGGCTGCGGGACCGTTGGCATCCAGCGTCACCAGGTTCGGCTGCTCGCGCGCCAGATAGTCGCGATCACAGCAGCCGGCGGTCACCAGGAATACCCGCTGCACGCGCGGCATCAGGTTGGCGAGGCCAAGGTACGTCTGGCGCATGAAGTAGAGCGTCTGGCGGCAGTCGGCGTCGCAGTCACCGCGACCGACATAGACCAGCGACCACTTGCTGCTGAGCACGTTGGCTGCGGCGAGCGTCGCGCCGCCCTCGGGCGGCTCGGGGGTGACCTGAGGCAGGGCGATGGGCGGCAAGCGGCTTGCCGGATCGATCAGTACCCCGTGATTGACATGGCGCGCCGGGCGCCACTGGGAGCCGTAGTAAACGATGAACGCCGCCAGCAGCGGCGTAAAAAACACCAGCGCCAGCAGCAGCATCTGGCCGCGCCTGGGGCGGGTAGCGCTGCGCGTGGGGCGTGGGGTGGCCAGCGGCGCGTTCATCGCGCGCTCCGCTGCCAGTTCATATAGCCGTACAGTGTCAGAGCCAGCGCGCCAAACAGCCACCACTGGATCGCGTAGGCCAGGTGGCGCGCCGGTCCCAGTCCCTGCGGGTGCCAGTCGCGCACATAACCTGCCGGCTGTCCGGGATCGAGCAGCAGCTGCCGGTTCTGCAGCGGCTGGCCGAGCGCCGCCGACAGGTCGGCCATGGTCGGGAAGCTGGTGAGCTTGGGCCATTGCGCGCCCAGTGCCGGCGCCACGTGCCCGAGCGCGATACCGGCGACCGGCAGATCGTCCAGCCTGCCCGTGACTGACTGCGACGCCGTCATATCGAGGTGCACGTCCGGCAGGCGGCTGCGGCTGGCGGTCAGCGGCAGCCAGCCGCGATTGATCAGCAGCGTACGGCCGTCGTCCAGGCGCAGCGGCGTCAGCACCTCGAATCCCGGCAGCCCGTCATGCGAGATGTTGTCGAGCAGGAACTGGTGCTCGCCGTCATAGTTGCCCTGCAGCCGCACCCGCGCGTAGCGCGGCAGTCCCGCCGTGCCGGGGCCGCCGAGCTCGGACAGCGCCTGGTCGCCGATACGAAAACTGTCCTCCTGTGCCTGCTTCTGCTGCGCGCGCTGCCACTGCCAGCGTCCAAGGTCCGCGAACAGCACGATGGCCGCCAGCGTCAGCAGCGTCATAGGCCAGCTCGCAGACCAGCGGTAGCGGCCGAAGTCGAGTGTCAGCGGCAATAGGGGTGCTCCAGCGGGGAGGGGGCATTGTGCCGCCGGCTCCGGTGCGAGTACAGGCTTGATGCGGCGGCGCTGGTGCCGGCGTGCAGGACTTATACTGGCAGGATGGAACTGATTCGCATCCTCGTCTTCTGCCTGCTGGCCGCCATCGTTGCCAGCCTCGGCACGGCGTTGTATCACCTGTCCACCGGCAAGGGCGATTCCGAGAAGATGCTGCGCGCGCTGACGTGGCGCATCGTTCTGTCGATTGCGCTGTTCGTGCTGCTGATGATCTCCTGGCGCGCCGGCTATATCACACCGCGTGGGCTGGCGCGCTAGCTGCGCGCCCTCGATCAACCTCGATCGTTGCCGCTCAGTTCGAGCGTTTTCCCGACCACACCGCCAGCAGTTCCGGGGATCCCTGGGCACGCACGCCATTGTCGTTGAGGATGTCCTCGGTGGCGGCGACCATCTCCTTGCGCGGGAACACCAGCGTCTCGCCGCCCCAATGTTCGCATCGAAGCACGACGAAATCGTCCTTCAGATCGCGCAACAGCGCGACCAGGTGCGCAAGGCTGCGCACGCGCGAGCCGTTCACCGAATACACCACCGTGGCAAACGGATTGTTGTAGCCCTTCGATAGCTTGTTGGGAAAGAACGGCGACGAGATCACCACCAGCTCTTCGCGCTCGGGGCTCGGCATTTCTGCCCGCAGCGTGACCATCGGGCTGCCGACCAGGCTCAGCGCGCGCAACAATTCGCCATTTTGCATGATGCCGGTGACGAATTGGCCGCTGACCCTGGAAAACACCACTGGCCCATAGATAAAGTAGGGCGGGTACTCGCCCTTGAGGTCCGGCATCAGGCTTGGCCGCTCGACCGTGGGATGGGCGGTTACCTTCAGCGACTGTCCGGCGCGTTCGACGGTCAGCGGCAAGCTGCCATTGCTGGCGGCTTTCTGTACCAGGTAGCGAAAGCTGACGCGCAGGTCGCCTTCGATGTGGATCATGCCCTGGTCATCCACCGGCGCATCGGCGATCCGGGTAATGACGTCCCACTCCTTCAGCGGGTTGGCGGAGTCGCCTCGATACGGTCGCCGGACCACCATGCCGTGCACGGAATCCGCCAGGTTCAGGTAGCGTCGCAGCGCCGGATTCTCCAATGTCTGCAGTTCGTCGAACAGCGCCGGCTTGCCGTCGTAGTGGCCATCGGCGATGTCCTGCAGGAACAGGTCGATTTCCTCGTTCGGAATAATGTAGCCGATGTTCTGGGCATTATTGAGCGCGCTGAACGCCAGCCCGATCATGCGATCCCCAGCCACCGCCGGCCCGCCGCTATTGCCGGGATTGATGGCCGCGTCAATCTGTACGCGCAGTCCGGAGACGGAGTAGCCGTAGAGCGCGAATTCGATGCGCGAGACGATGCCTTTGGTGATCGACAGCGACGTGCCGCCGGTCGGAAAGCCGTAGGCCAGCACCGCATCCTTGATCTGCGGCAGCTCGCCGGCGCGCTTGATCGGCGCGTGGGTGTCGAAGAATGAATCGTCCTCGAGCTTGAGCACCGCAAGGTCGATGCCGGGAGCGATGGCCTCGACAGTTGCGGAAATCTTGTCGCCGGCCTGATTGGCCTGCACCTGCACCTGGCTGGCGTACAGCACCACGTGCGCGTTGGTCAGGATACGCCTGCCTTCGATGACGACGCCCGATCCGGTCGCTTCGCTCGGCTGCTGCTTGGTCCAGGGCCGGGTGACGTCCGGGTAACGCATCGTAGAGAACACCTTGACCACGGCGTTGGCGACGTCGGGCGACTGGACCTCGGCCGGCGCCGCGCTCGCGTCGGCTGCGGGCGCGGGAGATGCGGGCGTGGGAGATGCGGGCGCGGGGGATGCGGGCGACGTGGCTGCGGGCGCGGCGCCTGGCGTAGCCAGTGCCAACACGGTACACAGCAGCCAGACGCGCTGCATTACTCCGTGACCTGCATCGCGGTCACAAAGTACTCGGTCTCGCCGAGGCATGAACTCGGCAGCCACTTGTGCTGCTCGTAATGCAGGGTCACCCGCTTGCCGAGGCTGGCATTGATCCTGGCTGCGACGGCTTCATCCGGAACGGTGAAATAGAACTTCTCAGCCACCGTCCCGGGCATCGTCACCATCGCCATCTCGCCTTCCCAGGTCTTGCATACCCAGCCCTTGTTCGAGAGCTTCTGCACGAATCCGGCGCGCTCGCCGCTGGCGTAAGACCAGTGCAGCGTGAGCCAGCTGTAGCCGGCAACACCGAGGATCGCCAGCACCAGCAGGATGAGCAGTATCTTCATCTGTCGCTACCCGCCGCGGCGCTCGCCAATGGAGCCGTGATTATGCCTCCAATTTGCCGATGGTGAGCAACCTCGACGGCGGCGTACACTTGAACGGCGAGAACCGTGAGCAGCGAGCACGGTGAGCGGTGAGCACGACGTCGGCTTCATGAGCACGCAGGCGGCAGCGATGGATTTCTCCGGTCAGGCTTCGATCCACAATAGCAGCGGCACTGCCGGCGACGGCGTATCCACGCGCGCGCTGCTGCGCGATGCGGCGGAACGCGCGGCGACCTACCTTGCGTCGCTGGCCGCGCGCCCGGTGGTACCGAGCGCTGCGGCGGTGGCGGCGCTGGCGCGGCTGGATGCGCCGCTGCCGTTGCAGGGCACCGATGCGCAGCAGACGCTGGCGCTGCTCGATGAGCTGGTGTCGCCGGCCACCGTGGCGATGGCCGGACCGCGCTTTTTCGGCTTTGTGATCGGCGGGTCGCTGCCGGCGGCACTGGCGGCGAACTGGCTGGCTGGCGCCTGGGACCAGAACGCGGCATTCAGCAGCGTGACCCCCGGCGTCGCCCGCCTGGAGCAGAGCGCGCTGCGCCGGCTGGTGGCGCTGTTCGAACTGCCGCCGCAGACGGCAGCCGGATTTGTTACCGGCGCGACGGTCGCCAATTTCACCGCGCTGGCGGCGGCACGACACTCGGTGCTGGCGCAGGTCGGCTGGAACGTCGAGGCCGATGGCCTGTTCGGTGCGCCGCCGATCAGCGTGATCGCGGGCGAGGAGGCGCACCCGACGCTGCTCAAGTCGCTCGGCATGCTGGGCATGGGGCGTGCGCGCATCGTACGCGTGGCCTGTGACGGCCAGGGCCGCATGCGGGCGGACGCGCTGCCGACGATCTCGGGCCCGACCATCCTTTGCCTGCAGGCCGGCAACGTGAACACCGGCGCCTGCGACCCGTTCGGTCCGCTGATCGAGCAGGCGCATCGCTACGGGGCGTGGGTGCATGTTGATGGCGCCTTTGGCCTGTGGGCCAAGGCGACCGCGTCGCTGCGCCACCTGGTCGACCGCATGGAAATGGCCGACTCCTGGGCCACCGACGCACATAAATGGCTCAACGTGCCGTATGACAGCGGCGTTGCGTTCGTGCGCGATATGCATGCGCTCAAGGCGGCGATGGCGATTACCGCCGAATACCTGCCGCAGGCAGGCGCCGCCGAGCGCAACCCCAGTGATTTCACCCCGGAACTGTCGCGACGCGCTCGCGGCGTTGAAGTCTGGGCCGCGCTGCAATCGCTCGGCCGCGCCGGAGTAGCCGAGATGATCGAGCGCAATTGCCGCCAGGCGCGCCGCTTTGCCGCCGGGCTGTCCGCCAAGGGCTACACGGTGCTCAATGACGTGGTGCTCAACCAGGTGCTGGTGTCGTTTGGCGATGCGGCGCGCACGCGGCGCGTGGTGAGCCGGCTGCAATCCGAGGGCACCTGCTGGTGCGGCATCACGCTGTGGCAGGGCCACACCGCGATGCGCATCAGCGTCAGCAACTGGTCCACCGGCGACGAGGACGTCGAACAAAGTCTCGAGGCGATGCTGCGCGCCGCCGCCAGCGTCTAGCCGCGGCGAGTGTCCGGCGGCAACGAAGCGCAGATCCTCAAGTCCTGGCACCGCAACGTGGACGCCTGGACCGCAGCGGTGCGCGAGCGGCGCATCGAGAGCCGCGCGCTGGCCACCGACCAGGCAATCCTCGACGCGGTGCTGGGCCGCGCGCCGCACTCGGTGCTCGACCTCGGCTGCGGCGAAGGCTGGCTGGCGCGCTCGCTCGCCGCACGCGGCATCCGGGTGCTCGGCATCGATGCCGTTCCCGACCTGATTGCGCGCGCCACGGCGGCAGGTGGCGGCGAGTTTCGGGTGGCCACCTACGAGCAGGCGGCCGCCGGCCTGCTGCACTTCAGGGCCGATGTCGCGCTGTGTAATTTCTCGCTGCTGGGATGTGAATCGGTCGACACTCTGTTTGCTGCCATGCCAGGACTGCTGCGGCCGCAGGGTGTTTTTATCATGCAGACCGTGCACCCGAGCGTCGCCGGCACAGATTGGCCTCAGCAGGACGGCTGGCGGGAAGGCTCCTGGGCCGGATTTGGCGCCGAATTCACCGATCCGGCGCCATGGTACTTCCGCACCCTCGAGAGCTGGGAGGCGCTGTTGCGCCGGCATCGGCTGCGGCTGCTGGAGCGGCGCGAGCCGCTGCATCCGCGCACCGGGCAGCCGGCGTCGGTGATTTTCATTGCCGACGTGCTGCCGTGAGCGATGGCCTGCCGCTGGATGGCCCGCCGAAGGATCGCGTGGCGACGGATGGTCTGCCAACGCCGCGCCGCTACCTTGCGATCCTGGCGATCGCCTCCGGTACCGCACTGGCGGTGATCGACGGCTCGGTGGTGACCGTGGCGCTGCCGACGCTGGCGCGTGATCTGGGAGTGCATGCCTCCACCGCGGTACTGGTGGTCACGGTCTATCAGCTGGTGCTGGTAATGACGCTGCTGCCGTTCTCGGCGCTCGGCAGCCGCATCGGCCTGCGGCGCCTGTACCAGTATGGCCAGCTGGCGTTCCTGCTGGCGACGGTGGCGTGCTTTTTCGCCAGGAACCTGCCGCTGCTGCTGGCGGTGCGGGCAGTGCAGGCGCTGGCGGCCGGCGCTTCGCTGAGCGTGTCGAGCGCGCTGATCCGATCGACCTATCCGGCGCGCCAGCTCGGTCGCGGGCTGGGCATCAACAACGTGGTGGTCGCAAGTTCCATCGCGCTGGCGCCGACGCTCGGTGGACTGGTGCTGTCGGTGGCGACGTGGCCGTGGATCTTCGCCGCCGCCGCGCCGCTGTCGTTGCTGTCGTTGCTACTGGGCCGGCGTGCGCTGCCCGAGCCGCAGGCACGCGACGATCCGTATGACGTGCTGGCTGCTGCGCTGTGTGCGCTGACCTTCGGCCTGATCATCTCCGGGCTCGAGAGCGCGGTGCACGGCGGCGCGTCGCTGATCGCCGCGGCATTGGTGGCCGCCGGTGCGGTGATCGCGGTCGTGTTCGTGCGGCGCGAACTGGAATCGAAGATTCCGATCCTGCCGGTCGACCTGCTGATGCGGCCGGTGGTGGGCCTGTCGGCGCTCGGCGGCCTGCTGGCCTTCATTGCATCGATGACGTTCATGCTGTCGCTGCCGTTCCGGCTGCAGCAGCACTACGGCTTCGCGCCGGGCGAGGTCGGCGCGATGATCTCGCCGTGGCCACTGGCGACGCTGTTGATTGCGCCGACCGCCGGCATGCTGTCGGATCGCTATCCGGCCGGCATACTCGGCGGCATTGGCATGGCAATCGCCACCGCCGGATTGCTGCTGCTGGCGTTCCTGCCGGCGCCGCTGTCGCATCTCGACCTGGTGTGGCGCATGGCGCTGTGCGGGGCGGGCTTCGGGCTGTTCATGGCGCCGAACGCGCGCCTGATCGTGCATTCGGCGCCACACGAGCGCGCCGCCTCGGCTGGCGGACTGATCTCCACCACGCGGCTGACCGGGCAGACGCTGGGGGCGACGGTGCTGGCGGCGCTGTTGTCGGTCGGCGTCGGCAGCGGGCCGGCACCCGCGCTGCTGGCCGCGGCACTCACGGTGCTGGCGGGCGTCTGCAGCGTGGCGCGGCTGCGCGTGCGGCATTAGGCGCCGATCGCGGCGCCAACCTCGAAGCGATGCTCGACCTCGCTGGCGAGCGCGCCGCTCTGGTCCCAGCTCCATTCGTTGAAGCGCACGCCGCCGTCGCGATCCATCAGCAGGATACTCGAGCAGCGCGTGCCATAGCCGGGGGCGCGAATAAACGCGCTCGACAGCAGCCGCTCCCATTCCATGCTGACGCCGGTGCGCGGCAGCTGCGTGTCGTCCGGGCGCTGTTCATCGCGCAGCAGCTGCAGCAGTGCTCGCTCATCCGGCAGGCTCGCCAATGCCGCGCTAAGCGCTGACTTGGCCAGGCGCACCTTCGGCCATGGCGTGTCCAGCAGGTGGTTCGACAGGCCGTAGACGCCCGGACCGAGCACGCGACCTTCGCCGGTCATGCTCTCGAACACCGCCAGCCGCTCGCGATCGCTGAAGATCAGGTTGAAGCCGTTGTAGCTGCCGGATGTGCGGCGCAGCTGCTGCAGCTGCCGTTCCACCGGCAGCGCCGCGGCCAGCGTGGCCGGCACCAGTTCGCCGCGGCTGGGCGCACTGCGCTGTGGAATGCCCGCATCGCGGAAGTTGGTGAGCGCCGCGAAGCGCCCATCGCGCGCGACACCCAGCCAGGTGCCCCCGGCCGCAAGGTCGCGCCCGGCGAGGATGTCCGGCTGCCGCCACCAGGCGGCGGGCGCGGCCGCACGCGCGACGAACTCATCCCGATTGGCAGCGACCAGCAGTGGATACTGCGCATGCGCGCGCCACGCTACCAGTATCAGGCACATCGCCGTGTCACGGTACCGCGGCCCGTCACAACGGCGCCGCGCTGAAAGTGTCGCAGTCGGCAACGTTACCGTTCGCCAGTCCGCGTTTGAACCAGTTGACCCGCTGCGCGCTGGTGCCGTGGGTGAATGTGTCAGGCATGACACGACCCTGCGCCTGTCTTTGCAGCGCGTCATCGCCGATGTGCGAGGCGGCGTTCAACGCGGATTCGATGTCGCCCTGGTCGAGCCAGTGCTTTTCTGCCTGCGAATGAAAAGCCCACACGCCGGCGTAACAATCGGCCTGCAGTTCCACCCGCACCGAGGTGGCATTGGCCTGCACCCTGTTTTCGCGCTGGCGCAGCGCTTCGACCCTGGCGGTGGTGCCGAGCAGGTTCTGCACGTGGTGTCCGACCTCGTGCGCGATGACATACGCCTGCGCGAAGTCGCCGGGCGATCCGAGGCGGTCGCGCAGCGTCTGATAGAAACCAAGGTCGATGTAGACCTTGCGGTCCTGGGCACAGTAGAACGGTCCCATTGCGCTCTCGCCGGTGCCGCAGGCGGTTGGAATCTCGCCGCGATAGAGCACCAGCCGCGGCCGTTCATAGGTGCGCCCGGAGTGCGCGAAGATCTCGCCCCAGACATCTTCGGTGCTGGCGAGAATCGTGGACACGAAGCGTGCGAGGGTGTCGTTGGCCGGCGGCGGGTGCGCCGGCGCGCTCTGCACCGGTGCGGTGGTGCTGCTGCCGCCGCTGAGCAGTCCGAGGACGGTCAGCGGATTGATGCCGAACAGCCAGCTGCCGAGCACCACGATGATGATGCCGCCCAGGCCCAGGTGGATGCCGCCGAAGCCCATGCCGCCGCCGCCCGAATCGTCGCGCCGATCCTCGACGTTGTCGCTTTCCCGGTTGTCTTCCCAGCGCATCCTTGGGGGCGCCGGCTACTTCACACGTGGGCGATCGAAATCGAAGAATTTGTGCGCCGCGCGAATGTAGGCTTGCGGGGATTCCTCGAAAAACACCAACGAAGTGCCGGTGGTAAAGCAGTACAGCTTGCCGTCTTCACCAACCCAGTTCATCGAACAGTCGGTCTTGATGTGCTTGCCGGCAGCCAGGCCCACCGGATCCTCGTTGTTGAATTCCCCGTTCATCGCCTTGGGCGGTACCACCGCCTTCCAGATGCCGCCCGGGTCCGAACGATCTACCGCGAAGGCGGATCGATGGGCCAGCAACAGCGCGCCGCACAGCGCGAGGCCGAGGATCAGGTGCGGACGGATGAGGGTTGTCATTAAGACTCGCAGCTGCTAGCAGGATTCAGGTCATGGCCTGGAGGGCTCAGATCATAGCTTGCGGCAAGCGCAGATACCTGTCCAACAGGCCTTCAGCCCACCGATTTCAGTCGCGCTAGCAGCTGTTCACTCTGCTCCTGCAAACGCTGGTATGCCGGACGCTGGTGCAGCAGGTCGAGGTAGCGTTGGAACGACGGTCGCGGTTCCAGGCTCTTGAACATGATAGCAATGCCGATCTGCGAGCCGAGATAGACATCGGCGGCGCTGAAGCGCTGCTGCAATATGTAAGGTCCGGGCGTGATCGCCTTGTCCAGCGTCTCCACCACGTCTTCGTAGGTGCCGTAGCCGAGCGCCGAGGTTTTCTCCGGAGCGGGGCGCGCCAGCATGCGATCGATCAGCGCGCCATCGACGCAGCCGGCGCCGAAAAACAGCCAGCGCAGATACGAGCCACGCGATGGTTCGTCCATGCGCGGTGCCAGGCCGGCGGCCGGGAAGGCATCGGCCAGATAGGCGCAGATCGCGCCGGTCTCGGTGATGGCGACGCCGCGATGCGTGATCGCGGGCAGCTTGCCCATCGGATTGACGGCGAGAAACGCCGGGCTTTTGTGCTCAGCTTTCCTGAAGTCGATCAGTTCGATGCGATAAGGAGCCGCGACTTCTTCCAGCATCCAGTGGACCGTGCGCGCCCGTGACATCGGGTTGTGATAGAAAACAACCTCGTCGCCCATCGTGGCCCCCTGTCGTCGGTTTTTTGCTGCCCGCCGTGCCCAAATATGCGCCTTTCCGTCCTATGCTGAAAGGACAACGAGGGGAACCCAGACGCGACTGATCACAGCTACAGCCACCACGATTCTGCTGACGATGGCGTTCTGGGGGCCCCCTGTTGTCCGGTCAGCGCGCGCCGCTGGGCAGAGCGCGTCGATCGACACCTACCTGCCGCGGTTACAGCTCCTGGTCGACAAGATGGACTGGGCGGGCCTCGAACAACTCTCACGCCAGGCACTGAGCGACATGAAGCTGCACGGATCCGGCAGCGACGTGCAGCGGGCAGCCCTTTACCTGGGGAGCGCGCTTCGCAACCAGCGTCGCTATCAGGAGGCCGAGGCGCTCTACAGGAGTCT
>Ga0181531_10000993_pt1 | contig 18349 bp, 18 predicted proteins | sample PEATcosm2014_Bin_38_FD_119743 | JGI IMG/M metagenome (GOLD analysis project Ga0181531, IMG submission 119743) | Peatland microbial communities from MTU Mesocosm Facility, Houghton, MI, USA - PEATcosm2014_Bin11_10_metaG | ecosystem: Environmental > Terrestrial > Soil > Wetlands > Peat | place... | reverse complement strand
GTGCCCGGACTTGGCCTCGGCAGCGGCATCCGCGACAGGTTTGGTCACGAACTTGAATTTCCTTCCGCCTTCCGCCAGTCGCGCCGGGACGGCAAGCCGCGGGGCATCGTGAAGATCAAATATGGGGGACCGTCATGATTCGCAACGAAGCTGAGTATCAACTCGCAACCACTCGTCTTCAGGAAGAACGCGGACGGCACGTCGAGCATCGGGACCGTCTCAAAGCGACCGGCTCGTCCGACGACGAGATCAAGCGCGTTATCGATCCGATTGAATCCTTCCACCTTCAACTGAAAGAGGAAGTGGAGGGCTACGAGCGCCTGAAGCGTGGCGAGTTCGACGAGTTGGAGAACCTGCGCGGCCTCGGCCAGTTGCTGATTTCGCTGCGCATTGCCCAGGGAATCTCGCAGCGCGATTTGGCCAAGCGGCTTGGCGTTCACGAGTCGCAGGTCTCGCGCGACGAGCGCAACGAATACTTCGGCATCACGCTGGAGCGTACAATCCGGATACTGGATGCACTCAATGTGCGGCTGCGTACGAAGGTGGAAATTGAACCTGACAAAAATGAGATGGCTGTTGCGTGATTGAAGGGGGGGAATAGTGTCGCTGAGGGCGTTTTTCGGGCGTATCCCTCTGAGATGTAACGTAACGCGTGTACAGAGTGCAGCTTGGAATCATTCCGTGCTACCTTCCCCCTTCGGCGTTCACTATTGGAGATAACGAGATACTATGATGAAATGGATCCTAGGGAGTTCATGAGTCGCCTTGATGCCGTTTCACAGGTTCTGCAGCCGCCCTTTCAGATCATCCAAAGCGCGGTAGATCACCAGTGGATATTTGCCATTGGGCACACGCCTTCCGAAATTGTCTCCGACGACGATCCGCCTATACGCCTTACTGACCAGTCGGACGAGATTGCAATTGATGGTGTACTTGGGCTTTACAACCCAGGCAAACAGGAGATCACCATCTTCCGCAAAGGCGTCAGTCGTGCAGCTGAGATCCTAAAGGTATCTCCCGATGACCTCCAACTGATTGTGCGGCTTCATGAGTGGGCCCACGCGCTGCTTCATCTGGGTCTTGACAAGGCCGATCACATGTCGGTCCTGCGAGATGAGTCTTCGTGGGCGGAACGTGTGGATCGGTTGAATGCTTGGTTTAACGCTCTGGATACGAACCTGCACGAAAGTCTTGCTCAGCTTCTCACACGAGAAGGCCTTCAGTGCCTCAAGGATAAGGCAACGGTTCCAGACGCTCAAGTTATGATTGATCGAATTGCGGATGTGTTCAGGCAGCTAATGCGGCGCGCGCCTTCTGCGTATCGAATCGAAAAGTACGACCGCGTGTTGAAGAATCGGGTCATTGGCAGCATTCGCCTTCTCAAGAGCGGTGGGCTGGTCGGAACCGATGCTTGGGAGACTGTCGTGAAATGGTAGCGGCCGGTAGCCCTCTCGCTCCGGATCGGTCGTGAAAAGCGTGCAACTGGCCGTGGCCAGACAGGATGCAAAGGAACAGTATTTGTTCCATGGGAGTCGGCTTCCCAAATGCAATTCCGTACCTATATAGATAAGACACTTCAGACCTGCCATGACTAGAACCTCCTTCTCTGCTCCTGGCGGGGCCGTTGAATTCGTCGCAGGTTTTTTCCTCCATTCCACTTCGCCCCCTCGGGTGGACGGCCCAGCGCGCGATCTAACCGTGCGCCGAACGGGCCTTCTCCGTCCGTTCGGAGCGCGGCTGCGCGCCAAACGATAGTGCGCGTTTGTCACTTGCCGCGCCTTTCCTCCGGACTCCCACCGTCGTGCGCTGCGTTCGTTCTTTTCCGCCAACCGTCTTCGCGCTTCCCAGCCGGGGGTGAGAAAGACGCTCAGCCGGTCACGGCGGAAAAGAGGAACAAAAACATGAATTTCAAGAGTAACAACAACCGCAACAACAACGGTGGCGGCCAGAAGGAAATCCGCCGCCAGCAGACCACCACGCAGCAGATTATCGCTGAGAACGTCAAGCACCTGATCGAGCAGCTTGAGCAGGGCAAGAGCGAGGCGCTCACCGCCTACCTCGGCGCAATGGCCCGTTTCCACAACTACTCTTTTGGCAACATCCTTTCCATCGCGCATCATCGCCCCGACGCAACCCACGTTGCAGGCATCCGCACATGGAACGAGCTTGGACGCTACGTCAAGAAGGGCCAGAAGGGCATTCCGATTCTGGCTCCGATGATAGGCACCAAGCGTCAGCCCACCGAGGAACCCGCCGAGCAGACCGACAAGCCAAAGCCTATGCTCATTGGATTCCGTGTTGTCTACGTTTGCCGAAGCTGTCCATGATTGACAGCGTGGTGCCGATGATTGCTCAGCACAGGGTACTTCTCAATCGCAAATGGATTCCGGCCTTCCTGCAAGCAATAGACCGCGTATCCCGCGAGGATCATCGCCGTTAATAAGAGCCACCCGAAAACGAACGGCTTCCATGGGACGAGAATCAACATTGTTCATCTCCAAGGCCGGAGATTTGCTTGCCACTTGCCGCCGGCACAGCTCGCATTCCAATCCAGACCCGTGTCCTCTGCCGACCGGCGGCAGAAGTTTCGCTCCTATCTTTCCTTTATGTTCGCCTTATCTTCCCTCCAAGTCAATTGAAAAAACGACCAGGAATTGCCCCGGAAATCGGAACTGGGCAGAGGTCGGTCGGGCAGAGGTCGTGGGTCCGTTAAGGGTCCAATAACGGTTCCGTACCGTTCCTTTCAGCGTCAAAAATGGCCATCCGTGACGCTCGGTTTCAATAAGTTACAGGTTTCCGACTCGCTGTCACGGCAGAGGTCGCGGGTTCGAGCCACATATTGCCGATTCTAAGGTGTCCACCGCGGGGGATCTGTAGGGCAGCAGGCTGGGTTCGCCAAAGTGCCATTCTCTCTTTGTAAGGTGCTTCCCGTTTTGTAAGGTAAAAGGGGCGTACGGGGCGTACCTAGCCGCACTGGGCGCACGCAGCGCACATCTCAATGCGACACATAATTGGTTTGTTTTGTTGTGTATGGCAGTAGAATCAATGACTTAAGTCGTAAGTTGGCGGAGAGAGGGGGATTCGAGCCTCAAGTACCTATGCAGGCACCTCGAACTCCCCGCCGCCATCTGCTAACGTCCACTGGATCAGCAGCATCGCCGCTTTCACCTTATGGGGTACGAACTTTCACTTTATGGGGTCAAACTTTCACGTTATGCGGAAACCCACAGCAAGAGAGGTCTGAAGGATGAAGCCTAGCGCCTCCGTGGCCAGGTTCTCTTTCTGAACACCAAAGCGATGCGCGACATGACCAAGTACAGTTTCGGACTTCATGGTCTTTCCTCTCAGCTCTCCTCGATCCGTCAATACGGATCATACGTGGCGACAACTATGCCGATATGGGTGGTGATAGCTGACGGCGAGTATCTGTTACGCCCACGACTATGTAGACGCAGGACTATGGTATGGTCGGTCGCTGGACATCGGATTCGTTTTCTGAGGGAATGGTTTGAAGTCTCGGACGCGATAGCGAACTTTTCCAGGCGCTCCCTCGCGGTCTATGACAGTGTCCAAAGTGTCGAAGATCCGATAGTCTGGGTCAGCACATTTCCTGCACTGATTGACGTGGTTAGAAGTGGGCTCGGCGTGATCAGTTGGAACCACGCTGCCGTCTGGAAACCCCTCGAACATACCTTGCAGTATTCCCATCATCTCACGTCGCGAAAATGTCTCGCCGATCCTACTGCTAAAGGCCTGCTCAAAATCAAGATGGAGATTCTTCCTCTTCATTGTTTTCTCTCTTGCTTCGATTGCGCCGGCGGGGCGTTTGCAGCAGCAGAGAACGCGGTTTGTCTAACGCCCGCGATAGCGAAAAGAATGGGGACTGAAAACCCACGCTCCATTTAGCCAAAGGCCGGCTACATAGCCGACCTTGTAAAGCTTCTGGACGGCCTTGGCGAGCATCGTCTCAGCGACCATCAACCTTCGTCCTGCATAACCAACTTTGAGGCTGGCCCTGCTAATTGCTCCTCTGGTCGTTTCCATGATCACCCTTCAGGTCACGGCTCCAGACGTCTATGGCGATACATCTCAGCCGCGTGCGCACGGTTCAACTGTACCCCTGATGAGCGGCGCGAGATGAGCAGGAGAGCACAGCACACTGGTGCCCTCCTGCGCCGGCATTCCCGGAGACTCGTAGCCTCACTCATGGTCGCGGATCGCTCTGGGGGCATCGTAGGGGCTGATTGTGGGCTGATTTTCGACTGAAAACAGGAATCCCCACCGTGAGGTACGCGGTGGGGATTCCTTTGTGTGTGGGGTACGTTAAGCCGCGAACTCGATGCCCATCTTCTTCATGGCCGCAATTAACTTGGCATCCAACTGCTGCAGCCTTGGCTTGACCCACGGCGCATAGTGCCGCTCAGTTGTTTGGATGGACGTGTGGGTGAGCAACTTGGACACATCCGCGATGTCTACACCGGCGAGGAGCAACTCGACCGCGTACGTGTCGCGCAACATGTGGCTGTGAAAATTCATCGGCTCGCCGTCCTTGTCCTCATTTTTGAAGTCCAGGTGCTTATTCATGGCGGTAATGATGTTGACCCACTTGGCCCTCAACTTCTTGCCGTCAGCAGGCATGCCCACTGACCACAGGAAATGCGTAGGCCGGAATGCTGGACGGTCGGGGGATAAATCCCTGAGTGCATCGGCCACATAAGGAGGGATGGGACGATCCTCGATTTTCGCTCCCGTCTTCTTTGTGACGAGGCTCAGGAGGTTGCCTACCAATCCGGTACGGGGGAGCAGGAGCGCATCCAGGATGCGCAGGCCAGCCCAGCGCTGTAGAAGGAATAGCGCCCGTAGTTCTTTGGCGTACCCCCGGACTTCGGGGTTGACCGACGCTCCAACGAACGGTTCGATCCTCGCCAAAAGTTCGTCGAATTGGGCAGGTGTCAAGCGCCGCGTTTGTGTTTTGCCGGGGTTTACCGGTCTGAGTAGAGCCGAGGGGTCAAGATCGATGTTTCGAGTGGCGAGGCACCAGACAAAGAAACTTTTCAGGCGCCCCTGGAATTGTGACTGCGACGTCTTGCCGATACGGCTGTACCTTTTCTCAGCCGTTTTACTCCACTGACCTCGCCAAAGGTCCAAGGCATCCGGGGTGACATCACGGACGGTTTCGATTTTCTGATCCTTTGCCCATTCTTTGATCCGCCATGCGGCGCGGTTGCGGACGGTCTGCGTCACCTCCTTCTCCTCAGGTAGGGAGAGGAGCCAGCGGCCCACTGCGACCTCGACGGTGAGCGTCCCACCCTTTATTGCCGCAGCCTTCTTGGCCTCTTCCGCCTTGATCTCCTGAATGAGTATCTTGCCTGGGTCACGCTTATCACGTTCAACCTGGGCAAGCTTCTCGGCTTGCTCCCACGACCGCGTTCGGGCGGACATGTACTTCGTCTTGCCTGTCGTCTTGCTGCCGTCATAGATGTACAGGGATTTGCGACACTTGCACTGCTTCCACCCTGGGTCGGTCTTGGGGCATATCTTGCCTTTGTAGGTACCATGCCTGACGAAGACGGTTACTGTTGTCGTACTCGGTTTGTCTGCCATAGACTAACCATACGCCTTCTGCAAATTTTATGTAAATCGCCCCTTGGCGTTACTAAGTTATTTGTTTTCAGTAGACGTAACGATCAACATGATCCACTAAGACCCATTGGGGCGGCCTTCGGGCCGCCCTGATCGCCTGAGAGATGGGCGCGGCCGGTTTGCTGTTACGATGCGAGACAAGTCCTTGCGATCGAGCTTCAAGGCCGGGAGCCAACCCTGTGCGTCATTCTGCTTTTCTCTTTGTAGCCATCTCCGCGACAATTGTCGCCGCGCATGGCCAGTCGGTTCCCGCTGCCATCTTCACCGATCCGCCGGCTGACGCTGCTCATCCGGCGGGGATGACCGTGCTCCACATTCCAAGCCATGGGGTGCGGATCAACGGATTGGTTTACCAACCAACCGGGGCCGGACCGCATCCGACGCTGGTCATCTGCCACGGACTGCCGGGGAATGAGAAGAACCTCGACTTGGCACAGGCCGTGCGGCGGGCGGGCTGGAATGCCGTGACTTTCAACTATCGGGGATCCTGGGGCAGCCCCGGGGTGTTTCGATTCGCGCAGAACCTTGAGGATGCGGACGCCGTTCTGGCTTATCTGCGCGAGCCTGCAAATGCCGCGCGGCTGGGAATCGATACCAAGCGCATGGCTCTCGCCGGCCACAGCATGGGCGGCTGGGTGACGGCGCATACCGCCGCGCACGACCATGCGCTGATCGGAGCAATCCTGATTAGCGCTGCCGACATGGGATCCATCGGCGGATTGGAGCACGAACAAATCGTCGCGCTGATGGCCGACGACAAAGAGACTCTCGCCGGCGTAACTGCCGAAAGCATGGCAGACGAGGTAACCGCCAACGCCAAAGCATTCAGCCTCGACAATACGATCGACGGCCTGACCCAGGTGCCGTTGCTCGTGCTCTCGTCGGACGATGGGCTTGCACCGACTGCGGGGAAACTGGTGAAGGCGATCGCCGCGAAGGGCGGCCAAAAGGTAACTTCCGTCCACGCGGCCACCGACCACGGCTGGTCGGATCATCGCATCCTCCTCGAAAGCACGATCATCAACTGGCTGGCCGGATTGCACTAAAGCGGGGATGCGGGGAGCGACCCTGGCTATCTGGCAGTTACTTCAATAAAGAGCCCCTTGCCACGGGCCAATGCGGCACCTTTGGCATCCAGTATCTCGGCTTCAGTCCAATGTTTGCGGCCTTCACCGCGCAGGACGCGGCCCTCCAGGCGAAGGGGCTCTCCAGAAGGGACCGGGCGGAGGTAGTCGATCTCCAAATGCCGGGTCATGGCCGTCAGGCCTCGGGCGCGGACGGCCTTGCTCATGATCTCGTCCAGCAGCGTGGCGATGATGCCGCCATGCAAGTAGCCGGGATGGCCAGCGAAGCGATCCGGAACCGTCGCCAGGCAGACGACGGTCTCGTCCTCGGCGATCAGGAATTCGAGTTGCAGTCCCGTGGGATTAGCTGGGCCGCAGCCGAAGCAACGGTTCTGAGCGGAGTGCGCCATCGGCTTGAGAGCATCGGCCTTTTCGGTCATTCTTTCCTCGCTAGTGCGCCCCGGCCAGCACATCCCGATAGAGTTCCCGGTCCACGTTGCCTCCAGTGAGCACAATGCCGATCCGTTTGCCGCCCAAGCTTGCTCTTTCCTTGAGGGCGGCTGCCAGCGCGGCGGCTCCGGCGCCCTCGGCCAGGTTGTGCGTGTCCTCGTAGTAGGCGCGCATGGCCTGGGCGATCTCCGCGTCGGCGACCTCAACGATGCGGGCCACGTTTTTCCAGATGATCTCCATCGCCTCGGAGTTGGGCGTGCGGCAGGCTTGACCGTCGGAGATCACAGTTCGTGAAGTCGCCTCGACCACCTTGCGCTGCTTGAAGCTGAGCGCGTAAGCAGGGGACTCGGCGGCCACCACGCCGACAATCTCGGTCGTGAGGCCCAGGGCGTTGCGCACCGCGGAGACTCCGCAGATGGACGAGCCGAGGCCGATGGGCACATAGACTGCATCGAGGAGCGGCGCCCCCTCAAAGAGTTCCAACGCGTAGGTGGCCGTTCCCATCACCAATCGCTCATGGAAGGAATCGACCATTTGAAATCCGCGCTCGGCCGCGAGGGAGGCGGCAAACTCCAGGGACTCCTGAAAGTCGTGGCCGTGCTGGACCAGCTCGACGCCCTGAGCCAACATTGCGCGGTTTTTCTCCTTGCTGTTGCCGTGAGGAACGACGATGACGGCCTTCAATCCGTACAGCCGTGCAGCCATGCCGATGCCCTGGCCGTGATTGCCACGGGTGGCCGCGACTACGCCTTTGAGGTCTGGCTGCGTCTGTTTGAGCCAACTCGTGTAAACCAGCGCGCCGCGCAGTTTGAAGGCGCCGACCGGCGTGTGGTTCTCGTGCTTGATCCAAGCCTCGATTGCCGGCGCCGGGCCACCCGAAAGGCGCTCGTTGATGAGCGGCCAGGTGTACTGTGGAGTGGGCGGCATGTGGCGATAGACCAGAGATTGCGCGTCGCGAATCTGGGCAAGAGAGGGAAGCGGCATGGCTCCAGCATACTAGCCCACGATCACTGGAAAGTGCCTTGAGAACCCGTGCTGTTGCATGAGCGAGGTCGTCTACTTGACCCTAGCCGCCGCTCCCCCTGAGACTAATTGAGCGAATTGCTAGCGCCGGAATCCACCGGCGGAGGCACGCTGAACAGAAAATCCCCGGAGGATCATTCCCATGTCATCGGTCAATCGCAGAACTGCGATCCTGCAGATGGGCGCTCTCGCCAGCGCCGCGCTTCTCACCGAAACCCTGCACGCCGAGGCGTTCCCCGGGGGCCAGGCTGCCCCCGCAACTCCGCCTCCGCCGCCCACCGGGCCCTTCACGCTGCCGCCGTTGCCCTACGCCTATGACGCGCTGGAGCCCAGCTTCGACGCCGCGACCATGCATTTGCACCACGACAAGCATCATCAGACCTATGTGAATAACCTCAACGTTGCGGTGGCTGCTCATCCCGAACTTGCAGGAAAGACCCTCGAAGAACTGGTCACGAACCTGAGTTCTTGGCCCGAATCGGCCCGCACAGCGGTGCGCAACCAGGGGGGCGGGCACATGAACCACTCCTTCTGGTGGCCGACGCTTGGCAAGGGGGGCGCCGCTCCCACCGGCGAACTGGCAAAGGGCATCGACGGGAAATTCGGGTCGCTCTCCGCATTTCAGGACAAGCTGACTGCAGCGGCATTGAGCGTCTTCGGAAGCGGGTGGGCCTGGCTGGTGAAGTTGCCGGACGGAACACTGGCGATCGAAACAACGCCCAACCAGGACAGCCCCCTCACCGTGGGTCACAAGCCGGTGCTGGGCGTGGATATATGGGAGCACGCCTATTATCTGAAGTACCAGAACCGGCGCGCTGACTACGTGAAGGCGTTTTTTACCGTGCTGAACTGGGATTACGTGAGCGGGCAGTTCGCTCAGAAGGCGAATGCATAGGGTTCAGCAAGTCAGCCGGCAGATCGGCAGATGGGCAGTGATTTGCGGCGGAATGGCGACCGGCCTGGGCATCGGTCTGGCCGGCTGCCACACTGTGCCGGCGTTCACCCCGCAAGAGGCAGCAGGGAGGCACCTCTACCAGGTTCGTTGCGCTCATTGCCACGAGGACAACGATCTGGCTCTGAAGAAAGTCCCTCCGGATCTGCACGGCATCTTCGATCGAAAGAACCTCCCCTGTGGGGCTTCCGCCACGGATGCGGCAGTGCGGCAGAACATTCTGGCAGGCAAGGGAATGATGCCCGGCTTCTCGGGTCGATTTACCGAGGAACAGATGGCCGCGCTGCTCGCCTATCTGCACACCGGACTGCGGTGAAGCCGCGCTGGTGAAGGGCGGACAGCTACTCGTAGCGAATGGCCGTCATGGGATCCACTCCGGCGGCGCGGCGCGCGGGAAGCGCACAGGCAATGGTCGCCACCAGCAGAAGGACGAGTGTGGAAGCGGCGAGCAGCAATGGATCGTGGGAGGCGGCCTGGCTTTCCTCGGCCCAGTGCGCCATTACCTTGCTCAAGGCCATGCTCAGCACCAGTCCCGCAGCGACGCCTCCACCCACGCTTACAACCGTTGAGGCGAAAACGATGCGCAGCACATGGCCGCGCTGTGCGCCCAGCGCCATGCGGATGCCGAACTCATTGGTGCGCTGTACCACCGTATAGGAGACCACGCTGTAGAGTCCCACCGCGGCCAAAGCGAGGGCCAGCGCGGCGAATGCGCCAAAGAGCCAGGCCACCAACCGGCCCCGCGCCCACTCCGGTTCTTCCGAGATCCAGTGTTCAAGGTCGCGCACCTGGCCGTTGGTCTGCTGGTCGTGGTCGACGGAATTCACCTTGGCCCGAATCGCGTGGAGCAGAGGCATCGGCGAGCCCTCCGATCTGACCAGGATCTGTGTGTACATGCCCATGGCCATCGTGTAGGGAACGAAGGCTTCGGGGAGGATTGGCTTGGAGAGGCCGTCGTCGCGTTTGTCCGCGATGACACCCACAATCAACAGCGGGCCATCGCTCTCTGGCGATGTGAAGAGAAAGGGAGGCTGTGCCTTGAGTTCGGGCACTTTGATGGAGTGGCCAACCGCGTCGCCGTTGGGGAAGTACCGCCGGGCAAGGGTCTGGTTGATCACGACGAGCGGGGCGCCGCGCTGGTTTTCAGCCTGGTCCCAGATGCGGCCCTGGAGCAGCGGGATGCGCAACACGGGAAAGTACTCAGGGCTCACCATGTTGAAACGCATGGTCTGATCTTGCGCGGCGGGTTTGCCGATGATTTCGAATTTTGTGTTGCGGCCATTCGATGGCGGCGTGGCATTGCTTGAGATAGCAGTCATGGTGATGCCGGGAACCTCGGCCACCGTCGTGTGAAGCTGCTCGAAATAGGCAGCACGGGCGGCCCATCCCTGGTAAGTTCCATCGTGGATTGGAATCCCGACCGACATGATATTGTGCGGATCGTAGCCTAGAGGAGCATGCATCAGGCGCACGAAACCTTCGATGGCTGCGCCGGCGCCTGCCATCATGAGCAGGGTGAGGGCGATCTGGCCCGCGATCAGGGCATTGTGCGTCCTTCGCCCGCTCACGCCTTTGGTGGTCTTGCGGGTATTCGATTGCATCACCTGGCTCACTTCCGGACGCGAGAGCTGGATTGCAGGCCAAAGGCCAAAAAGAATGCCGGTGCCGACTGCGATCGCGACGCTGAAGAAGAGCACCGGCAGGTTGATCTGGATGGCGGCCTCATGGGGAAAGGAGTATTCAGGTAGATTGGCGACGATGACTCCGAGCGTCTTGTAGGCCAGAAGAATCCCAAGCGCAGCCCCGGTGAGCGAAAGCAACAGGGATTCGGTCAGCAGCTGCCGAATGATGCGGTTGCGACTTGCCCCGATGGCGGAGCGCACCGCGAATTCATGGTTCCGTGCCGTGGCGCGCGCCAGTTGCAGAATCGAGACGTTGCCGCAACCGATCATCAGCAGCAAGGCCACCGCGCCAAAGAGCAGGTAGAGCGTACCGCCGAGTTGCTTGACGAAGTCCTCGTTCAGCCCCACCACGTGGAGCCGCAAATGATCGAGTGGAAAGTGCTTGGGGGTCTCTCGGGCAAACTGATCGATGAGCGGCTGCAAGGCGGCATCCGCAGTTGCATGACTGACGCCCGGCTTCAGGCGAACCCCGGCGTAGTAGGCCCGGACCTGGTCCTGGGTGACTTTCAGCGGCAGGTAGACATCGCCGTCGCCCCAGGCGAAACGCGGTCCAGCTACTCCCACGATGGTGTAGTTCTTGTGGACCATTTGCATGGTCTGGCCCAGAACGGCCGGGTTGGCGTTGAAATGCCTTTGCCAGAACTTGTAGCTGAGCACAACGACCGGTTGAGGGTCCTGGCCGTCAATCGCGTCAGAGGGCTGCAATCCCCGGCCGAGGGCGGGGGGCACCCCGAAGAAGTTGAAGCCGTTCGAGGTGAAGTAGACTCCCTGCACGTCTTCCGGCAGATCGCTTCCTGTCACCGTAAGGCTCCAGTCGTCTTCGAGGAAGGTGCCTTCGACCACCGGCGATTTACGAAGCTGCTGCCACTGTCCGCCGGTTACCCCAAACCCCCGCAAATCCCCGGTAGGCGTGATGAGCTGCATGTGAATCATCCGGTCGGGAGACGCGTAAGGATAAGGGTCCATGAGGATCGCGTAGACCACGCTGAAGACTGCGGTCGTGGCCCCGATGCCGAGAGCCAGCGAGATCACAGCGGTCAGCGTAAAGCCCGGCATCTTAACGAGCTGCCTAAATCCATAGCGGATATCGTGGAGCAGACTCTGCATGAAGTACTCCTTATGTTCTGGCGCCAGCGGGAAGCAGGGGAGGGACCGCTAGTGGGACGATCCTCGACCAGCATCTTGCACGTCAGTAGCCAACAGACAGGGTCGTAAACCATTGAAGTCATTAGGGTAGCTCTTTGGCGCTCGATCCCGGTTGTCCGCTTTCGGCATCTGGGTGTTCAGAAATGGACAGCTCGGGGGAAGGGTGAAGCGAAACAACGAGTAAGCGCCTTCCCGCTGCGACAATTGTGACAGGAATCACGCTATACTTGATTTCGATATGGCAACCGAGAAAACCTTCTATCTTGAAACCTTTGGCTGCCAGATGAATGCGCATGACTCGGAGAAGGTGATCGGCACACTCCTGCACGAGGGTTACCGGCAGGTGGAATCGGAAGAAGATGCCGGCCTGATCCTCTACAACACCTGCTCCATCCGCGACAAGGCGGAGCAGAAGGTCTTCAACCGTCTCAACGACTTCAAGAAACTGCACAAGGCTGGGAAGCGATTTGGGGTTTTGGGGTGCGTCGCGCAGCAGGAGGGCGAAAAGGTCTTCGAGCGGGCGCCGTATGTCTCGCTGGTTTCAGGATCGGCCTCCTACCGCAAGTTGCCTGAGATGCTGACCAGGCTGGAAGCCGGCGAGACCCGCATTACCGGCCTCGACGACCGGCAGACCGACGAGACCTTCGAGACCGAGTTCACCGCCCGCCTGAATCCCTATCGCGGCTACATCACTATTATCGAGGGGTGCGACAAGTTCTGCTCCTACTGCGTGGTTCCTTACACGCGCGGCAAGGAGCGCAGCCGGACCTCCTCGTCGGTGCTGGCCGAGGCGCGGCGCATCGTTGACCTGGGCTACACCGAGATCCAACTGCTGGGCCAAAACGTGAACAGCTACCGCGACCCGGAAGGGAAGCACAGCTTTGCCGAGTTGCTGGCTGCGGTTGGTGAGGTGGCCGGGATCCGCCGCGTGCGCTTTACCACCAGCCATCCGCGCGACTTTACGCGCGACATCGTCGAGGCTATCGACGCAGTGCCTACGCTCTGCGATCATGTGCACCTTCCGGTTCAGTCGGGCTCCGCGCGTGTGCTGAGGCTCATGGCGAGGGAATACACCCCGGATTGGTATCTGGAGCGGATCGTCTGGATCAAGGCGGCTCGCCGTTCCATCTCGCTCTCGACGGACATCATTGTGGGTTTCCCCGGTGAAACCGAGGACGACTTTATCCAGACGATGGACCTTTTGGCCGAGGTCGAGTACGATTGCGTCTTCGGTTTCAAGTACTCAGCGCGGCCCAACACGCCGGCCCTGGCCATGATTGACGTGATTCCGGAGGCGGAAAAGGCTGCGCGGCTTCAAGTGCTGCTCGATCGCCAGCGGGAGATTCAAAGGATCAATTATGCCAAGCATTTAGGACAAGTATTGGAGGTAATGGTTGAGGGTCAGAACCTGGTACGGGGACAGATTGTGGGGCGCAGCAGCCAAAACAAGCCGGTGAACTTTACCTGGCCGCAACCCATTGCACCTGCGCCAGGGAGTTTCGTGCAGGTAAGGATCACGGGGACGCATCCGAACAGTTTGGTGGGGGAAGCCGTCTAAGACTGTGCGGAGCGGAAGAAGGAATTCATGGACATCGAGGTGAGGATACGCGGGTTGATGATGGACCCTGCAACGAATATGCCGATCGTTGTGCTCAAGGACATAGCCTCTGACACCGTGATGCCGATTTGGGTGGGCATCTTTGAGGCCAACGCCATCGCTATCGAGATCGAGAAGGTGGCTGCACCGCGCCCGATGACCCATGATTTGACCAGAAACCTTATCCGACACTTGAATGCGAGCCTGGAACGTGTTGTGATTACTGAACTTAAGGATGACACATTTCTGGCGGTTTTGTGGCTTATGCAAGGAGAGGACCCAGTGGCAATTGACGCGCGGCCCTCGGACGCTATCGCTTTGGCTTTACGTGCGGATTGCCCAATCTTTGTTTCTGAACAGGTGATGCAAACGGCCAAACTGAACACAACCGGTCCGCCAGAAGGCCCGACCGCGGAGCAGTTGCGAGGATGGCTTGAGGGACTGAACGACGAAGACCTAGGGCGCTACAAGATGTGAGGCATCCTGGAAGGGAAGTTTGCAAGCGGCAAGGACCGGAACACGCTGGGACGGACACGGCTCTGGTCTTGCGGTGTTAGTATACAGAATATTCGTTATCAGACATTTCACATATGCCCCAGCAGCTGACCGATTTTACCCAAGCTCCCGCCTGGGCCTGGCGGCCCAGGCAGGAGCTTGACCCTCTGCAGGCGAGCCTTACAGTGCTGCGTCGAAGCTGAAGGTGGTGGTTGAGCCAGTGGCCGGTAACGCATCTACACCAGTCACTTGCACGGTGGAGCGCAGCGTGGCACCGTCCTCAGAGAGGCCTGCTGCCGCAAATGCAAGAACCAGGCCGGTACTGGCCGTGGCATCCGTCTGGAATGTCCAAGCATAAGGGATAGTTAACACGCAGGTTGCTGTTGACGGGTTGGACGGATTCACGGTCGCCAGGCCGCTCGCGGTTTCCAAACCGCCATCCACTTTCTGATTGGCAGCGTCGAGTTGTCCGCCAAGAACCAGAATTGCACATGGGAAGGTTGTCCCCCTGCGGAACTTGGTGACCAGGTTGATGCTGAGAGATACCTCGATGGTTCCCGTGGTTCGAGTGGAGCTGGCAGTCTTCGGGGTGGCTTTGAGTGCGAAACCGGTGGCTGTGAGTTGGCCGTGCGGCGCATCAAAGGCAAAGCTGAGCCCGCTGGGCACCTGGGGGACGATGGTTGCGGCAGCCTGTTGCCCGAATGCGGCGCCTGTGGAGGCGACGCCGAGCAGGGCGACGATGAGAATCCGGGGAAGTGACATGGTTCTGCTCCGGCTTCCGAAAGTGTGTTGCACCTTGGGGGATGGAAGCCAGCCTTACTGTTCCACAGAAGAAACGTTCTGGGCAAGATGAATCGAATGGCCGGGCAATTCCCTTTCCGGCCGTAGGTCCACAACAAGCAAACGGTCACATACCTAATTGCGGATTCCGGAGAGCAAACCCTCGATTTCGGCCTTCTCCTCCCCCGTTACCGGGAGCAGGGGTGCGCGGGCGCGGCCACCGTAGTAGCCGTTGAAGTCGCAGGCGTATTTGACGCCGCCGATGCCGAGTTGACCCACAATCCGACGGCTGGGTGCGGCAATGCGCTGCTGCTTTTCCTCCGCCAGGCTGAGGTCGTGGTCCTTCCAGGCCAAATAGACCTCCTGGCAGGCCTGTGGGGCACAGGCAGCAAAGCCCAGAATGGCCCCGTCTGCGCCCGCCTGAAGGGAATCGAGCAGAATCGCTGCTGAGCCGGCAAGCACCTGAAAACCAACATCCTTGGTCCGTGTCTTGATTGGCAAGGCGGGAGGAGCTGTGGCCACGGCCACGCCACCAGCCAGGTTCCCTGCCGAAACGAATGTGCCGCCGGCTTCCGCCTTGGGCGCCAACATGCGCGCCGTCACAGCTTGAAAGACAGTGGTGACGGCAACGGTGCGCCGCGGAGCTACTTTTGTGGATGAAATGAGGGCGCGAATCCGATCCACGCTACCGCTGGAATCCTTGATGCCGACTATATTTGGGTGCTGCGCCAACTCCGCAACCAACTCTACGGGAATCTGGTACGGCACAAACTGGGGAATGTTGTAGAGCAGAACGGGGAGGGGCGAACGGTCGGCCACACTCCGGAAATAATGAAGGACGGCCGCGGCGGTCACCTGGCTGGCATAGTAAGTGGGGGTGCGGACCAGGACCGCATCGTACCGGAGCCGGGCCGCTGCCTCTGCCAACTCCAGCGTGGCTTTCACGCTCTCGCGTCCCACGCCTGCGATGAGCAACTTCTCCGGCGCCGTTGCTTCCCCAGCCACCCGCAAAACGTCAAGGGATTCGGCGTCATCCAGGGCGACTGCCTCACCGGTCGAGCCCAAGACCACCATGCCGGCCAGCAGACTGCGGGAGTAGCGTGCCATGTTGGCTTCAAGCTTGCGCAAATAGACTTGCTCGTTCGGGTAGAACGGCGTGGTTACGGCGGCAAAGATGCCCTCAAGCAACATGAAACTATTGTAGAACCCGAAGCACAGGGCTTAAATTGCGAGCACTGCTTTGTTCTCTTCAATCTGCTTCGCATGGCGAACCGGATGCACGGCCATCAACGCTAGAACCTCACGGCAGCTGACGGTTCCGGCCAAAGGATGCCATGTGATCCAGGAGCGAAGATCCTTCTGGTTTGTGTTCACGAACTCAAGGGTCTTTCTTCTGCTGATCAAGAAGCCCTCGAGCGCCTCGCGCAAACTAGAGAAACTCCCTTTCGGAAGAACGTCCGGAGGAGATTCCGTTCTGACGCTTCGATCCGCTCCGCGTGCGGCAATCAGGATTTCCCGCTGGTCATGAATCAGAGGTTTGCCGTTGAACTTTGACGATTTGATAAGAGAGAGCAGGTACCTCTCCCCCAAAGCCACGTGCTCGACACATTGCAGAATCGACCATCTTTCGGGAGTTGGGACACGGGCTGCCAACGTCTCGGTCACGCCGCACAAAACTTCAAGCAGCACAGACGACCCATGCTCTAAAGAGGCAAGAATCTGTTGCCTTTCGCTCTCGATCATACGCGATATCTTACCCGCTCCGGACCTGGCCAGCCACGTTCTCAGGCACAGGTTACAGCATGCAGATGCTGCAATGCATAGACCGTGGTGTGGTGCATTTGCATGGCCGCAATTCCCTCCACCGCGGCCTGCGCGGCGGCAATGGTGGTAATGGTGGGAATACGCGCCAACACTGCCGCCCGGCGAATGGCTTTCTCGTCGAAAAAGGTATCCTGGCCGCGCGGCGTGTTGATGACCAGCTGAATGCGATCACCCTTGATAAGGTCCACTACATTGGGGCGGCCCTCCTTGACTTTGAAGACACGCTCGACGCTCAGCCCGGCGCCTTCCAGCACGGTTGCGGTGCCTTCGGTGGCCACGATCCGAAAGCCCAGATCCACGTAGCGGCGAGCCAGGCCGATGGCGGCCGGCTTGTCATGGTCGTTGACGCTAAAGAAGACCGTTCCCCCGGTGGGCAGCACTTGCCCGGCCGAGAGTTGCGCCTTGGCAAAGGCCTCGCCAAAGCTGGCCGCCACCCCCATCACCTCGCCGGTGGACTTCATCTCCGGGCCGAGTACCGTATCGACGCCGGAGAACTTCGACCACGGGAAGACCGGCGACTTTACGTAGTAATGCGTTCCGGTCTCGAGATCCTTGCCCGAGGCAAGCTGGGCCGGCAGCAATTCGCGCAGTTTGCGGCCGGTCATCAGCCGGGCGGCGATCTTGGCCAGCGGAATCCCGGTAGCCTTTGACACATACGGCACGGTGCGCGAGGCGCGCGGGTTCACCTCGATCACGAAGACATGGTCCTGGCCCTCGGCGTCGCGCTGAATGGCGAACTGCAGGTTAACCAGACCAACCACTTCGAGCGCAAGGGCCAGCTTACGGGTGTAGATACGCAGGATTTCCAGCGTCTCTTTGCGGATGCTCACGGCAGGCAACACGCAGGACGAGTCGCCGGAGTGGATGCCGGCTTCCTCGATGTGTTGCATAATACCGGCAACGATCACGTCCTCGGAATCGCAAAGGGCATCGACGTCCACCTCGATGGCGTTCTCCAGGAAGTGATCGACGAGCACCGGCCGCTCCTGGGAGTATTCGACAGCCTGGCGCATATAAAGAGCCACGGCCTCGGCGTCGTACGCAATCACCATGGCCCGGCCGCCCAACACATAGCTGGGGCGGACCAGAACCGGATAGCCGATCCGCTCGCCGACGGCCAGCGCCTCTTCCACGCTGGTAGCCGTGCCCCCGGGAGGTTGAGGAATCTCCAACTGTTCCAGCAGCCTGCCAAAGCGTTTGCGGTCTTCAGCCAGGTCAATGGATTCGGGCGAAGTGCCGATGATGGGCACGCCGGCGGCGCGCAGCCGCTGCGCCAGGTTCAGCGGGGTCTGGCCGCCGAACTGCACGATCATGCCGATCTTCGCGCCGAATTGGGCCTCATGGTTGTAAACCGCCAACACATCTTCGAGCACGAGCGGCTCAAAGTAGAGCCGGTCGCTGGTGTCGTAATCGGTGGAGACGGTCTCCGGGTTGCAGTTGACCATGATGGTCTCGTACCCGTCTTCCTTCAGGGCAAAGGCGGCATGGCAACAGCAGTAGTCGAATTCGATTCCCTGGCCAATCCGGTTGGGTCCGCTGCCGAGAATCATTACTTTCTTATTGGCGGTGGGCTCGGCTTCGCAGGCGGTTTCGTAGGTGGAGTAGAGGTAGGGGGTGAAGGATTCAAATTCGGCCGCGCAGGTATCTACTCGATTGAACACCGCGGTAACACCTAGTTTCTTACGGTGGTTGC
>Ga0181531_10000992_pt1 | contig 18355 bp, 16 predicted proteins | sample PEATcosm2014_Bin_38_FD_119743 | JGI IMG/M metagenome (GOLD analysis project Ga0181531, IMG submission 119743) | Peatland microbial communities from MTU Mesocosm Facility, Houghton, MI, USA - PEATcosm2014_Bin11_10_metaG | ecosystem: Environmental > Terrestrial > Soil > Wetlands > Peat | place... | reverse complement strand
GCCGAGCGCAAACATCGCTGCACGGCAACGCAGACTGGCTGGACAGGGGTACCGCTTCCAGACCACTACTGCTATGAATTAAGAATAATAGAGCTACAAGCCCCAAGACCTTACCATATCTGACCACGGCAATCCATCGGATTGTTGTTCTATGGAGAGTGACCGAACTACAACCAGAATCTAAATCTGGAGCGTTTAGCCAAGGAAATCGTACTGCCCTGGACCAGTCAGCAAGCGGGCAGCATAGGACCCAGAGCCTAAGACCCGGCGCCTGGTCTTTCAGCGATGAGTGGCATCCCTCTTGCTTGTGTTCTTATGGCGTGTTCGTCGGACGCTGCACTGCCCGGTCAGAAAGGTTCAGGAATTTCGCTCGTGAAGATTCAATTTGCGACCTGCCGCGACAAAAAGAAGCTTCGAGAGATCTGTCTCGCCGCGGGGATGGACCTTGCCGGAGAGACAGAAGAACATCTGGTCATCAAGCAGGATTCCATTCTGATTGGGGGTGCCATGCTGACTCAGTCAGACCACGACGTCTTCCATCTGCAACTCATTGCAGTCGATGCAGGCTGTCGGGGCAATGGCGCTGGCAGTAGGCTGTTACAGGAGATTCTCGGAAATCCTTGGAACTGTTGCCCTGATGCCGTGGACGGGAGCGGCAAGGGCTATTGTGTAACCACTGTCGCGCGGGGAGGGGCCGCGGATTTCTATCAAAAGCACGGTTTTGAATACTGCGACTTTACAGAACTGGCCGATCCCTTTCGCGACCAGTGTGTGACTTGCCAAGAGCGCGCTGACTGCAAACCCGTCGCCATGCGCTTTACGGCTCTGCGATCCAAAGAAGTAGGAGAGTGATGCAATGAAGGAGACGGTGTTCACAATTCTCGGCAGCAGCGCCGGGCCGGGCATTCCGTCCTTCTATTGCGGCTGTTGCGCCTGCCGTGAAGCCGTCAATGATCCGGCTCTTGCCCGCAGCCGAAGCGGCGCGACGCTTGCTGCTGCGAATGGCGGCACGCTGCTCATCGACGCCTCTCCCGACCTTCGCAGACAGTTAGTCAGAGAAGGGATCAAAGAGATTGATCAGGTTTTCTTGACCCACTGGCACTACGATCATTTCGGCGGCCTCGGAGAGCTTGAATATTATGTCAGGCTGCAGCGCCAAGAACCTCTTGAGTTTGCTGTGCCCCCCTCGGCTGAGCGCGACTTCGCAGCCGCCTTCCCGTATCTGCTCGACTGCCTGTGCTGTGTGCCCTGGGAATTCGGCAAGTCCTTCCGCTTTGGCGACACCAAAGTCACGCCACTGGAGGCCAATCACGGCTGCGAGACCGCCGGACTGCTGATTGAATCGGGGACCAGGCGTCTGGCGTATTTTACTGATACGGCCGGACTGCCCGAGACCACCAAGAAAGCAGTGGCTGAAGTCGATTGGCTGATCTGTGACGCCACGTTTCACGATGAGAATTGGTGTCCTGATCAGCACATGTCTGTAGATGAGGCCATTGAGCTGGGACGAGAGGTTGCGGCACGGCACACGGTGCTAACCCATTTGGCGCTTCACTACGCTAGCCCAATCACTGATGAAGACTTGCGGAGCAAGATCTCCCAGTATCCACAAGTAAGTCTCGCCTACGACGGCATGCGTTTCACCTTGTAGGCGGACGGTGACCGCCCGCCGCGTGGCCGGAGGACACTATTCTTCGGACGGCTGCGGTCCGCCATCGAGTGGGGTATGCCACCGGCAATAGGGCTCCACCCCATCGGCTGGTGTTATTTTGTGGCGCTGGCAGGGATTGGCGCAGGATTCGCCGATGTAGAGGCACATCACCGGAGATGGTTGCGGCACCGGAGGCAAGGTGTTGCCGCATCGGATGCAGTTCGTCCGGTCTGGGAAGTTGAAGACCTTGCACGATGGACAACGCACCGGTCTCGGCTTAGGAGGCTTGCACCCTCCGCAGTATGGATTGCATGACCAGCACATGGTTCGCTTCCCGGGCCCTGAGGAATCGCGTCCCCTCTAACCTGAAAGGAATGCTTGCACACCCATTTCCAATGGCAAAGCAATTTTCACCATGCATGAACCTGACTTGGTCTCGCAACTCCGCTAAACCTTGCTTCCCGATAAGGGGTAATCGTTAATTCCCGCTACGGGAAACAAACATGGACTTGTATTTGCAATAAGAATTCCGCAGGGCCTTTCAGGACGCACAGAATGCACGCATCTGCGCGTCGTGAAAGGGGAAGTCACGAACCAGTAATTTCTATTTTTAGCATTGAAAGGGGTTACCGATGTGTTTCAGACCGGGTGGTGTAGCGAAAGCACAGATTTGTCCAAACTGCGGAAAAAAGCTGATACCGCTTGGAGGAGTCATTCAAAAGAAATGCCCTTTTTGCAAGACTGATTTTACGGCCATGATTGAAGCCGCGAAGGCGGAAGCCGCCGCAGAAGCTGCTGCAGAAGCCGCAAAGAAGGCTGAGGGCGCAACGCCTGCAGAGGGTGCGAAACCCGAAGAAGACAAAAAGTCAGACGAGAAATAACGGGGTGAGGCCAGTGGTTAAGACCTTCTCCATCTGGAGGAGTTCTTACCACTCGCGTCTCGATCCTTTGAACTTTTTCATAATTCAGATCGCTGAAGCCGGCGACAAAAAGCTGCTTGTGCCCGCTGGCATGATGTACCCGCCAAGCTTATCGGTCTTCACGTTCTTCTCTCAAAATGACATCGCCGTGTCAAACTGAGACCGGGAGACGCCCCAGGCAACCATGCCGATAGCGTCTGTCGCCCCGTGAATGTAGTTTGGAAAGATGCGTCCTTGCCCATCCTGTCTTCGGTGCAGACAGCGCGTGCCTCGTTTCCCAAGCCGTTTGTCTCCTCAGCCCAAATTTCCATCCGCGTCCCTGCGGACAGACCCTAATGATGTGATGTTTTGCCGCTTTCCTCCCGGGAAGCGCTTGCCCGCTATGGTCTTTGACCGGTGGCCTTATGCCATACGAAGACCGCTTTCGGGAAAAAACCCAGGTCTGGCGGTTTGGTGCCGAACGTGCACTTGTCTTTGGGATTTTTGACTACAAGGCATTCCTACTTTTCGAAGGAGCAGACTTATGGCAGTTACCACAGCCAAGAGAGTGTGCGTGTCGGAGATATTCGATACCGGTAAAATCACACCCATCCAGATCCGGGTTTTTCTTCTTTGTCTTTGCATCGTCTTTTTCGATGGTTTTGATCTCGTGGTTATTTCGGTTGCGTTGCCTAAGATCTCTGCGTTCCTGCACGTGGGAATGGCTGGCTTGGGCTTGGCGGTTGGTGCTGGCCAGCTAGGCCCGCTGGTCGGGGCCATGGTGCTTGGAACGATGGCCGATCGCTTTGGCCGCAAGCGCATGCTGCTTATCTCTGCCATCATCTTTGGTATTTTCACCATCATGATAGCCACCATTACAAGCGTAGAACAGCTCGCCCTGTACAGGTTCCTCTCTGGGGTCGGCTTGGGCGGAGCAATTCCTAATGCGCTGGCTTTTGGTTGCGAGTACGCACCCAGCAAGAAGCGCGCTACATTCACTACCATCATGTGGACGGGAATGCCGTTGGGCTCCGTGATCTCCGGCTTCGTGGCAGCATGGTTGCTTCCGCACTACGGCTGGCAGACGCTCTTCTGGGTGGGCGGCGTCGCTCCCCTGCTGATCACCCTGGCAGTAGCTCCGTTCCTTCCCGAATCCCTGGAGTTCTTAGTACGCCAGGGGACGAACAAATCGGCAATTCAGAAGCTCGTAGCCAAGATCTCTCCAAAGCTGGCGAATGATCCGGACACCGAGTTATACGTCAATGACGTCAAACGGGAAGGCGTGCCCGTTAAACACCTCTTTACCGAAGGCCGTGCGTTCACCACCCTGGGGATCTGGCTTCTCTTCTTCCTCAGCTTCTACCTGTTATGGGTTTTGATTGCCTGGACCCCAACCCTGCTGAAGAAATCCGGCGCATCCGTGCAGCAATACAGCGTAGCGTTTGCGATGCTCCACGTCGGTTCGTTCATTACCGCGCTGGTCATTGGCCGCCTCATGGATCGCTTCAACCTCTACAAGGTCCTGGTAGTAACGTTCCTCCTGGCCTTCGTCAGCGTGTGTGCATTCGGATATCTGTCTGCCGCTCCGTTCCTCGTGATTGCCGTCATGGCCGTTGTTACCGGCCTGTTCGTCAACGGTGGAAACACCGGGTTGCTGGCGCTCTGTACGACTTCCTATCCGACCTCGATCCGTGGCTCGGGCGTGGGCTGGGCGTATGGACTCGGTAAAGTCGGATCCATGCTGGGGCCGGTCGTGGGAGGCTTCCTGCTTGCCCGTGGCTGGAGCGTCATGAGGATATGCGTGGTGAACGGTTCGTCCGCTCTGATTATCGTGGCGGTCATCCTGGTCATGAAATGGCAAGCGGCTGGGGTACAGAATAATGCCGCTCCAGAGATGGCCCGCGCCGCTTCTATGCACTAGGACCGGGCGTCAGAACCCACTCGGCTGACTCTGAATCCCTTGCGTGGTAACACGCAAGGGATTCAGCAATCTCAGAGTGCATCACGCGCTTGCCGTGAGCGATGAGGCATTCTTGAGCGCACGGAATAGAAACAAAGTCTCGTTGCAAAAGTGGATTGAGGCAGTAGATATGGACCGGAATCTTGAGTCAGCCAAAGCACTGAGCCAGTGCAGGGAGCAATGCAGCCAGTGTGGCTCATGTGTTTCGGCCTGTGATCTGCTGCACGATTCCGGACTCGATCCTGGTGAAATCGCGAAGCAGCTCCTGGAAGGAAATGACTCATCCAAACTGCGCGAGCTCATTCAGCGCTGCGATCTTTGCGGCTTCTGCACCATTGATTGCCCTTCTGCTCTGAATGCAGGATCGCTTTTTGAGAGCGCACGATCATTCTTAGTGGATCAAGACAAATTGCCACTCGATGGCTTTGAGCCGATATTCGTCGATCGCGACTGGAATGGCTTTTCGCTGTATCGCGACAACTTCAAGATCAACTATGACGAGCTGAAGCGCGATCACTATGACACGCTGTTTTTTCCCGGCTGCTCGCTCGCCACTTATGCACCGGAGTTGACCCGCGCAGCCCATGCCTGGCTTCAATCGCAGGGAATGGCACTTGGCTTCACCGATTTGTGTTGCGGAAAACCGCTCGCCAGTCTGGGTCTCGAATGCCGCAAAGACCAGCTGCAACATTACCTTCTTTCCAAATTACGAGCTGCGGGGGCGTCCCGTATTGTCACCGTGTGCGCCAATTGCCACGCCAGCCTCGCGGGGAATCTCGAAGGTATTGAAGTGGTCTCACTTTACAAGGTGCTTCGGGAGGCCGGTGTTCGCGTTCCCGGGACCCAGAGCCTGACGGTACATGACTCCTGTGCCGACCGCGAAAGTGGAGCGTTTGCAGCGGACGTGCGCGCACTCCTCGGCGATCATCCCGTGTTGGAGATGGAACATTCAGGAAGGGATACGATCTGCTGCGGCGCCGGAGGGATTGTTCCTCTCGTTGACCCGGATCTCTGCTTGTCCAGAACCCGCACAAGAGTCGAGGAGTTTGATCGCACTGGGGCCAGCGGTATGGTGACCTCGTGCATGGCTTGTTCGCGCAGGCTTTCCCCGCTCGCGCAGAAACACCAGGTTCGCCATTGCCTTGAACTCGTCTTCAAAATTCAAGTTGATTATGAGCAGATTGCTCGGAATCAGAAAACGATGTGGCAAGCGGAACGGGGCGAGTTGAACCTCGAACGGCTGGACAACGCAAAAGCATTTACCCCGGAGGATCGCGATGACCGCCCCAACATTTCTTAGCCGTACCGCAAGCGTATGCCCGGTCTGCCTGCAGGTCGTGGAAGCGAGCCTCGTTTCAAAAGATAGCGCTGTCTATCTAACGAAGGAATGTCCTGAACACGGCGCCTCCGAACTGAAGGTATGGCCAGACGTAGAGCATTACCACTGGATGAACTCCTTCTCGTTTCCGCATGCGCTGCCCAAGGTTGTAACTTCGCTTGAACAAGGTTGCCCTCGGGATTGTGGACCGTGCGTCAAACATTTGCGAAAACCAACACTGGTTGAAATCGAAGTGACGCGGCGCTGCAACCTTCGCTGCCCGGTCTGTTTCATGTCGGCCGATGCGGCGGAAGCAGACCCCTCTCTTCTGGACTTGGAGCAGCTCTTCAAAAAGATTCGGGAGCAAGCTGGAACTGCGCCTGGCATTCAGATCACAGGCGGCGAACCAACCGTGCGTCGGGACCTGCCGGAGATCGTTCGCCTGGGCCGCGAGGCAGGATTCGAAGGCATCGAGGTGAATACCAACGGAATCGTAATCTCTCGCGATTTCGACTACCTTGTCCGCCTGCAGGAAGCCGGACTTACTGGCATCTATCTCCAGTTCGACGGATTGACTCCGTCGCTATACACGCAGATTCGCGGAGCCGATTTGCTGGCCACGAAGCTCGCGGCGATCGAGAACTGCCGCCGTGCTGGAATTCAGGTTGTTCTGGCAATGACGGTGATCGATGGCACGAACCTCGATCAGGTCGGCAATGTCTTACGATTCGCATTGGAGAATGTCGATGTCGTTGCGGGGCTTGCACTGCAACCTGCGTTCACCTCGGGCCGTTTCGAAGTTGGACAGCCCAGGCGTCTTTCGATGGGCGACATTATTTTCACGCTGGCGGAGCAATGTCCTGATTTAGTCCGCCCATACGATTTCTACCCACTAGGTTGCGCGCACCCGCTCTGTGATTGCGGTACGTATCTTGTTCGCAAGCCGGAGGGTTTTGTCCCCATCACCCGGGAGATTTCACCCGAACAGTATAGAGCCCAATTCGACTCAAACAGTCCGCAGGGTTCCGTGTTTAGCGACATCCTCTTTCAGCAGTCGGGAGTCGGCATCGAGGGACTCTCGTTGGTGATCATGAACTACATGGATGCCGCTACCATGGATCTCGCGCGTCTTCGGGAGTGCAGCATGGTAGTCGCCGTCCCAGATGGAAGGCTGCTGCCGTTTTGCTCCTATCATCTGACCGGATGCGATGGGCAGCGTATCCATCCTGTTGGGGGCGTACAAACGATTCCCATGGGAGCAGTTCGATGAATCGCACCGAGCGCACCAACTGCCGCCTTTGCGGCTATCTGTGCGCGCTCACGGCTCACGTCGAAGACGGTCGCGTAGTCTCCGTGGAACCAGACACCAGCCGCTATCCTTATGACGCGTCCATCATGAAGGGCTGTCGCCGGTGGCGCTCGAACGCTGAAATCCTCAATCATCCGCAGCGCATGAACTTTCCACTCAAGCGGGTTGGTGAGCGCGGGGAAGGCCATTGGAAGCAAATCTCATGGACCCAGGCAGTCGACGAGATTGCCGACCGGCTTGCTGCCCTGAAGGACAAATACGGCGCGGAAACATTGGCGACCAGCATCGGAGGTCCGCATGCGACTTACTGGCCCATGCACCGCTTCCTGAATCTCTTCGGCAGCCCCAATAACGTCGGTATCGGCCAGATTTGCTGGAACCCCGCCATCTGGACCAACACTCTTACCTTCGGCTGGCCCATTGACAACGAACTGGACCCCGAGCGGACCTCGTGCGCGATCGTCTGGGGAACCAATCCTGCCGAGTCGGACAATTCGTTCTTCTGGCGTTCGCTTGTAAAATTCGCGCACAATGGCGGAAACCTGATCGTGGTTGATCCGCGGCGTACTCGAACCGCCGCGCTGGCGAAACATTGGCTCGCCATCAAACCGGCAACCGACAGTGCTCTAGCGTTGGGACTGCTGAACGTCATCGTTGGAGAAAAACTCCACGACCAGGCTTTTGTTGACGAGTGGTGTACTGGATTCCCGGAGTTGCGATCGCATATTGCAAGCTACACGCCCGAGCGATGCGCTGAAATCACGGGAGTGAGCGCCGCTGAAATCATTGAAGCTGCACGGCTGTTTGCCAAGGCGCGTCCGTCCACAATCATCAGTGGAAGAGGGATTGATCAGATCGGCGCCAATAGCATTGCTACCCATCGGACGCTGGCGATTCTAAGAGCGGTGACCGGAAACATCGATACCGCTGGCGCGAACCATCTCGCAGAAATGCCTGACCTGGTTCCCGAAGTCGACCTTGAACTAAATGAGCGGCTGCCTGCAGAGCAAAAGCAGAAGCAGTTGGGTCAGCAGCGCCTTTTGCTCCAAACCTACTCCGGTTATGAGGATGTCGCGTCCCATGCGCGAATGGCTGGCAAGCGATTGCCAAAGCGCTACCTGACCTCTGCCCATCCGAATCTTGTCTGGCGTGCAATGCTCACCGGAGAACCCTATCCGATCCGTTCCATGATCGTGATGGGGAGCAACCCTTTGTTGACCCAGGCCGATACCCATTTGATCTACCGGGCCCTGCAGAGTTTGGACCTGCTTGTGGTGCTCGAGTATTTCAAAACTCCAACGGCGATGTTGGCCGACTACATTCTCCCAAGCGCGGGCGGAATGGAACGTTCGGTGATTCAGACAAATGCCGGAGTTGCGAATCTCGCCTATGGAGGTCCGGCCGCAATATCGCCGCAATTCGAACGGCGTCCGGACTTTGATTTCTGGCGTGGCCTCGGGTTACGACTGGGCCAAGCCTCGGATTGGCCGTGGGCAACCTTCGAGGAAGCGCTCGACGATGTCTTCCGTCCCACTGGCTACACCTGGAATGAATTTTGCGAGAGCGGCATTTACGCCCCGGAAAACAATTACGAAAAATACAAGGAGATCAACCCTGAAACCGGGAGATCAACCGGCTTCTCCACACCTTCCGGGAAGATCGAATTGTATTGCGATAAGTTGCACGCTCTCGGGTATGAGCCCTTGCCAGAGCACAAGCCTGCGCCCGCAAATGCCGCAGATTTTCCGTTGCGCTTGATTACCGGCGCCCGCCGCCAGCCTTTTTATGCGTCTTCCTTCCGCCAGGTCGAGAGCTTGCGTGCAATGCACCCAACACCGTGGGCGGAGATGAGCGCCGAGACGGCCGCTAGCATCGGCGTTGTTGATGGCGCTGAGGTGTGGGTAGAGACGACTTCTGGCCGGGCCCGTTTCACCACCAAGATTGTCAGAATGCGTTCCGGCGTGATCAGCGTGGAATACGGCTGGTGGAACCCCGGGGCAGGAACCGAGCGCAATGAACTCGATAGCATCTGGATTTCCAACGCCAATGTTCTGACCAATGCAGAGTTTGAGAACTGCGATCCGTTACTTGGACAGTGGAGTTATAACGGCCTGCCGTGCCGCGTGCATCCGGTTGCAAAAGATCACGATGAGATTCTCGGACAGCAGTCAACGGCACATGAAGTGCAAGCAGATGAACGTACCGCCGGAAATTGCGCGGGCAACCTGCGACAAAATTGAGCGGAGTAAACCATGAGTACACGAGTTAAGGAGACCAACGATGTTGCAAATTGAGATTGATCAGCCACGCTGCAATGGTTGTGGAGCCTGCGCTGACTTCTGTCCAGTCTCAGTCTTCGAGATGCAAGGACTCAACGGTAAGCGACGCCCCGTGCCGCTCCGCGTCGAAGACTGCTGGGGATGCGACACTTGTGTCGGCCAATGCCCAACTGGCGCCTTGCGCATTGTGCAACCGCCGTCCGAATCTGCTTCGATAGAGTCCACGCCCCAGGCAAAACTGGACCCTCAGCAACAATGGCAGTGTTACGAATGGTCTTCCATGTTGGAGCGCGTCCTGCGTCTGCGCTGGAAACCCGTTGCTATCAGCCTGATCCCGCAAGGCGCAGCTCTGCCGGATGTTCCGAAGCCGCGCACCAAACTGCGTTACTGCCAGTCACTGATGGCCGCCCGCCGGGGCAAGAGTCTTCTTATGACGGCGGATTGTCATGCCTGTCCGGATGGAACATCGATTCTAGGATTGACGGAAATTCCTCCCAAGCTGGCCAGCGGCGAGTTGTATATCCGCTTTGGCAAACTGGCCACAATCGAAGCTGCAAAACAGATGGTTGCCGAGCGTCCGCAATTGCCTGAGCGTTCGGTCCAGGCGACCTTGGTAACCCCGCTGGACAAAGCGGTTATGCCTCCAGATGTCATCGCCATCATCGCGCAACCTGAGCAGATGATGTGGCTGTGCATGGCTGCTGCCTATTTCACTGGAAAGAAATTTGATTTCAAGGTCAGTGGCTACAACGCGCAGTGTGTCGAGACCACACTGCTGCCGTACACGAGTGGCAAGATCAATATTTCACTGGGATGCTATGGCTGCCGCGCATCTTCCGACGTCGGAGACGACCTGATGTTCATGGGAGTCCCACTTGCCCAGATGCCATTGCTCATAGAAGGACTTGCCGAATTGGCCAAGAAGGCAATTCCTGATTCTCGCGCAAAGATCTATCTGCCTCCGCAAGTATGACGAGCATGGTCAACGTAACAGGAAGAGATATAGCTGCGTTACTCAATCCCCGGCCGGTCGCGCTTGTCACTTGCTGCGATCACGCCGGGAGGCCCAACGTGCTGAGCGTGACCTGGACGATGCCGGTTTCCCATGAGCCTCCGATCATCGCCATCAGTGTCGCTCCGGGTCGCCACTCGCACTCATTGCTGCTGCAGAGCAACGAATTTGTGCTGAACATTGTCGGGCAGAATTTTCTTGAAGCGGTCGAGATGTGCGGCAACAGTTCGGGCAAGAGTACGGATAAGTTTGCCAAGGCAGCACTTCAGACGCAGAAGTCTTTTTGCGTCCGCCCCCCACGAATCGCAGGAGCGCTGGGCTACTTGGAATGCCATATAGAAGAACACCGGACTGTTGGCGATCACACATTATTTATGGCGAAGGTTCTTCATGCGGAGGCGTTGGAGAAAGCATTTCCGGGAGTATGGAGCACCGAGGCCGGCGACGTGCTCCTCTGTCGGCAGCGCGATCAGTTCGGTCGCTGTGAAGTCAGTGAAAACGAAAGATAGTTTGGCAGCTTGCGTGCAATCTGTAGGTTGAGAAACTCCAAGTATGGACAGGCCTGATCAGTTCGACGTCGAAGACGCGATGCCCAACATCAGTTCGGGTTGCGGCGAGCGGAATTGTGCCATCGCCGCGCCCGGCGAAAAGATGTTGGTGCGTTCAGCCCAGGCCCTACTCGTCTTTGCAGACCCGGCGACAATTGACTGTCAGCGGCGCAAGTGGCCGCTTCCGTTTCAACGGTTGTTCAATACCGAAAGATTCTCTGCACTTGCCAGCGATGAGACTGATGTTCACATATTCACCTCGGTGGAACCCAGCGCTCCGAAGGATCGCCCGTACACCGTACATTTGCAGCGGCACACCGGAGCCAGCTTTGGTGAGCGGTTGGAAGATGCCGTCGAACGCCTGGCCACTCTCGGCTACCAAAAGATTGTCATCGTCGGCTCGGACTGTCCCAGCCTCACCGCGCATGACATCGCGAATGCATTTCAGCTTCTTGAACAAAAGCAGGTGGTCTTAGGTCCAGATCATCGCGGCGGATGTTACCTGATCGGATTGCATCGCGAAGATCGCGCGCGGTTGTCAGGCATTCGCTGGCATGAAAACACAGATTTTGCGGAACTCCTGCGGCGGTTCAGTGAAAGCCTGACTTCGCAGTTGACAGTCAAAATCGATCTCGATGCTCTCGAAGATCTTCGGTTGCTGGCACGATCCAAGAACGCATGGAGCGCACTGGCCGCTATCCTGCTTCAGTTGCTCGATGTGGTTCCTTGCGAGATCAAGAAATTTTCGCACCGGAGTACATCCAAACATCAGACGCTCTCCTGGCAACTCCCTCCTCCATTCCTCGCCATTTCCTAGCAGCCAACAACTCACAAATCGCAAGGGCCAACTAGCCTCGGCCGTAGTGCGCAAACCTGCGGATGTTCCGCGCCGGGCTGCGTGCCCGGATTGGCCGCCCCTAGCGATGGGCTAACTATTCTCCTGCGGGAAAAGCGATGAGCCTCCGGTAACGGGCTTGTCCATTTCTCGGCACACGAGTGAAACGGGAAAGGGAAAACTGTGAACGGGTCAGTACAACAACTCCGGCATCTGTCATTTGAAGAGTGCTTGCAGCGCGACGGAGTTTGCTTGCGCCGCGATGCCATTCATACGGTGCAGATCAATCTTGGACGGCTTTGCAATCAGAGCTGCCAGCATTGTCATATCAATGCCGGTCCGCAACGCACTGAGATCATGAGCCGGGAAACAATGATGCTGGCCATCGAACTTGTCCAACTCACCGGAGCTCACACGGTGGACATTACCGGCGGAGCTCCAGAGATGAATCCGAACTTCCGCTGGTTCGTTCAGCAGATGAACTCCGATCGGCGCCATGTGATTGTCCGCTCGAATCTCACAGTGCTTCTCGAAGAGGGAAACGAGGACCTGCCGGAGTTTCTGGCGCGGCGACAGGTGGAGATCATCGCGAGCCTGCCGTGCTACACCGAAGAAAACGTCGACAAACAGCGCGGAGCATCAACATTCACGCGCTCTCTGCAGGCACTGCGGACGCTCAATGCGTTGGGCTATGGGAAGAATGATCCCGCTCTGAGTCTTTCGCTTGTTTATAACCCGGACGGTCCCGCGCTTCCTCCAGCGCAAGAGCAACTTGAGATCGATTACAAACGAATTCTGGGCGAACAGTACGGAATTGCTTTCAACCGTTTGCTAACCATAACGAACTCGCCGATTGGGCGCTTCGCTTCCGGCCTCAAGAAGAATAACGAATATGCCGGCTATTGCATGTTGCTCGAGAAAGCATTCAACCCCGCAACCTTACAGAACGTAATGTGCAAGGAACAGATCAGCATCTCGTGGGGTGGCTTCTTATACGACTGTGACTTCAATCAAGCGCTCGGTTACGCGCTGGGCAATGGACGCCCGTTCCGACTCGGAGAGCTTTCCGCACGCGAGATCGCGGCGAACCTGCTGGATCATGAAATCAAGGTCGGTCCTCATTGTTTCGCCTGTACCGCAGGCGCCGGCAGCTCATGCCAGGGCACATTACAGCGATGACAAAGTCTCAATAAATCACTCAAAGAATGAAATGCACTTATTCATGAAGCGAAAGGAAATAGAAATGGCTACGACTGCAATGGATACGCTTGAAAATGTGAAGAACTATTACGGATCGATCCTCAAGAACACAAAGGATCTAAAAACCAATGCATGTTGCTGCGGAGATTTTCTTCCCGAAGCTCATCGCAAAATTGTCGATGAAATCGATTCTGAGATTCGCGACAAGTTTTATGGTTGTGGCTCGCCGATTCCTCCCGCGCTCGAAGGTTGTACCGTGCTCGACCTGGGCTGCGGCACGGGTCGCGATACTTACCTTGTGTCCAAGCTAGTCGGCGATGCAGGCAGGGTGATCGGCGTGGACATGACTGAAGAGCAACTTGCGGTGGCACAGCGGCACCAGAAGTCCCAAGCCACGCGTTTTGGCCAGGCACAGTCGAACGTCGACTTCCGCCTCGGATACATTGAGGATCTTTCCGCGCTTGGCATCGCAGACAATTCCATTGACGTCGTGATCTCCAATTGCGTACTCAATCTTTCTCCCGAGAAGGACCGCGTGTTTTCAGAGATCTTTCGCGTCCTGAAGCCCGGCGGCGAGCTCTATTTCTCCGATGTCTTTGCCGGAAGGCGCGTACCGGAGAAATTCGCGGCGGATCCTCTGCTGCAGGGCGAATGCCTGGGCGGAGCCATGTACACAGAAGACTTCCGCCGATTGCTGCGCGCGATCGGTTGTCTCGATTTCCGTGTCGTTGCGGAGAACCGCATAACGATTGGCAACCCTGAAATCCAAGCCAAGGTCGGCAATATCGATTTCTATTCGCGAACCATTCGGGCGTTCAAGCTTGCCTGCCTGGAAGACATCTGCGAAGACTTCGGACAGGTTGCATACTACCTCGGCACCGCGCCCGACCAACCGTTCCAATTCAAGCTCGACGATCATCATACGTTCTTCACCGGAAAGCCGATGCTCGTCTGCGGCAACACGGCAGCCATGGTGGGCGAAACCCGCTACGGCAAATACTTCAAAGTTGTCGGCGATACTTCCGTACATCACGGCCCGTTTGACTGCAAGCCGGCCGCTGCAAGCGACAAAGACAATCAGGCGTGTAGCACAAGCGGCTGCTGCTAATTCATTTCATAGAGGAGCGATTATGAATCACAGGTTTATGCAGCGTCTTGCTGCCGAGTGTTTTGGAACTGCATTACTCGTAGGAACAGTCGTCGGTTCGGGGATCATGGGTGATCGGCTTGCCAGCGGAAACGTGGCGCTGGCGCTTCTATGTAACACCATCGCCACTGCAGCAATTCTTATTACGCTGATTATCGTCTTCGGAGAGATCTCCGGCGCTCACTTCAATCCTGCGGTGACCGTTGCCGTCGCAGTGCGGAAGGGAATCCGGTGGCCTGAAGTGATGCCTTACATAGCCGTGCAAATCGTTGGCGGCATCGCAGGCGCACTTGTAGCGCACGTCATGTTCTCATTGCCAGTGGTTTCCTGGTCGCAACATCCACGTCACGGCTTCGCCCAGGCCGTCAGTGAATTTGTCGCCACCTTCGGTCTTGTATGTGTTATCGAATTGTGCGGCAAGAAGCGGCTGGAAAGTATCGCCGTCGCCGTGGGCCTCTACATTGCTGCGGCCTATTGGTGTACATCCTCTACTTCGTTTGCAAATCCCGCTGTCACAATTGCGCGATGCTTCAGCGATACGTTTGCAGGCATCCGTCCGTCGGATGTTCCCATGTTTGTGGCGGTCCAGATTGTCGGAGCACTTTCCGCGGGATGCTTCTGCCGCTGGATACTTCGTGGAACTACTATCTCGCATCCCCCGCTAACTGTAATCGAGAGCCAAGACTAACTCAGTGACCCAGTATAAAAGCTGAAAGAGTGACGATTAACATAGAGGACAACTACTATCTATGAACCATGTTCGGAAGTCTCTATTAGTACTGTTGACTATTGTTTCTTCTATCAACATTTGCTTCGCCGCGGACAAGAACATAAATACGCAGCTCGCGACCTACACCAAGGTTCGTGTTTCTGAGTTTGATCAGATCTCCGCAGAGCGCAAACAAGAACTGCAAAAACTTGCAACCTACATCAGCAAGCAACTGGCGGCGAAGCAGCCAGTTGACCTTCTATTCATTTGCACGCACAACTCACGCCGTAGCCACATTGCTCAGATATGGGCTCAAACAGCGGCGGCCTATTACAACGTTCCTATGGTACGGACGTCCTCCGGCGGAACAGAGGTGAGTGCTTTCAATCCCAACGCGGTGGCTGCTCTTCAGCGCACAGGGTTCAACATTAAGAAGACCACCGACGGCAGCAACCCGATTTATCAGGTGGAGTACAGTTCGACTGCCAAACCAATGACGGCATTCTCGAAAAAGTACGGTGATGCCCTAAACCCGAAGCAGTCGTTCGCTGTCGTCATGACCTGCGCAAACGCCGACAAGGCCTGTCCCTATGTGACAGGAGCTTCCTTGCGAGTTGCGACGCACTATGACGATCCCAAGGTTGCCGACGGAACTGCGCAGGAGTCTCATGTATATGACAATTGCGTCAAGCAGATCAGTCGCGAACTGCTGTACGCCTTCTCTCTGGTGAAGGGGTAATGCACTCTTGTGATTCTTGGCACCGTTCATTGACGGTGCCAGGGATCTTGTGCAAGCTCCCGGGGGCTTCGAGCAATTTGTGGACGCGGCAGATTACCCGGCCCCTATGCGTTCTTTCCCTTCCAGGTGCTTCCGGCAATAGCGACGGAAACCACCTGCACCAAAACGATCAGGGCTACGCACGCCTTCCACTGGCCGTAGCGCCAGAGCAAACCGGGCAGTACTCCCGCGACTCCGCCGCCGGTGTAGTAGACCATTACATAAAGCCCGGTTGCAGAGGCGCGCCCCCCGGACTGAGCGATGCGCTGGATGTAACTGTTCGAGGCCGTCTGGCAGACGAAGACTCCTGACGAGCAGATGATCAGGCCAAAGAGGATGACCGGAAGGTTCGGGATCAGGGTCAGCAGGATTCCCATGATGCTAGCGCCGACCGAGCAGATAAGAGCAGTGCGCGAGCCGACATGCGAAATCCAGATACCGCCGAGAGGCGTGACGATAAGCCCAACAAGATAGACCATGAAGAGCGCGCCTAACTTTGCGGGCGAAAGGTTGAACGGCGGAGCAGCAAGATAGAAGGTGACGTAGGAAAAGGTTGCCACCAGGGAAAAGAACACATTGAATCCGACAGCGCAGGTTGCAATCAGTTGCGGATTTCGGAAGTGACGGGTGATGTCTGTTTTTCTGTCGGCATTGGCGAGCAGCGGAGAATCATGCGGAAGCCAGCACCAGAGGAGGAAGCCGAAAATAACGTCAATGGCTCCGATGGCTATGAAACCATTGCGCCAGTTTGGAGCGACGAAAGGAATGAGTCGATGGGCGGCTGCGACCCCGGGCAAGAGGCGCCCGAGAAAACCGCCCAGCGTTACCCCGCAGATGTAAATAGACATCACCCGCGGCACGCGAGAGCGCGGCCATTCCTCGGTAATGTAGGCGATGGTGACGCCGAAGATTCCCGGCACAATGATGCCCTGCAGGAAACGCCAGATAACAACCTGTGTGAGGCTACCCGAGGTAGCAGTCAAGATGGTTGGGATGGCGAGCAGGAAGGTTGAAAGGACAATCACCTTGCGGCGTCCAACGCGCTCGGCCAAGGCTCCCCAAAAAGTCGCGCTGAGTGCGACACCCAGTGTTGTAACGCTTACAGTTCGCCCGACCTCTGCCTTTGAGGCGTGGAATATCTGCTCAAACAGCGGCAGCAGCGGCTGGGTAGCAAAGACATTGAGGAATGCACCAATCGCGGCCAGCGTGACCGCAATGATAGCCAGGGTGTCATTGGAATTGGCAGTTCCGAGTATTGTTTCAGTCCCGCCGGTGGCAGATTGAACCGGTGGGTCACACTGCGCAGGCAGTGTGACCGTGCCGCGGATTGGACTGTCAATTTCCATTTAGGCAGACTTTGCTCTTCGTCCTGCCGCGAAGGACAGGATGAGTCCGAACGCCATGCTGATATAGGCCGCCCAAAGGGTGCGCCAGATCGGCGGCAGAGAGAAGGTCACGATGTGTACCGGCGACCAGAAGAAGATGATGGCAAGCACAACGATCTTCGCCCAACGTCCGGCTTCAGGACGGCCCAGAATCTTCCAGGGCAACATTGGCCCTTCGGCCATCATGGAGTCGACCCAGTAGTGACACAGCATCATGAAGAATGCATACCCGCCGAAGAAGTTGATCCACAGCACGAGTGATACCGTCAGCATCTGCGACGGCCATTCCTTCACCGCGATGAGCTGCCTCACGCCGCCTTCGATGAACGGAAAAGACATTGAGATCCACATGCCGAAGACGCCCCAGACGAGGGCGCGCAGAAGAACCTTCGGAGGAAACCAGGTTCCTCTATCGATACGCGTCTTCAGGCATTCTCCAAACGTTGCCAATAAGGCGAACTTGATGAAGCTCATCGGTAGCGGATGCGCTTTGGTCAACGCCATGACGAACTGGATATTAAGTAAGATACCCGCTGAAATAGCGCCTAAATAGACCACTCCCAGGAGGTCAGTAATCCTGAACCCAGTCTTCCTCGAGCCACTTGTTGCTGGTTGTTGAATCGTAGTAGTGCCGGTACTGCGGGTAATCCCGTCAACTGTTGTCACGCATAACTCCTTCGTTAGTAAATGCATCGTGGGGGCAACAGGACATTTCATGCGATCTAAATTCCCGCTTGAATATGTCGCGATGGCAGAGAGCGATCAAAGCCAGTTCTTATGAAGGAATTCCTCGTTTCCCGTCGGCAGCCGGAGACGGTATTTCTGTTCGCCCGGAAGAAAAGTCCGGTCCTCGCCGCTACGGACGGTGAGCAGGCGCATCGTCACGCCACCCAGCAGGACGAGAACGGCACCCAACGCGGGTGCCGCCTGCATAGGAAGCAGCATCAGAACCAGCGGCGCAATCGTTCCCAGAATCATGAAGCATCTGAAAGCCAAGGATAGGTTTCCGTTGATCCAGCGCTGTGCACTGGCGGCCTCGGCGGCTGTTGCTCCGCTCTGTTTGACCCAGAGATAGCCGCTCCACAGCAGCAACTGGAGCAGAAGCAACGTGGCAATCCCTCCCGGTAATACACGCCAGATAACCGCGTCCGGAACCGGGACCAGTACCCCGCTAAGGAAGAACAGCGCGCTACCGGGAATCGACATCGGGGCCAGCAGCGTGCCGAGAACCGGCATCAGCTGCGCGCAAAGATAGTGCAGCGCGCCACCGGTTGCCAGCGAAGAGAGCATGAATAGAGCCATCATCCCCGGCCCAACCCACATGG
>Ga0181531_10000990_pt1 | contig 18407 bp, 18 predicted proteins | sample PEATcosm2014_Bin_38_FD_119743 | JGI IMG/M metagenome (GOLD analysis project Ga0181531, IMG submission 119743) | Peatland microbial communities from MTU Mesocosm Facility, Houghton, MI, USA - PEATcosm2014_Bin11_10_metaG | ecosystem: Environmental > Terrestrial > Soil > Wetlands > Peat | place... | reverse complement strand
GTCAAGATAGGTGTAGCCGCCGCGCACGAAGATATTCCTGCCGAGGCCGTATTCGATCTCCGACTCCACGCCCTGGGCGCGATACGACATCGAGTTGAGGTCAAGCTCATAGGCGTAATTGTTGTTGAGGAAGGCTTCGAGTTGCTGTTGCTGCGCGGCCGAAAGATTCGGCAGGAGCTGCGGGACCACGGAAGCCGGGACCGGTTCGATCTGATTGCCAAATTCGTTATGAAAATATGTAACCCGCACGACGACTCTTTCACTTAGGAGGCTCTGTTCGATGCCGCCATCGTAAGTGCGCGATAACTCGGCGCCGATGGGGGTAATTCCATACTGCGCGATGCTGGCCTGGCCGCCGTTGGCATGAAGAAATGCATAGAGCGAGCCAAACTGCTGATCGAGGGTCGGCTCCTGATATCCGCGCGCGAAATTAACGTTGAGGCGGGTGCCGTGGAATACGCCGCGGCCGGGGCGCACCAGATACCAGGACGCGCCACCGCGCGGCGTGCCGACGGTCCCAAAGAGCTGGTTTTTCTCGACGCCTCCTGCCGCGGTGTAGTAGAAGCGATTCCTTAACTCGCCTCCCACCTGGGCCTGGTAATCGTAGTTGGTTCGCTCCAGGCCCTCGCGGTAGGCGTAGACCGGCTCGCCTTCGAGGCCACGCTCATTCTCATAACGGAAGCCGGCGATAACGCCGAGGTGAGGTCCGTGCACATAATTGGTCTGGGAGTCCAGGCTGTCGCGATTCGAGGCCAGAGCGAGCGAGTAGGGGTAGATTGCGCCAAAGCTGGTTCCGTAATTCATGAGCGCCTGGCCACTCGTCGCGTATCCGTTTGCGCCCAGCACTGTTACATCGTTTCCGTAATAATTGCCGGCGATCGGATTCCCGGCCGGATACCACTGCTCAGACTCTTCACGCTTCCGGACGAGTCCGTAGCGCACGGTGGCGTTCCAGTTGTCGCGGAAGGCATGGTTGACGGTTCCAGTTCCGTAACTGTCCTGGTCAAGCTGCTTGCCGTCGTTAGCTAAATAGTTGAATGAGTAGCCGCCGTTTGCCGAAGGGATACCGCTGGCCGAGACGCTGTTGCGCACGGTGATGCGAATCCCGGTTTTTGCCGACCAACTCCACCCGAGGTTGGCGACGCTGGTGTCGTCGTGATAGCCGTCGTTCGGGATTGCGTTCTGCGTATTGAGGCTGGAGAAGCCGCCGTAGTAATCGAGCTTCCGCCTCATCCCCGCCAGCTGGACCTGATTCCGATATGTCCCGAAGCTTCCCGCATCTCCCTCGTACAGGAGCGAGGGGAACTGCGTGCTTCCCCGGGGGGTGGTTAGCGCCACAACGCCGGCCGCCGCGTCCGATCCGTAGAGCGCGGTGTTGGGTCCGCGATAGACCTCGAAGTTTTGGACGCCAATGGTGGCGACGTTGCTGAAGTCGAAGCGGCCGCCGAGGTCCTCGATGGGGACGCCATCCATGACAACGCGGTTGGCTGTCGAGCTGCCCCCGCGGATGAAGAGCGAGGTTTCGCCGCCGATTTGCCCGGTCTGCACTACGTTCACGCCAGGCACCTGGCGAAGGGGATCGACGATGTCCACGCGATTGGCGAAATCGGGCGCGTTCAGCTCGGTCACTGAGCCGCTGACCTGGGCCTCAGGCTGGGGCACGCCGGTGGCTGTGACTACGATCGACTCGCGCACCCACTCCGGTTCGAGGACGACGCTCTGTTCAACGAGGTCAAACTTGCCGGCATAGAAACTCTGGGTTGCCAGTTGCCGGAAGGAAGCGCCGGAGGCCAGGACGTAGAAGCGGCCGGACGCCGGGTTCACGAGAGTGTAGCCGCCGTTGGGCCCGGTGAGACCGTTAACGAGGACCTCGCCGTTTTGCACCAGGGCCACTGTGGCATTGGCAATGGGATAGCCGAGAGGATCGGTCACAGTGCCGTGCACGCTGACGGCCTGCAGAGCGGTCGAGGAGGCAAGCAGCAGAGCGAGCGCCGCGGACTGGAAACGGCGAGCAGACAGGAGACGGCCGGGTGGCCGCGGCAGAAGCGTCATAGAATCCTCCGTTCCCCTCGGAACGCGGTGATGGGGCCTGCAGACAGAACAAGCCTGGCGAACGGGACCGGTCTCCTGACTTGCGCAAGGTAGTTCGGTGAAAGCCCGAAACACCATGCTGGACCGCCTTCCCGAAGCCGTTCGGCCGCAGTGGCACTCTGGTCCAGCTTTCCCGCGCCTGAACAACGGACGCAGGAACATGCGCTTACAGTTGCGGGGCAGTGGCGGAGTTGCACCGCCTTCCCGAGCATCCCGTCGTCCTGAAAATGGCAACCGCGAACACGCGGGCGGGGCAATCCCCGTTGCGCCCTCGGGCCTGACGGACAGGACAAGCCAATCCGGAAGTCCGTTATAAATCCTGGACCTCCGCAAGTCAAAGAGGGCGTAGCCGGCTGGCCAAATCACGCCACATTTACCTGTCTGAAAATAAATACTGAACCCACCACAAGCGGCGAGCTATATACTCACGGAACAAATAGCCCAAGGTATGCATTTTTCTGCCAGGTTTGCATGGATCCTCGTTCGATCGACGATGGGATCAGGCCCCGGGTGCTGATTGCGGACGATGAACGCATTATTGCCGACACTCTGGGAATGATCCTCAACCAAAGCGGTTTCGAGGCCGCTACGGTTTACAGCGGCCAAAAAGCCGTTGAAGCGGCGCGCCATTTTCGTCCGCAGGTATTCCTGGCCGACGTGGTGATGCCGGGGATTAGCGGGATCGAGGCGGCGATTCAGATCTGCGCGATGATTCCGGGGTGCCGGGTGCTGCTGCTGTCCGGGCAGGCGGCAACGTCGGACCTGCTGCGGGATGCTCGCGTGCGCGGGCACGAGTTCGAAATCCTGCTGAAGCCGGTTCATCCGCAACAATTGCTGGACCGGTTGCGGGCACGGTGAAGCGGAGCCGGATGTGCGCAGGGCTGGGTCAGGGACACGTCGAAGCGGCTTCGCGGATTGCCTGCCAGAGTTCTTTCATCCCTGCGCCTGTCTTTGAGGAGCACAGCAGCAGGTTGTCGGATCCAAAGGCTTCGCGCAGCGTTTTGAGGGCCTGCGCGCGACCGTTGCCGGACAGCCGATCCGCCTTGGTCCCAGCGACGAGAAATTCTCTGTCGGCGCTCCTCAGAAATTCGAAGAGCTGCGCGTCGCTGGCCCTGGGGGCGATGGTGCTGTCCACAAGGCAGACGCAGAGGGCCAGGGTTTCGCGGTCGCGTAAATACGGCTCGATGAACTTCGGCCACTCCGCGGAGATCGACTTCGAAATTTTCGCGTAGCCGTAGCCGGGGAGATCCGCGAAAACCAGCTGGGGATGATGGCGCTCGGGCGTATCCCGGAGTTCGAAGAAGTTGATGGCGCGGGTTCGACCAGGGGTCGACGATACGTGGGCCTGCTTTTCGCCGAGGAGTGCGTTAATCAAGCTGGATTTGCCGACGTTCGATCGCCCCAGGAAGGCTATTTCCGGAGGTCCGGGAGCGGGGAAATGCCGGGCATCAGTCGCCGACTTGAGATATTTGGGATAAAAGGTCTTCATGGGTCAGGGTCAGTCTAACGAATCGTTTCGACCCCACCATAGTTTTCCGTTCCTACCGAGGCTTGGCATGAGACACAAACACATCTGCCGCATTCTTCATTATTTGTTGGGAGTTGCTCTTCTGATGGCGCCTCCTGTTCGCGCGGAGTCGGCGCAGGATGCCATACGCCAGGTTCTGACCGATCAGGCGACTGCGTGGAATCGGGGCGACGTTGTCGCGTTTATGCACGGGTATGACGATTCGCCGCAGACGACGTTCATCGGCAAATCGGTCGAGCACGGGTACGCGATGATTCTGGCCCGTTACCAGAGAAACTATGCGACGCGTGAGGCCATGGGTCAGCTGGAATTCAGCGGCCTCGATGTGCGCATGCTGGGAGTGGACCACGCGGTGGTCACGGGCCACTTTCACCTGACCCGCACGAAGGCCGGCGGCGGCGATGCCGCGGGAGTCTTCTCCCTGGTTTTCGAAAAGGAACCGCCGGGATGGAAGATCGTTCTGGACCACACCAGCTCCTGACTGGCGGCAGCAGAGTGGTCTTCATCCGGAACGGCGGTCGTCATACCGCGCGCACTTGGTTGACGGCCTGACTATGCAGCCCAAAGGGTGCTACAACTGGGGGGATGAAACGCATACCTGCCGGAATGCTTGCGACCGTCGCGCTCCTGCCGATGTGCTTGCCTGCGCTGGTTCTTAGCGCGCAAAGCAGTGGACAAAATGCCGGACATGACACTAAAGAGGGCACCGGCCAGGGTTCAGCAAAAAATGGGGGACAGAACCCTGGACAAACTCCGGTCGAGACCGCGGCCAGGAATCCGTGCGCTCTAATGACCACGATGGCAGATCTCGACGTCTGCTCTGCCGAAGAGTTCAAAAAGGACGATATGGATCTCAATCATCTCTACCGGTCAGCATTGGTGACCCTGGAGCACGAGCTGGATGACGCTCTCAAGCGGTCGGCGAAAGATGAGGCGGGTTACGCAAACAACGCCATTAACGACCTGAAGTCGGCGCAGGAGGCATGGGTAAAATATCGCGACCTCGAATGCCGCGCCGCGGGTCAACAATATGAGGGAGGGACGATCCAGCCGCTGGTTGTGAACCAGTGCCTGATGCTGGTCACGATGCATCGTATCGAGGAGATCCAGCAGGCGTATGAGATCGGCGGCCGGAAGCTTGAATAAACCTGCAACCGGACAGCCGTCGCTGGAAACTACTTTGGAGCCCGCTTCCAGTCAGGAGCTGTTTCACGAGCTGTCGTTCTATACGCTGGCCCACGCCGATCCTGTATTTATCCATCAGAACGCCGTCGATGCATACACTGCGCAACTTGCGGATGAGACGACAAAGCCGATCGCTGTGGTTTTCGCGCTGATCGGTCTTTACCTTCATCTTGAGAGAAACTTCACCGGCAGGCAGGTACAGCGGGCTCACATGAAGATGGCCAGGCAACGGAAGGAGTGGCCGCGGTTGCCGCTGCCCGTGAAGCGGGCGGCGATCACTGTCGCCGATGTAGTTGCTGCCACTCCCGGTCCTGCGAGAGATGCGATGATTCGCGCGTGGTGCGTCTCGGTATGGGAAGTCTGGCGGGATAGCCGGGAGCCGATTGCGCGGCTGGCGAAGACCGAACTGAGTGTGGATTAGCCACGGCTAACGTGGCTTGACACGCGGCAGGCAATCGCAGCATGGTCACATGGGAGGCTCGCCATGTGCGCGCAATTTCAAACCAACCCGACGAATCTGTTTCTTGCCTTCTCGCGTGACAAGCTCTTGAACCAGTTCTGGCCGCGCCTGCGCGCCTGTGTCGAGTCGCTCACGGACGAGCAGATCTGGTGGCGTCCCAACCCGTCCAGCAACTCAATTGGAAATCTTGTCCTTCATCTGAATGGCAACTTGCGGCAGTGGCTGGTCGACTCGTTCAGCAAGCGCGAGGATCAACGCGACCGTCCCGCCGAATTCAGCGCAAGCGGCACCATGACCGGCAGTGAGCTGCTGGAAAAGCTCAACGGGACGATTCATGAAGCGGGAGAGGTGATGGACCGCCTGAGCGAGGCGGACCTTATCGCGCGCTACGAAATCCAGGGCTACAACGTGCACGGACTGGAAGCTGTCTACCAGGTTATTGAGCATTTTGGCTTGCACTACGGGCAGATCGCGTACGTCACAAAGATGCTGCGCGATCAGGATCTCGGCTTCTATAAGGAGCTAAACAGGACGGGGCGCGCCGACTAAACCGATTCCGGCTCGACCTGAATAGCTGGATCTGAACTGCTTGACCTCGACAGCAGGGGTGACCTAACATCGTTAAAATGGTTTTTTGCCACATTCCGGCTGCTTTTTGCGCTTGTTGTTGTGCGCCGCGCGGGAGTTGTGGATGAGCCTGTAACCTCAGCCTAGTCATCTGCTCCCGCGCTTTCAGCCTCCGCTGACGCGGGATTTTTAATTGCTCTCAACCTTACTGGTCTCAACCTGAATTACTGCGACCCGGAGAAATTATGGCGGACAGTTCCGCAATCAAAGAAACCAGAGCGCAGAAAGCTGAACGCCTGAAGCGCGAAAAGAACCCCTGGGATGCAATCGAAGAGATTCGCACATTCGCCCGCAGTGGGCGCTCGTCGATCCCCGAGGACTGGAGCCTCTATTTTCGGTGGTGGGGCATTTACACGCAGGGCGACGGCGTGGGTGTGACAGGCGGCAAGGGAGGGGAAGGAAAAGCCACCGACTATTTCATGATGCGGGTCGGCATCCCGAACGGGATTCTGGGCGCGGATCAGGCCCGTGTGCTCGCGGAAATTGCGCAGAGACACGGGCGCAATCTGGCCGACATAACGGTCCGCCAGAATATCCAGTACCACTGGCTCACGATTGAGTCGCTGCCGGAGATTATGGAGTCGCTCGACGCGGTTGGCCTTTCTCCGAAAGGCGCCTGCGGCGATGTGGTCCGCAACGTCACCGGCTGTCCGCTTGCGGGGATCGCTCAGGACGAAATTGTCGATGCTTCGCCGCTCGCGCTGGAGGTTTCGCGGTCGCTTCAGGGCAACAACGAATTCTTCAACCTTCCGCGCAAATTCAAGATTTCGATCACCGGATGCGCGGTGTGGTGCTCCTATCCAGAGATCAACGACATCGGATTGACCGCGGTACGCCGGGAGGGGGAGGTTGGCTATTCCGTGCGTGTGGGCGGTGGGCTGTCGAATGAGCCGCATCTGGCGGTTCGGCTCGACGTGTTTCTTCGTCCGGAGCAGGCCGCGGCGGTGGTTCGCGCCATCACGGAAATCTTTCGCGACCAGCAGGGGCTGCGCGAGAGCCGCGATCGCGCGCGGATGAAGTATCTCTTCATGAAGGAAGGCTGGACCGGGGATCGCTTTCTCGAGGAAATTCAGAACCGCATCGGTTACAAATTGGACCCCGGAGTCGAGGAGATGGTACCGGACGACATTCTCCGCGATCACACCGGCATTCATCCGCAAAAACAGAAGGGACTGAGTTACGTGGGCGCGAGCGTGTTACGCGGGAGGCTCACGGGGGATCAGCTGGCAGCAGCTGCCGAGCTGGCCGAGAACTTCGGCAGCGGAGATCTTCGGCTCACCGTAATGCAGAATTTGCTGTTGCTGAACGTTCCCAACTCGCGTGCGGGGGAACTGGCGCGAGAGCTGGAACAAATTGGGCTTCGCGTGGAGGGCTCGCCGTTCTGGCGTGGGGCCATTGCCTGCACGGGGACGGAGTTTTGCAAGCTGGCGATTACGGAGACGAAGGGATTCGCTCGCTGGCTGGTCGATGAGCTGGAGGAACGGCTTCCGGAATTCGATCAGCAGCTGCGCCTGCATGTGACCGGGTGCCCGAACAGCTGCGGCCAGCACTGGATTGCCGATATCGGCCTCGAGGGCAAAAAAATTAAGCATGAGGGCCGGATGACGGACGCTTACTACTTCTGCGTGGGCGGCTCGGTAGGGAAACATGCGGCGACCGCCCGGCCTGTTGGCTTCCGCACGCCGGCGCACCTTGTGCCGGAAGCTGTGGAGCGGTTGCTGCGGAAGTATCTCGCGGAGCGTGAACCGAATGAGAATCTGCGTGCTTATTTTGCGCGCAACACAGACGCCGAACTGCGAGTGGCGCTGGGCGGCGAGGAAATGAAACCTGCGGAACGGGACCTGCCGAGCGGCCGCGTTCCGGCGGAACTGGCGGGATGAGGAGGACTAAATGACGCTGCTTCCCATTTTTCTCCGTCTCGATCGGCGTCCGTGCCTGGTGGTGGGCGCGGGCACGGTCGCTCTCGCGAAGATCGATAGCCTTCGCGCCACGGGGGCGGCGATCACGGTGGTTGCTCCGGAGGCGGTTGCGGAGATCCGCGCGCTTGCCGAGGCCGGATCGCTGGTTTGGCATCGACGCGTTTTCGAGGCCGCCGATCTTGAGGGGATCTTCCTGGCGATCGCCGCTACGAACGCAACGGAGGTGAATCGCTCCGTGTATGAGGAGGCGCTGCGGCGCAACGTTCTGTGCAATGCGGTCGACGATCCGCCGAATTGCGATTTTTATTTCGGGTCGGTGGTGGCGCGGGGTGATTTGCAAATCGCGATCTCGACGGCGGGCGAGAGTCCGGCTGTGGCGCAACGGCTGGGGCGGGAAATTGACGCCCAGCTGCCGGGCGATCTTGGTCCGTGGCTGGAGCAGCTGGGCGCTTTGCGGCGCGAGGTCCGCGCGGCGACGCCGGCGGGAAAATCACGTAATTTTTTGCTGCACGAGCTGGCGCACAGATCGCTTTGCGGTTCGAAGGACTGTCCGACTCGGGTGTTTGCGCAGGAGCAAATTCACGAGGTGCAGAAAGTCGAGGCGATTGCATGACTGCTTCGCGCCGTGGGACGGTGTATCTAGTCGGGGCAGGGCCTGGGGATCCTGAGTTGTTGACGCTGAAAGCTGTTCGCCTGCTCGCGGTCGCCGATGTTGTGCTGCACGACGATCTGGTGCCTGCCGCGGTGCTGGCTCACGCGGAGCGCTCGCTGATCATCAACGTGGGCAAGCGCTGCGGGCGGAAGAACATCTCGCAGGAACAGATCAACGCGATGCTGGTGGACTATGCCCGCCGCGGTCTGTCGGTTGTGCGCCTCAAATCCGGGGATCCGTTAGTCTTTGGGCGTGCCGGCGAGGAGATGGAGGCACTGGCAACGGCGGGGATTGCCTTCGAGATTGTTCCCGGCATAACCGCGGCGTTTGCGGCGGCTGCCGCACTGCGGCGGCCATTGACGGATCGAAGGAGGGCATCGAGCATCAAGTTCTCTGCGGGGCGTCACGCGCCGGGAATCGAACAAGATTTGGGGATTCGCGGTGGTTCGCCTTCTGACGCGACGCGGGTGATCTACATGCCTGGACGGGATCTCCGGGCCGTAGCGGCTGAGCTCCGCAGGGAGGGGCTGGCCTCGGATGTGCCATGCGCCATCGTGTCGCGGGCAGCGCAGCCGGATCAGCAAATCTTCAGGACCACACTGGGCCGGCTGGATCGCGCCCGTGGAGGGCCGACGCCTTCGATTCTGCTTGTGGGTGAGGTGTTGCGCGAAACTGAATCTGCAACGGCCGTCGAGGAAGTTGTGCGACACGCGGCAGGTGTGGGCGAACGTTGGCCGAAGCCAATGGAGCTATAAGGAGAGAGGCTCGGTGTTGCTCAGGCGGCTGCGGCCCATCCCAGAACCCGCTTCATTCTGAGCGGCATAGCATTCCCCCTACCGCCAAACCGGCATCCAAATCAGCCATGAACAGGATCGGCAGACACGCTCTTCCATTGGCACTTCCGGCGGTATTTGTGGCGCTGGCCCTGGCGGGCTGCCACGGCAATCAGAACCAGCCGGTCAGCAGCGATGACCCGGCGGCTGTGAATCTGGCCAACGCCAGCAACACCGCGGCCAGTTCCGAAAACCCGCCTCCTCAGCCAACGGATCAGGGCGGCGCACCAGCTCCTGACAACGGGCAGTATGGCGGGGAGCAGTATGGCGGAGAACCATCGGCGGACTATTCCGATACCGCATACGATGTCGCGCCTGATCCTCCGCCCGCGCTGCCCGATTACGATCAGCCGGAGTGCCCGGGCGATGACTACATCTGGACTCCAGGCTACTGGTCGTATGCCTCGGCTGGTTATTACTGGGTCCCGGGTGAATGGGTCATGGCGCCGTACGTCGGATCGCTGTGGACGCCGGGTTACTGGGGCTTTTATAGCGGCCGCTACCACTGGTACCACGGCTACTGGGGTCCCCACATCGGGTTTTACGGCGGAGTTAATTACGGTCACGGCTACGACGGCAATGGGTATGAGGGCGGCTACTGGCGCAACCATGCTTTTTACTACAACACCGCTGTTAGCCACGTGAATGAAACCGTCATTCACAACGTCTATAACTACCGCATCACGAATATCTATAACAACACGCGTGTGAGTTATAACGGCGGGAGCGGCGGGCTCAATTATCATCCGACTCCGGAGCAGGCGGCAGCCCGAACTGAACGCCATGTCGCTCCGCTTCCGGTCCAGCGGACGATCGTGCAGACGTCGATGCAGAATCGGGCGCAGTTCGCGAGCGTGAACCATGGGCGTCCGCAGACGGTCGCGGAAAGCCGGCCGGCGAATGACGGGCGTTCGGCGCCCGCGTCGCGGCCGGAGGATTTTCATCCGGCAGCGAAGGCACGGCCGGAAGCAGGCTCTCCGGCGCCGGCTCCTGGCATGAGACCCGCGCCGGGAGTGGGGGCCAGGCCAGAGCCGAACCGGCCAGCCCCCGAAACAAGGACGGCCCCTGCAACGAGGCCTGCACCAGAGGGTCGTGCTACTCCAGAGGCGAGGCCGGAACCACGGCCAGCTGCTCAGCCCGCGCAGCGGCCGGAAGCGCAACCGCAGCCAGGTTCGAGACCTGGATCGGCACCAGCACCAGCGCGGCCCGAGTATCGCCCGCAGCCGGAGTCGAAATCGGCGCCCGCAGCGCAGCGGCCTGAATATCGGCCTCAACCGCAGTCGCGTCCGGCTCCGCAGGCGGTTGGTCGACCGCAGCCTGAGTCACGGCCGCAGCCTGAGTCACGGCCTCAGACTGAATCGCGACCCTCACCTCCGCCGAAACAGCAGGCGCGTCCGGAGTCGAAACCGGCACCGCCGCCGAAGCAGGAGCAGCGGCCTCCGGCCAGGCCCGACGACAAGCACCCGCAGTAGGAACGACTGACGGTTGAACAGTGTGGGACCGGTTTCCGGTCAGCAGAGCGGCTACCGCGCCGAGAGGTCCGCTCAGCGCAGATACAGAGTGGTGCTTCTGAGCAGCTCGCGCAGGCGGAAGGCGCGCTCCAGCTGGGCGGCCACGAGGAGTCGCTGACGGCGGCGGTGATCTGCATTCTCGAGCCTGCTGGCGAGTTGCTCGTCGCGGGCGGCGGCGGCTTCAAGCTGGAGGATGGTCGACTCGATCGTGAGGCGGAAACGCGCGCTGACATGAATCGGTTCGGAAGAGGCAGTAACCGCCATATGAACCTCACCGGGAGCTAAAGTTTTTCTCCCTACTGGCGATTGTAGGGATGGGGCCATCTATCTGGAATCGCACATCGCGAGGCCAAAGAAGAAACTTTTGGTGTGAATGTGCCGCGTTTCTGTACAGGGGCTCGGCTTTCCACCTACCTGACCTTCTCTGAAAAATCCGCCAACTCTCTCTCTCTTAGAGGTCCATCGATTTTCGCGAGATGAGATCCGCGGAATGGGTCACGAATTGTTCGAGGGGCATGGAGCCCTGATCGCCCTTACCGCGGGTGCGCACGCTGACAGCTTCGCTGGACTCTTCTTTATCGCCCATGACGAGGACGTAGGGGACCTTCTGCAGCGTGAAGTCGCGTATCTTCGCATTCATTTTTTCGTTGCGTGCATCGAGTTCAACCCGTAGGCCGGCTTTTTGTAACCGCTGCTGTACTTTTTGCGCGTAGGCGAGGTGGCGTTCACTGATGGGCACCAGTCCGGCCTGCACGGGGGCAAGCCAGACGGGAAAAGCCCCCGCGTAGTGCTCGATGAGGACGCCGAAGAATCGCTCCATGCTGCCGAAGAGGGCGCGATGGACCATGACCGGCTGCTCGCGCTCCCCGCTTTCGGCGACATATTCAAGCTCGAAGCGGGCAGGCAGGTTGAAGTCAAACTGCACGGTGGATAGTTGCCACAGGCGGCCGAGGACATCGACCAGCTTGATGTCGATTTTTGGACCGTAAAAGGCGGCCTCGCCGGGAATGGTTTTGTGCGGGATGCCTTTGCGCATGAGGGCGCGTTCGAGGGAGCCGACGGCCAGGTCCCATTTTTCGTCGGAACCGGCATAGCTGGAGCGGTCGGCGGGATTCCATGTGGACAACTCGACCTGAAAATCGCTGAAGCCGAAGGTAGTGAGCACGGCCTGAGCGAAGTCGATGCAGGCCACGACCTCGTCTTCAATCTGCTTCGGAGTGCAAAAGATGTGGGCGTCGTCCTGGGTAAAGCCGCGGACGCGCAGCAATCCGTGCATGGTGCCGGAGCGCTCGTAGCGGTAGACGTTGCCGAACTCGGCGAGGCGCACCGGCAGATCGCGGTAGCTCTTCGGGGAATTTTTGTAGATGAGAATGTGGCCGGGACAGTTCATCGGCTTCAGCCGGTACTCGGCGTCGTCCAGTTCCATGGGGGTGAACATGTTCTGGGAGTAGAACCCAGCATGCCCGCTGACTTCCCAGAGATGGGAGCGCATGACGTGCGGGGTGACCACCAAATCGTAACCGCGGCGGATACATTCTTCGCGCATCCAGTCTTCCATGACCTTGCGGATCATGGCGCCTTTGGGATGCCAGAAGATAAGACCTGGACCGGCGAGGTCCTGGATGGAAAACAGGTCGAGCTGTTTTCCCAGCACGCGATGATCGCGGCGGGCGGCTTCTTCGAGACGGGCAAAGTGCTCGTCCATTTCTTTTTTCGAAAAGAAGGCGGTGCCGTAGATGCGCTGGAGCTGGGGGTTCTTCTCGTCGCCCAGCCAGTAAGCGCCGGCGAGGTTTGTGAGACGAAATGCCTTGACGCGCCCGGTGGAGGGGAGGTGAGGACCCCGGCAGAAATCGACGAATTTGCCGTTGCGGTAAAGGGAGATTTCGTCGCCGGGTTTGGTGAATTTCTCGACGAAATGCACTTTCATGAAGTCGTTCGCCGCTTTGAATTGTTCCAGCCCCTGCTCGCGCGGCTCGTGCTCGCGAACGAACTTCTCGTCGCGTGTTGTGACCTCCGCCATGCGGCCCTCGATGAGCTTCAGGTCCTCGGGCGTGAAGGGCGTGGGGCGCCAGAAATCGTAGAAAAAGCCGGAGTCGGTTGCGGGACCGTGGCCGAGCCTGGTCTCCGGAAACAGCTCAGTGACCGCGGTGGCGAGCACATGAGCCGCAGAGTGGCGCAGGACCTTCTGAGCATCCGGATCTTTTTCCGTCAGCAGTTGCAAAGCGACATCTTCTTCAAGCGGCGTGGTCAGATCGACAAGGCGCTCGGCGTGGATGTCTTCCGCGCCGTACATCGAAGCTTCGCTGCCATCTGTCGAGGCGGCGGCGACGGGCGCGGCTTTGAGAGGACGAATGCGCGCGACCACCGCGGCCTGCGCCAGTCGCGGCGAGATGCTTTCCGCAATGGCCAGGGGAGTTGTGCCGGACGGAACCTCGCGCACGGTTCCGTCGGGGAGCTGAACGTGAATGGAACTCATAGAAGCAGGGTAACGGGTTTGAGGTATAGGGTACAGATGACCCGCGGAGGTTCGACGACCGAGTATGATTTGACATCTCTCCAGGCTGGGTGACATTCTCATGGGTTTTGCCGGAGGTGTTTTCGATGAATCCACCAGGGACGGTGGCCGGAGCGGAGAGGCGCAAGCAGACGAGCGAGCCGTTGACGGTGGCTCAGCCTTTTCTGATCCAGCAGCAGTGGGACGCTTACACAGCTGAGCAGCACGCGGTGTGGGCGGAGCTGGTGCGGCGTCGGATGCCGCAGCTGAGGGAGCATGCGGCCGAGGAGTATCTGAACGGGTTCGAACAGATCGGGCTGCGCGAGGATTCGATTCCGAATCTCGCGGACGTGAACCGAAGGCTGGCGCCGCGGACGGGCTGGAATGCCACGCCGGTGAGTGGCTTCCTGCCGCCGGATGCGTTTTTCGAGATGCTCGGGGCGCGTCAGTTTCCGACAACGACGTATATCCGGAGCCGGGAGTCGATGGAGTACACGCCGGAGCCGGATATTTTCCACGATGTTTTTGGGCACGTTCCGATGCATGCGCATCCGGTTTTCGCGGATTTTCTGCAGCATTATGGGCGGGTGTGCGCGGGGTTGATGCAGGACAAAGACAAGCTGGAGCGGATGGGGCGGCTGTTCTGGTTCACGGTGGAGTTCGGGGTGATCCGGCAGAAGGGGAGAGTGAAGCTCTACGGGAGCGGGCTGATCTCCTCTCACGGAGAAGGCACGCACGTGATCGAGGGCAAGCCCGAGATTCGGGAGTTCAACCTGGACCAGGTGATGGACCAGAAGTTTCTGGTGTCAGAAGAGCAGAAGGTACTGTATGCGGTAGAGTCATTCGATGAGATTTATGAGGCGGCGCAGGAGGCCGAGAAGCGGTTGAGTTGATGCAGGCAACAGGCAACAGGCAAAGGGAATGGGGAATAGCCAATAGCCAACAGGGAGTAGTGGACCGGGATATAAAGAACGCGAAATAGAGAACCGCGGGGACCGAGCGTTGTGACCGGTTGGTTCGGTGGTTGAGGCGGAAGTGGTATTGTCATGCGTGCCGACGATCAATACCGTTGCGTGATCGGGTTGCGTCCAATGCAGTTAAATGGGGCGTGCCGCGCAGGTGCGGCACACCGAAGTCATGAAAGCCGCAGAATTTGCAAAGAATTTATCTGCGAGGATGCACAATACAAAGATTGGTTCTTTGAGCGGGTGGAGACGGGGTCTCGGGTTCGCAGAAGGACACGCAGGAGGGACGATGCCGCGGATTCATTTTCAATTACAGCTGGCTGAGCTGAAGGACAAGTTGCTGGCGATGGCGGCGTTGTCGCAGCAGGCGGTGCAGGCCGCTGTGGACGCGTGGCTGCAGCGGGACGAGGCGCTTTGCCAGTACGTGCGGGAGAACGAGACGGCCATCAATACTGCGCAGCGCGAAGTGGATGAGATGGCGTACGAGCTGCTGTCGCGCGAACAGCCGATGGCGATCGATCTGCGGTTTATTCTGGCGGTGATCAAGATCAACGGAGATCTGGAGCGGATCGGCGATATGGCGGTGAGCATCGCGATTCGCACGATGGATCTGATGCATCAGGATCCCATCGAACTGCCGGTGGACATCGCCGGGATGGGCGATTTCGCTGGACGGATGATCCGGACGGCGGTGCAGGCTCTGCTGGATGGGGACGCACTGGTGGCGGAGTCTGTGCGCGACATGGATGACGAGATCGATCGTATGAATCGGGTGGCGATTGCCGATCTGACGAAGGTGATTCAGGAAAAGCCGCAGACGGCGGACCAGGCGCTGCCGGCGATTCTTATCTCGCGGAACCTGGAGAGAATTGCGGACCACGCGACCAATATCGCTACCGATGTGATTTTCTGGGTGCGAGGCGCGGATTTGCGGCACCAGCTTTCGATGGCGGTGGATTAAACCGCCAACGAGAGTTTAGGGATTAGAGTTTAGGAAGCCCTTGTTCGTGCCTGGGCCAGGAGCCAGTCGGCTGCGGATTGAAGCTCGGCTTCGGTTACGTCTTCTACGACGATTGCGTTGCCGATGCCTTTGGGGAGAATGAAGCGCCGGGTTCCGGCGCGATTTTTTTTGTCGTGGCCGGCAGCGGCGAGTAGTTTGGCGGGGGTGCCACGGAAGCTGGGGAGCGGGCCGTAGGCGCGGATGGTCTGCTCGATGCGCTGCGCCTGATCGGGTGCGACCGTTTTGCGAGTGAGGGCGATCTGGAGGGCGGCGAGCATGCCCCAGGCGATGGCTTCGCCGTGGAGGAGAGGCTTGTAGCCGGTGGCGGCTTCGATAGCGTGGCCAAGGGTGTGGCCGTAGTTGAGGATCATGCGCAGGCCGGATTCGCGTTCGTCGATGGCGACGACGTTGGCCTTCATGCGGATGGAAGCGACGGTGACGCGCTCGATCGCGTCGGGCTCGCGGCCAAGGATGGCGGCGGAATCTTGTTCCATGAAACGAAAGAGCAAGGGGTCGCGGATGATGCCGGCTTTGACGCTTTCGAAGAGGCCTGCGCGGATCTCGCGGTCGGGGAGGGTTTGGAGGACGTCGATGTCGGCGAAGACCGCGCGGGGGTGGTGGAAGCTGCCGATGAGGTTTTTTCCAACGCCGAGGTTGACGCCGGTTTTACCGCCAACGGAGGAGTCGACCTGGGCGAGGAGGGTTGTGGGGACCTGGACGTAGTCGATGCCGCGCATGTAGATGGCGGCGAGGAAACCGGCGAGGTCGCCGACGATGCCGCCGCCGAAAGCGATGAGGAGGGAGGACCGGTCGGCGCCAGCCAGGGCGAGTTCGGAGGCGAGGCGTTCGATTTGGGTGAGGCGCTTGTGGCGTTCGCCTGGCGGAAGGAAGAGGACTGCTGGTTGCTGATCTTTGGGGAAGGCGGCGAGGAATTTCTGGCCCCAGAGCGCCCAGATTTCAGGTGAGGTGAGGATAAAGGCATTGCGTGCGGATTTGTGGAGGCCGAGCTTCCGAGGGATTTGCGCGAGCAGGTTGCGGCCGATGAAGACGGGGTAGCTGGTGGAAGCGGTTTTGACCTGAATGGTGCGCATGTCAAGGTACAGGGTACAGCGCTCGGTGTTCAGAGGCTGCCTGCCTTCTCCACGGAGTCCAGGGATTTTGGCCTTTGAATCGCAGTGCATTCCGAAGCTGACTGAGCACCCCCAGGGGGGTGGGACTGCGGCAAGTTGCTGCATCTGGACGGCTTGCTGGAAGGCACTTTGGGACTACGGCATCTTGCTGAAATTGGGAGGGTTCGGTTTGGGTTTTGGTCTGGTCGTCAAGGGTTTGATCGGTGGACGTCAGGTCAGTTGCTTAGCGATTCGCGAATCGCTATTGCTCACGCGCCGGATTGTCAAAGAAAGTCTCTCCCCGGCCCTAAGCCCGGGTGCCTGAAAGGGAAAGCTCTGTTCGCATTGGCTGTGGGGGCCCGGCGGAACAGAGCTTTCCCTGTTGTTAGGGTAGGGAATTTGGAGGGTTGGGGCAAGGGAATTCGGAGGGTTGGACGGTACGGAGGTCATGGGAGGGTGAATCTCCGGGAACTGCCACGCCAGTTCTCGGGGCGGTGATATATTGGGGCTGTACGGAGGTCCACCGTACACGACGGAGGATGCCCATGGCGCCGGGGACAGCTTTGCGAACGGAACGGACGGAAGCGCGGCTTCTGCCTGAGCAAAAGAAGCGCATCGATCGCGCGGCGCGGATCAAGGGGCTCTCGCGGTCGGACTTCATTGTTCAGACTGCGGACGAGGCGGCGATCCGGATTATTCAGGAGCATGAGACGTGGACGCTGGCGATTCCCGATCGCGAGCGGTTCATCGAAGCTCTGATGCATCCGAGGGAGCCGAGCCGTCGGCTGCGGGCCGCGGCGAGGCGCTATGCTAAGCGCGTTGCGCAGAAGTAAATCCGCGCGACTGAGCAAGTCTCTGGAACCCAGAGCGCTCCTCAAGGGCTAAAGCCCGGGAGTTTTGATTGGTTTTACGGCACGGCTCAAAGCCGTGCCCCTTCAAAACAGATACAGATTCTCAGACAGGAACGATGGCGGCGAGGGCCTCACACGCACAGTACAGAGTTGAGCCGCTCGGGGATCAGCATGACCGGGCGGCTTTTTCGTGTGGCGTGGAAGCGCTCGACCGGTACTTTCATGAGCAGGTTTCACAGGACATCAGCCGCCGCACGGCTGCGGTGTTTGTGGTGACTCGCGATGGGGCGACGGTGGCGGGATTCTATACGCTGTCGTCCTTGTCGATCCTGGGAGCGGAGCTTCCGGCGCAGCTGGCCAAGAAGCTGCCGTCGCGCAGTCCGATTGGCGTGACTCTGCTGGGGCGAATGGGGGTCGAGCGCGGTCTAAAGGGGCAGGGTTTGGGGGAGCTGCTGCTGATGGATGCGCTGAAGCGGGCGTGGCGGGCTTCGCGGGAGGTGGCTTCGTGGGCTGTGGTGGTGGATGCTAAGGAGGGTGTTCGGGAGTTTTATTTGAAGTATGACTTTGTTGCATTGGTGACACAGCCCAGCAGATTGTTTTTGCCTATGAAGAGTATTGAGAAGGTGTTTGCGGGTAAGTAGCAGTTAATTAGTGTGGGGTGGCCAGGTTTCGAGTCCAAAATCAGCGGCGAGGTCCCGCCAGTGTGCATTCGTTTCGGAAACCAGGTGATTTTTCTTTTCGCGGGTCCAGCCTTTGATCTCCTTTTCCCGGTCGATGGCATTGCGCACATCAACGAAGATCTCATAGTGGACGAGGCGCCAGACTTTGTAGTGCGCGGTGAAGCCCTCGAGTGCTTCTCGGTGCTGGCAGACTCGGACGGGGAGATTGTTGGTGATGCCGGTGTAGAGAGCGCGGCGGGAGCTGCTGGTCAACATGTACACGTAATAGCGGTGAACTCTGCGCACGTTGGGTTGATTGTGCGATGGGGATGGCATGTGTGGTGGCGCGGCGTTGCGGCGGCAGGTGACTTTGGTGATGGGGAGGGTTCGGGCTGGGAAAGAAAACGCGAGGTCCTTCACTTCGTTCAGGATGACAGCTCAAAGAAAACGCGAGGTCCTTCACTTCGTTCAGGATGACAGCTCAAAGAAAACGCGAGGTCCTTCACTTCGTTCAGGATGACAG